>BNJV01003124.1_pt1 | contig 338583 bp, 358 predicted proteins | sample 8540591 | NCBI WGS metagenome assembly BNJV01 (sample SAMD00202457, study PRJDB9452) | human saliva metagenome | host: Homo sapiens | reverse complement strand
CACTGTCGAAGGCGGGCGCACAAAACCTGTTGCGGGCGATGCTGCACTCACTCGATGACGCCGAACGGGACATGCTGTAAAGACTAGAGCATTCCACAAGGTCTGGCTAACACCTCCTATCGGGCTCATCAGTCGGATTTTATGGGTTCCCCGGTTCTTCAGAGGTTCGGTCGGAGGGGACGTTCTCGGGGATCTCGTCGCCGGATAATCCCTCATCGGGTGCGCCCTCCCCAGAGTCCGGATGCGGTGCCCCGGCGCGCGATGTACCTTGCGCATCGCCGAGGAAAGCAAACGGTCCGTGCACGGCAGAACTCACCCGAATATCCACGGTTTCGGGGCGGTCCGCGAGGGCGCACCCCACCAAGTTGGCGTTATTATCGCGGGCTACCTGGGCGGCAATATCGCAAGGGTCTCCAGGGGTGATGCCGCGCAGCGCATCCGCCGCGGCGAGCGCCGCCAGGTCTGCCGCCTGCGCCGCCCGCCGATTCGCCATACTTACCCCGGCAAAACCGATGATGACGGTTGCCAGGATCAGCAGGGCAGCGATAATGCCTACCGCAAGTACGGTGCCACTCCCCTCCTCAGGGTTTTCGGTCGGCAGCGACCGATCAACCGCCTCGCACTGCGGTTTGGCAAACGGCGGCACGCATGCGTTCCAGATGAAACCAGGCGTGACCATGTTTATTCGCCGCCAACTGTCGTGGCGTTATCCGAGCTGCCCTCAACCCGTGCGGTCGCGGTGGCCTGCAGCCTCCAGCCGGTTACCGAGCCGATAACCCCCGGTGCCGCACGCTCCACCTGAACCCGCACCTGCCGCGCCCCCGAAGTTTCTTCCACGGTCTGCACCTGTAGGTTAATGCTGGGGTCTATCCGCGAAACTTCATGCTGTACGGCGGCGAGGTTGTCTCCCCGGGCGAAGGCGCGTGCCGCGACTCGCGAGGATTCTTCGAGCCGCGACTGGGCTATTCCCACCGCTGCCGCTGAGAGACAGAGTGCGAGCACCGCGATCACGGCGGGCAGAGCGACCGCGAATTCGGCAGTCATGGCGCCTTCATCACGTGCGCGTAACCGCCAGACGCGCATCATGCGGTGTATAAGCCTCATAGACGTTCCTTTCGTCGGGTTTGGGCAACTCTCGCGGTTTTCACGGGTAGTACTGGGTTTAGAAAAGCCCAAAGGTCAGCCCAGAACCGCCCGTTGCAAGGGCGTTCTTGACCATATCTACGAGCATGCCGCGAATCTCGTCGGACTTGAGAATGGCGACCAGCAGACCGGCAAAACCTACGGCGGCGAGCATTACGATGCCGTATTCGGCGGTGCTGGCGCCCTCCTCCGGGTCGTTTTCGTTCGCGTATTCAGCCTCGTCGGTGGGCGAGGTCATCTCGTGCAGTTCGGCGGCTTCATCCGTGCGAATTCCCGCGAAGAGTTCCTCGTGTTCACTCAGGGAACGGCATTCTGCGGCGCATTTATCGAGGGTGCAGCCGGCGGCGAGCGCCTGCGCTAGTTGTTGGGCAAGATGCGGTTCAAGCTGCTGCAGGTATATGTTCGTGTATTCGTCGAGTGCCTGCCCTAAAAGTACGGGGTTCTCTTCCGTGCGGGCATAGGCCTCAAGGCATTCCTGAGTGCTCCGGTGCGTGGTGTGCAGAGCGGGAGCAGAGTGTACAACAGTCATTGTTGTTTCCTTTCATATGGTGTTATTTAATAATTTTTGTGGGTAGATTTGGTGCAACGTGCCCCGGGGCGAAGCTCACCGGGTTCAGGCCAGCAGCCCCGGAAGAAGCGAGATCACAATCGGTATGATTCCGCAGCAGATAAAGGCCGGAAGCGAGCACAGCCCCAGCGGCAGAACCAGCGCCACGGCAAGTTTTGCGGATGCTCGCTCCGCCGCCCGGCGCTCTTCAAGCCGATATGTTGCCGCGCAGTGCCGCAGCAGTGCCGAGCTGGGTGTTCCCGCCGAATACGCCGGTGCCAGAATCCGAGCCAATTCCCGCAAGAGCGGATGGTCGTAACCGTCCCAGGCGGCCTGCCAATCGGCGCTTACCGTCAGGGTCAAGGTGATGTGCTCAAGCGCATCGCTTATCGCTCGTTCTTCATGGGCGAGTGCCCGGCCAAGAGCCTGTAAGGCGCCGGTCAGGCCGAGCCCCGCGCGCAATTGTGCGGCAAGAAGCTCAAGCATCAGCGCCGGATCCAACGGCTCAGTCTCTGCAGAACCGCTAAACCCTGCCGGTTCTTTCGGCGGTTTCCGTTCTCGTCGGCGCCGCCTAGTTCCGTGGGAACGGGTATTCTTCTGCACGGGTTCCTCGGCCAGCACGGAGCTGCGTTCGGCTCGATGCACAAGCCGAGCCGTCCAGCGCCTCCCAAGAAGCGCCAGCGTGATGCCGAAAAAACCAGTCAGCAGGCCAGCCAGCGACCCGGTCAGCGCGCCGACAGGATCCGTTCCCATCAGCCAGCCCATCGCTAGCCCGATAAACGGCAGCCACGACAGTATCTTGCCGGTCGTTTTCGGCCCCGTCAGCGCACTTTCTCGCCCGAGAAGAGCATCCAGATGTTCTTCAGCGTGTTCGGCCGCAGCCCGTAGGGTCTGCGCCAAGGGCGCGCCGGTGGTTTCGTTCATACGTAAGCACAGGCCGAGTTCGCGGATGCGCTCCCGGCTGTGTGCCCGCCGCGCGCTAAGGGCACCCAGGGTTGTTCCCGCTGCAAAACCAAGCTGTTCTTCACGGGCCAAAGTGTCTAATAACTCGTCAATATCGTCTTGGGTTTGCCGGTATGCCCGCTCACGTCTGCTGCCCATCAGCCGGTGCAGCGCCCGGCGAAAGAGCGAGGACTTTTCGGGTTCGTTCCCATCAGTGTTCCCCGTTTCCCGACTTTGTGCTGCGGAACCGTGAACCGTAAGGTCACCAGCGCCAGGCGGATGCCGAGTGCGGTTTTCAGCCGTTGCCTCGCGCAGGCTCAGACCCGCATCCAGGGTTGCAGATATACCGCGCAACGCTTGCGGCCATAGACGCATCTCGGTTGAGGTTGGTGGAGTCGGCGGGATAAGCCTTTGAAACCGTGTCTTTAGCCGAGGCTGTGTTGTGGCGGGCAGATACTCGCCAAATGCCATGCTGTCGCCCGCGTTTTTATGCGCTGTTCTCTGAGACGAACCGGCGGGGTGCGTCTTATGATGCACCATCAGGCTCATAGTTCCTCTCCTTCCTGGCTACTACGGTTGGTTTGTTCCCCTGGTACAGCTGCATAGGTCGCGGCAGAATCGGTGCGAACCCCCCGGGTCGTATCCATAGGTACATGCGGTCGGTGTAGTCTGCGTTTCGGGGGTTGCGCCGCGGTGTTCGTGTGCGGGATGCACGGCTGTCGAGCGTGCACGGGCAACGTGCATATCCGGTGAAATAGCGTCCGTGGGAGGGTTCAGCGGTAAGTTTTCCCCGTTACCCTCAGGTAGGGTGCCGCCCGCCGAATTGTCTGCCGTTGAGCCTTCGCCCGGCAAGAGTTCACCCGCAGGCTCAGACCCGCACGGCGTTACCACCAGCGCATCCTGGCGCAGGTCAAGCCGGTAAATTCCAGCGATCCGCCGCACGCCCTGCACCTGTTCCAGGTGAATAATGCGGTCAAATGCGGTAGAAGCGTGGAGGGCAACGGTGCGTTCATCCAAACCGGCGAGCGCGCCCAGCGCGGCAAGACGATGCGGCACAGCGAACGCGGAATTCGCGTGCAGCGTTGTACCTGCGCCCTGGTGTCCGGTGTTCATGGCGTTAAGCAGGTGCAGGATTTCAGATCCGCGGCATTCCCCCACCATAAGCCGATCGGGTGCCATACGCAGGGCTTGCACCAGTAGGTCTCCCAGCGTGATCTCTCCGGCGCCTTCGGCGTTCGCGGCACGGGTTTTGAGGCTCACCGTATGCGGATGCTGCGGGCTCAGTTCCGGGGTATCTTCCAGGATCATGAGGCGTTCCCAGGCTTCGCATTCGCCCAAAAGCGCGTTGAGAAGCGTGGTTTTTCCGGTGCCGGTGCCCCCGCTGACGACAAAGTTCTGCCGCCGCGCAATCATGGTGCGCAAGGCTTGCTCGGTCGCCGCATCAAACATGCCGCTTTCGCGGAGCGCGGTAAGTGTCAAACAGCTTTGGGAGGGCAGACGAATAGACAGGTGCGTGTTCTCGACCAGCGGCGGAATGACCGCGTGAATACGCCGACCGGAGTCATCGTGCACATCGTCCGCCGGATGCGCCGCATCGAGCCTGCCGCCATGCGCCCTAATGAGACGGTTGGCGAGTTGGCGTACCTGCGTCTCAGTCTCGAAGGTGAGGGTTACCGGTTGGGTTTGTCCGTGCGCCTGAACCCACACATCCTGCGGGGAATTCACGTAAATATCGGTGATTCCAGGAATATGTGTGAGGGTTTCAAGCGCGCCCAGACCGTAAAGTTCGGCGTGTAGGCAGGATAGCGCCCGCGATACGAGGTCGGGCTCGTTCTCGGCGGAAAACTCGTGGTTTTCGTCCCCGTACATGTCCTCTTCGCAGGCCTGCTGCACCGCTAACGTTAGGTCTTTACTCGACCACAATCGGGGATTTTCGCCGTCTGCCGAAGCAGCAGTGAAGCCTGATCGGTCTCGGCGTGCGGACTGGGTGGGCGCGCCAGCAGATAGGTGAGGGCATGCCGGGCGATGCGCCGCGCACGGTGATCCTCAAACACCGGAATAGGGGTGAGCCCCAGGCGCTCTCTCGTCTCGGCTGAAAAATCGGGTGCCATCAGCTCTTGAGGCGGCATGCAGGTGCCAACAATCGAGAGGGTTTCGGGCGGGGCATAGTTTCCACAGGCGACGAAGTCTGTTTGCTCGGAAGCAACATCAGTGCCTACTGTCTCGGCACTGCCCGATCTATGAGCACTGTCGGCACCGCGAGAGAACGCCCGGAAAACGCCGTGTTCTGCCGTTCCGGTTCGAAATACTGCCTGAGGTGAAGGAGGTAAAGCTGCCATACCCCTATTTCACAGGTTTTCGCGCATGCGCACGGCAGCCAAGCCGCAGGCTGTGGATAACTTCACCCTGCGGGACAGTTTTGTGCGGTATCCACAGGACAAGAGGCCGATCCCACACCGATTGTCTGCTCACCGAGCGCACACACCGCGCTTTTATGTCGCCCTATGACGCGCCGCACACAGCATAACCCGGTACACAGGTTCGCCCGCCGTCACCTTCGCATATTCGGGGTTCTCTCACCGATAATAGGAGTGTGTACATTCTCGTTGTTCCCCTTGATGCGCCCGCCAGCGGTTCGGTCATTCCGCTGGATGCGCATCCCGCGCGCGCCCACACAGCACGGGAACATCGGGGCATGGTTCCCCATCCTCCCCCGCTTTTTGGGGAGTTTTTCACGTCGAATCTCTCGCCCCGGCGCAACTGACCGGCACGCACACGAAGCTCAATATTCTGCGCGCCGACCGTGTGAGTACCGGGAATCTGCCCGCCTATGTGCGCGAAGTCGAACGTCGCTCTGACCCGCGCATTAACCCCGAGTCGAAGCAACCGCACGCACGCTGGATATGGGCTGACACCCGCACGATTGCACCTATTCTGCTGCGCAAAGGGGTGCGGGTTCAGCTGTGCCACGATATGCGTCTGGTACAGCGCATTCTGCGCACCGCAAGCACTCACCCGAGTGGGCATGTTCGTTATGAACCCGTTCTCGACCTGGCGCAGGATACTGTCGAAAAACCTGCGGGTAAGCTGCCCGTTGCACGCCAAATTGCCGGTCAGGGCGAGCTTTTCGGGGAAGATTTTTTGATGGCGGCAGAGGAAAATACTGTATCCGGTCATGAGGCGGCACCGCCAACACTGACATCGGCAGATACCGAGCTGGTGCACCGGCATCTCGACGAATTTACCGCGCAGCTGCGGGCGATCGCCACCGGTGCGCATCCCAAAAGGCTGCGGTTATTGGCGGCGGCGGAATCGGCAGGGTCCCTGGTTGCGGCAGAAATCGAATACTACGGCATTCCCTTTGACACCGCCGCGCATGATGCCCATTTGACTGAGATTTTGGGCCCGCGCCCGCCCGAAGGCGAGCATCCCGCCAAGCTGATGGAGCTTGCCGAGCAGATTCGTGCCGACCTTTTCGCGCCCCATCTGAACCCGGATTCCCCGCAGGAACTTTTACGCGCACTTCACGCCGCCGGGGTGAACGTGCCCAGTACCCGCTCCTATGTGCTCAAGGGCTGGGCTGAGGAGACTGCCACGCAGCGGGAACGGCGGTGGGCGCTCATCGAGCCCATCCTGCGGTACAAGAAGCTGTACCGCATCTTTACGGCGAACGGGTGGTCTTGGGCGGATTCCTGGGTGCGCAACGGTCGTTTTCGCCCGCATCTTGAAGTTGGAGGCGCCGCAACCGGGCGGTGGGGCGCATCCGGTGGCGGGGCTCTGCAGCTTCCCGCCGAGATCCGTTCGGCAATTCTAGCCCCCGAAGGCGAAGTTTTTCTCGTTTCTGACGGTTCGCAGATTGAGCCGCGCATCCTGGCGGCACTCAGCCACGACGAGGCGCTGGCATCGGCGGGCCGCGGCACCGATATGTATGCGGGAATCGCCGAACTCGCCCGGCTTGAGGGCGTGGCGCTCACCGAACGCGCACAGGCTAAGGTGGGGCTTCTCGCCATTATGTACGGCGGGCGCAGCGGAGAAATTGGGGCGCTGCTGCCGCATGTCGCCAAGCTTTTCCCGCGTGCGATGGAGTTTACGGAACGTGCGGCGCGCATCGGCGAGGTGGGTGGGCAGGTCACCACCTTTTTGGGGCGCACCTCACCCGCGCCAGACGAACGTTTCAAACGGACGGTCGCAGACCGTTCTACCCCGGCGGCGGAGTCGCGTGCTGTCTCCCTTTCTCGCTCTTACGGGCGTATGACCCGCAACTTTGTGGTGCAGGGAACGGCTGCGGAATGGGCGCTGTGCTGGATGGGCAGGGTGCGTTCACGTCTGCTGACCGAGACGGTTTTCGGCATGCCTATGCGCACCAAAATTGTCTATTTTCTGCACGATGAGCTGCTGCTGTGCGGCCCCAAGCTTGAGGCGGAGCGTGTCGAGAGGATTCTGCGGGAGTCTGCTGCAGAGGCGGCGCGCCTGCTTTTCGGGACGGTGCCGGTGGAATTCCCGGTCTCAGTGACGGTCACAACCAACTATGCCGAAGGTAAATAGGTCCACGCCGCCTACGCTCGTTTCTCTTCCCTCCCGCGAGCCTTTAGACACCCGCCAACGGCTGCTTACCCAGATGCGGGCGCAGGTTTAAGTACCGAAGCATCCCACGGTACTGTCCAGGTGAGCGCATCAAAAATCTTATCGAGCACGATCGCAGTGAATCCCCACACGGTGAACTCGACCCGCGCATCACCGCCAGAGTGCACGACCTCAAACGCCGGGGTTTTATGGGTTATGCGCCCGCGCTTCACATATGCCGTATGCCGGTTGGCTGGGTTGAGCAAATCTCGCACGGGCACCCGCGCAATCAGGGCAGACTCGTTCGTATCGACCACGCCAACCCGCGTGGGTGAAGCCCACCACCCCAGCACCGGGGTCACCCTGAAATCGCTCACGGCAAGCGGCAGGGTCGGCAGCTCCCCCAGAATTTCAACACCCGCAGGGTCAAGCCCGGTCTCTTCCACGGCCTCGCGCAGGGCGGCGATGCGCCCCACCGGAACTCCCTGCTGGCGCGCCAGTTCGTAATCCTCGGGGTCGATTTTGCCGCCCGGGAATGCAGGCTGACCGGCGTGTGAGCGCAGAGTATCCGCCCGCACCAAAGCAGAACATCCAGGTTCTCGCCCACGCAGTCCGGGCATCCGTCAAAGTCTGCGGATGCGCTCGGTTCATCATCGAGTACTCCGAAGAGAACGAGCACTGCCGCCTCTTTGGAGAGCATACTGGTGGGTGCGTACCGCATGAGGGATTCTATCTTGAAATCGAGTTTTCCTGCGGCAAGGTTCGCGAGTGCATCGCGGGCTTGTTCGGCGGCGGTGTTCAGGGTGTTAGGCACTCAGCGGGTATCCTTCGGCGTGCAGTTGGCGGCGTGTGGCACCGGTGAGGAAGCGCAGATGCAGGCGTTCACGACCGGGTGCCATTTCATATTTCATGAGTTTACGTGCTTTGGTTTCGTCCGTCTCGCCTTCACCCCAGGATGGGCACAGGTCGGCGATGGGGCAGACTCCGCAGGCGGGTTTGCGGGCGTGGCAGATGCGCCGCCCGTGGTAGACCATGCGGTGTGAGAAGTCGGTCCATTCGCGCGGTTCGATAAGCCCGGCAACGTCGTGTTCGACTTTGACGGGGTCGTCTTCGGTGGTGAATCCCATGCGGCGCGCGAGCCTGCCGAAATGGGTATCGACGGTCAGCCCGGGTACCCCGAAAGCGTTACCGAGTACCACGTTTGCGGTTTTGCGCCCGACTCCTGCCAGTTTCACCAGTTTATCGAGGGTTCCGGGCACTTCTCCGTCGTAGTCGTCGGTGAGCTGGCGGGCGAGTTTGACGATAGATTTCGCTTTGGCGCGGTAGAACCCGAGGGATTGAATATAGGGTTCGACCTCTTCTTCGGTGGCGGCGGCGAGGGCGGGCGCATCCGGGTAGCGGGCGAAGAGCGCCGGGGTTACTTGATTGACGCGCACATCGGTAGTTTGCGCCGAGAGCACCGTGGCGATCAGCAGTTCAAAGGCGTTCGTGAAGTCGAGTTCAGCCACGGCGTAGGGGTAAGTTTCACCCAGGATGCGGTTAATTTTGCGGGCGCGGCGCACGGTGGCAAGGTGACTTTCGGGGGCTTTGGCGAGTGCTTTCGCGCGGCGGCGTGCCGCCTGTGCTGCCTCAAACTCGGGCACGGTGCGGATGCTTAGCAGCTCACGTTCTTCCTCGGTGAGCTGTAGCTCTGGGGCTGTGTCGGTGGTGCTTTTCGGTGCGGATGCGCTCATAGCGCGAGCCTACCGTTTTTGTCTGCTTTTCCCAGCTAGGGGTACCGAAGTTCGCCGTTACCGCACGGTTTCTGCCGCTTTTGAGCGGGTAAATATGCCACACTAGGGGTATGTCTGCAACGATTTTTGTTCTGAACGGCCCTAATCTGAATCTGCTGGGGCAGCGTCGCCCCGAGGTCTACGGGTACACAACCCTGCACGATATTGAACTGATGGTGCGCGAGCGCGCCGCCCTGCACGGCTTAGATATTGAGTTTATGCAGTCCAATCATGAGGGTGTGCTGGTGGATGAGATTCAGCGTGCACGCACCCGTGGCGCGGCGATTATTATCAACCCGGCGGCGTACACGCACACGTCGGTGGCGCTTCACGATGCGCTGGAGGCCGCCGAGCTGCCCGTCGTCGAGGTTCACCTCTCGAATGTGCACCGACGCGAGGAGTTTAGGCACCATTCGTATGTGTCCCCGCAGGCAACAGCGGTGATCGCCGGGGCAGGCGCCTACGGGTACGTGATGGCGGTAGATTTCTTGGCGCAGCATCTAGAGTCGGAGTAGATTTCTGCGTTAATTGAAGCACCCAGATGGGTTACGTTCTGTTCTAGGGGTAGCTACGATTAACCAACCCGCATTTTTCGATTCCACAGCGGGAAGGTGTACCCACCCCTGAAGGACTTCTTAAGGAGGACACATGAAGATCGCTCTTGTAGGTGCCACCGGAACAGCTGGTCGCGCCACCGCTCACGCCGCCCAGCAAGCAGGTCACGAGGTCATTGCTCTCTCTCGTGCCACAGGCATCGATCTGCATACCGGAGAAGGACTAGCTGAGGCTCTGAACGGCGCCCAGGTGGTCATCGACACGTCCAATGCTTTTCCTGCAGACCCCGCGGCCAGCCTGGTTGATACTTTTTCAGACGTTACCAAAACCCTGGAGAAAGCCTGCCAGCATGCTGGGGTACAGCATCTGGTTCACCTTTCCATCTGCAATATTGACCACCCCGCATTCGACGATTTTGACTACTATCTCGCCAAGCGAGCGCAGGAGAAGGTTTTAGAGGACAGTTCCCTTCCGCACTCCATCGTCCGTTCTGCGCAGTGGATGGAGTTCGCTCTTAACCCTGCAGCCGTCACACAGACCGAGACCAACGTAAAGGTTCAAAACTGGCTGATTCAACCCATCGCTGTGGAGACTGTGGCTAAGGTACTTGTTCAAACTGCAGCCGAAAGCCCGCGCAACCGGCAGATCGCTGGGCCCGAGCAAATTTGGCTTCCAGAACTGACCCAAATCTACCTGCACGCCATAGGTGATCGTCGAAAAGTAAGCGTTGTAGATCCTGTCTTAGATGCGCTCGCTGAGGGTGTTCTGCTTGCCCCCAAGAATGCAGAGTTACTTGGGCCCACGGTCGCTCAGTGGGCGGAGGATCAGATACCCACAAACAGGTGACGTATTGGCACAGCACCTGGAGTCGGAGTAGAACCGAGAAGTATCGTCGTAGGGCCACTGCGCGGGCGCGCAAAGGTGCCTCACGCATCCAATAGCAGGGATACGCGAGGCACCTTATATCTTGGTTGTCATCGCACGGTTACCCAGCGATAACATCATGCGTTTATCGTGTTACAGCAGTTAGTTCTTGCAGGTTCCGGTCGCTACGGAAGCGGTGTTGCTGCCGCCAGCCTCAAGCGCCTGCTTCAGGGTAGATGCGGTTATCGCATAGCCGGTCTGCCCCGTGCTGCTTTCACCGTCGGGAGCTTTACCGAAGACCACGCCCACAACGTTACCGTTCTCGTCAAGAACAGGCCCGCCGGAGTTACCGTGCTGCACATCTGCGGCAAGCTGGTAGACCTGGCGCATCGGGTTAGGCTTACCGGTCTCTACGTCAATGGTCTGGGTATTGCCCACACCCTGCACGGTCGCAGGGAGCGCCTTGAACGGTCCGCCTTGGGGGTAACCCATGAAGGTTACGGTCTCGCCAGGATTAGCGTTCCTGCCGATCGGCAGCGGATCCAGGTTCATCCCGGGCACGCGGATAAAGGCAAGATCCTGGGCGGTATCCATATAGACCACCTCGCCCTGCCAGGTGCGCCCGCGCTGATCCCTCACCATAGGCGAGTTCACGCCCGAAAGCACGTGTGCGTTCGTTGCGATAAGCCCATGATCCACCACGAACCCGGAACCGGTTGAAGTGTATCCGCACTGTTCGGCGGCGCCAAGAATCTGCACAACAGAGGCAGAGGCGTTATCGAGCGCCTCCGTCTCTACGCCCCGGGTTGGTGCGCTGGTCTCTGGGGCGATCAGCTGGCGCACCTCGGGAATAGTGCCGGATGCGAGCACATCGTTACGAATATTTTCGATACCGTTGCGCAGACCATCCGGAGTGTTCTCGACCATCCATGAGAGGGTCTTTGAGTTGTTCAACGCGGCGTTGAACTGCGGCAGGGGTACGGTGCGCATCGTGAGCGTCAAAACCACGAGCACAAGCGCGCAGGCGGCAACATTGAGCACGCCGCCAAAGAAACGTTCCACGCCTTTAAGCGGGGTTATATCCGTGACGCGGCGCAGGCTGCGGCCGCCAATGAGTCCCAACCACTGCCCCAGCGTTAGGCAGAGGATCAGGATACCGATAGCGGTAATCAGCCCCCATTTAGACCCCACAGCCGCAACGGCAAGCGGGATGAGCCACGCGGCGGCGCATACACCTAGAGCAAGACCGATGAGGTGCCTAGCGTGGTGAAGAAGCCACTACGCAGACCGGCAATGAAATAAAGCACGAGAATGACAGGAATAATAATGTCAAGGGGGCTAAAAGTTGCTGGCATGAGCGTCCTCCTTGGTGAATACATAAAATGCGGTGAATCCGCACGGCGCGTCCGGAAGGCACGCCTGAGCATGAGAGAAGTCGAAGAGTTCGTGCGCTGCTCAACGCCCTCTCACACTGTACATGCTGATGCTAGAGTGCGAAGCTGTGAATTTCTTAAGTTTTCCCCGTAAGCGCAGAAAACTTTTCCTCCTGGATGTTGTTTTTTAGATGCGGAAATAAAAAATATGAGGTACGCTCAGTATTAGTATTAGTTGAATATGTCACACACCAGCGATGCGGTTCACATCGTATCCGTCTCGCAGATGCGACCGTGTGACGCACAGATTTTCGAGCGAAAGAATCGCCCGCTATCCCACTCAAGGAGTAACTATGGATCTCGATATCCTTCGTCGTTCCCCGCTTTTCGCGACTCTCGATGACGCCGCGTTCAGGCTGCTTACAGACGATATCCAAGAAATTGATTTGTCCCGCAACGCTGTGCTCTTCTACGAGGGCGATCAGGGCGACCAGCTCTTCGCTGTGCTCTCCGGCAAGGTCAAGCTCGGGCGCACCGCCGCAGATGGGCGTGAAAACATGGTTGCGCTCATGGGCCCCGGTGATGTCTTTGGTGAGATGGCGCTCTTCGACCCCTCCCCCCGCTCCACCAATGCCGTAGCGGTCTCCGAAACACGCCTGGCCGCTATTAAACACGAATCCTTCAAACGTGCACAGCGGCAGGATCCCAGCATCTCCGACCAGGTTATCAAGACCCTGGCACGCCGCCTGCGCCACTCCAACGAAGCGCTGGCAGACCTTGTCTTCTCCGACGTCCCCGGTCGCCTCGCTAAGGCTCTCCTCGACCTTGCAGACCGCTTTGGGCGCCCCGCAACCGACGGCATCCTCGTTGCCCACGAACTCACCCAGGAAGAGCTGGCACAGCTTGTCGGTGCATCCCGCGAGACCGTTAATAAGGCACTGGCAGAGTTCGTTTCCCGCGGTTGGATTCGCCTAGAGGCTCGCGCAGTCGTGATTCTCGATTTGCCGCGACTGCGCCAGCGCTCGCGCTAAGCTCTCTGACGGCACCCAAAGTCTTCGTACGAAACCGCATCCGATACGTCGTGTTATACAACGATTTCGGATGCGGTTTTCGTATACCCGTTCCCCTCACATTTACGCAGGCGATAACAGGTGTCCTTTTTTTCACGAGGCATCTCCTAGTTAGCGACGTAGATGTGCTGTCGGTTCAGGTCCTCACGTTCGGCAATATCGAGCAACGCAGTCGCCATATCTGCCGGGGTAATCATCCAGCCGCGTCGAAGCGGCTTGTGGGCATCTAGCCGATAAGAACCTTTAGCTTTCATCGGCTGAATGCGAGGGGCACGCACCGCAGTCCACTGCGCAGTGCTTTCCCACAACACCACGTCCATACGCCGCATATCATCGTAGGTCGCGCCCAAAAAGTGTTGCAGCAGCGGCAATACCACCCAGAGCTTGAAGAGCCCTTGATGAGCCCAATGTTCGGCGACCTCCGAAGAGATCACGACCAAACGTGATACCCCATGCTCTTGCATGGCGTCCAGAAGATTCTTTGTCCCGGCAGAGTAAAGGGTTGTCGGCGTTTTCAAGGTTCCAATCCCTACGGTACTGATGACCGCATCTACGCCTTGAAGCCAGGGTTTGAGGGCCTGAGCATCAAGAATATCTACAGCGCCTGTGGTTAGGTTCGGGTGATCAAGCTGAAGATTCTGCGGATTCCGGGCAAGTGCAACTACCTCATGACCACGCGCAAGCGCCTGTTCCACGACCAAACGACCCACGTTTCCGGTAGCACCAGATACTAAAATTTTCATAGTTTTCGACTTTTGTTAGGGAATAGTGACCACAAGTTTACCGCGCACATGCCCCGTACCCAGTTCCTTATAACCGTCACGGATGGAACCAAGTTTGAAGGGGTACACATGCGCTAAGGTCACGTCAATATCTCCCGATGCCACCAGATCGGCGACTTCTTTCAGGTCACCGGGCTGCGCATGCCGCGCCCCCGTGAACTGTGCGCCTTTCATCATCGCCTTCGGTGTAGGAATCAGCGTGCCCATCGCGGGCCCTTTCAGTCCGAGCTCTGCCCCTAATGGGACATAGTCCCCGCCGTAGCAGTCAAGCATTTTCGTAACCGGGGTCGGTGCTGCCTTGAGAATACGCTCCTTCAAACCGTCACCGTATGCAACCGGAATAGCCCCCAGAGAGCGCACAAACTCTGCGTTTTTCTCCGATGCGATACCGATAACTGTTGCTCCCCGATGCACCGCAAGCTGAACCGCCACGGCTCCCACACCGCCGGATGCGGCACTGATAACCAGCACATCCTCGGGTTTCAGGTCGATTGCGCGGAACGCCCCGCATGCGCTCTCCCCGGCGACGCCCAAGGCTGCGGCAACCTCAAAGTTCAGGTTCTCAGGTTTCGCGACAATATTCTGGGCAGAAGTCACCAGCTTCTCAGCCAGGGAGCCTTCCGTCACGCCGGAGCCGGGAGCGCTGCGCAGGGTTCCCAGTACCGCATCGCCCACAGCAACATTGTTCACACCGGGGCCGAGGGCATCTATCACGCCTGAAAAATCACGCCCCACACCCTTCGGAAAACGTGCGGGACCGCGGCCAAACCACCAGGACGGGTGACGCAAACGGTTGCTAGTCTCTGCGACACGAAGCGGCTTATACCCCTCAAAGGTTTTCAGATCTATGGGGTTCAGTCCAACCGCTTTGACCGTCACACGAACCTCGCCCTCCCCCGGCGTAGGCTCATCTGTCTCAACCATTTCTAGGACGCTGGGATCGCCATAGGCGTTGTACTGAATTTTGCGAATCATGAGATTTTTTCCTTTTCACTGCGACTATCTGCCTACAACAAAGGCCGGATTCTCCGCACAATGCGGAAAATCCGGCCTTCCAAGTCTTATGAGGGGGCAACAGAGGCCGACTTGAGTGGACCGACTGTGCCAAGCGTTCCTGTTTTAGATGACACCGGCACAACTTCAGTAAACGAAAGCATACACGCGCCGTCGTTCTTCACGAGCACGGGTTTCTTCACCTCAACGGTACGACGCTTTGCCAGCCACGATACCCCGGTTTCTGAGGCGGCGAGCGACTCAAGCATGCACATCACGGCGGGAGTCACCAGTTCCTCAAGGGTTTTACCCACCGTATTCGGCTGCCCGATACGATCCCCCAGTTCCGAGGTATCCTTACTCTCCATGAGCGTGCGCACATTCACCCAGCTGCCCCACACACCCTTGCCTTCCAGCAGCTTGGCGTTCTGCCCCACAGGGAACAACCGTGGTGAAATAGGCGATGTCGTAGCGTTTATGGAAGAAGTCTGGCGACTGCCAACGCGATACCGGGCGCAACAGGTCTGTGCGCAGTTTCAGCCCGCTTGAGGTTAGGAACTGCCCGAAGCTCTTGTCTTGATCGGCGATTGCCTCACGCTGACTCATCTGTTCTTCACCCGCGCCGCTTTCGGCGACGTTCTGCCCGTCCTCACCGGCAAGAAGCAGACCGGTCTCTTCAAAGGACTCGCGAATAGCAGCGATCACGGTGCGGCGCGCGCAGGTTACATTTTTGAATTTGAACTTGGCAGACCATTCGTCGGGGGTCGGACCATACCAGGGGGTTGCGTCGTCGTCGCCGGGGGTCACGGTACCGCCCGGAAAAGCGACAACGCCCAAGGGTGAGGATCCCGGACGGTAGGTCAGAATGGTTTCAAGACCGTCTTCGCCGTCACGCACAAAGATGACTGACGCTGCTTGGCGGAGCGAGCATGCCCCCGCATCCTCACCGCCCTCGGATGCCCAGGTTTCGGCGGCGGTGCGCATAAACTCCGGGATTTTATAAAGACGCTGAATCTGCTCGGTGCGTGCGGCAGGTGCAGAAGACCGCCCGGTAAAGATGCGCGGCTTTCTGTTCTTCACCAACCACCGGAACTACTCCGGTGTACAACTTCTGAGAAGGTGTCGTAGTCATGATCCTGAGAATATTAGACGTACTCGACGATGATTTCAACCTCAACGGGAGAGTCCAGCGGAAGCACCGGAACACCGACCGCCGAGCGGGCATGCGTACCAGCCTCACCAAAGATCTCACCCAACAGCTCAGAGGCACCGTTGATTACGCCGGGCTGACCGGTAAATTCCGGGTCTGATGCCACGAACCCCACAACTTTCACGACCTTCTTCACCCGATCAAGATCGCCGATAACGGACTTCACAGCGGCAAGCGCATTCAGCACTGCAATGGCAGCGTACTTCTTGGCGTCCTGAGGGGTCACGAATGTTGAGTCACCCGAATCCGAGACTTTACCGGTGGCGGGCAACTGACCGCTGACGAATGGAAGCTGCCCGGAGGTATACACATAGTTCCCGCTCACCACGGCGGGTACATAGGCGGCGACAGGGGCTGCGACTTCGGGAAGCTGGTAGCCGAGTTCACGAATGCTCAGTTCGTAACGGGATTCAGTCATGGGGTTCTCCAGGGATGTGGTTGGTGGCACGTGCGCCGCATATATGTAGTGTTGTGTAGAAGCATATCGCAAAAAGGAACGCTAAACCCGGCAACCGGAGGATTCAGGTTACCGGGCGTGGTGCAAGGCTTTAGCCTTCAACTTTCTCGCGTTTGAGGTAGGCAATGGGGTTACCCTGGGTGGGTGCCACCATGTTGCCTGCAGGGGTCGGTCCGCTGGGTGCGGGTGCACCGGGCAGAACCGCAACAAGTTCCCACCCTTCCTCACCGTAGTTATCAAGGATTGCCTTGGTGGTGTGCACGATCAACGGCACAGTCAAATATTCCCATTTCTTCATAGCTCTAGGGTAGTCCTGTTCCCCGGCTCGAACAAGGTCATTGCGCTCTATTGCAGGTTCAACGCTCTAGGCGTAACAAAGGGGCAGAACGTGACGCCGAACGGTCACCTCGTGCACCGGGTACGCCGGTCAGCCCCGCACAGAGTACATAACCCGCGAAATGACGCGGATTTTCGGGGCATAGATCCAGTGTTTTCACGATATAACCAAGGATGCGCATCCGGCGCGTTGCCCGCGAAGACGGGAAACCGGCAAGTTAAACCTAGAGTTTAACCCTTTTGAGGGATGCGTTCTCAGGTGTATCCGCTAAACTAAATGAATGGCTTCACGAAAAAAATCGCGCGCGCAACGGCGTCGCCCCAGTGACTTTTTACAGTTTGTGGCGTTCAGTATCATTGCCGGGTTCTTGGTAGCAATTATCGTGGTACCCCCGGCGGTAGGTGTTGGCATGGTCGCTAATGCCTCAATGACGTGGTTCCAGGATCTTCCGGAAGACATTTCAGAAGGCCCCTTCTCACGCCCATCGACTCTGTACGCCTCTGATGGTAAGACCGAGCTTGCGACCTTCTTCGAGGAAAACCGCACAGAGGTTAAGCTCGATCAGATGTCACCGCATATGCGTAATGCCATTATCTCGGTGGAAGACCGCGACTTCTACAACCACGGCGCCGTATCAGCTATCGGCATTGGTCGTGCGTTTGCGAACAACTTCCTGAACCCGAAGAAGCGCCAGGGTGCATCGACACTCACGCAGCAGTACGTGAACAACCTGATCGTTGATTCCGATGTGCAGCGCGGCGCAGACCCCACAACCCTGGGCGGGAATAAAGGCTATCTCGATAAGATCAAAGAGATGAAGCTCGCTATCTCGATGGAGCAGAACAAGTCTAAAGACGAGATTCTTGAGGGCTACCTGAACATCGTGAACTTGGGCGGCACCAACTACGGTGTTGAGGCAGCGGCCCAATACTACTGGGGTATTTCCGCGAAGGATCTTTCGGTAGCCCAATCGGCCCTTCTCGCGGGTCTGGTGCAGTCACCGAACACCTATGACCCAACGACCCACCCCGATTTGGCGCGTGAACGCCGCGATGTGGTGCTTGGCACCATGCTTCGTGACGGTAAGATTTCACAGCAAGAATACGATGAAGCCATTGCATCGCCTATTAAGCTCAATGTTCATCCGCCTGAGAAGGGCTGCTCTGTTGCGGGCGAAAGCTCATTCTTCTGTAACTACGTGGTGAACTATGTTGCGCTCGACGAATCTTTCGGGGCAACTCCTGAGGAGCGTTTGAACCTGCTCAACCGCGGCGGTTTTAAAGCTCGTGAGTACTCTGAACCCCGAAGCGCAGAAGATCGCTAAACAGTCTGTGGAGGCTGTTCAGCCCTGGTTCCACCAACACCAACAACGTGAACGCCGCTTTGACCAGTGTGGAGCCTGGCAGCGGTCGCGTGGTGGCGATGGCTCAGAACGCCGAATGGGGTAAACCCAAGGATGCGAATGACCACTCGCAAACCCAGTTCAACTTCAACGTAGATTCGCTCTATGGCGGCACCCCCGGATTCCAGCCGGGCTCAACCTTCAAGCCCGTGGTGCTGTCCCAGTGGATTAACTCTGGTCGAGGTGTGAACGCCCAAATCGATGGTACGGCCCTATCCTACCCAAGCAGCTTTGGGTGGAACGCCCGCTGTGTGGAGGGCGGTAAGTACTACTACCGCGACTCCGCTAACGGCTGGTCCTTCAAGAACGCGGTTCCGGGATACCAGACCTGGGGTACGGTCACCCACGGTATTCGCGTTTCGGCTAACTCCTACCTGTACTCGATGGTCAGTAAGCTCGACCTCTGCGATATCAGCGATATGGCGAATAAGCTGCACCTGCACGACGGTCTGGGCCAGCAGCTGTACGATCCGGGTCTGCTCAGTGCCAACATTGGTGGTACCAGGTACGGTGCTACCCCGCTGACCATGGCGAGCGCATACGCAACTTTCGCGAGCGAAGGTAAGTACTGTGAGCCGCGCCCACTTGAGAAGATTACTAAGGGTGATGGTTCGCCCATGAAGACTTACGAATCTAAGTGTGAGCAGGCGATCAGCCCGGATATTGCTAACGGTGTGAGCTACGTGCTCAAGGGCGTGCTTGCCTCCGGAGGTTCAGCGCCTAAGCGCGCTATCGGTCTGCCGGATGCTTCCGCCGCGAAGACCGGTACGAACGATAACTCCTCACAGACCTGGATGGTCGGTTACACCCGCGGCCTGGCAACTGCTTCGTGGGTGGGCAGTAACGACTTGGGTTACCGCTCGATGAACGGTATTGCGATTAACGGTCGCGTGCTGGAGTACGTGGACGGTGCGACCTATGCGGGTGCCCAGTGGCAGCAGTTCATGCAGGCCATGGCACCGAAGTACAACACCGAGAAGTTTACTGAGCCCCCGGCATCGGTGACGTCAACAAACGTCAACGGTAACTAAGAGGGTGTACTGAAGAAAGGCACACGATGTGTGAGAGCGCATCCGGTGCCCGCGCATCCGTGGCGGCTTCTGAAGCAGCACGTGGTTCGCACTTCACACAGAGTATGGTGAAGTTTGCGGCTGCGGGGCTTGCTTTGGGGGCCGCCACGGCGGCGTATGGGCGCTTCGTCGAATTGAATAATTTTCAGGTACGCGAGGAAACTCTCGCGGTGCTTCCGGTGGGGTCGCCAAACTTTAGGATTCTGCATATCTCGGATATGCATATGATTCCTGGGCAGAGGGCGAAGACCGAGTTCATGCATTCTTTGGCGGGCCTGAACCCGGATTTGGTGGTGAAATACGGGCGATAACCTCTCGCATGTGGGCGGGCTTGATCCCTCTCCTAGAGGCACTTGACCCTCTCCTGGATTTTCCGGGGGTTTTCGTGCCCGGCTCGAACTGCTATTTTGCCCCGGTGCTGAAGAATCCTGCACGGTATCTGTGGCAGGCGCGCACGCCTCAGGAAATTGAGGAAGGTTCGCGCGTGCCGCTTCCGATTGAGCGTATGCATGACGCCTTTGAGTCGCGCGGATGGGACGGGCTTATTAACCGGTACGACGGCATCACGCTGAGCGGGTTGCGCCTGGATTTTTCGGGGGTGGATGATCCGCATCTGCGTTATGATGCTCATCCGGGGTTCTCGCCGCAGGCGTTTGAGTCTTCGGAGGTGCCGAGTATTCGTGTGGGTGTTGCCCATGCACCGTATATGCGCACTCTGCACAGATTTGTTCAGGATGGTGCCGAACTTATTTTTGCCGGTCACACGCACGGCGGGCAGGTGTGTCTGCCGGGCGGTCGTGCGCTCGTGAGTAACTGTGATTTGCCGCCGTCGCGGGCGAAGGGTGTGAGCTATCAGGGCGATGTTCCGGTGCAGGTTTCGGCGGGGCTGGGGACCTCACGGTTCGCGCCGGTGCGCCTCTTCTGTCCCCCGGAGGCGGTGCTCGTCACCCTCACGGCGAAGAACGGGTAGGTTTTCTTCCCCTTCAGATTCCGCGAGCAGATAGGATTTTGACGAGAAGATAACACTCCGCCATCTTCTCGTCAAAATCCTATCTGTTCGCGTGCCCAAACTGCCTTTAAGGGTACTCAAAACGTAAAAATGATGTTTAGATAGAATTTATCAGCAATATGGAAAGTAATGAATGTTAGAATAGTTCAGCTAACTCATTCACACCATAAAACTGAAAACGGATTATCCCAATGTCCTTCCTAGTTCTTATAGCCATCGGCGTCTGTCTGTACTACGGAATCAGGTTCTACCGAAAAGAAAAATACTTTAAGTCTGAAGAGTTTCTAAACCGAAAATACGCTCTAGTGGAGGTAGTTAACGATCACAACGAGATGGTTAACTACATCAATGAAATTCGGAACAGAGGAACTTTGAGTTCGGTACGTCCTCGACTGGCCAGTATTCTCACCTAGCGACCTTCACAAATACCAGTAGACACAGGTACAAGCGTGACAGAAACACCGTAACAGTTGCCCCACATGTGCACAATTGTTCGTTGCAGATAGTCCGCAGAGCCAGCCAAGAACCTATTAAATATTTGATGAAATACTTCGGCTTCACAGCGAATGAAGAAACTCTACAACGCGTAGAAGCAATGGGAGACAGTATTTCCCAACTCGAAGAAGCAGTGAACAACCTCTCTATGCGAGAGTCTCTACTCACGCAAACAGTGCAACCGCCAAAGTTTATTCTCAAACACTATATGCAAGAGTTTATGTCTCATATGGGTGTAGCTCTATCGCACATCTCAGTTCCATATCCGCATTATATTTTTGAATACGTCTCTGCTGGCGGAAATAGTGGACAGCGGGCTTCAATAACGTTGGATTCTCAGACAATTGATGCACTTATTGTGACGATGTCTGAACGCATTCGATTCCGCAAATCAGTTGCTGGGCAACGTGCCCTTATGACTGCGAAACTCCGAAACCAGATCAAACAAAGAGATAACTTCACTTGTCGGTCATGTGGTATCTCAACTTATGAAGAGCCACACTTATTGTTAGAAATAGATCATATTATTCCACTATCTAGAGGTGGTATGACAGAGATATCAAATTTGCAGACTTTGTGCTGGAGATGCAACAGATCTAAGTCCAATAAAATGCCAAGTTAACAGAAACAGCTCTACTGAGGGTAATATCCCCGGAGGCGGTGCTCGTCACCCTCACGGCAAAGAACGGGTAGATTTTCTTCCCCTTTATATTCCGCGAGCAGGTGGTTTTTGGCCGAGCAGGTAGTATTTTCCTACCTGCTCGGCCAAAAACCACCTGCTCGCGTGTAGAGTAAATACCGGAAGACACTCCTCCCCACTACTGCAATGCATTGGAAAGGCCCATGCGATATAACGACTACCAGCAACCTATCGGCGATGCCCTGCCCGACTACCGCGCGGGGGATGCTCCCAGTGTTGATTGTTTACAGGGGCGCTACTGCCGCCTCGAAAAACTTGATGCAGAACGCCACGGCAACGACCTGTACGAGGTCTACGGTCCTGAAGCTCCCGAACAGAGTTTCACTTATTTGTCCTTGAACCCTGTTGCTGACCGGGCAGAGTTAGAGACACTCCTCAAGCGCATGGAGGAATCCACCGACCCGTACTATCTGGCTGTGATAGATCAGGATGGGCGTGCGATTGGCACTCTAGCGCTCATGCGCATCAACCCCGCCCACCGTGTTATCGAGGTGGGCAGCGTGACGTATGGCGAACGTCTAAAACGCACTCGCGCCGCCACGGAGGTGCAGTACCTTCTGGCGCAGTACGTGTTTGAGACGCTGCGCTATCGCCGCTACGAGTGGAAATGCGATGCACTGAATGAGCCTTCACGCCGCGCAGCCGAGCGCCTAGGCTTCACCTATGAGGGAACGTTCCGCCAAGCCGTCGTATATAAAGACCGCAACCGCGATACGGCGTGGTATTCAATGCTGGATACCGAATGGGAGCAGCGTAAACACCGGTTGCTGCAATGGCTGAATCCGAAGAATTTTGATGCGCACGGTCAGCAGCGCACCTCCTTGCGAGAGATCGCTTTATAGCCATTAGCCGAAAGGGTACTCTGAGGTATTGTCAGAGCCAAACGGCATGGATACCATGGTATTTTCTCAAGTCGAACGGAAGGGAATACCATGAAAACCCTTGTGATTGTCACGCATCCTAATATCCATGATTCTATGGTCAGCAAAACCTGGGTTCACATGCTGCGCCAGCATCCGGATCGGTTTACCGTGCATGAGCTGTACAGCGAGTACCCCGACGGTGTGATTGATGTAGAGCGCGAGCAGGCTCTCGTGGAAGAGCACCAGAACATTGTGCTTCAGTTCCCGGTGTACTGGTTTAACTGCCCGCCGCTTCTGAAACAGTGGTGCGACGAGGTGCTGACGTACGGGTGGGCCTACGGATCAAAGGGCAAGGCGTTCGAGAATAAGAAACTCGGCATTGCCGTCTCGCTGGGCGCTCCCGCCCCAGAGTACAGTGCGGAAGGTTCCGTTGGGTATACCGTCGCCGAAACCCTGCGTCCCTTCGAGCTGACGGCCAACTATATCAGCGCCGATTATCAGCCTCTCTTCGCGTTCCACACCATCGACACCTATGAGAGCTACGATGAAGCCGCCGCCCAGCTGGTGGCAGACAGCGCGGATGACTACCTGGCGCATCTGAACACCTACTACGCCTAGGCTATGGCCGCGTAGCCTCCGCGAGCAGGTGGTTTTTGGTCGAGCAGGTAGGAAAATACTACCTGCTCGACCAAAAGCTGTCTGCTCGCGTGCTAGGAGAAGGGGAAACGGGTTAAGCTCACCGATAAGAACGGGACGCTCAGGGCAGAACCGTAGCGGGGCGCATCCGGGGATGCCCCTCTATAATTAAAGAGCACTAACGCTCACACCATGTAGAAACGTTGAACCGCTCAAGCAGGAGGAACCGAGCACGACCCGCACACACGCCCCCGGCACTTCTCGACGACGCAATCCCTTCCTGAAACCGCCCCAGAACCTATTCCCGCACCCGTGAACTACGATGAGGGCGAGCGCGCGCCTCTCAAATTCCCTGCCGTATATTACCCCGATTCGGTGGCGCTGGGACTATCGGCATGCTGGTCGCTATTGGCGCGGCGATTCTCGAAATTTCTATTCCGCAGATGCTTCGGTTCATTGTCGATGAGCTTGTGCAGAATACAACCGAGGCGGGCGTCTGGATTGGCGGCGGACTAGTACTTTTTGATCGGCGTGGGGAACGCATCGTTGGCGTATTGGCGGCGGTGGCTGATCGTGGATCCGACCTCCACGATGGAAATGCGGATGCGCATGAACTTCTTCGACAAGTGTTTGCGCGCGCCCGCTGTCAATGATTGACCGTTGGTCATCCGGGCAGCTGCTCACCCGGTCAATGATCTGACCTGGGGTACGATCCGCCGGTGGCTCTCGTTTCGCGCTGGTGCAGCTGATCTCGGTGGCGGTCATGTTCCTAGTGGGCAGCTCATTCATGTTCGGTGCCCGCGTCGGCAGCTGGCGGCGGTGTTCGTGGGTGACTGTACCCGTGCTTTGTGCTGTCCCTGGTGAGCTATGTGCGTAAATACAATGCGTACACTCAGGAGCTTCAGCAGCTCACCGGGCGATGTATCAACCCGCATTGAGGAGTCGGTGCGCGGCATCCGCGTCATTAAAGCTTTAGGGCGTTCCCAGGAAGAAATTCCGAAGTACACCCGCGATGCCGTTGAGGAGCTGAACTCCCTGGATTACCGGCGGTCTATGCTGGTGGCGCTGGTGGCGTTTTTATCAGCGGGTTATTGTTGGGGGGGTGAGCACCCTCATCGCCCTGTGGGTGGGGCGTTCCGCAGGTGGCCTCGGGGAGGTTTCGTTAGGGTGCGCTCACCGCCTACTTTGCGGTGCTGACCGTGGTGCTGGGGCACGTTCTGCGTTCAACCACACTGATTTCTTCGTATTTAAACTACCGGGTAGCTATGGAAAGGCATGTTGAAGTAATGAGCGAAAACGGGCATGAAGAAGTGGTACTCACCGACGAGGCAGCCGAGCAGACTCCTATCCCTTCCGGCGGTGTTTTATCGGTGACGTTCGATGACGTGCACTTTACCTACAACCCCGCACCAGAGCCCAGCTCCCAAGAACACAGTGCCGAAGAACACGCCACCGATGCGCCCGCACCGGGCGGGGTGCTTGAGGGGCTGAGTTTTAAGGCGTTCGCGGGCGAGGTGGTTGCGCTGGTGGGTGCCACCGGCAGCGGCAAGTCCACGGCGCTGACGCTGGTTCCGCGTTTCTACTCCCCCACCAGCGGGCGCATCCTCTTGGGGCGTGAAGATATTGCCGACATGCCCCTGCCGGTGCTGCGCGCACAGACCGCTTTCGTGTTTGAGGAGGCGGTGCTGTTCTCGGGCTACGGTGCGTCAGAACGTGCTGATGGGTGTGCGCGGTGAATACAGCGAAGAGGAACTGGAGCAGACCCTAACGGGCGCTCTTGAACTTGCCGCCTGCGATTTCGTGGCGGATTTGCCTGAGGGCGTGGATACCGTCATCGGCGAGGAGGGCTGAGCCTTTCGGGTGGTCAGCGGCAGCGCCTTTTCGTTGGCGCGTGCGCTGGCGGCACGCCCGGCGGTGCTTCTGCTGGATGACCCGTTCTCGGCGCTGGATGTGGGTACGGAGGAGCGCATCATCACGAACCTGCGCGGCGGTGAGGGGAACTTGGGTGGGGCAACCACCCTGCTGACGGCTCACCGGCCCTCCACGGTGGCCTTAGCAGACCGGGTTCTGCTGCTTGAGGGCGGGAAAAATCGTTGCCGACGGGACGCACACCGAGCTGATGAAACTCCCTGCATACCGTGCGTTAATGAGCGCCGAACCGGAGGCCCCCGCGTCTCTGGCGCATATTGCGGACATGCTCTTTGGGATTGCCGAGGGTGAGGTATCCGCCGCCGCTGAGAGCACGCAGAATCGTGAGGGCTCCCCCACCGGGGAGGGCGGAGGCACCCAATGAAACTAACCGGGGCTAAAGCCCCGCACGAGCGCACGGACCTGACTCCTCAGGAGCAGAAGCAGGCGCGGAAACGCTCCTTCGCGCTGCTGCGGCAGATGCTCCGGCCGTACATGGGGGCGCTGGCGGCTTCGGTCGTCTCGGTGCTGGTGGCGGCTGTTGCGGCAGCAGCCCAGCCGGTGCTCATAGCGCGGGTGCTCGACACGGCGATTGCCCCGGTCACGCACGGCGGCACCGGCCCGCTGCTGACACTTTTAGCGGTGTTTGCGGTGAGTGTGCTGGTAAATGCGGGCGCCACATGGGCGAATGTGGCGTATACGGTGCGCGTCTCCTTAGGGGTGCTGCTGCATTTACGCACCCGAGTGTTTAAACATTCGCAGGCGCTGAGCGTCTCCTTTCACGAGTCGTACACTTCGGGCAGGGTCATATCGCGTCTGACGAACGACGTTGAGACGATCGCCACGTTCTTGGGCAGCGGTTTAAGCCAGCTGGTGACCACCCTGCTGAACATGCTGTTCTCGGTAGTGGCCATTTTTGTGCTGGACTGGCGTATTGGGGTTCTTCTGCTGCTTACGGGCGTACCGATTTACCTGCTGACCCGCTGGTTTCAGCGCGGTATTTCGCGTATTTTCCGGTCTTTACGGAACGAGTCTGCGCAGCTGACCACCCGCTTCGTTGAGACGTTCACCGGTATTCGCGCGGTCAAGGGGTTCGGCGCGGAAGCGGCGGCGCGTGCAGAGTACGCCGCTGTGGCCGAACGGTACCGGGTGAGCGTGATGGACTCTATTAAGATGTTCGGCATCTACTCCCCCACTCTCATGCTTTCGGGAATGTGTTTGTGGCGGCGGCGCTGGTGATTGGCGGGTATGCGGTGCTGGGCGGCACTATGCAGGTGGGTACCCTGCTGGCGCTCATTATTTATGCGAACCGGGTGTTTGAGCCGATTATGACGCTCTCCGAGTTTTATAACGTATTCCAGTCGGCGTTTTCGGCGTTGGAGAAGGTTTCCGGGTTCTTAGCGGAGAAGCCACAGATTCAAGACCCGCAGCATCCGGTAAGCCTGCCGCAGTCCCCCGCCGCGCTGGTAGATGCCGAGAGTTCAGCAGAGGCAACCCCGCTGGGTGAGATCGTTCTTGAGGATGCCGCATTCGGTTACACTGCGGGTCAGCACGCGCTCATGCCTACGTCGCTGAGGATTGCACCGGGGCAGACGGTGGCACTCGTGGGTGAAACCGGTGCCGGAAAGTCTACGATTGCCAAATTAATTGCCCGTTTCTATGACGTTGATACCGGCAGGGTGCTTCTCGACGGCGTAGATGTGCGTTCCCTGACCGATCGGGAGCTGCGCCGAAACGTCGTCATGCTCACTCAGGAAGTCTTTCTGTTCTCAGCCTCGATTGCCGAGAACATTCGTTTGGGCAACCCGCAGGCGACCGACGACCAGGTACGCCGGGCGGCGCAGGCTGTCGGCGCGGATGAGTTTATTCAGACCCTCCCGCAGGGGTACGGCACGATGCTCGGGCGCGGCGGTGTGAACCTTTCAACCGGGCAGCGTCAGCTTGTGTCTTTTGCCCGCGTTTTCCTGGCGAACCCGCGGGTACTGATTTTGGATGAGGCTACTGCATCCTTGGATATTCCCAGCGAGCGGGCGGTGCAGCGGGCGCTCAATGCCCTGTTGGCGGGGCGTACCGCTGTGGTGATTGCGCATCGTCTTTCGACCGTGCTGAGTGCGGACCGGGTGCTGGTTGTTTCTGCGGGGTCTATTGTTGAGGATGGTTCACCGCAGGAGCTGATTGCCGCCGGTGGCGAGTTTGCCGCAATGTACACCTCGTGGGAGGATGCGCGGCAGGATTCAGACTCCCCCGGCGCCTAACTCTTATGCGCACGTTTACCTATTGTGATACGTGCATGAGAGCCCTAAACGTTATAGTTCTTAGCTGTAACCGCCTGAGTAGACACGGCAAAGTTTTTTGTGGATGATAAAGGTGTCTTGCCGCTTCGTGGAGCGTGCAGATACTCATTCACTTAAACCCTTATAACCTCATGGAGGAAAATATGTCACGCAATGATGCGAGGAAGTTTCTGGCTCAGGGCACCGCTTCTGCACTCACTCTTGCTCTTGGCCTGACCTTTGCTGCTCAGCCTGCTTTGCGGAGACTGCGAAGGCGGCGGATCCTGCGCCGAGCGCATCCGCAGCCCCCAGCGCACCGGCAGCTGAGGCGAACCCCGGACTTTCGGTAGATCCGACTCCTGCGGCGCCTGTAGTCGCACCGGCTCCGAGTGACGGCCCGTCTCCGGAGGCTCCCGCACCCGCACCGAGCGAAAAGCCAGCGGCGGTGGTCTTCAAGGATGTTCCCCAGACCCATATGTTCTATCAGGAGATCACGTGGCTGGGAGAGACCGGTATTTCGACGGGTTGGCCCGATGGCACTTTCCGCCCGTCCCAGAATATTGAGCGCGCCGCAATTGCCGCATACTTCTACCGGATGGCTGGCTCACCCGATGTTGTTCTGCCCAAGCAGTCGCCGTTCACCGACGTTGCTCCGAGCGATCCCTTCTACAAGGAGATCGTGTGGATGCACCAGCAGCACATCACGACCGGCTGGTCGGATGGCACTTTCCGCCCGCACGATTCCGTTACTCGTGAGGCTCTGGCGGCGTTCTTCTACCGTGCCGCCAATATGAACGACGATGCGGCACCGACTCAGGCACCCTTTACGGATGTGACCTCGAAGAGCCCGTTCTACCGTGAAATCGCATGGTTTAAGGCACAGAAGATCACGACCGGCTGGCCCGACGGCACTTTCCGCCCGCATGAGCCCGTTACTCGTGAAGCGACTGCCGCGTTTGTGTTCCGCTTCGCCAAAATCTAGGCGAGTAATCTTGTACAGCCGCTGCGGGAAACGTTGAGCGTTTCTCTCCGGTGTTGCGTGTGCTTCCACGTCTTTAGTGCATCAAGCAGAAGGCGGAAGCACACGCACAAGACACCGCGCTTACTCCCCTGGAAACTCAGGGTTTACAGGTTTTTGAGAGGGCTCATTCGTGTTGCTTTCCCCGGGTTCTTCGGCTATTATTGATGAGTTGCCTGCGGGTTGCCCCGACAGGTTAACACCGGGATGTGGCGCAGCTTGGTAGCGCGCGTCGTTCGGGACGACGAGGTCGCAGGTTCAAATCCTGTCATCCCGACCAACCCTAAACCCCCTGAGAGTAATCTTCAGGGGGTTTTCTACATATACATGAAAAAAAGAAAGTATTAGGACATATCTAATATATTTTTTTCACAATAAATGCGACACTATAGACAGGTTTATAATCGACATTCTTATACCCCATAAAAACTTTCTATTTAAAGTTTCTGCACTTTCCAACTTCATAGTTACGTAAACGTGTTTTATATATTATTCTTATTCTGTAGTATAAATTCCGACAACCCTAGGTAGTCACCCCAAATAGCTGATGTATAACAGCTATTTCGCGCCAAGACAAAGGGGTACAAGTGCAAATTCTCCGTATTAACAAGATCAAGAACTACAGAATTTACCAAAACTGGCGTCAGCCAAGTAATACAGATTTTGCTCGTTTTAACGTCATCTATGGCGGCAACGGCAGCGGCAAATCAACACTCGCGTCTCTCCTGGCCGAACTCGCAGATAGACACTGGAGTAGTGGCACGACGCTGACAGTCAAGGACGACAGCCAGCATACCCGAAACATTAAGGAGCCAGACGAAGCGCTCGCAACATATTTATATATATTCAACTCTGATTACGTCAAAAAGAATCTTAAGTTCGATAGCGGTGAAACAAAGTCACTGCTCTACCTTGGCAAGGAAAGCATTGATATCCAAAAGCAGCGTGAGGCTCTAGAGGATGCCATAAAGGACTCTGAGGCAGAGATTCCGCGTTTGGAACAAACACTCAAGAAAAAACAAAAAGAACTTAACAAAATTGCGACAGATGGCGCACGTAAAGTCTCTGACAAGCTCCAAGGACTTAATGGCCAGCAATACGGAGGAAGACGCTTCCAGCGTCCTCAGTTTGAATTAGCTTTACAATTACAAAAGCGTGACATGTCAAGTTTCGATGTCGATCAGCAAATCAGGAAGATTGCATCTCCATCCAAAGACAAAATCATAACGCTAAATGACTTGAGCATTCCATTAGTCGACGCGACCGAGCAAGTAAACGAAGTCCTGAAACAGACAGTCATATCAGAAGCCATTGAGGTGCTTAAAAGCAACCACGAAGCCGCTGAGTGGGTTCAAGAGGGCATGCAGTTGCATCACGTAGGAGACCGGTGCCTCTTTTGCGAAGGTGTCTATACAGAAGAACGTGTCGACCGGTTGAATCGGCATTTTGATGAATCACTGAGACAAGTGCAACAGAAAATCGAAACACTCGATGCTCAACTTATTGGATATGAGCAGCAGTGCAAACAGTTTGTAAACAGCTTAGAGGCACCGAAGCCTCTTGACGAAGTTTGTACGAAACATTGGCTAGACCGCACTGAAGTCATACGTGGCCTCACCGCAGCAGTGAAGAAACGCTTGGCATTCCTTCGTCAACAGCTTGCCCGTAAGCGGGAAGAACTATTCCAGCCATTGACGCTCGAAGAATCGAGCACGGACAGTTCACTGTCTGGCAATGTGGATGTTGAAGCTCTCAACACAATCATCAGCAAGCACAACGACGATATCGACAACTACGACCAAATTAAGACTCAGGTTTGCAGCGACGTTGTTCAGTACTACGTAGAGCAAGTGCGAGAAGCCTATGCCGCAAGTAAAGAAGCCGAGCAAGAGGCGGAGAACGAACTCAAATCTACCCAAAAACAACTCGAGAATGACAAAGCAGAGCTGAAGCGGCTAAAAAACAGCCAGCAAGATCGCGCTCACTTTGCTCAGCTCCTCACAACCGACTTACACCGCTACTTCGGTCGGGATGAGCTCACGTTTGAACTGTCTGACGATAACGGATACATGATTCAGCGCAATGGGGAGAAAGCAGATCATCTCAGCGAAGGTGAGCAGCGGTCTATAGCGCTACTTTACTTTCTACGAGATATTGAATCGAACGGCGCCAATCTGCGAGAGCGTATCGTCGTCTTTGATGATCCGGTGTCTAGTGTTGACGACGGTGCGGCGACGGGGGCGTTTGCGTACATTTGGGATAAGTGCGTAGGCTTGGACGACGAAGGCATCGCTCAGCTATTCATATTAACTCACAATTTTGATTTCTTTCGACGCTGGATTAATGGGCTGGATAGCATATTCAAAGGTAAGAAAAAGCAGAGCGAGTACTCCATTCGTGAACTACGAGCAAGCAGTTCACGAAATGCCGAAGGCGGACAAACTAGAGCGCCTTATTTCGTTCTCTGGGACGACCCAACACGTTATGCACAACTGAGGTCTGAGTACCATTATTTATTTTGGCGCGCAGCGAAAGAACTCGCACATTCGAAAGATCCGAACGCAGGAGTTATTGATTCATATGACACGGCGATGCTTCCAAATGTATGTCGAAAACTACTTGAAGGGTTCTTAAGTTTTCGCTACCCACAGCATATTGGTAACTTTCGGAACCAGATGAGCGCTGCTATTGACCAGCTTGAAGACAGTGCAAGCAGGAACCACATGCTTCGCCTAATGCACGAGTACTCGCATAATGAACAATGTGACATGGCTAAGCCAATTCAGATACTCGAAACACCAATGGTTGTGGAACATATTTTCGCAACCATTCGAAAGCTCGACGAAGACCACTACATAGCGATGTGCGATGCCCTTGAAGTGTCACCACTCTCTTCAGTGGTGAACAACGCCGCATGTAAATGATCACACAGCGCACAACTCCTGGCGTTCATGGCTTGGTCTGATCCGATAAATGTAGGGCAGCTGGCCTTCGTTAGATTATATTGATCTATTTATCCTTCTACGATCAGCACTCCTATACCCAGTTCAAATCCTGTCATCCCGACCAACCCTAAACCCCCTGAGAGTAATCTTCAGGGGGTTTGCTGTATGTGCCTTCTGCCCGGGTCCCCCACTAGGCCGAGTCGAAAGTCTAAATATCCAGTGTACGCAGCAACTCGCGCGGCGGAATCACGCCGTCCTCAATGTAGGCGCGGAAGATAGGCGCCGCCTGCTCACCCGTGAAAACCTCTTCGGGGTGCACTTGAACGGGCATACGGTTACCAACCCATGTGATGGTTGTCCACGCATCGGGGTCGGTCACGGGTTTGCGGGCCACCGTGTACTGTTCGTACGAGCCGTCTTCGGCAGTCACCCTAATTTCCACCGTCATCGCATGCGTGGAACCGGCACACTGTATATAGTTGCCATGCGCCACCGAATCCTGGGGAACGTCATCAACATGGTTCACGCCTTCAGGCAGAGCCCACACCACGAGGGCGAAGCGCTTGTCACCCTCCAAAAAGTCGGGATCAGTGATGCGCTGCTCGGTATCGTCGGCGAAAGACTGCGGAGTCTGGGGGGACATCGAATCCGTTATATTCAGTCTTCCCCACCACCCTGTACGCAAAGTACGTCACGGACTTATTCCTCTCTCACGTGTTCTTCAGTAGGCACCAGAGTATCGAAGAGAAACCGTGCGTGCCAGCATATTCGTCACTTCGCCGGACTATCCCCGCCCGCTCATGAGGGCGAGCGCCATTTCGAGGGGACCACGCTGCTGAATTTTCTCCCACAGAGTGCACAGCATCATCGCCAGCACCCACCATACGAGCAGGAACCCGAACCAAAGCGCATAACTATAGACGCTCCCCTGCTGCGGGGCGCGATAACCTTCACCGGCGACCATCGTCACGAGCCGCCCGCCACCGTAGAATGCCAGCCCCAGCATCACAATGGATGCGCTCAGCGACATTCGACCCAGCCGCGCGAACGGTTCCAGCACGCCTTTTCCGGCACTGAGCCGCGCAAGTTCGCCCCAGGTGCAGACGGTTCCCACCACTCCCACGATGGTGAGTACAATCGGCCACGTGAGCGGTCCCAGTTGGGCATGCGGATACACCCACAGGTAGATGCTCACGGCAAGAGAACCCAGCGCTACCGGTATGCCCAGGCGTACGCCGAGTTTTTCGTATCCTCGCCACAGCACCATGCCCAAGCCCATAAGCCAGATGAGTTTGAATCCATCCTGAAACATGGTTCCCGCGCTCTCATTCACGATTGCTGGGATTGTGCGATGCAGCCAGTCGTCGGCAGTCCACCCGCCTACACTCAGCCGCTCGTAAGTGAACGGCACGGCGGGGCTGGCGAGCACGGTCACGGCAAGCTGCACCCAAAACGGCATATATACCAGCCCGATGCTCAGCAGGGTCAGCACGGCTAGGGGCAGAAGCATATCGAAACGGATGGGGAAGTCTTTCCACCCGGAAAAAGCTTGATCCGCAAAGGTGCTGTGTGGAAGTTGGGCGAGAATCCAGCCGAGCACGCAGAACGCCAGAAAACGCACGATGCTGCTCGCAAAAAACTGCGGAAAAGCCACCTTGCGGGAGTATAAGTATGCAGCCGCTCCCAGAATTACAGCGAACAGGTTCAACGCCTGTGGAAGCACCTGTGAAAGCCAGCTTAGATGTTTGCCGGGCACCAGGTTAAGGCTTACGCTCACAGGAATGAGCATGAGCAGAAGCGCAAAAGCGCGAGCGCTGTCTAACCCGGTATCTCGCCGGGTGTTGGTTTCCGGTAGCATGCATCTCCTGCTCGCTCGTGCCTGTGGTGGTGCATTCTACGGTACCGTGTTCTGCGGGCGGTTTCTAGCGGAGCCTGATGCTGTGACGGTTCGTGTTGAGGCTATGGTCGCATCATGTGATGTCAAAATGTTTTGCCCCAGCTCAGGGCGCAGATGTGCGGGGTAGATGCAAGATACCGGATCGTTCTGTGCGGGTTATCCGCTGGCTTCGGAACGTCATGTGATACCTTGGGCAGCTGGAGTAGATTTCCTCGCCCGCTGTACTTACGCCCAACCTCATTGAAGCCCCTCCTATGTGAATAACCCGAAGTATCTAAGGTATGCTTTCTTCACTATGAACGTTCTGGATGTTTCTCAGCTTGCCCAGCCTCTCGCCGCCGCGCACACGCATATTCTTGCTGCGGGTCCGCACGAGGCGTCCGGGGTTGAGGGTACCGCGCAGTATGTCTCGATTTTCTGGGTGACCTTAGCGGCGCTGCTTTCGCCCATCATGTCGCGGCTGACAGGCAAGCGCATCCCTGATGTGGTGTTCCTGCTGATCTGCGGTGTGCTCATTGGCCCGAACGTGTTGGGGCTGGCATCCGGCAACGACGGCGGCATTCCGTTGCTGAAAGAGCTGGGTTTAGGCATGCTCTTTCTGATTGCCGGGTTTGAGATTAACGTCGATTCGCTGCGTAACCGCCAAGGTAAAAGCGCGATCGCAACCTGGTTCGTTTGCTTTGCGCTGGGCGTGCTGGGGGCGGCGCTCATCACCGGTTTCACCAAGGGTTTTAACACCTATATTGCGGTGGGTATTGCGCTAAGTTCCACGGCTCTGGGCACGCTGCTGCCCATGCTCAAATCGCATGGTGCGGCGGGTACTCGGGTGGGTAATGCGGTGCTGGTACACGGTGCCGTTGGCGAGCTTTTCCCGATTTTTGCGATGTCGCTGCTGCTCTCCTCGTATTCGCCGGGGTTGGCGATTCTGATTCTGCTGGGGTTCATGGCGATTGCTGTGGTGACGGCGATTATTCCGCATCGTCTTCTGCAGAAAGTGCCCGGCCTGCGCCAAATTATGGCGGTAGAAACTAACACAACCAGTCAGCTCGTGCTGCGTCTTGCTATGTTTCTGCTGGCTACCCTCATTATGTTTACGGCGCTTTTCGGGCTGGATGCGGTGCTCGGCGCCTTCGCTGCGGGTATTATTATGCGTTCGCTCACCCCGGTGGGCGCACTTCACATGATCACGGCACGGTTAGAGACGGTCGGGTTTACGTTCATGATTCCGCTGTTTTTCGTGGTCAGCGGTATGGGGATTAACCCTTCTGTGGTGGCGTCTTCGCCTCTGCTGCTGGCGATGGTGGTTATCGGTATTCTGCTGGTGCGCGGGGTGCCGGTGTTTATTGCGGAGCGGTTCACGAACACGGGTTCGGGACTGCAGTCGATGAGCGAGAAGGTTGAGTTGGCGCTGTATTCGGCGGCGGGTCTGCCTATTATTGTGGCGGTAACGAGTATCTCCACGAGTTCGGGGCTATTGGAGAGCTCTACCGCATCGCTTCTGGTGGCTGGTGGTGCCCTCACGGTTTTGCTGTTCCCACTGTGGGCTGCAGCCATTAAGCGGGCTTTTAGGTCGCAGACGGCTGAGGCTGAGTCCGGTGTTTCTAAGCGTGCCCAGATTGATGCGTTGAAGGCGCATCGCAACGCGACGGTGAAGCTCACGACCGGTATGATTCCGGTTGTGAAGCCGACGAAAGAAACGCATAGTCCTCTGCGAGGCAAAGGCTCTTCGAGTTCCTCCAAAACTCAGAAACCGCCGGAGAACTAGCTGGTTCCCCGGGCTGAGGAATCGTATTTAGGTGAGGGTTTTGAGGATAGCCCGCGCATGTTTTGCCGCCTGCGAAGATCCTTTAAAACCGCCTAACCACGCGGTTATCTCGGGGCTTAGCTGCGGGGACTCATTCGTGCCGTGAACACGCACGTATTCCTGCGCATATACGCCCAGGAGCTTCCCCATCCCATGCTGGGTGCGCTCACAATGCGGCAGCAGGCCCCCTAAGAAACGCAGGGTAACGTGCGGGTCTATGGCCGCCATATCCTCAAAGGTATGCGCCCACCGAGTGAACATCAGCGCCGGAGCAGCCTGCGAGAATCCTGTAGTGGCGTCTTCGTAGGAGAGCCGACCGCCCAGGGTTTCTGCCAACAGCTCGGCGGCTCCCGCACGGTCTATATGATGCTTTGAAGTAGCCAGCACAGCAAGCGCCTGCGCGGTGATGGAGTTCCACTGCCCCGGATGGTTCCTAAGGGTCTGGACCATATCATGCATGTAGTGGTGCCCGTCTTCTTCGTCGAGAAAGACCCATCGTTCCAGCAGCCCTACCGCCACGGGCACTGTGGAAGAAGGGCAGAGGTGCGCCAGCTCTCCGCAGCTCGTTGCCGCATAGTGCAGGGTGAGCAGATGTTTTTCGTCCGGCGTGTGGTGTGGTTCTGCGGCAGGCAGGTGCACGGTGGGGCTCCACCACACGTTTTCGGGTTTGCCGTTGGGGCGTTTCGCCTCGCTTTCACGATAATCCCAACTCACTCGGATGCTCTCAAGAATATTGGGGACTTTAACCGTATTTTTCCGGAACGCACGTAATCAGGATGCGGGGCATCGTGGTTCGTGTCCTCGGCGGTTTGCTCGGCCTCAACCGGGGCTTTCAAGGCTGTATGATGCGCGGTTCCCTCTTCTGTACGTTTCAGGAGTTCGGCGTCCTCTAATTCCTGCCGTGCAACCGGGCTGAGGTTCTGCACATGCTGATACAGCGTTTCAGCCGCTTTGGCTTGATGCAGTAATTTTGCGGTTGCCACCTGCACCTGTGGATGCGCGTGGTTCAGCCCCGCAACAGATGCTTCGGCAACCGGCGCATCGCCGACTGTACCGCGCAGAGACGCCAAGAGGTTGAGGATCGCCAGTGCATTCGCCTTGCTCGTCAGCAGCGCGGGGGCGCATCCGCGAACGAACCGGTCGGCGTCAAGAAGCCCCGCCCGATGCACCGCCGAAAGCTGTTTGACCGCTAGGGTGACGGTCGTGCCCACCGGCGACCCCAGCAGGTTCACGAGCGTATCCTGCCGTTGAGCGGATTCTGCGGCGGTGGGTTTGAGCACGGCATACATGCGGGAGAACCACCCGGCGCGGTAGGCGGCGAAGTCCCGCGCTAACGATGCCAGGCACGCATCCAGCAGATGTCCCCGGGGAATCAGCCCCTCGGCAGAAGCCTCAAGCAGTTCTCTCTGCCAGGTGTTTCTGAACGTATTTATCTACCGTCGTAAACGACCTTTCGGGGGTTCCCTCGACGGTGAATAGGTGCCACAGCAGCTCGTCACGAAATTGCTGGTCGTGGCGTAGCAGGCTCTGCCGAAGCGAAACGTTCAGGTTCATAAGCGCCAGAAAATAGTCGTCGTCATGGTTCAGCTGCAGCCCATCGTAGAGCTCAGCTAACCGAAAGAACCCCTGATCGCACCAGTGAGGTGCAGGGCTGGCCATTCGTTCGATTTCCTCGCGGAACCCGCCCGCGCGCAGGCTGCCATAATTCTCGGCTTTGTACAGGGCATATACCTGTTCGGGGCCTTTGTCCGCGAGAAGCTGGGGTAAGTCCTGGATGAATTTCTTATAGGAGGTGCGAAGATCCATATCATTGCTCATCTGCTGCTCCTGTAGACTTGACGCAAGGCATTGCTCGTTCGGCGTTTATGGTTCATTGTAGGGATTTTCCCGCGCGGATGCGGCACATCCGGAAAATTACAAAGTTCAGACGGCTACCAACTTGAGGTCTTTACGTCGTGGAGTCTCGAACGACCTTGTGCCCCTCTCGCTGGTACTCTCCCGGGGTTCCCTTTCCCCGAGTAGATATTATTTCGGCGAGCAGATAACAATCCGCTATCTGCTCGCTGAAATAATATCTACTCGCGCTCTAGGTGTGGGCGGGGAGATGTGCCCGACCGAGCCTTACCTGTTGCGCTCACGTGCATCGCGCTTACCGGTTTTAGGGCACCAACGAGTTGAGGTGTCTGAAACCATAAAATAAGAACATGTAATTTTGGTTTAATCGCTCTAAACCCACAAAAAGGGTATCCTAAGTTTTTATACATATAACCTCTTAAATTCCATAATTTACCCGTCACGTAATCGTTACCCGGCAGCATTACTTAAGGTCATTAACACCCTCAAAAGTCCGTAATATTCGGTATTTTTACGACAAATTTTCGGCGTGTTACGACTCTTATCTTTTGCGAGTGACACTGTGTCAGCTAAGATGAAATAGATACGGCAGGGCTCCTCATAAATCCCACAGAATCCAATATCTCATGTGGGGTTGCAGGTTAGTCGAGACATGACTCTTCCGGGTAGTCCCGCGTTGACAGACGAGCTCTACAGGGACGGAGAACGATATGGACTCAACCTCTGAATAGCTCATTAGAGCATCTCAACTTTACGGCCTCACACACTAATTCCATACGCACACACAGTCATTCTAAGGAAGACAAATGCACCAAACACTCATGATGAGTGCCGGTGGTGTAGCACTAGACTTTCCTGCCTGGCTGCGCATCACCCACTTCATTAACTTTCTGATGATTGGACTTCTCATCCGATCCGGTTGGGAAGTTATTGCCTCACATCCGCGTTTTTACTGGAACAACCACTGCACCCCCGGGTCTGAGTGGCTCAAGTTCACGAAGGATAAGGTTTCAACCGTTCCTGGCGAATACACCGCCCGCGACGATCAACGAAGCCTCTCCCCTCTGATCTCGCTCCCCGGTAAGGCTCAGATTGGCTTGGGACGTGCTTGGCACGCTCTCACTACCGTCATCTGGATTGCTAATGGTCTGGTTTATGTGAGCCTACTCTTTATTACGGGTCAGTGGCGCCGTATTGTTCCTACCTCCTGGGATATTTTCCCCGAGGCATGGCAGTCCATCCAGATTTACGCGGGTTTCCAAATCCCCCTCTATTGAGCATTTCCAACCCTACGATGCGCTTCAGAAGCTCATGTACTTCACCGTGGTTTTCATCGTGGCACCACTGATGATTGCCACCGGTCCTATCATGAGCCCCGCGTTCTGCGGTCGCTTCCCACGCTACGTGCGGTTGTTCCGTAACCGCCAGACCGCCCGCTCAATTCACTTCTTGGGCATGGCGTTCTACTGCGTCTTCACGATCATGCACGTGGCGCTGGTACTCATCGTTCACCCGCAGTACAACATTGCGCACATGATGCTCAACAAGAACTACAACGAGATTGATGCGGCACAGTTCGCCCAGGCAGTAACCATGCTGATCGTTGGCGTCGTCGTAGTTCTCGCGGTCTGGATCGGTGCTTCCTACTGGTCGCATCGTGACCTGCGCTTCGCTCAGACCTTCGTTTGGGGTCTGACCCAGCCGGTTCGCAACCTGTTCCTGGATCGCATCTCCTCGCGTCAGGTCAAGAAGCAGACCTTCACGGACGCCGATATTTCGCCGTTCCACTGGGTTAACACACGCCCGCCTACAGAGCGTGAAAGCACCGAATGGAACCGGCTGCGTGAACAGGACTTCGTAGATTATCGCCTGGAGCTGGGCGGTTTGGTGAAAGAACCCAAGTCGCTAAGCATCGACGATTTGAAGTCCTTGGGCAAGGAAGTCAATATTACGATGCACACCTGCATGCAGGGGTGGACGGGCATCGCCAAATGGGAAGGCGTTCGCCTGCGTGATGTACTCGCCCTTGTCGAAAAGGACGATAACGCACGGTACGTTATGGTGACTTCCTTCGGACACGTGGGTCACACCTACGATGGTCGCCCCACCGAACCCTACTACGAATGCTTGGATATCTCCATGGCAATGGAGGACGAAACCATTCTGGCTTGGGGTATGAACGATAAGCCCCTACCGGATGTTTACGGTGGTCCCCTGCGCTTACGTGCAGATTCCATGCACGGCTACAAGATGGTCAAGTGGGTTCAGAAAATTGAATGGATCAGCGATTACCGCGATGTTGGCGACGGTCAAGGCGGTAGCCGCGAAGATTCCGGTCTGCAGCACTTCGACGCTCGCGCGTAAAGTTCTGTAGCTTGTTCCTAGAAGCCCCTGCTGGGCACCGGGTTACTCTCCCGGATGCGCGGCAGGGGCTTCGCTGTGCTCGTGCTGTGGGCCGGCTGCGCTCCAGCTCGTGATGTGCGTGCTAGTGTGTGTGGCGACCTTGCCTCTGCACGCATGCCGTATATCTACCTCTGTGCTGTTCTCATGCTGCCCGGGTGGTGCGGTGGCATTGCATACGGGGTATGCAATACAGCAGGCTTCTTCGACTACCTCTGCTTCCCTTGCTTCCCTTACCCTGCTCGCAATATAGCTATCTACCACGTAAACCTAATAGTCCCCCATGCGGTAGAGTAAATACACCAGCCATAATGCGTAGAAAGCGAGACCCGATGAGTTCTGTACACCTGCCCACGCGCAGAACCATTCTCGCCTTCGGGCTCACCGCCACAACCATTACACTCAGCGGATGCGCACCATCAACACGCACTAAAGAAAAACCAAGCCCCTCATACCCCTCGCCAACACAAACTTTCATGCTCAACAAGGATAAAAATGGATACGACGGAGTAATACGCCTTGATACCTATGAAAAATACGGTAAATTCATTCCGGCAACCACCGAACACCCGGCGCAAAACGTCCCTAAACCCCTCATGCCCGATTACATCAACGAATACAGTAGCGACGGGATGTACGCCTTTATTGCTTATTGGATGGAAGCCGTCAATTATGCCTATCTCACCGGAGATCTTAAACCCCTCGACCAAGTCGCCGACGCTCATCAAACAATTAGCTCCAAAGTTATCAAGCTCTACGAAGAAAAACTGGATGGGTTATCGGACCGCAGCATATCTGCAGCGTTGAGTTTGAAACAGCAGGATCACACGACAGCCTAAAAGATTCTTCCATTCGAGAACGACAAAGTATTATCCGGTTATCCCCAGACACCCAGATATACAATTCAGTCGATGGTTCGATTACACCATTTTTAGAAACGATAAATCAGACCGCTGAAAAGAAAGTTATGATTGGTTTGCGCTACCTCAATAATGAATGGCATTTCGTCAATGATGATGGCTCTAATGTCGAGAAGAAAAACTCTAAAACCTCTCACGAAACCTGATAAACAACATCATAAGCAGTCTCAGACCTCCACTTACCCTCCACATACACAATCTGCAACTGCACCTCACCCGGCTGTAACCTTAGAACATCAACCAAAGGACGGCTCTCCTTCGTGTCCGCATAAAACACCGAAGCACTGGCATCTACACTCAACCGAGCATCCCAGGTAAAGACATTTGATCCTTTTGCGAATTCCACCGGTTGCGGAGCGACAAGTTCGGCTTTTATAGGAAATTTATCTGGGCTGATTACCCACCCAGTCTCATCCTCATACAGCTTCACAATATCAGGACGAGCCGTCTTCAACTCAGGATCAATAATCTTCAAAGGCTCTGCCTCCCCCGTAAGCAACAAATAATTCAGAGCAGAAACCCACATGCCAATACTAGTCCGCATATGCGAAATAGCATACCCATTACTCGACTGATAAGGGCGAGGAATTGGAACACCCCACGCACGATGCTCCCGAGTCCCAGGAATAAACTTACCAACCGCCTGAAACTCCCAATACTTCACCTCACCCGAACGATCTTTATCATCCCAAAAAGGCTCCTCCGTAGGCGAAGGAGAAGACGAAAAACCCTCAGTTCTAGAAGGAGTTGGCCTGGAAACAGCACATGAACTCAACACCGAGCCAGCAACAACACCCAAACCACCAGTAAATATTAATCGGCGAGATAATCTGCCCATCATACTCCCCTTCATCGCAGCAAAATCAGCCAGGCAACAACCCAAACCATACCCTATACAATAGAGTAATACACTGACCAAAATGCCCAGAGAGCCAAACGCCCATGAATTCCACACACCTGCCCACGCGCAGAACCATTCTCGCCCTCGGACTCAGTATTTCTGGGACGTTCACGTTAAGTTCGTGTGCCCGGCCAGAAGGTAGGACTTCTCAGCACGAGTATAGTGAGGTATATCCGACCCCTTCACAGACCTTTGAACAAAACCGTGGAGCAGACTACAGCGGCACCATACAGCTAGGAACATATGAAAAGCACGGGAAATACGTTCCTGGAACCCAAGAACACAAGGCGCAAAACGTTCCTAAACCTCTCCAACCCCATTACATCAATGAATACAGCAGCGACGGAATGTATGCTTTCCTCGCCTATTGGGTTGAGTCCGTCAACTATGCATATCTTACTGGTGACATTAAACCACTAAGCCAAGTCACCGATGCAACCGCGACTATTCCTTCAGTGGTTCTTGATCTATATCAGAAAAATACAGGATGGGTTATAGGACCACAACATATTTTTACCATCGAACTTTCAACACCAGGATCGCATGACGTTACCCTAGAATCACCTGACCGTATATGGCAAAGTATTATCAATATTTCCTCGGAGGCTCAAGTATACGACTCCACCAATAATTCCACGCAGTCTTTCCTGAAAGTTATTGACAGGGTAGAGAAGGAGGAAGTTAACGCCAGACTCAGGTATCTTGATGGTCACTGGAACCTCGTTAAAGAAGACGGGTCAATCAACCAGAGAAAACCACTTTAATATTTTTTTAGGACACGGTATAAATGCTGTGATATGCAGTATCTAACCGCCATTTACCCTCCACATACGCAATCTGCAGCTGCATCTCACCCGGTTGCAACCTTAGAACATCAGCTAAAGGACGACTCTCCTTCGTGTCCGTATAAAACACCAGGGCATCAGCATCTACTTTTAAACGAGCAGACCACGTAAACACCTTCGAATCCTCCAACGTTTCTGCAGGATGTGGTTCCAACAACTCACCTTTTAACGGTGACTGATCCTGACTAATCACCCACCCAGTCTCATCCTCATACAGCTTCACAATATCAGGACGAGCCGTCTTCAACTCAGGATCAATAACCTTCAAAGGCTCTGCCTCCCCTGTGAGCAACAGATAATTCAGAGCAGAAACCCAGAGACCAACTGCACTGTAAATATTTGACACATAATAGTCCTGAAAAGTTTGATGAGGGCGCGGTATAGGTGTACTGACGGCAGGATGTTCTACAGTTCCTGCTTCGAACTTTCCCACAGTTTGATAATCACCAAACTTCACTACTCCAGAGTAGTCTTTACTATTCCAAAAAGGCTCCTCCGTAGACGAAGGAGAAGACGAAAAACCCTCAGTTCTAGAAGGAGCTGGCCTAGAAACAGCACATGCACTCAACACCGAGCCAGCAACAACACTCGCACTACCGGTAAATATTAATCGGCGAGATAATCTGCCCATCATACTCCCCTTCATCGCAGCAAAATCAGCCAGGCAACAACCCAAACCCTATACAATAGAGTAATACACTGACCAAACGCCCAGAGAGCCAAACACCCATGAACCCCACACACCTGCCCACACGCCGTACTTTCCTTACTCTTGGGCTCGGCATAGGAACGCTCGCACTTGGGCGCATGCGCGCCCACTACACGAAGCGCTCCTAAAGCAAGAGCCACATACCCTAAGCCGACGCAATCTTTCGATATTGGCAGTAAATATGACTACGATGGACCCGTTCGTCTTGATACCTACGAAAAACACGGTAAATTCATTCCAGCAACCACCGAACATCCGGCGCAAAACGTCCCTAAACCCCTCATGCCCGACTACATCAACGAATACAGCAACAATGGATTTTACGCTTCTATAGCTTATTGGGTAGAAGCAGTTAACTACGCGTACCTGACTGGAGATCTTAAACCTCTTAGCCAAATCACTGATGCTCGACTCACTCTTAATTCTGAAATTATCAAACTCTATGAAGAAAAAACCGGATGGGTTATAGGACCACAGCATCCCTGCAGCGTCGAATTTGAAACAGCGGGATCAAATAATAATCTAAATGATCCCTCGATCCGAGAATGGCAAAGTATTATACGAATATCTCCAGAAACCAAAGTTTATAACTCTACCACTGGAACAACTACACCATTTCTAGAATTTTCAGATCAAAAAGCTGAGAAGAAATCCGCAATCGGCTTACGTTATTCAAATAATGAATGGTATTTCGTCAATGACGACGGTTCTAATATCGAGAAGAAAAAACTCTAAAACCTCTCACGAGACCTGATAAACAACATCATAAGCAGTCTCAGACCTCCACTTACCCTCCACATACGCAACCTGGAGCTGAATCTCACCCGACTGTAACCTTAGAACCTCAGCCAAAGGACGGCTCTCCTTCGTGTCCGCATAAAACACCGAAGCACTGGCATCTACATTTAAACGAGCAGACCACGTGAACACCTTCGAGTCCTCCGACGTTTCTGCAGGCTGTGGTGCGAGAAGCTCGGCTTTTATAGGAAAGTTATCTGGGCTGATCACCCACCCAGTCTCGTCCTCATACAGCTTCACAATATCAGGACGAGCCGTCTTCAACTCAGGATCAATAACCTTCAAAGGCTCTACCTCCCCCGTAAGCAACAAATAATTCAGAGCAGACACCCAAAAACCTAAAGCACTCCAGACATTAGAAACGATATATTCGTTACTTGACTGATACGGGCGAGGAACTGGAACACCCCACGCACGATGCTCCCGAGACCCGGGAATAAACTTACCAACCGCCTGAAACTCCCAATACTCTAACTTCCCTTGATAGTTCCTATTATCCCAAAAGGATCCTAAAACTCCCGATGAACTTGGAGAGGACGAAGTTAAATATGCTTCTCTTGGTGTAGATACCGAAGCGCAAGAAGTAACAAGCAAACCCAGAGAGGCTCCAAATCCATACAGACACAAGAACCGACGAGAGAGATTATTTATTATTTTCCATAATACCCCTTATAACTTTGGCTATTTTCTTCAGCCCATCTCAAAGCCGGATTCTCTACTGCTGTATTCGTCCCAGTATATAGCTTTGTTTCAGGTTCTAGAACACCACTTTCAACAGATATTTGAGGCTCGTTTTGATGATTCTTTATATACTCACGCGTAGCTCGATCATAAACACTCATATCGTGATAGTGCATAGGTGAAAGTGCCTCGTATGGAGATGACTCAACCGTAATTTTTGCACCCTCCGGTTTCCCATATGAAAATAACGGGTATGGAGTAGCTGAAGGTATCGGATCATAACGGTTTTCCACCTGCGTCAAGTTAAATTGATGAGGCAAATTTTTATTCTGCCCCTGTAAATTATCAATTGGAGCTCCATAGGTAACGACATTACTTACATTATACTTATTATTAAATTCTTCATTATTTGCCAAGTTATATGCAACAGCACCACCTTGAGAATGTCCAACAAGAACAACCTGATCATCGGGAGATATTTTTCCTTATTTAAAGACTCAGCAACTAGCCTTGGGTACGGAGACATATCATCAATCTTATCACTTGACTCTCCACCGGATATTCCAAGATTAGACCCAATACTTCCCAACTCTCCTGTTTTATGATTAAAATCCGTACCAGAAATATACACATATACAATCTTCTTTCCAGTACTCTTATTCTTGTATATATCTAATTGAACGCCAGAATATCCACGATTATCCCTTTTTTCCATCTCTTTTACATATTCTGCTGAATCAACTTGTTTCATACGCTCAGCAATTTCATCTAATCGCCGTGGCGGCTCCTGAGGAGAAGGGGAAATATCAGGCATTTCAGGTTTATCAATTTGCTCTTCAATATTTAAATATTCAATTTTTGGAGTCCTTTTGGAATCCTCAAGTTTAGGACTTGCATTTGCTACTTTTAATCCAAAATAGTGAGAATTCACGAGAGATACAATTAAGGGTTGATTCTTACTTGCCAAAAACGATAAAGTAAATCCTTGGACGTACCCACTTATATACATATACGCATTTGAAACGTATACATATGCCGTAAAGAACGCAGTACCGATCCGATACGCCCAATCAACTGGCATAAGGATAATTTTACCTAAAGTAAGTATAACCTTCTCTAGATTTTGCCCGATCCACGATAAACCATCAATGGAAATTTTTGTTATAGCAAGCATGCCAAGTGTTGTACACAATTTTATATCAGATACAATCCCGTCCCATTTTAAAGCAGCTTCTAAAAGGGTTTGTTTCCACCAAGCCTGAAAATAATTCCAACCGTTATGAATCTCCCTCAGCTTCTTCAGTTCTTCAACTGAGACAGGTGAGAGTCCCCATGGGTCGATGAGCCCTACGGGGTTGTTGCCGACCAGAGAATATTCGTTCCCTACCCAGCCAGTGCCGGGAATTGCCGGAAGTGGGTCACGCGAGAGGAACGAAGCCGTCGACCCATCCACCATCCGGTGTCCCAGAACGTTTACCCCTGCAATCCTGATACCGCCAGTACGCGGCACAGAAATCAGAGACAGCGCATCCGGCATCATAGATGTCTGAGCTGGTGAAGGCGCGCTACTCTGAGGGCTATAGACGCTAAACGGATCGAGTGAGCCCGTTCCCGGTGCCAGCATGGGAATCGAGAACTCACGGTCTTGGGGCAACGAAACGCCCAGAGCGCTATCGGCAATACCTTCGGGAAGCTTAGCAGCGGGCGCAGACCCCACGCCCATAAGCGCGGGCACATCCAAAAGATCATCCCACACCACCGGAACCGATACACCATCTGCGCCTGTCACCCGGTAAATCTCGCCTTCATAGGAAGCTGCCACAGAAACAGTACTCTCAGCAGCCGCAGCATTCGCACGCGACACAGCTGCCAGATACCCGGAAGGGTTGAAATCTACGTCTATCTGAGAGCCATCAGAGGTACGCTCACCCGTGCGGTGACCGTTAGCATCGTAGGTAAACACACGAACCTGAGACAGTGAAAGCTCGATAGGTTCTGTTGGCGTATTGTCTAATGGCAAAGCGCCCAAGGTGAAAGCCTGAGGATGCTCTAGACCGTGCTGCTTTAGGAACTCATCAGCATGCGCGATCTCATCAGAAGAAACATCGAGAGTATACGTACAAACGTTGTGAAGCTGAGCCGCAGCGTCATAGGTGAAAAGGCGCACACGGGCAGAGACAACCTGTAGAAGCCCAGGATTTTCTGCATTTTCTGGTTCGACGAGCGCGTATACTTCACGTTCCAGCGTGCCTGCGCTCCCCCAGTTCCAGGTCATGTATTCGTTTCCACGGCGGGCACTCACCAGCTGCCCAGAACCATCATAGGAGTACATGACTAACCCAACAGGAGAATCGACACCAATAATGCGCCCTTCACTATCCCGCATAATCTGAGCATGACTATAAACATCGCCTGAAGATGCAGACTCTTCGGAATACTCCGTGATCAGACCGTCCGCGTAGTTCCAGCGGCGAACAATATCTCCCACCCGAGCACGTACTAGGTTGTTAACGGCATCGTAGGCAAAGGACGCGGTTTCTCCCTGAAGGTAGTCACCCGTCGATACCAGGTTTCCGGCATTATCGTAGGTGTAACTCTGCATGCCATAGGGACTAATCAAACCCGTGCGGTAGCCATCGGCATCATAGATATACACTAGCTCGTATGTTCCTTCCGAGAGGAAGGTCTGAGAAATATCAGCAACCGAGGTTTCGGAGGACAGCACCGATTCACCGACTCCGTGACGAACGCTGACCACGCGATCCAGGCGGTCACGGTGAGTACGGGTCACCCAAGGTTTTTGACCCGAGTTTTTACCGCCAACTGCGGTCCAGTCCCGCACGGTGATGCTTCGGCCGCGTAGGTTTCGGGCAATCTGCGCCATCAACTCACCGTCAATGCGGTATGCCGTCACCTCGCCGTTTGCATCGTGCTCCCACACATGAACCCTGCGGTCAGGGTTAGTCTTTGAAACTAGGCGCGAAGCACCGTCGTAGGAGTACTCTGTCACGGCACCTACGGGATCAACTCGGCGTACCATATTGCCCAGAACATCATATTCGTAGCTGGTGATGGCGCCTGCTGGGTCCATCATCGATACTACATTCCCGGCTTCGTCATAGTGTAATGGGTACGTCCGCCTACGCCGTTAATCATGGTGATAACCTGACCTGCGGCGTCATAAACGAAGGAGCGGGTACCGTACTTACCATCACGAATACTTGTTACGCGCCCGGCGGCATCATAGGTATAGTGCGTCGGAAGCTGCGAACCACCCACCACACTGATAATACGGCTGGCACGGTCGTACGTCATGCGTTCTACAGTTCCATCCGCAAATTTACGTGCTACCGGGCGCGAATCGGCATCATACTCCAGCTCGGTGGTATTCCCGTTTCCATCGGTCATAGACGCAAGCCGCCCCGCTCGATCGTAGGCGTAGGTTTTGACTCGCCCTGCGGGAGATACTTCACGCACAAGCTGATGCGCGCGGTTATATTCGTACCGCGTCAGGCCGCCTTCGGCATCAAGGATTTCAACCGGGTTACCCACGGCATCATAGACGATGCGCTCTTCACCAGATGCCGCACGCTCTTGAACGGTTTCCGTGGGTGAGGGGGATTTCCTCGCGTGCTACCGGGCGTCCCAGCTGATCCAGCTTCACCCGTATTGCTGTACCTGAACCGTCATGCTGCGTCACCGTGCGGTGGGTACGATTGGCGATATTTTTCACTGCACACCGGTCGGGTCGATCGTGCTGGTAAGCGTACTTGCCGCGTCGTAAGTACGTTTCCAGGCACCGCCAGCGGGGTCGACGGTTTCCACCAGACGTGCCAACCCGTCATAGATATAGGTAAAGGTTCTATCGCCGGGCAGGGTTTCCGAACTCATATTTCCGTAGAGGTCGAAAGTACGTGTGGTAATGCGCTCAAGCGCATCGCGAAGCTGAACCACATCGCCGCTGGCACCGTATGTGTACTCTTGACGCGCGCCCAGGGGGTCAACGGCAGCAGTCAGGCGAGCGCCTTCAGCGTACTCAAATTTCCAGAGAGCACCCGTGGGGTCTTCATAGCAGATCAGGTTACCTGCGTTATCGTAGGTTAGAGTCGTGCGATAACCGAGTGGTGTTGTTACTGCCGCTAGCTGGCCTGAAGGAGTGTACTCCAGACGTGTGGTCTCGCCCAGATCATTACTCATAGTAACCGGCTGCCCAAACTTGTCGTAGGTGAAGTTCACCCCTACGCCCTCAGGATTTTCGGTTCGGATCAGCATTCCCTGATTCCAGGTGAATGTGGTGGTGTTGCCCTGGGCATCAGTCACGGCAGACGGATAGCGATCCTCAGGACTGGCATAGGTGAAGGTCTGGGTTGCAAGGACCTGCGGTGCACTATCTTCCGTTCCCTCCCCGTTCAGGTGGGCGATGTACGTTTCGTAGCGTTTCCGCTGGTCCACCTCAAAAGTAGAGATGATTTGAGAGGTCACCCGGTCAAATTCATCGTAAGTAGTGAGCGTTTCTGCGCCTTCGGCGGTGATCTCGCGAATCTGCCGACCACGCTCATCGTAGTACCTGTGTATGCGGCTCCCATCGCGTTCCGTTACGAGACGGCGGTTACCGAAGGTGTCGTAGGAGAAGGTAGTACGGCCGCCTTCAGCATCATGCAGGGCAACCAGGCGACCGTATTCATCGCTAACCCACACGTTTGCATCGGTGCCGTCAGTATTGGCAATATCGGTGATGCCGTGGTTCAGATAGGAGTACCGCACGGTACGCCCGTAGTGGGTGAGCTGCTGAATTATACGGGCTCGTTCATCATAGGAGTTAGTAACCTCGACGGTACCATCTGCTGCGATAACACGGTAAATCAGATTATTCTTATCATGCTCGTATGTACGGGTACCTCGCGCAGTATTTACACCCGTGAGATGTCCAGCAGTTCGTTCTGCAAGACCTCCGTACATATATTCAGCATGCTCACCAGTAGAAGTGGTTACGTAAGAAACGCGCCCATCACGGTATTGAATCTTAATATGTCGTCCAAGTTCGTGTATAAGCTGAACTATTTGACCTTCGCTGTTACGCAAAGCAGCAATTGTAGTTCCTGGACCAGTAGTTGCACCAAGCCAGGTACCGCTCGGAGAGAAATAGGTTCGGGTTCCCTGATTATCTTGGGCACAGTAGAGCACACCGACATGTTGCTCTGTAGTATTCAGAATGAATTCAAGCGTGGAGTCAATGTCATGATGTTCTTCAAGACTTATACGCTCAAGCCATTGCGCTTCTCGCTGAGCTCGGGCAAACCCTTCACCCTGCCGTGCATAGAAGATATGCCGCCCATCAGGAAGAATACGGGTTGCGCCTTCGTCCTCAAAAAATAGTTTTACGTCCAGATTCGATGACCAACCAGGACCAAAAACACCAGTATCCATAGAGTCATCGAGCAAGGCGACGCTGTTGTACATGCGGGTTAGAGCACAGGATGATGCAAGACCGGAATACTCAAGGTCAATCTCCGGTTCGATAAAGTTACCCGTCGCCACATTAACAGGGTCGTTTGCGAAACCACTTGAAGGCGTTTTACCCGTCACCATAGGTGCTGGAATCGTTAGGTCGGCGCGGTTACTACGTATACCTTTAAGATCTAAGCTGTTTTGCAACGCCGCGTCCGAGAGGGTAATAAACTCGCCAGCAGCTCCAGCCTTTCAAATTCGTTCGCAATAGTATTTGCCCACCGATGATCTTGGCGGTTCTCTTCATTCCATGTCTCAAATGCTTTTATAAAGTCTTCGCAGTCAACGCTCCCCCACTGGCTTCCAGCAGAAAATTCCGCAGCTTTCTCACGTATTTTATTAGGAAAATAACTAAGCCCAGAGACAAGGCTCTCAGTTTGCATAGCGCTTATCATCAGTTTGGAAGGTCGGAGCGAAGATACCGACATACCCTGTTCTGTATTCTCTCCTATACGAGGAAACTCACGTGAAGGCTGTCTTACAACCTCAATATGAACATTGGGAGGAATAATTTCATCTACTGGCGGCGCAAATCCCCAAAACTCATCCCAGCTTTTATGAAGCCCCCACCAGTCGTCCTCATACTCACGTGCCTTCTGGCGGTTTCTTCGTTCATCATAAGCAGATCTATTGATTTGGTTAATAGACCGTTCTAGCTGCTCCAGGTAGCTGATAATAGCGTTTCCGCCCTCAACAGCTATCTCCATATTCCGCCGGTAAACTTCAGCGAAATACCCTCTGAAATCTTTAAGTGCTTCATCAGCAGTTCTACGCAGATGAGGTAGCAGAAATTTAAGCTCTCGCGAGGCTCTCTGACATATATCTGCGAATGAGGAAGCTGCAGAATGATCGAATATAAGGGGATTATGGTTCGCGTATCCGATTTCGGTTCTCTGTGGTTGTTCATCGCTCATGGCATGCATCCTCAATTTTATTAAGCCACGGAAGCTCAACGGTGTTCATGTAATTGACACCTATAAGAATACCTTGAAGAACGTAAATTATCGTGAATTTCTTCAATACTCCTTGAGAAATTTTTGCACTTCATATTGCTGGACTCCTCATGTCATACCCTAGACTCTTAGTACAGAATGCTACTCACAGAGAGTACGCTGCACACAATGAAAGGGGATGGGAACCATATATATGGTTCCCATCCCCTTTCTATTGCGTCAGCGACGCTCCAGGCTCAACCGCCTAGACACACGCCTGCACTACTATTTGCCTTCGAGAATCACCACATCCAGGATGCGCGGCCCGTGCACACCCTCCACGCGAATCAGCTCAATATCGCTGGTCGCAGACGGCCCAGAGATCATGGTTACCGGGCGCTCATAGGTGATGCGTTCAATCGCCTCCGGCACCAACTCCACAACCGTGGATTCCGGCACCACGCACACATGGTGGTCGGGTACCAGGGAAATCGCGCGGCGGCCTTCCTGCGGGGTGGAGTTCAAGAAAATGGTGCCGGTCTCAGCGCACGATACGGTCGAGGAGGTGACCACCGCATCCACGGCGTCAAGCTCGTGTACCGAAAGCGCGCCCGGTTCGAGAGTGCTCCCCGAATCGGTGACATGCACGCGGGTTGCGGTATCTTCAGGCAGCCATTCGGGATTCAGCCCGGTGGGAACCACATAGCGCGAGTTCTCTCCCAGACGCTCGGCAATAACCTCGGCGATATTCGATTCGGTCGCGTTAAAGACGTTCGCCTTATAGTCGATCAGACGATCCACCAGCATCTCAATAGTCTGTTCGCGGTTCAGCTCGCTCACGCGACGGTAGTTACGCACGGGGGTTGGTGCCTCGGGGGCATCCGACAGGGACTCACGAATACGTGTGAGAATATCTTCCTTCGCAGAGGACATTATGCTTTCTCCTTACCTTCACGAGCCGCCTGAGCTTCGGCCGCAGCCTGTGCGTTCGCTGCGGCTTCTGCGACCTTACCCTTATTCGCTTCGATGAGAGCGGAAATATCCACGCGCTCGGCGCTGTCGCGAGCGGGTGCGCCAGACTTTTCCTTCTTCCACCAGTTGCGGAACGACTCTTTAGGAGGCTCAGGAATATCGCGGTAGTCCGTCCAACCGCCGACAATTCCGGGCACCTTCGTAATCTTATGTTTCTTGCCGCTAATCAGACGGGACATCGGCAGACCACGCTCGGCAACCGCCATCATCTTGCCCGAGGAGAACAGCTTCTTAGCGCCGTACATCATGGCGTCCATCTGGGTGGGTGCGTGCTTCTTCGCGTGCTTCGCTTCAACATCCTTACCGCGCAGATGCACCAGCACCTCGGGGAAGTTGATCTTCACGGGGCACACTTCATAGCAGGCACCGCACAGCGAAGATGCGTATGGCAGCGAGTTATTGTGCGCCGCCTCAATACCGGAAAGCTGGGGCGAAAGAATTGCACCAATCGGACCGGGGTAGGTGGAACCGTAGGCGTGACCACCGGCGCGCTCGTACACGGGGCACACGTTCATGCAGGCGGAGCAACGGATGCAGCGCAGCGCCTGGCGACCCAGTTCATCGGCCAGCACGGCGGTACGGCCATTATCGATGAGGATCACATGCAGGTTCTGCGGGCCGTCACCGGGGGTTACGCCCGTCCACATGGAGGTGTAAGGGTTCATGCGCTCACCGGTGGAAGAACGCGGCAAAAGCTGCAGGAATGCCTCGTAGTCCTGGAAAGTGGGCAGCAGCTTCTCAATACCCATGAACGAGATGAGGGTATCGGGCAGAGTCAGGCACATACGGCCGTTGCCCTCGGATTCCACGATGGTCATGGTGCCGGTCTCAGCGATACCGAAGTTCACGCCCGAAACGGCGACCTTAGTCGAGAGGAACTTCTCGCGCAGACGGTTACGCGAAGCCTCCGCAAGCTCGGCGGGTTCATCGGTAATATCCGGGTTAATGCCTTCAATCTTTTTAAGGAAGATATCGCGGATTTCGCGGCGGTTACGGTGAATTGCCGGAACCAGGATGTGCGAGGGGCGATCTTCGCCGAGCTGCACAATTTCTTCCGCAAGGTCGGTCTCAATGGCGTTAATACCGTTCTCTTCCAAGAACTCGTTCAGACCGGTCTCGGCAGTTGCCATGGACTTGATCTTGATAATCTCGTCCACACCCTGTTCGCGAATCAGATCGAGGGCGATCTGGTTTGCCTCGTGAGCATCGCGCGCCCAGTGTACGTGGCCACCGCGCGCAGTAAAGTTACGCTCGAACTGTTCCAGCATTTGAGGCAGGTTGAAGAGCACATAGTTCTTCACCATTTCGCCGGTGTTGCGCAGCTCCTGCCAGTCGGGCAGCTCACTGGTGACGCGGGCACGTTTATTGCGAATAGCGTGGGTCACGAAACGCAGGTTATTACGCAGCTGGTCATTCTTCAGCTCACGCTTGGCGTATTCGGGGAACGGCTCGTTCTCAAAGATATTGCCTTCGCCGTAGTGCACGACCTTCGGCATACCCAGGGGGATTGCGGTGGAAGTCATCATCAACCTACTTTCTATGCGAAGGCGAGTTCTACGTTGCCGTCAATCTTCAGCGGATTCTCCTTGGTGGAGGCGAGGATTTCGGCAAAATGGACGGTCTTAACAGAGGATCCGCGGCGTGAGAGCGCACCGCCGATATTCATCAGGCAGGAGCAGTCACCGCCGGTGCATACGGATGCGCCGGTCTTCTCAACGTTGGTTGCTTTATCTTCAACCATCGCACCGGAAACATCGGCGTTCTTGAACGAGAAGGTTCCGCCGAAGCCGCAGCACTGGTCGAGGCCCTCAATTTCGGTGTACTTAATGCCTTCAACGGTGCGCACAAGATCTGACTGACGAGAGCCAAGATGCAGCAGGCGCATACCGTGGCATGAGCTGTGGTAGGTCACGTGCTCGGGGAAGTAAGAACCAAGCTGCTCGGCAGCGTTGGTGATACCCAAAACGTCAATGAGAAGCTGGGAAAGTTCAAAGGTGCGTGCGGCAATCTGTTCTGCCCGCACGGCAAGATCTTCGTCGCCCTGATGACGAGCGATCATGGGCTGCTGGTGCCCCAGGGATGCCACGCAGGAACCTGAGGGTGCCACGGCAACATCCCAGTCCCACGCCTCAAAAGACTCGACGTGGTTTTTGACGACGGGGTAAGCATCATCAAAGTACCCGGAATTGACGTGCATTTGGGAACAGCAGGTCTGCCCAGGAGGATAAACAACCTCATGCCCCAAGCGTTCTAGAATCTCGACGGTCGCGCGCGCTACGCGGGGATACATGCCATCAACAATGCACGTGGAGAAAAGCGCAATACGCATGTTATCCGTCCTTTCTGGTTTCGAGTCTCTACAGAACCGCTGATGTGGGATGCGGTATGCGCTCCGGGACGCAAATTCCTGTGCCGAATTTACGTAACGCGGGTTTTCAACGCGCCAGGATCATGACTGACCAGGTTCTCTCAGGAACCCGCCGGTGTTTACGGGGACCGGTCATATCGGTGTAGAAACGTATTCGTAGACTTTCTTCGTTGATCTTCATTTAACACCAGGTTCGGAGCATTCCTTTAATTGAAATAACGAACATTTTTCTCACCAAATTGAGTTTTAAGGACTCCCTTAGTTTCAGGTAGTAGAGCATACTTTAGGTCATAGCAACCCCAATGTTTCGAGATACCTTAAACAGACATTCCGGCGGGTGCATATGCAGCAACCGCGAACTGATGCGGAACTGACCGAATTCTCTGCATAATTTCCCGCAAATATGCATATCTTACCTATGCAATCCCTTGCAATATCGGGTGGCACAACCCAGGAACATCTCGAAAAAATGCAGTGCGCAAAATCTCTATGCGCAGAGCTGAAATTTAATGCCAGAAGTTGGAACAACCCATTTTTTGATGCCCAGAACGCAAATATCACCCCTCTCCCCCGTCATCGTGCGGAAAACACACCTGCACTCTATAAGTTGTATCTCAAAGCACCCTTCGGGTAGGCTTCACATGAAGCTAATGGTCAGACCACATCCCAGAAGGGTGCCATAGTCGCCACGAATCCGTGGAATTTTGATTGGTCTGACCACATCACATTGAACCGAACCAAAGGAGTTCCAGTGAATACATTCTTCGCTGAACCCAACGCAGTCGGGGGAAGCCTTGGGCTAAGCGCGCTCGTGGCAACCATACCGCTGCTGACCTTCTTCATCATGCTACTCGTCGTCAAGGCACGCGCACACTGGTCGGCGCTGGTGGCACTTGCCGCATCCATCCTGGTGGCAAGCCTCGGCTTTACGATGCCATTCGACTTGGCAGGACTCAGTGCGGTGCGCGGCGCTATCTACGGTTTGGTCATCTGCTGGGTGATCCTCGGCGCTATCTGGTTCTACCAGGTCACCGTGCTTGCCGGACGCTTTGAAGACCTACGCCGTACCTTCGACCGTCTGGGTGGCGGCGATTTGCGCATCCAGGCGATTCTGATTGCCTTCTGCTTCGGTGGTCTGCTTGAAGCCCTCGCAGGGTTCGGTGCTCCCGTGGCAATTACCGCGACCATGATTCTTGCCCTCGGCGTTAAGCCGCTCAAAGCAGCTATTACCGTGCTTCTTGCTAACACCGCTCCTGTGGCCTTCGGCGCCGTCGCCGTCCCGATTGTGACCGCAGGCGATGTTGGCGGCAAAGACCCGCACGTTATTGCAACCATCGTCGGTCACCAGGCACCGTTCCTGGCAATGTTCGTACCCGTCATTCTGCTCTTCATCCTCGACGGTATGAAGGGTGTTAAAGATGCATGGCTCCCTGCCTTCGTCATTGGTATTTCCTTCGGTATTGCACAGTGGATCACCGCTGCAACCCCCGCATACAACCTCACCGACGTGGTGGCATGTATCGTCTCGATGGGTGCCGCAGTGCTCTTCCTGCGCTTCTGGAAACCGCGCGGCGTAGAAGGCGTGCGTGAGCGTTACGGCCTTCCTTCACAGGTCGAAGAGAAAGAAGCGCTGCCCGCCGTGCGCGTGTGGATGGCTCTTCTTCCCTACCTGATCGTGGTTGTTATCTTCGGTCTCGTGAACCTCAGTGCAGAGTTGAAGGCATGGCTGAAAACCGTGGCTATCAAAATCGATATTCCCGCGCTTAGCTCCCGCTTGGTCACCAAAGACGGCACAAAAGTTAAGGATGCTGTTTACTCCTTCACCTGGCTCTCGAACCCCGGTACCCTGCTGATTATTTCGGGTCTGATCGTGGGCGTCATCTACTTCCTCTTCAACGAGAAGGGCCGCTACGGGTTCAAGTTCCCCGCGCTGTTCACCGAATTCGGTTCGGTCGTCTACCGTATGCGCTGGTCAATTCTGACCATTGCATCGGTGCTGGCACTGGCATACGTCATGAACTTCTCGGGTCAGACCGTTGCCATGGGTACCTTCCTGGCAGGACTCGGTCCCGTATACGCTATCCTGGCGCCCGCACTGGGCTGGATCGGTACCGCAGTGACCGGTTCGGATACCAGCGCCAACGCGCTGTTCTCGAAGCTGCAGGTCTCTGCCGCCGAGAACCTGCACCAGGCCGGTATTTCTGGGGCAACCCCCGAACTGCTGCTGGCTGCTAATACCACCGGTGGCGTGGTCGGTAAGATGATCTCCCCGCAGTCCTTGGCTATTGCGGCAACCTCCGTGGATATGGAAGGTAAGGAATCCGACATTCTCAAGGCCGTGGTTCCCTGGTCGTTCGCCATGCTCGTGGTGGTTTGTATTCTGGTCTTCCTGCAGACCAACGTGCTCTCGTTCCTGATTCCCTAACCGGTACGCTGCACATACAAACGCATAAACCACGATGGGGCGGTGTACTTCACGGTACGCCGCCCCGCGCGTTTCTCTTACTATTCCTCACAGGCCCAGGCACTCTCCCACCCCACCTGAGCCGCCTCAAACGCACACACGGCGGGTTATTTTATTCTCACCCGCATCTTGAGACTTATTAGGATGGGAACACCTCATGACTCACCTAACAGACTCGACATCCCGCATACAGGAACGCAGCTACAGCATCATTCTTGAAACCTTCGAGCGGCGGCTGCGCCTGGGCGAACTGCGTGTCGGTGATAAGCTGCCTTCCGAACGTGCACTGGCCGAAAAACACGGAATTTCTCGGCCCTCGGTACGCGAGGCCCTGCGTATTCTCAACGCGCTGGGGCTGATTCGCTCCAGTAGCGGATCGGGACCGAAATCGGGCGCTATCGTCATCTCGGAGCCCTCCGACACCCTCAGCTGGGCACTGCGCATGCACATCGCAACCCGCAACCTGCCGGTCAAAGATGTGGTCTCTACACGTTTACTTTTGGAAGGACCGGCTGCACGTGCCGCCGCAAACGCCCCCGACTCCCCCCGAACGCGATCTGGCGCTGGAGAACGCCCGCGAGCATCTGCGTGAGATGGATCTTCCGCAGGTCTCGAACGAGCGTTTCCATTTCTGCGATACCCGCTTTCACTACGAACTTTCAAAGCTGGGCGGAAACATTGTGCTCGATACCGTGATCGATTCACTGCACATGGCGACTATCAGCTACGTGCAGGAGGCGGTGCCGCTGCTGCGCGATTGGGATTCCGTCAAGCAAACGCTTCAAGACCAGCACCGGGGCATTTACGAGGCGATCTCCACCCGTGACGAGGACGCCGCCTATGAGCGGGTGTGCGAGCACATCAAATGGTTCTATTCGCTCTCAGACCGCGCCCGCGATCAGCAGCGGGAACGGCAAGCTCAGGTGATGGATGCGGATGCGCTGCCGCATCAGGTAGTGCTGCACGAGGAGCATCTGGCGTAGGAAACTCCCGTGAGCAGATAATATTGTGACGAGCAGATATCAACCCGTTATCTGCTCGTCACAATATTATCTGCTCGCACATTTAGTCTATCTAGAACTTCGTTCCGGTCAGCCTCTCGTAGGCTTCAACATAGCGGGCGCGGGTCTTCTCAACCACATCCTCGGGCAGATGAGGAACATTATCCGAACCGTCCCAGCCCGATTCCGGCGAGCGCAGCCAGTCGCGCACAAACTGTTTATCAAAGCTCGGTTGGGACTTTCCGGGTTCGTACTCATTCGCATCCCAGAATCGTGAGGAGTCGGGGGTGAGCAATTCGTCGCCAAGGGTGATTTCGCCGCGGTAAGAGTCGGTTCCAAATTCGACTTTGGTGTCTGCCAAGATAATGCCCTGCTCGCGGGCGATTTTTTCGGCGGTGCTGTAGAGTTCGAGTGAGAGTTCTTCTAGGCGGTTACCGATTGCGTGCCCTACTTCGGCGTAGAGTTCTTCGCGGGTTACCGGTTCATCGTGCTGACCTACTTCGGCTTTGCCGGTTGGGGTAAAAATTGGGGTTTCGAGGCGTGACCCGTCCACAAGCCCCGCAGGGAGTTCGATGCCTGCTATGCTTCCGGTGTCGCGGTAACTTGCAAGCCCTGAACCCGTCAGATAGCCGCGCACAATGCACTCGACCGGAAACATATTGAGCGATTTGCATATCATGGCTCGCCCTGCGACTGATTCGGGCACATCGGTTGAAATCACGTGGTTTGGGATATGCGAAAGCTGTTGAAACCACCACAGCGACATTTGGGTGAGGATTTTACCCTTATCGGGGATTTCGGTGGGAAGAATTTTATCGAAGGCACTAATGCGGTCAGAGGCGACAACCATGACGGAGCCTGCGCGGATTTCAGCATCGTCGCTGACGGTTAGCCCGGCGGCGTCGTAGCGGCTTTCTTCGGGAACGTAAAGGTCGCGTACTTTACCTGAGTAGACGTGCGTCCACCCCGGAATCATGGGTGGGTTGTTGCGGGAATTCATGGGCAGTTCTCCTGTGGGGCGAATGTGCGCGGCGTGTTTATCTATTCTTTACCTTACCGGACAATGCCCGTATCCCGCGATATGTGAATCCTGATGAGACCGTAACGCCGTATTCTCGGGGTTGGCTGTTAAGTTCTGTTACTTGGCGCCCGGCGGGAATATAGCGCTTAGTTGAGCAGGTCGTTTTTTTGGTCGAGCCGGTAAGAAAAATCCCACCGGCTCGGCCAAAAAAACGACCTGCTCCCGGCGGGAATATAGCGGTTAGTTGCGGAGTTCGGGCACGGTAATCGCCCCCTGCACCGCTTTGAGAGCGATATCGGTGCGGTATTGTGCGCCTTCCCAGGTGATGGCTCGTACCCCTTCGTAGGCGGCATCGCGAGCCTGGGCAAGGGTATCGCCCAGGGCCACAACAGCGAGCACACGACCGCCCGCCGTCACAATCTCTTCGCCCGCGACGGCAGTTCCGGCATGCACCACATGCACATCGGGCATAGCGGATGCGCTCTCAAGCCCCGCAATCGCATCGCCCTTACGCGGGGTTCCCGGGTAGTTTTCTGCCGCCATGACCACGTCCACGGCAGTGCGGGGGTCCCATTCCAGGTGGGTGCCTTCGGCGATCTCGCCGCGGGATGCCGCAAGGAGCAGCTGCCCGAGCGGGGTGCGCAGGCGTGCCAGCACCGCCTGGGTTTCGGGGTCGCCGAAGCGAGCGTTGAATTCGATGACGCGCACGCCGCGGCTGGTAACGGCGAGCCCGCAGAAGAGTACACCTACGAACGGGGTGCCGCGTTCTGCCATGCGCGTGATGGTGGGGCGGGCGATCTTTTCGATCACTTCGTCCACAAATCCTTCGGGCAGCCAGTCAAGTGAGGTGTAGGCGCCCATCCCGCCGGTGTTTGGGCCTTCATCGTTGTCAAAGATGCGCTTGAAATCCTGCGCCGGAGACAGCGGGAGCACGTTCTTTCCGTCGCTGATGACGAAGAGCGATACTTCGGGACCGTCCAAGAATTCTTCGATCACCACGGAACCGCCAGCGGCAAAGCAGGCGTTCGCATGCTCTAAGGCAGCGTCCCGGTTCTCGGTGACAACCACGCCCTTACCCGCGGCGAGCCCGTCGTCTTTCACCACATAGGGGGCGCCGAATTCATCAAAGGGCTTGCGCCGCTTCGGCCTCGGTCGTGGCGACGAAGGCGCGGGCGGTCGGTACGTTTGCTTCTTCCATCACCTGCTTGGCGAATGCCTTGGAGCCTCAAGCTGTGCCGCAGCCGCAGAGGGCCCGAAGACCGCGAAGCCCGCCTCGCGCAAGGCGTCGGAAACACCGGCGACTAGAGGTGCCTCAGGGCCAATAACCACCAGGTCTGCGGCGAGCTCGCGGGCGAGCGTAACAGCCTGCTCGGGGTTATTGGCATCGATGGCGTGTACCGGAACGTCCTGAGCGATGCCCGCGTTGCCGGGTGCGCTGTGAACTTCGGTTACCTGTGGATCGCGCGCAAGCGCACGGATAATTGCGTGTTCGCGGCCGCCGGGGCCCAGTACCAAAACCTTCATGTACATAAGGGTACCGTGTCGAGTGCTACCCGGGGTGGGTTTGTAACACCTCACGGCTGCTTTATCTAGTGCCCTCTGCCCCCATAACGTTTTTACCATGTAACGTTGTGCCCGCCGAATAGTGTTTTGAACCGTTCAGCTGTTTTCCACGTTTTGTGGTTCTCCCCGCGTTCGTAGGTCAGCTGCCCCAAGAGGTGCGGTAGCGAACCTCACCCACAAACGCCTCATATGCTTTCTGCTCTGCGGGAGGGAAGATGAAAATATAGGTTTTCTCGCGGCCTTTAACGCTTGCCTGGATTTTCAGTGCTGGTCCGCGCCGCAGATTACCAAATATCAAACCGGTACCGGGCGCTAAACGCAGCCCGATGCCTACGGTTTCATGCACCACATCGTATTCGGGGAGTACTTGAATTTCTGTAACCTCGCCCCAAGCAATACGCCGCCGAAATAGTGGCATGTACAGCAGAATAAAGCCTTCATGAGTAACAAGTAATCGTTGGCATGCATTCGCTAGCGAAGCTGTGATAGCGGTAATCAGCAAGGCGATCATGATGAGGTCATACCGCCCAGGGTTCAGCCACGCAACTATGACCACAGGTATCAGAGCGATACCGGTGATCAGAAGCCGAAACCTTGCCGGCAAGTATATTTTGGGATATTTACCCACGGTGACGGATCGTTGAGAGTGAGGGTTATTCCCAAGGGCTGCAGGGTCTTCGGACATAGTGCCTCCGCCGCGTTCTACTGTTCTACCAGTGTACCGGGAGCGTCCTTTCAGGCAGCTCACAAACGCCGTGTATTTTGCGTCATTCCAGGGGCGGGAGTAGGCTAAATTGTCTTGTGAATACGGTCTGTTCTACTGGCCGGGCGCATTTGCAGGGCGTATTACACAGACGAAAGGACCCTCATGAGCGCGCAAAATTCCAGCACTCAGACCCCCACCCAAGATACGCACAGCGAATCCGATATTCACGCCAGATTATTCCCGATCCTGGCGCGCGTAGCATCCGTAACCGCGGTGCTCATGTACGTCTTCTACTTCCCGCAAATTATCGGCAATATCAACGGCCATAAGGGCGACTGGATCCAGCCACTCGTTGCAGGCATTAACTGCACGCTGTGGGTGGCATACGGTTTGTGGCGCGAGAAGAAAGACTGGCCCATTGTGATTGCGAATGCGCCCGGCATTATTTTTGGCGGTACGGCAGCCATCACCGCGCTCATGTGATTTTATCCGCTAGAATTTCTATTTTTAGCACTATTATTGTGGGTATATGACTTCTCCTCAGCTTTCCCTCACAGACGCCGAACTCGTATTTCAGACTCGTAACGATCTGATCGAGACGACCCACCACGGTATTGTGGTGGTGCTCTCCCCCGAAGGCACCACCGATCTTGCCCTCGGAGACATGAGCCAGCCATTCTTTGCCCGCTCGGCGCTCAAGCCCCTGCAGGCTATCGGCACGCTCAAGTCGGGGGCGCCGCTGCGTGGCGCGCAGGTAGCGATCGCGTGCGGGTCGCATCAGGGAACGTTCGAGCAGATGCGCGCGGTTCAAGATGTGCTTCAGGGTGCCGGTGTTGATGCTACCGCCCTGCTCTGCCCTACCGCCTACCCCGCTGATGCGCACGCGCACGAACAGATGGTACGCGCGGATTTGGCGAAGACTCCGCTTGCGCATCCGTGTTCGGGTAAGCATGCCGGGTTTCTGCGGGCGTGTGCCGCGCAGCTGGACCGCTCGGTCGTAGACCCGGATTCGCGCCAGTGGACGATGAAGGATTACTGCGACCCCGAGCATCCGCTGCAGCGCATGATTGCTGAGGAGATCGCGAGTTTTACGGGCGAGCCTGTGGGCACATCGGGCATTGACGGATGCGGTGCCCCCGTCGCAGCGGTCTCAGCTCTGGGTCTGGCGCGTGCCTATTCGACGCTCGGCACGGCGATTCGCAATATGGATGCGGATGCGCGCGCCTCAACCGTAGCGACTGCGATGGTCGATTACCCCGAGCTGATCCAGGCCCCCGGCATGCCCGATACGGTACTGAGTGAGCAGCTGGATGCGGTCGTCAAGAGCGGCGCCGCCGGGGTATTGTGTGTGGGTCTGCGTTCTGGCGCGTCCGTGGTTGTGAAGATTTCCGACGGTGCAACCCGTGCCGCCTACCCGGTAGCGCTGTGGGCGCTGGAAGCTACGGGGCATCTGCCTTCCGAACAGGTGCAGCAGCTTCTTCCGCAGGTGACTCGCCCCGTGATTGGCGGTGTGCAGGATAATACGCCCCGCGAGGTTGGAGGGTGGGTTCCTGGTGCCGATCTGGAGCCGCTGGTGGGTGAGAACGCGTGAGTGTGCGCCGTCGAGTTTCGGAGGCTGACGGCGCGGCGGCCTTTGCACAGGTTAGACAGGTTTTTGATACTGTGCTTTCCGGAGAAAAACCGCTTGCCGATCAGGAAAATCGAGCCGATATAGAACAAGCGTTCGCTCGCCTGCCGCGCGCTGTGCGCGCTACCGCAGTGCGGTACGCCCTTGAAGAGCTCGCCACGCTCGCTCCCGGCAACAGCGTGGAGGTTCGGGTTCCGCCCTACGGGGTTACCCAATGTATTGCCGGGCCTCGCCATACCCGCGGCACTCCCGCCGAGCGTAGTCGAAACGAGCGGGTTCATCTGGTGTGCGCTGGCTGCCGGTGCCCTGACCTGGGACGATGCGAGCGCATCCGGACTGCTGACCGCTAGCGGCGAACGCAGCAACCTATCCCGCTACTTCCCGTTGTTCTAGGCGCCGAGCTACCTGATAACGGCACCTCAAGTCTTATCGCGCACGCCCTAGAGCAGGCGACATTCCTTCAGCCGCGTTTTCCGTCCTCCCGCTGTCGCCAAGAATCATTAGGCAGGATTCACCCCAAAAGATAGACTTGAAGACATGAGTAGCGCACACACACCTTCTAATTCCCACTCTGATTCTTCGGAGCCAGATTCTCCCACGCCCGAAACTGAAGCATCCCCTGAAACCGAGGTTGAGTACTCACAGGTGCGGGTTCGCCGTGCCCCGTCGGTGGTAGCTTTCATGATGCTGGGGCTCATCATCGGGCTCATTGCGGCGTTTATTTCGGTGATCGTGGGTCCAGGCGATCCGTCATATTCTGAAACATCGGTGTTCGGCGTTATCGCGGTTATTTACGGTGCCGTCGGTGTGGCATTGGGTGCCCTCGTGGCCCTGTGGCTTGACCGCCGGTCCCTCAAAAAGTCCGTAACGGCGCGGGTTGAGCCAGAGTCTAAAGAAGAGGATGAATAGAAGCGAGCGGCGCATCCTAAAACGCTTGGCGCAGCCACACGTGACATATTCATCACCCCTGCGGGCGTTAAATTTCGTAGCGTGCACCACAGGGTGGAGTGAAAGAGGGTAGACTAGACATGTCTGTGTACTCCCCCGAGGGTACGGCTGCTCAGCGGCTCACACACCCGCGCGCAGACAAGACTTTCCCGCAGTCCCAACGTCGAAAAGATGTGAATTGATTCGTCCTGACGGAAACTCACTCACGATCTCGATCCGATAGACCACGGACCCAAGGACGCCTGCGGCGTATTTGGTGTCTGGGCTCCCGGTGAGGACGTGGCAAAACTAACCTACTACGGCCTGTATGCACTGCAGCATCGCGGGCAGGAATCCGCCGGTATCGCAACGAGCAACGGCAAGCGCATCCACGTATATAAAGACATGGGGCTGGTGTCTCAGGTTTTTGATGAGGCCACGCTCAGCTCTATGCCGGGCGAACACGCTATCGGGCATGCGCGCTACTCCACAACCGGCGCATCCCATTGGGCGAACGCTCAGCCGACTCTGGGCACCACCCCGCACGGCACGCTCTGCCTGGCGCATAACGGCAACCTGACGAACTCGGCAGATCTTTACGATAAGCTGCTGCAAAAGAACGGCGGCAAGCCCCCGGCGTTTGGTGAGCTGGCGCAGGGCAATACGACCGATACCGCACTGGTAACCGCGCTTTTAGCCGAGCACGATTTTGATTCTCTAGAAGAAGCCGTTCTCGATCTGCTGCCCACCCTGCGAGGCGCATTCTGCCTCACGTTCATGGACGAGCAGACTCTCTATGCGGCGCGTGACCCGCAGGGCGTTCGCCCGCTGGTGCTGGGGCGTTTGGAGCGGGGCTGGGTAGTTGCCTCCGAGACTGCGGCACTCGATATTGTGGGTGCATCTTTTGTGCGCGAGGTTGAACCCGGCGAACTTATTACGATCGACGAAAACGGCTTGCGTTCACACCGTTTTGCTGAGGCAAAACCCGCCGGATGCGTCTTCGAATACGTCTACCTGGCTCGCCCGGATACCACGATTGCGGGGCGCTCTGTCTACGAATCCCGCGTGGAAATGGGTCGCCAACTCGCCCGTGAACACCAGGTCGAAGCAGATTTGGTGATGCCCACGCCAGAATCCGGCGTCCCTGCGGCCATCGGCTACGCCGAGCAGTCCGGCATTCCCTACGGTAACGGCCTGGTCAAGAACGCCTATGTGGGGCGTACCTTCATTCAGCCTTCGCAGACTATTCGCCAGTTGGGTATTCGACTCAAGCTGAACCCGCTCAAATCCGTGGTTGCAGCAAGCGCCTGATTGTCATTGACGATTCGATCGTGCGCGGCAACACTCAACGAGCCCTAGTACGCATGCTTCGTGAGGCCGGGGCGAAAGAGGTTCACGTCCGTATTTCTTCCCCACCCGTGAAATGGCCCTGTTTCTATGGTATCGACTTCGCCTCACGCGCAGAGCTGATTGCAAACGGTCTTTCGGTGGACGAAATTTGCGCTTCTCTCGGTGCCGATTCGCTCGGTTTTATTTCAGAAGACGGCATGATGGCGGCAACCGAGCAGCCCGCGAAAAACATGTGCACGGCCTGCTTCACCGGCAAATACCCGATTGAGCTTCCCTCGGAGGAGCGCCGCGGCAAATCGCTCTTCGATGCCGAAGAAGGCAAGGGCGGTCCGCTCGCCGGCAAGGCGGCGGAGGTGACCGTTGAGCGCCCGGTACCAAGCAAGCCCGAGCATGCGGAGGCTGTCTCCATTGAAACCCGCACGGGTACCGATACCTTGGAGAACAAGTTCGATACCGCAGCGCTTCCGGTGGTTCAGGCGCAGGCTGGCTCTGGGGCATCCGCACCCGTTGAGTCTGCTCAGGAAGCTCAACAACCGGCACCGGGCATGTGCAACCCCGGTCCCGATGCCGATCTTGAAGCGCTTTTGACCGAGGAAGACTTGGTTCCCGCACACGTTAATTCACGCCCTATAACCCCGAAGGACTAATAAACCCATGAGCGAAAACAGCACCTCTGTAACCTATGCAAGCGCTGGCGTTGATGTTGAGGCGGGCGACCGCGCCGTCGAGCTGATGAAGGATGCGGTGAAGGCGACTCACAACGCTTCGGTGGTCGGCGGTGTGGGCGGTTTTGCCGGGCTGTATGACCTCTCGGCTTTGTCCTCATATCGCAAGCCCTATTTGGCGACTTCTACGGATGGTGTGGGCACGAAGGTTGCTATCGCGCAGGCGCTCGATATTCATGACACGATTGGCTACGACTTGGTGGGTATGGTCGTGGACGATATTGTGGTGTGCGGCGCGAAGCCTCTTTTCATGACCGACTATATTGCTACAGGCAAGGTCGTTCCCGAGCGTATTGCCGATATTGTGCGGGGTATTGCCGGAGCTTGCAAGGCTGCCGGTACCGCACTGGTGGGCGGCGAAACGGCGGAGCATCCGGGGCTTTTGGCTGAACATGAGTACGATGTTGCCGGTGCCGCAACCGGTCTGGTGGAGGCCGATGAACTGCTCGGCCCCGATCGCGTGCGCGAGGGCGATGTGCTGATCGGTATGGCCTCTTCGGGTATTCACTCGAACGGGTACTCGCTGGTGCGCAAGGTGATCGATGTGGCGGGCTGGGGCTTGGATCGTCAGGTTGACGAGCTCGGCCGCACTTTGGGCGAGGAACTCCTAGAGCCTACTCGCGTGTATGCGGCGGATTGTCTGGATTTGGCGGCAGCGTTCCCGGTCAATGGTACTGATGGGCAGACCGGTCACGGTATTCGCGGGTTCTCGCATGTGACCGGAGGCGGTCTCGCCGCTAATCTGGCGCGTGTTTTGCCGCAGGGTTTGGAGGGTCGCGTGGATCGTTCAACCTGGCAGATTCCGGCGATTTTCTCGCTTATCGGTTCGCTCGGTCAGGTTCCACTCGCCGATCTGGAGCGCACCCTGAACCTGGGCGTGGGCATGATTGCGATTGTTGATCCTGCGGTGGCGGATGCGGCGATGAGTCGTCTGAATGAGCGCGGTATTTCAGCCTGGATTATGGGGGATGTGGTGAAGGCTGGCACCCCCGATCTAAATAACCCTGACTATGTGCAGGGTGCCAAGGGCGTTGATGGAGGCGCAGTGCGGCTTTACGGCAGTTACGCGGTCTAGCCTGCGCTCTGACAGGGTTTTACGCTGTAGCTCCCCTGCCCTATATCTATAAAACGCGAGCGGATGATTTTTAACGAATCATCCGCTCGCGTTTTGTGTAGGGCTTCAGCGAGCTTGAAAGACGACGAGCTAATTTTGTGCAGACTTTAAATCTTCACTCAATACTTGGCTACCTATCATCTTGCACTTTCGGAAAACTTTAAAGTATTTCAAGACCTTAAACCTCGCACATCAGGTAGTGTGATGTATATTAAATACACTATTATTCTCCCCAAAAGAATAAATTAGACCTCGATTTCACCTTGCAAAATCAAGGATTTCACAAATATTTTAATAGTAAAACTTTATGTGTAAATATATTTTAGTGCGAAATATATAAAAATATTTTGAGTTGAAATACTTTCAAGATGCACTTTTTCAAAACGCCCTATATTCTATTTTTTGATGACGAGTTCAATCACAAATTCGCCATCACATATATTCACTCACACATAACTGAACATAGGACATTTCATGTCACTCATCGAACACCCTACGGTGAAGCGGACCCGCATAGCGGCGCTGAGCGTAGCGGGTATCGCATCCCTGATGGTGGGGCTCTGCGCACCGTCCGCTCACGCCGCACCCGCATCACCGGTATCAACGAAGACCGGAATTCCTGCATCCTCACAGACTGAGGATATTCTGACTGCAACCTCGGTGCAGCAGCAGGAACAGGGCTATGACCGCTTTATCATCAACTATGCCGACCAGGCCAAGAACAACCTTGATATCGCGGGACTGGAATCTGGCGAATACTCCGAGTTTGTTCCCGAACTCTACCAGGGCATCGAGAAGAGCGTAAACTCGCTTGACGAGCTCCTCGGCGTTAAAACCACCTATGTGCGTGATACCGCACAGAATGACTCAGTGGTCTCTCTATCGAAGCCTCTGAATGCGCAGCAGGCAAAGCAGTATATGCAGACGCTCGCCGAGAACCCGCAGGTGGACTCGGTCGAGCCGGATCTCAAACGCCAGCCCACCGGTACCCTCCCCGGCTCGGATAAGGTCGATTTCAACGATCCTAAGATGTCACGCCTGTGGGGTTTCACCACCATCAAAGCCGACTATGCCCTGAAGCACGCAGGGGATCACCAGGTGACCGTTGCCGTGATCGATACCGGCGTTACCAAGCATTCAGACCTGGATGAGAATGTGCTGCCCGGCTACGATTTCGTGTCGGATGCCTCCGCTGCGCGCGATGGCAACGGACGCGATAATAACCCGCAGGATGAAGGCGACTGGACCACTGAAGGGCAGTGCGGTTCTGGGGCAAAAGCCACCAATTCAACCTGGCACGGCACCCATGTTGCGGGGACTATAGCGGCCGTCGGCAACAACAACATCGGTATTGCCGGGGTAGCCCCGAAGGCCAAGATTGTGCCGGTGCGCGTCCTGGGTGCCTGCGGCGGCTACGATTCAGACATTATTGATGGGCTGATTTGGGCATCCGGTGGGTCCGTGAGGGGTGTACCCGCGAACCAGCACCCCGCGCAGGTTATCAACATGTCTTTGGGCGGTGCCGGGAAATGCTCGCGCACCTACAACCGTGCCATCGAGTCCGTGAACAAGCGCGGCAGCATCATCGTAACCTCCGCCGGAAACTCAAATCAGAATGCTTCGGCTCAAATTCCCGGCAGCTGTGACGGCGTGATTAACGTGGGTGCAAGCAACCCTGGAAATTCACGTGCACTCTACTCTAACTACGGCTCGACCGTTGCCGTCAGCGCCCCCGGCGGCGATTTTAGGCAGTCGGGTGTGGGCGTTCTTTCGCTGGTGAATAAAGGCAAGACTGTTCCCGAGAAGGAAGATTACGCCGAATATGAGGGTACCTCGATGGCGGCTCCTCACGTTGCGGGCACGATTGCCATCATGCGGTCAAAATACCCGAACCTGAGCTACGAGAAGGCTCTGGATATTCTGAAATCCACCGCTAACCCGATCACCTGCGATCGTGACTATTGCGGCGCCGGCATTATAGATGCGGCTAAGGCGATGGATAAGGTCGATGAGCTCGTAAAATCGGAGAAACGGCCGAGCCCTGCACCGACTCAGCCTGCTCCGTCCGAACCTTCTAAGCCTGAGCCTGCTCCGTCCGACAGCTCTACTCCGGCACCGGCTGAAACCTCAAAGCCCGCGCCTGCACCCACGCCTACCCCAACGCCTGCGCCGAGCAAGCCTGCACGCCCGATTGGACCCCCACCGTCGAAGCCTCTGCCCACGCTGCCTCCATATGAGGAACAGCTGCCGGTTCTGCCGATCAAGCCCAAACCTTCGCCGAAGCCTACCAAGCCCGCACCGGTTGAGACTCCTAAGCCGAGCCCGGCTCCCGTAAAAACCAAGAAACCCACGCCCGCACCTTCGGAGTCTTATAAGCCAGCGCCTCCTTCATGGTGGTACTGGTACGATTACCCGGGTCAAGGCTACTACTTCCCCCAGCCCCTGGTACGATCCCTGGTCGGGATACGGTGCATGGAATCGCTGGGATTACGGATACGGTTCTTGGGGCGGTTGGGGATACCACCGCGGACACCGTGGAAGCTGGCACAACACCTCGTGGATGTACCGTTCAGGGCATCCGTGGTGGGCATCGTACTCCTACGGCTGGGGTAACAGCTACCGCGGCTACGGCTACTATAACGTAGGATATCGCTACTAAAATCCCCTGACGGATAACGCATAAAAAAGGCTCTTGATATACGTCAAGAGCCTTTTTAGTAAGAAGTGAAATAGAGAAAATATGCGCAATCTTAAATCTACATAAAATTTTACTTTATATGTGATGCATGTCTATGATATAGGACATCATACAAATCTCATCCATACTCAATACACGGGGTTTTTATTTGAGTAATTGATGAGGGCAATAACCACAACGTGCCTGTCCGCTCTACACAACATGTAGCGGCTGTGAGGCATAATACGGTGCTGCGCTGCTATGAGGCATCGTAGCCTCACAACCTTGAATACCTGGAGAAACCCCATGAGTACACATAACCTTTTGCGTCAAATATCCCTTTGAGACGCACAGTATTCGCGATAGGCGCGAATCAGCTGTCAGACGCTATGTCTTATATAAGTGTTCCCCTAATCATGCTGTTCCTCACCGGCTCCCCCGAAAACGCCAGTCTTGCCCTCTTTGCTACAGGTGTAACACGCATACTGGCGAGCTTCCTGACTGGAGTTATTGTCGACAGATATAAGCCCACATACACTCTTACGCTTTCATGCCTGGGGCAGTGCATCACCTGGATAGTCCTAACCCTGTGTGTTCTCGCAAACGTCAGTTCTGTTCCAATTCTGATAGGCATCCTGTGCGTGATGGCGCTGGCATCATCGTTCGATTACCCCAGCGAGCAGGCTATTATCGCACGGGTGGTACCTACCAAACAGCTCGGGTACGCCTCTGGATTAGGAGAAACACGCGAATCTGCCGCGAACCTAATTGGCAGCCCGTTAGCGGGTCTACTCGCCTCCACTTCTTTGATTCTGACCGCTTGCGTGCACGCGTTTGTCAATTTCACAGCTTTTCTGGCGGCACCTAGTTCATCTACTGTTGTGCATGCCGAGCGTAAGCACCGGCAGGCAGGCAGTGAAACTACGGTGTCCGATACCGTCATCGATGCACAATCCAACGGATTTTTTGCCGACCTCGCCCAAGGGCTCATGTATGTTGTGAAGAACCGTGTTCTTGTAGCGATCGCATCTGTGGCCTGCTGCGCGAACTTTGCCGCCACAGGACTGCCACTCGTCTTCATCTATTACTACGCGGAACAGGGTATTGCGGCCTACAGCATCGGTATTTTTGCCTGTGTTTTTGGCGCCGGAGTGCTCTTAGGATCCTTAGCAGTCGGGTGGATGACGGAGCGTTTCGCCTTAGGAACATTGGGTGTACTGGCGGTCGGGATGATGGTCATATGCTACATGACAGCGGCGTTCACCCACGACTCTTTTTGGGTAACCTGTGCGCTGATGTTTATTTCGGGAGTGCCGCTTCCTGCCTTCAATTCCAGTATCGTCGCGTATATCAATGCTTCGACTCCGGTAGATATGATAGGACGTGTACATTCGGCGCAGGGCATCCCTAATATGCTTCTAGCCCCTGTGGCGGCATTACTTGCCGGCATCATGTATGTGCAGTGGGGGATTTCCAGAACGGTTCTCTTTTACGGATCGTTTATGGTTTTGGCTTTGATCCTGATGCTCTCACAAAGAAGTCTTCGCACACTGCCTAAACTTTCGGAAATGGCGCCAGCTTCTGACTAAGTAATCTATGTTCCCTCTCCCTATAAAAGACTCATTATTTGAATAATGAGCCTTTTATAGGGAGAGACCTACGCCGCAGGATGTTCTACAAAGAATGCGTGGCAAGCTCGCGTGAGCGCTCGTTTTGCTCCGTAGTCTGCGGAGGCAGTGCCGGCAGGAAAACCCACCGACGCTGCACCGCGAAACTGAGGGGAATCAAGGTCAGCTCGGTCAGGATCTTCGCCACGATGAGCACGACCCCGAGAGCGGTGAGAACCTCCATCAGCGCAGCATTTGCAAGCAAAATCCCCACCGCTAAAATCGCATAGCGCCCCAGAGACGCCGCCCGCGAGGGGCGATCGGCACCGTCGTTCATGAGAATACGGTTAATACTGAAATTCGTCAGCGCCGAGATAATGCGCGCTAACACAATCGCCGGAAGCAGGGCAAAACCCGCGCCTACGAGGGCAAAGAGGGCGAGCGCATCCACGATAAACCCGGTGCAGGAGGATACTAAGAATCCCAACAGCGGCGCGTAGATTCGTGCGGAATCGCGGATCGGGCGGAAATGACTGCTCGGGTTCCCCGGCTCATATACTTTCACGATGGGCAGCTCAATAAGCTCCACCCCGGCCCGGCTAGCACGAAGCAGCATTGAAAACTCGTATTCGTATTTATCGCCGCGCAGGCTGAGAGCCCAATCAATCATCTGTGTGGTAAACCCGCGAAGCCCCGTCTGGGTGTCGGCAATGCGAGTGCCCGTCGCCAGCGTAAAGAACCCGACGGTAAGCGCATTACCCAACCGGGAACGCAGAGGAACGGTGGGCTCGGTGAACTCGGCGCGAGTATCCGGCAGGGTGCGTACCCCCAGCACGAGGGCACGCGTACCGATGCTCGCCATTCGCTCGGTTTTAGCGCCCACCCGCAGAATATCGCGGGGTAAATGCTGCCCGTCAGCATCCGCCGTTACCACAATGTGATCGGGCCGATGCGCCCGTGCCCACGCCAGCCCGGTGCGCAGGGCCGCGCCTTTTCCGCGGTTTGCAGGGTGGGCAATAATCGTGACGCCCCGAATCGCCAGCTCGGTAAAGATCGGCACGTAGGTGCTTCCCGAGCCGTCATCGACCACCAGGATTTCGGCGTGCGCATCCAATTCTATGATCTGCTGTGCCAGCCGCACGAGAGATTCATCCGGTTTATAGGCGGGTATCAGGACTATCATGATGCGCTCCCGGCGATGTACAGAATATCGCTGGTTCCGCGTTCTTTGGTGCCGCCCATCGGTTTATTGACTAGCTGGTTGTTGAAGACCATCACCGAGGATCCGCCGCCATCTAGGTTATAGGCGCTCACGCACCCGAGTTCCTTGAACATATAGGCAAATTCGGGCATGGTAACTCCGCGCGAATAACCGTCGGAACGCCCATCGACCACGATAAATACGAGGTGGTTCTGCCCGAGCACGCCCACACCGGTACGCGGCTGGTTGCCTTGGATGGAGTGGTTGCCGAAGTTGGTATCGACCTCAACCTGATCGATGCCGCTGACAACCTCTGAGTCCCGCACGAGTGCCGGCCCGAAGGAAAGCGTATTCCAGACGCCTTCGTTGAGGAGCTGCTGCGCGTTCGTGCCGGTTTCGTCGTAGAGTTTGACGGAGCCGTCTTGGTAGAACGCGAGCCCTTCACGGGCGCCGGAATCGCGGTATGCCACACCGTTGCGAATGACGATGCCGGTGTCACGGAACCCGTAGTAGTCGCCGTTAATCGCCCAGATGCCGTTGTGCTGCGCGGCGATATTGGAGGGCGTATCGATAATGTTTTGCCCGAATTTGTTGTTGGCGAAGGCTCCGCGCAGCAGGGTCATGGCGTTGAGTTTGATCTCTGCGGCAAAGGAAACGACCGCGTTGTTGCCGCTTCCTTCGGTGGATTTAGTAATGGTGATAGAGCCTTCGCTGGCGCTCAGACCATCAGAGGTGACCTTTAACGTTGGTGAGTTCGCTGGGGCTTGAGGCACCGTCAGATGATGAATTATTATTCTTTGCTTGTTGTGATTTTTCATAGGCTACGGTGTCGTCAATCTGCGTATGCTCGGCAAGATAACGATTATATGCCCAACCAGCACCAACACCCTGCGACGGCAAGGGTGCCGAGGCCGCCTCCCAAGAGAACGCGCCTAGTTACTTTCTTTTTCTTGGGTTTCTGGGATGTTTCAGAAGTCTCTTCGACCTGTTCGGCCGACAGTGTTGCGGTAGTATTTTCGTTCTTCATGATTCTAGAATGCGTGGCATTTCTCGTTTTAAAACATGAAGAAGCTATGTTTTAGCTATGTATGAGTATTCATTTCCGGGGGTTGTCTCACCATGCGCATATACTCCACACAGCTTGATGCTTTAGATGCCAGACCATCTTCGTCCGATTTCTATTTCGCGGGTTATTGTGCATCGGGCGACTTAAATAACCGCAAAATGCACAATAACTCGCAAAATAAGCCTGTCGAATCTACGTGATACGCACTTACGCGCCGGTGAGGTTATCGAGGTGCCGCTTGGTGACGGAGTCAAAGAGGTCAAGGCTCTGTGCGGAGCGTGCTATCAGCTGCGCGCCCTGCACCGTGCAGAATAAGGACTCCGCCGCTGCCTGCGCGTGCTCGGGATCGTACCCGGCGTGCTCAAAACGCTCGGCGATCCAGCGAATATTCTTAGTCTGAAAGTCTGCGGTGTTAATCTCGGCAGGCTCACGGTTTTCAGCCTGGGCGCGCAGGGGCACGAACGTGGCGTTGATATGCGTTCCCCGTTTCGCCGTCTTCTTGTCCTCTTCAGCATCGTGATCGGGTGCGCTCTGCTTTAAGGATTCCAGCGCCAACATTGAGCAGAGGCAAAGTTTATAGCCCTGTTCCAGGTTTGCACGGTAGGGCCTCATATAGACTTCGAGTTCTTCGCGGAGGCTGTGTGCCGCATCCACGCCTTGGCGCAGCGTCTCAAAAAAGTCTGTGCTGTACTTATCGAAGGCTGCACGCACAAGATCTGATTTCACAGGGAAATAGTAGTGAATGCTGGGTTTTTTGATGTTCATTTTGCGCGCTATATCTGCGTAACTGAAACCGCTGACGCCGTTCCTTTGGATATAGTCGGTGGCTATGCGCACAATATCATCTTTAGTTCCCATCATTCTCTCCTTATGTGATCGTTAAAATCCCCTCGACCGTTGGAGCGGGGGCTGCGATGCGAATTCGCCTTGTCATCACTGCGGTAACCGAGGACAATTCCCGCGAGTGCGATTTCATTGGCGGGAATATCCAGGTGGGCACGGACCTTATTCGGGTATTGTACATTTTCGTAGGTGACACTATCGTATCCATACCGCAGGATGCCCGCCAGCATCAGCAGATGCGCAAACAAGCCAACATGAAAACCCGTAGGCCGCTCAAGCACGCCCGCAGAGTATATAAAAAACCGGCCCAAGCCACCCTGCAGGGTGCTTAAGCCGGTTCACGTATGAGCGTAACGCTAGGCTCTGCCGCTACACCTCATCATCATATTTGGCATATTTCTCCGCGTATGCCGAGTAATCATCCTCATCATCATAGCGACGAGAAGATGATTCGGAGGATTTAGTGTTCTTAGCGTTGAGCTCGCGCTCAAGTGCACTGTAGTCGGTTTCGGGGCTGAAGTACTTCATCTCCCGAGCCTGCCGTGTTGCCTTAGCCTTCTGACGGCCGCGCCCCATGGCGTGACCCCCTCTTTCCTCATGTCCGCAGCCACCACACCCAAGGCGCGCATAACCCACGGATCGCTCTCTAGTCTTTCCTATGTTCTAGGGTACCTTGTTTTACCCCTCAATGTCTTGTTGATTGACAGATTCATGCTCAGAAAATCTGTCGAATCTTCAGTTTCTTCGCCTGAACTCCGGCGAATTATGCATAAAGGTTTGGGCTCCACCTCGCGCATCATACGCTGATGTGGAGCCCAAACCTTTGTAGGAGCCTTCTATAAGAGCCGCGCGTAGCAACCCATCTCTACAAGCCCGAGACTCAAAGATTTTATCCCCAAGTCCTGGGAACAACCCGCACTAGCTGGCTGTAAAGCTACCTAGCTCGGTCGCACCGGATGCCAACGACGCTGCGTTGGAGTCCACAGCCGATGTTGTAGTGTACGCCGTGTAACTCTGACCCTTGACGATCGATGAGCTAGAGACGAGAACCAACTGCACATTCGACTTGGTGACTTTATAGTTAGCCACCACCTTACCAGATGAATCCGCTACTTGAACCGTGGATCCTTGCTCAAATCCGGAACTATTGGTCAGTTTCAGGTAGCCGCTCGTCGAGTTGGTGGAGGGAGCCTCGAACATATCTGCCGTGCTGCCGCTGAGAACCGTGGCACCGTTGAGGAGCAAGTCGCCGTTGGTATCCAGCGCAGCGTTACCGCCTTGGCTGGGACCGTTCACTATCAGCGTTCCTCCAGAAAGAGTTGTGACACCGTTCGAATCAATGCCATCGCCCTCAGCATTGACGGTAACGTGACCGCCGCTCACGTTGATTGCAGCATCGATAACCTCAAAGGTTCCGCCACCACCACCGGGCATACCACCCTGCGGGGGCTGGCCCATCCCCTGCTGGCCGGTACCTGTAGTTCCGTTCTGAGACTTGCCGTCCTGGGCGTTACCGCCGGGCATTGCCGGAGGCTGTCCCATCCCCTGCTGTTGTTGATTGGAGGTTCCGCTCTGCTGTCCGCCCGGAATGCTGCCCTGCTGCTGGTTGTTCTGCTGCTGATTGGCAGTATCAGAGGTGTTCGCGGATGAATCCGTACTCTCAGAATCGCTTGTCTTCAGCGAGGCATTCATGCCGTCATCCGCACTCGTGACGTTTACATCGCCGCCAGAGACATTAATGTACTGTGCCTCAATGCCTTCATCGGACTGTTCAACCGTCAGGGAGCCCCCGGAAATTTCGACGACCCGAGAGGCTTTGAAACCGTCATCGCCCGCATTCACAGTCACGGTACCGTTGCTCAGGCGGGTCCAGCCCTGCCCCTCGTCGGTGTCGTTAGTAGACTTGATGCCGTCCTGCTGCGCGGTCACGTTAATAGTGCCGCCTAGGATATCCACATAATCCTTGCCCTTGATGCCGGTGTTCGCCGCATTGACCTCAAGAGTGCCGCTGGCAATCACAAGGCCGTCACTCGTGTGAATACCGTCTTCGTGGTTGCCGTTCACCTTCAGGGCGCCTTCACCCGCGATCGTCATGTCGGCCTTGGAGTAGACCACGGCATCCGGATCATCTTCCCCCGTTGCGGTGTAGTCTGCGCCGTCGCTTATCGTATTGGTGGTGCCGGATGCGCTGTAAAGAATAACCTCGTCAGCGTTTACCACGTTCAGCGCGGCACCGCTGGAACTCGTGATGTTTGCGTTATCGAGAACGAGCCGAACCGCGTCGCTGTCAGCGGTTTCAACCTTGATCTGCCCCTGGTATTCGCCGGAGAGTTTGTACGTGCCAGCCTTCGTGATGGTCAAGGTGCCATCTTCAACGGTAACGCCGTCCGTTGTGGTGGGGTTTGACAGGTTAATCGCGGTTTCGGAGGAAGTGTCCCAGCTGAGATCCTGTTCCGAATAGTGAGTATCGACGTCGAGTTTTTCGCCGCTCTTTACGTTGGTCGAGAATGACGAGTTACTGGCGGCAGTATCGGTGGCGGTTGCCGAGGATGTTGTCGCAGTCGTACCGACTGAGCTATCCGCCGCCGTCGTGCCAGAGGCGAGGGCGTTGCTTGTAGTTGAGCATCCGGTGAGCGCAAGCGTCGCGAGCAAAGTTACCGAGGTTGCCGAAGTCAGTATTTTTTTATTCATGGGGAAAGAATCACTTTCTATCTACACTGTTTGAGCAGTTTGTGAGTATTTTCAGGGTTTACATCCGAATTCTACGGGGTAACGGGTACCAGCCGCATCAAATTCACGGGTTCCTGCAGGCTCCTGATGTATGTGTCGTGTGATAGAAATTGGATTTTCTGATGCATATTTGTGGCGTGCACCGCCACCCGCGCCGGAGTTTTGTGTGATGGTTTTATCCTGCGCAGGCTAAAGGTTGGAATAGGATTCTCTCCTCTCGTTATGTTTTACAGATCAGGGGTTGATGCCGTGAAAGTTCCACGTTCAACGGCACCAGGTGCAAGGGTGGTGGTCTTCGGATCCACCAGCGTGGGTGCTAGGTAAAGAGTATATTCTTGACCCTTCACGATAGAGGGATTCGAGAAAAATACTTGTTTAACACCCGGAGTAATCACCCGGTAGTTTGCAACGACTTGTCCGGCAGAATCTACTGCCTGAACAGACTGCCCTTGTGGGAAAGTATCGTTATCTGCAATTCGCAGATACCCATTTGTGGAGTCGTCGATCGGGCGCTTGAAAAGCTCTACACCACCGCCGCCAAATGAGATCCTGGCGTCGTTACTTACAGTAATGTCACCATTTGGATCAATAGGATCATTGGCATCGTCTTGAGGACCGTTGATTAGCAACTCGCCTCCTGTGTAGAACTCGTGTCCGTTAGAGTCCATGCCGTCGGCACCCACGTTGAGGGTTACATTTCCACCGGTCATGTTGATCACGGTATCAATAACCTCTGTGGTATCGCGGGCACCACCCAAGGGTACGGGGCTGGCATCCGGCTGATCGCTGTCTTCCTTCTGATCCTCATACTCTTGATCGTTAGGCAGCTGGTCCTTGAGCGAGGCATTCACGCCGTCGTTATTGCTGTTGATGAGCGTATTGCCGCCATGAATATTGACGTATTGCCCTTCAAGCCCTTCTTCAGACCCTTCGATGGTGAGCTTCCCGTCCAGAATCTCAAGGGTGCGCAGCGCCTTGATGCCGTCGTCACCAGCACGAAGAACAGTGTCACCGCCAGCCACGCGCACCCATCCAAGGCCTTGTTTTTCGGTGTTGGTGGCTTTAATCGCGTCTTTTGCGGCTTCAATACGCAGGGTTCCGCCCTGAATATCCACGTAGTCCTTGCCTTTAAGTCCGGTCTTCGAGGAATTAATGTTGAGGGCACCTCCGGCAACAACCAGTCCTTTGGTGGTGTGCACCGTCTCGTCAAATTTGCCGACGACGTTCAGCGTTCCATCGCCCGCAAGGGTTAGGTTAGCGGTTGAATAGATCGTAGAATCTGCCTCTTTTTTGCCCTGGACTGCATACTCGGGACCATCGCTGAGGTTATTGGTGCTGCCCCGAGACGTGTAGATGACGGCTTCGTCGGCAGAGGCAACGTTAATAGCAGATCCGGTCTCATTCGTGATGTTAACGCCGTCAAGAATGAGCTGAACTTTATCTGTCTTAGGGGGCTTGAACCTTCACTTGCCCCGTATAGTCGCCAGACATACGGTAGGTTCCCCCCTTCGTAATCGTAATCGTGCCGTTTTGTTCGCTAACCCCATCGGTTGCGGTGGGATCTGCCAGATTGAGCGGAAGAACAGCATCCTGGTTCCAGGTCACGTCTTCTTGCGTAAAGTGAGTTTGCGCATCAATCTTTTCACCATTTTTGGTGTTCGAGGTGTATACGCCAGATTTAAGTTCCTTCCCTTGTTCCTGTGCGGTCACAGTGGCTTTGGAGTTATCAGGGTTCCCACTAATGGCGCATCCGGCAATGCCAGCGATGCCGCAAAGGCGCATGTAAGAACAGATGTAAACCGGTTTTTGAACATCTCGAACGGGGTTCCTTGTCTGTAGGGATTAAGTGTCTCGGTAAAGATTGCCTCAACCATCCTACGCGAGAGGGTGGGGTTTCCAGAATGCCCTAACACGGTGAGCCTCTGGAAAACCCCACCCTATTCTTGTACCGCGTTCTAAGACGTTACCCGCTCAGGGTCTAGATCTAAGCGGCAGGTTCAAGCTGCATCCAACGTTGAATCGTGCGCTTCCACTTGTTCGCCGGCAGCTGAGGATTCAGTGCAGCCATACCCGTAGCGAACTTAGAAATTTTGACGGGTCGGATGCCCGCACGCCACAGATACTTATCAGCGACCGAAGGTGCACTGCCGGATTTCGTTTCGATAATCACCGTACCGGGTGCAGTATATTCGGTACCGACCTGATACTTGGTTGGCCCTTCACCACCGTCTGCGGTGTACATGAGCACACTTTCTGAAAGCGGAGTCCAGGTGAGCGAAGTATCAATCGTGAGGCGAGAATCCACCGGATTCTGCTCGGACTGAGGCAAATATACAGTCGTACGACGGTACCCGGTGCGGATAACCGGCTCCAGGTCATCTACAGACGCATCCGTCAGCTGCTCAAGCGCAGTAGCTACATATTCCTTGCCTTCTGCGGTGAGCATGTCACGGTTTTCGATAGAGTACGGAATACGTTCCTTGACCGTGAATTCACGAGCCCCTTCAGTCTTGACTTCCAAGAAGCTCAGGTCAGAATCCAGATAGCTGCGAGTACGTACCTTGAACCGGTTACGACTGCCGATGGCGGAAGCCTTATAGCTCACCAGGTCAGGGGTGTCGAAGTATACAGAGTCATAGGCGAATTCACGCTGACCGTCGATTTCTAGGGACGGCCGCCTCGTCGGCGGGAAGTTCAGCTAGGATAGATGCCGCATAGTCTGCGTCCACAATGTATTTGCGGTCCACACGGGTCTGCATAGCGGCCTTTTCGTTGAGTTCATCAAGGCTGATGCTCTGCCAATAGGTTGGCACGATAGACATGGTACTTTCCTCTCGGTGCCCGCTTCGGTGAGAAGACGGAATATTATCTACCGCAGGGGTGTGCGTAGATTCCAAAGTCTGTGCGGCGCCACCCTGAAACGGGGTGTACGGCTGAGGTGCTTGGGGACTCATGGTAGGTCCTTTCAACGTGTGAGTTTTTAGGTGTAGTTTTAGGCGATATCCGCGAGATAAAGCCTAGGAAGCGTAGTATTCGTAATTCGCGTTAAGGTGTTCTTGGAGTTGGGGAAGCTCTTTGTAGGTGATGGTCACCTGCGTGGTGTCGTTGAGCAGGTCAAGCTCCAGGATCTTAGCGGAGACGACCTCGTACCCGAGGCGCGATTCCAGATAGGCTTTCAGGGTTCCTTCGTCGCTGATAGCGCGATCCACCGTGACGGTTTGGGTGCGCGGCTGGTTTTTCGCTTCAAAGATCGGTGAATCCAGTAGTGCGATGATTCCGACCAGTACCACCATGAGGATGAAGGCGATATATGGCGGGTCAAGCCGCACGCCGGAGATCAAACCTAGGGCGAGAGATACGAAGTAGTACCCGACCTCACGCTGGCTTAGGGAGGTAGACCGCAGGCGGATAATGGAAAGAACGCCGAAGAGTCCTAGACCCATAGCGCCTGCGGTACTTCCGGCATGTGCCAGGGCGACCGTCACGGTGAAAACACCGGCGTTGATAACCGCGTATGAAATCATGAGTTCACGGGTCTTATGACGAATCATGTACAGGGTGCAGAGCGTGCCAATTGCTACTAGGTCTGCCAGTCCCATCATCAGATATCCATTGGACTCTCCGTTCCGTTTTGTGTGCCGTTATGTTCTTGTATTTCTAGGTTCGCGCCCGTTCCTGTGTTCTTCCTGTGTCTGTCTTAACTTGTAGTTATGTATTTCATGCATATCTAAAAGTTCCCCGCGATTGCAGGGAATAAAGGATAAAGAACGAGACTCAGTACTACAAAAATGTGGTGGCATGCTCATAAAAATTCAGAATTTGCATATACGGATCGTGTAGCGCCTATCTAGAGGTCCTAAGGATGCGCAAAAGGCACATTCTGACTTAGATAACGTCTCCTATGCAAATCCTGATTGGTACGCCTTTCGATCGTTATTACTGCCGTGCGGGGTCTTGCTACGGAGGGCGGCTATCGGCAGCTTTTTTGTGGAAACTCTTTTCCTAGATTTTGAGGTTTAAACAGCAAAATCCCCCGCTCCTCAATCATGAGGAACGAGGGATTCTATGTAGCCTCCGGCAGCTTCTAGAGCCGCCCCGAGGACTTGATCATCTAATCTTTAGGCACGCTTGCGCTTACGCAGAGCAGCTACGGTTGCACCACCCACGCCCAGAGCAACCATACCCAGACCTGCTACGGTCAGAGCACCGTTTGCACCGGTGTTAGCCAGCTTGCCGTTGCTGTTCGAAGAAGCATTGTTGGAGCCGTTATTGTTGTTATCCGAGACGTAACCTGCGCCGCCGTTACCGTTGGATGCGGTACCATGCTCGCCATTGCCGCCGTTGCTTTCGCAAGCCACGCCATCATGGTCGCTGTCGAGGTGATCGGCATATGCAGCGTCATTGCGCTGGATGTCCTTGAAACCTGCTTCGTTAGCCTCTTTACAGGTAGCAAACTGGTGAGTTTCAGAACCGTTGGTTACCTGGGCGGTCTCGGTTGCGGCAGCAGATGGGGTGCTTGTAGCCTCAGCAGTGGTGGATGCGCTCGGAGTTGAAGCAGGAGTGGTTGCTTCAGGAGTCGATGAGGGAGTCACAGTCGGCGTAGTTGTGGGGGTGCTGCCGCCACCTACGGCACCCATGCCGCCCTGGCCACCTTCACCGGGAAGAGAACCACTCTTCTCAGAAGCAACGACCTTGACCTTTACAGTCTCGCTGCGCCGCACATCGCCAGCCTTTTTGCCAGTCAGAACGGTAATTTCAACATAGTCACGTTCTGCATAGGCAGCATTCCACTTGATGTTGCCGGAGACATAGCCCTGCGCATCTGCATCATAGGTACCCACGATGGAACCTTCATGGTCCTTAAGTACCAGAGTGGAACCAGCAGAACCGTCTTCGGTTGTATAGCCGGAACCTTGGAAGGTCAATTCCTGACCTTCTTTCCATTCATTGGGGAAAGAAATCTTAGCTTCATCGCTGTGGGAGTGTTCCGAATTTCCCGGAACAGAAGTAGATACAGAATTACCGGGAAGGGAATTAGTGGCAAATGCTGCCGGAATGGTAGTAAAACCGCCTACCAATCCGCAGCTCAGAGCTGCAACGGCACCGAAAGTAGCAATTTTTTTAGTTCTCATGCTTTATATACTACTCTCTCAAAACTCTGTCTTCGCCTCTATGACGCGGTTTGAGCGGATCTTTTAAAGAGAAATTATTAACACAGGTATTTTTGATAGATGTACTATTCCCATAAACTTTAAATATCATCTTGAGGTTTTAAGTTTAATGTTATTTCAGGCACCTTAAGTTCTATCTAGAAAATACTCTTGATAGTGAAAATCGGGATTTCCAACGCTTTTTTCTTTTGAGCAGCCTGCGGATTAGCAGATTAGATATCGAGGCGATCCAGCATTTCTTCCAGCGCCTCCCCCACGCCCGTGCGCCACAGATAGGTGACGCGCGCATCCGCACGTCCGGGACCGCCATTCATAACCCCCACGGGTTTATCCGCACGCAGGGCATCAAGCACAATCTTGTAGCTGCTCATAACCGCGACCGAGGAACCCACCACCAGCACACCCGAAGAATCCGCGAGCATCTGCTGCTGGCGAGCCTTCCGGTCGGCGGGCACGGATTCACCAAAATAGACGACATCCGGTTTGAGTTTCGTCGAGCCGCAGACCGTGCACCCCACCATCTGGAAGCTGCGAATATAGTCGTTGTCGAGCTCAACATCGCCGTCAGGATTAACCTGCAATTCGGTACTTTCAAGGCGTTCCAGATACCCCGGATTTGCCGCGTCCAGGCGAATATCCAGGCTCTCACGCGACTCGCGCATTCCACAGTCCAGGCACAGAATTGAGGATAAATCGCCGTGCAGCGCCAGCACATTCTTGCTTCCGGCACTCACGTGCAGACCGTCAACATTTTGGGTAATCAGGCCGTTCACCGCACCCGCATGCTCAAGTTCGGCGAGCGCATAGTGAGCCCGGTTCGGGGATGCTCGGCGCATGCGCCTCCACCCTACGTAAGATCGAGCCCAGTAGCGTTGTCGGGCGGCGTCGTCGTAACGGAATTCTTGGTAGGTCATGGGCCGGTGGTCTAAGAGCGATCCGGAGGGTCCGCGGTAGTCGGGAATACCGGATTCGGTACTGACCCCGGCGCCGGTAAGCGCCAGAACGCCGCCGGTGCGGAGCATTTTTTCGATGCCCTCGGCAGCGTATAGAGGGTCGTGTGGGGTGACGGTTTCGGTGACGACTCGTTCAATGGAGCGAATGGCGGCGCGATGCGCGGAGGCGATGAGTGTGCTTTTTCTCGCCCGCGTCTGCGAAAGTTCTGCGTATCGGTCCATTTTTTTCCATGTGTCTAGTGTATGTCGGGGATGTTTCTCTCCCCAGTTAGGGACGGGCAACCTACTTCCCTGTTCGGGTTCTCTTGATCACAAACTCCCTATATACAAGACTAGTATTATTGATAGTATTATTAGCGACAGCAATAGTGAAAGGAAGCATCATGGCAACCCCAACTATCGACGCTATGATCCTGGGGGCTCTGCATGAGCACCCGATGAGCGCCTACGAAATGAACAAAATGATGGATCAGCGCGGAGTGCGCAGTTGGGCGCGCATCAGCTCACCCTCCGTATACCGCAACCTAGTGCAACTCTACAAGCAGGGATATGTGGAGAGCACCACCGTCAAAGACAGTGCTATGCCTGAGCGCACGGTCTACTCCATTACTCTCGAAGGCAAGGAACGTCTTCATGAGCTTCTCTACGATATTGCCTCCAGCCCTGCGCGCGTAGACTTCAACTTTGTCTCCGTCATCGCGAATATCCGCATGGTGGATGAGAAGATGGGGCACGAGCTGTTGCAGTCTATCGCCGATACGTACAGCGAGTGGGCAGATCGGCTGGAACAGGCTGCCGCATCCATCGACGACCAGATAGAGGCGAAGGCAACCCTAGAGCTGTGTTCCGATACCTACCGACTTATTGCGGACTGGGCACGCAAATTCGAGAAAGATTTCTATCAGAATCGCAAAAAATAAGGGCTGATTCCGCGCTCTTGAGTCGGCAATAACGGCTACCTCGCCAGCCTTGCACTTCCGGGGAGCGGTTATGTGCAAAGGTAGAAGAAAGTTGCAGCGGGAGCGTAATTTACGCTCCCGCTTCGGGCAAAGGTAAAAACACGGCTCGGAACGAAACCTTATAAGTTATGTTTCATCTATAGGTATGACTGGGTTTCCTCGGAGTAACTAACCCTCCTTGAAAGTGCCTGTGGGGCAAGCAGTAGCATGAGTTTTATGTCAAACACTATGAAAACAATTGCTATGCTACGTTCCCTACCAATTTCTGACCCAGAAGCACTCATTGAGACTGAAATGCCCATCCCTGTTCCCGGGCCCCAGGATCTCCTGGTTCGAGTGAAAGCTGTCTCTATCAACCCCGTGGATATCAAGGTACGCGCGGGTGCAGGAGTTCAGCAAGATCCTAAAATTCTTGGTTGGGATGCGGCAGGTATCGTCGAGTCTGTAGGGGAAAATGTATCTGGTTTTGTCCCTGGCGATGAGGTTTATTACGCTGGTGATCTCACACGCCCAGGTTCAAACGCAGAATATCAGACGGTAGATTACCGTATTGTCGCTAAGAAACCTGCATCGCTGGGGTTCACGGAAGCGGCCGCCATTCCACTTACCGCAATCACTGCGTGGGAAACGCTCTTTGATCATATGGGTCTTACCAAAGATACTTCGGGTAACCTTTTGGTGATTGGAGGGGCAGGCGGAGTCGGTTCTATGGTAATCCAGTTTGCAAAAGCACGAACTTCTCTTCGCGTAATTGCATCAGCCTCACGCCGAGAATCCGCTGAATGGTGCAAGAAGCTGGGAGCGGATGACATTGTGGATCACAGCAAAGATTTGGGGCAGCAAGTTCAGGATCTTGGCGGCGCCGACTACGTTTTCTCTGCTTACACTGAACATCGTGAAGAGGATATTTCCTCTGCCATGAATCCGCAGAGTCAATTAGTTTTTATTGACGATCCTCAGACTTTCAACATTGGCGCTTTTAAACCTAAGTCGATCTCTGTGACGCCAGAATTTATGTTCACTCGTTCCATGTTTGCAACAGAGGATATGGCGTATCAGTCTGATCTGCTGAGGCAGGTAGCTGACATGATTGACTCGGGACAGATTACGGGTACTCTCACCGAGACTTTAACAGGACTTAGTGTTGAGTCTTTCCGTGAGGGGCATCAGAAAGTTGAAAGTTCCCATATGATTGGAAAACTCGTCATCTCTTATTCTTAAACTCCCGTCAATATGAGGAGGGGCTATCGTGCAGACGATAACCCCTCCTCATATATATTCTGCCGCTATTTCGTCGTATCGTACACGTCTTGTGCGTCAAGTACTTCTTGTTTATGAGCCTCAGACCATTGGCAAAGAACTTGTAAAGGCTCAATTAGGGTTTCACCCAATGGGGTAAGTTTATATTCCACAGTAACGGGTACGGTAGGAAAGATAGTCCTGCTTACCAAACCGTCGCGTTCTAGTGTTCGGAGGTTCTGGGTCAGAACTTTCTGCGTTATGCCGGTGATGCTACGTCTCAACTCTGAAACGTTGAGGTCCCTGCTGCAGACGCCCGATAATAAGTGCCGTCCATTTATCCGCGATCCTATCGAGAATATGTCGGCACGGACAGTTCTTGTTGTAAACGTCAGCGTTATTCTCACAAGTATCCATGAGGGAACTATAGCATTTTGAAATATCTAGAAGCTTATGCAAACAGGCGTCTCGGTCCTTAGCTCTGCAAGCACGAGCTCCTCCGGGAGTGGAAAGTTGCAGCGGGAGCGTAAACTACGCTCCCGCTGCAACTTAGCATTCTATTTTGCGCCGTGATGAGTTAGTCGTCACGTTTGGAGGTCACCGACAGACCGTCCATTGCAACATCCGGGTTCACATCCACCTCTACGGTGTCGCCATCGTGAATGGCACCTGAGAGGATGCCCTTAGCCAGACGGTCGCCGATCTCGCGCTGTACCAGGCGACGCAGCGGGCGGGCGCCGAAGGCCGGATCGTACCCTGCCAAGCCCAGCCACTCTAGGGCGGCGGGGGTAACATCCAGGGTCAGGCGGCGGTCGGTCAGACGCTTGCCCATGCCCTGAATCTGCAGGTTCACAATCTGCCCCAGATGCTCGGAAGAGAGCGGCTCGAACATGATGATGTCGTCCAGACGGTTCAGGAACTCGGGACGGAACGCCTGGTGAACCACTTGCATCGCCTTCTCGGTGCGCTCCTCAAACGGCATCTCCTGATCGACCAGGTACTGCGAACCCAGGTTCGAGGTCAGAATCAGAATCACGTTGCGGAAGTCCACGGTGCGGCCCTGACCGTCAGTCAGACGACCGTCATCAAGCACCTGCAGCAAAATATCGAAGACCTCGGGGTGAGCCTTCTCAACCTCGTCCAGCAGCACCACGGAATAGGGGCGACGGCGCACAGCCTCGGTCAGCTGACCGCCCTCTTCGTGACCCACATATCCGGGAGGCGCACCCACCAAGCGGGAAACACTGTGCTTCTCGCCGTACTCACTCATGTCGATGCGCACCAGAGCATGCTCGTCGTCAAACTGGAACTCCGCGAGAGCCTTCGCAAGCTCGGTCTTACCCACACCGGTCGGCCCCAGGAACAGGAAGGAACCAATCGGGCGGTTCGGGTCGGAGATTCCGGCGCGGGCGCGGCGAACCGCATCCGCCACAGCAACCACGGCGGCTTCCTGACCGATCAGGCGTTCACCGATGCGTTTCTCCATCTCCAGCAGCTTCTCGGATTCGCCCTGAAGCATGCGCCCGGCGGGAATACCCGTCCAGGAAGAGATAACCTCAGCAATGTCGTCAGCCGTGACCTCTTCAGAGACCATAGCCTCGCCATGAGCCTCAGTTTCGGCGCGCTGAGCTTCCTCCAGTTCCTTCTCCTTGGCGGGAATTTCGCCGTAGAGCAGGCGGGATGCATCCGCCAGGTTACCCTCGCGCTGTGCCACCTCGGCACGCGAACGCAGCTCATCGATTTCACTCTTCAAATCGCCCACGCGGTTCAGACCGGCCTTTTCGGCTTCCCAGCGGGCGTTGAGCGCATCCAGCTGTTCTTTCTTGTCAGCCATGTCTTTGCGCAGCGCCGCCAAGCGTTCCTTCGACGCCGGGTCGGTCTCGTTCTTGAGGGCTAGTTCCTCCATCGTCAAGCGGTCTACGGCGCGGCGCAGCTGGTCGATTTCCTCGGGAGCCGAGTCGATCTCCATGCGCAGGCGCGATGCGGCCTCATCCACCAGGTCGATCGCCTTATCGGGCAGCTGACGTGAGGGAATGTACCTATTTGAAAGTGCTGCGGCGGCGACTAGGGCGGCATCCGAGATTTGCACCTTATGATGCGCCTCGTAGCGTTCCTTGAGCCCACGCAGAATACCAATAGTGTCATCAACACTAGGCTCACCCACGTACACCTGCTGGAAACGACGTTCCAGAGCGGGATCTTTCTCAATATTCTCGCGGAACTCGTCGAGTGTAGTAGCACCAATCATGCGCAGCTCGCCGCGTGCCAGCATGGGCTTGAGCATATTGCCTGCATCCATAGAACCTTCGGACGCGCCCGCACCAACCACGGTGTGCATCTCGTCGATAAAGGTGACGATCTGGCCTTCGGATTTCTTGATTTCTTCGAGCACGGCCTTGAGGCGTTCCTCGAATTCGCCGCGGTATTTAGCGCCCGCAACCATGGACCCAAGGTCAAGGCTGATCAGGGTTTTACCGCGCAGGGATTCGGGGACGTCGCCAGAGACCATGCGCTGCGCCAGCCCTTCGACCACGGCGGTTTTACCGACGCCGGGTTCACCAATAAGCACGGGGTTGTTCTTGGTACGCCGGGAAAGCACCTGCACCACGCGGCGAATTTCGGAGTCTCGGCCGATCACGGGGTCGAGTTTACCTTCGCGGGCGAGCGCTGTCAGGTCGGTTCCATACTTTTCAAGGGCCTGGAAGGTGCCTTCGGGGTCCGGGGTATCCACGGTGCGGTCTCCTCGTACTTGGGGAATGGTCTCTTCGATAACTTTGGCAGTTGCGCCCAGGTTTTCAAGCGCGCGAGCGGTATCGCTATCGCCGCTTGCGATGCCCAGCAGCAGCATTTCGGTGGAAATGTAGGTGTCACCGAATTTCTGAGCGTGGGTCTGCCCACTCTGAATAGCGGCGAGGGCGCTGCGGCTGAAGTTTGCGTTCTGCACAGATGCGCCAGATGCCTTCGGCAGCTTCTTAATCTCTGCGGATGCGGCTTCCGAGATGGCGTCGATATCGAGCCCTGCGGCCTTGAGAACCGCTACGGCAACGCCTTCTCGCTGATCCATCAGTGCTTTGAGGATGTGCGCAGGTTCGATGCTGGGGTTACCCGCTGTCTGCGCGTTCATATTAGCAGCGGATAGCGCTTCCTGGCTCTTGGTTGTGAATTTTGCGTCCATAAATCTTATCCTTTCGCGTCTTGTGCGGGGCGCATCCTGCGCCTTCTTTTTATAGCTAACTTGAGTCTACTACACTCAATGTTTGGATGCAAGGGGTTAATGCAGGTTTTCCGGACCAAAATTCAGCACTAAAAAGGCTCTTTATGCGAATAAAGCGGTGAAAAATACGCTTTATTCGCATAAAGAGCCTTTTTAGGGCGCGGGATGAGAGGGCCAGACTAGGTCTCAGTCCAAGAAGTCATACGGGCTTTGTTGTCGCGCCTGCTCCTCCAAAACCTCGTCGGTAACACCCTGCTGTATGCGCGCCGAGCGCCTATTGGCATTGAAAGCGATCACAGCGGCGGTAATAGCCATGGCAAAGGTCAAAATTCCGAATGTATTCCCGAATCCTGCACCGTAGCCCACGTAATCGGCACCCGCGAGCGCACCAATTCCCGACACCGGCACCCCGGCACGGTAGTCGGGAATGAACATCCCAAAGAGAAAAGCGAGCGCCCAGCAGGCCCACACGGACAATACAAATCCCCAGGATGCACCAACCCGCGCGTACTCGCCGCTGGTAACGCGACGATGAGCATCACGAAACATCCACCGCGCGCCCAGACACAGAATTACGGCGAGTGCTGGGCCAAATGAGATAGCAAAAATGGGCACGAGATCACCAGCGGCACCAAAGAAGGCACGACCAACGGTAATCCAAGCAGCAGAGACAAACGCCATGGGGTAGGCGGCATAGAGGGTTGCAACCTGCATGACGGCAGGTGTGCGTGCGGCTAATGATTTTACGTGCGGATGCGATCCGGAGTGCTCTGATTTCGTTCACTGTGCCATCTTAAACGGTTTGTGCCCCGGACTAGTACAGCACTCACCATGTCAGCGGGCTTTCCGCGGTAAATCCCACATAAACCTAAACTTTAACCAAAAACTTTATTGTTATACTGAGCACATTGGAGGCTTGCGGGTACTCATGCCCCCTAGCGGTAAATAATAGGAGCCTACATGAAAATACTGGTTTTAGGAGCAAGCGGTCGCACCGGAAGCATTTTCACCCGCAAAGCGCTAGAGGAGGGGCACATGGTTACCGCCTATGTGCGCAACCCCGATAAGACGGTGGAGCTTTTGGGGGAACACCAGAACCTCATTATTGTCCCCGGTGCCCTGAACGATGCTGAGCGGCTCGCCACAATTTCTTCCGGACAGGATGTAATGGTTAGCATCCTGGGGCAGAAAGCTACGGTACGAGAGTTTCTATCCACCACGTTCATGCAGAAGCGCCTGCCGCTCATTATGGATTCGGTAGTGGGTGCGGGTGTGAAGCACTGCGTTATTATGAGCGCCTACGGAGTGGGCGATACGCTGCGGAGCGCATCTTTTTTCATGCGTGTAGGGTGCAAGATCATGATGCGCAGCATTTTTACGGATCGCGCAAAGGCCGACGCGATAGTTGCTAAGTATCAGCCGTATATTTCGCGGGTGCATCCGGGTCTGCTGACAGATAAGCCTGGCAAGGGTGGGGTCAAGGTGTTTGATGTGGCGAGTGTTGCGCGAGTTCCGGGTATCCCAATGATTGCTCGTGAAGATGTTGCTGATGCTCTGCTCAGTATTGCGGGAAACCCACTGAACGCGGGGACAGATTTTTTGGTGACGATTGATGACGTTGTCCTACGGGCTACCTAGAAATGCCCGGTAGGCTTAAACTATGACGAATAATTCTTCTTTTCCCGCCGCAATTCTTTCGACCATGACGGCACGCTTGTGGATACCGAGCCGGTGTGGGCTGCCGCGAAGGTTGCTCTTGCGGCCGAGTTCGGCGGCACCTGGGCCGAGCAGGATACCCTGGATTGTCTGGGGCTTTCCATGAAATTTACGCTTGACCGCCTGCGCGAACGCGGGGTTGATCTGCCGGATGAGCAGATTAATGAGCGCCTGGTTGCCAAGGTTCGTGAGGCATTGGCGCATCAGCAGGTGGAGTTTCTGCCCGGTATTGAGCGTTTCCTGACCCAAGTGCGTGATGCTCAGATTCCAGCGGCAATTGTTACGAATGCGACTACGTCGATCGCTCAGCGTACAGCCGATGCCGCCCCGGAAGGAACGTTCTCGGTCATTATTGGCAACGATGAGACGACGCATCCAAAGCCGGATCCGCAGCCATACCTTTTGGCTGCGCAGCGTTTGGGGGTTGAGCCTAGCCGGTGTGTGGCACTTGAGGATTCGCCATCCGGGGTGCGCAGCGCAACGGCGGCGGGCATGAAGGTGATTGTAGTGCCGGGTGAGCTTGAGGTTCCCGCCGAGCTGGGGAATGCCCGCATGTTACATACCGAGTTAACGTTGGATGCGGTGCGCGCCTTAGGGTAATAGCCACCCGACTTTCGCGTTCTTCACCGTATTCACAATGATAGTTTGTTGATGGTGCAGGGTTGTGGCGGGGTGTGCTAAGCCTTATCTGGGCTATTTTTTAGCGTTGTCAGAACCGCATCCAAAGCCACCCTTATTATGAATTACTAAAAATAAACTTGACTCCGGGGCATAAAAATGATTTACTAAGGATAACGCTTTTGCGGGGAGATAGCGGGTGAGAATCCCCCGCCGTCTACCCCTTGAAGCAGCATCTACGCACTAAGAAGGAGTCTCACATGACATTCGCACAATACACCGCACCCGGTCTTACTCTTGACGAAGGCAAAGAAATTTCCGAGGTTCTGCAGGCTCGTCTGCACGACCTTAACGAACTGCATCTTTCCCTGAAGCACGCACACTGGAACGTAACCGGCCCCGACTTCATCGCCGTGCACGAAATGATTGACCCGCAGGTCGATACCGTTCGCAACTTCGTGGACGACATCGCAGAACGTATGGCAACCTTGGGTGCAACCCCCAATGGTCTCGCCGGTGCGCTGGTCGCAGCACGCAACCACGAGGATTACCCCGTAGGCCGCGCTCGCGTGACCGAGCACCTGCATGCCCTCAACGACGTCTACACCCGCGTGATCGAAGACCATCGCAAGGCTATCGAGTTCGCCGGCAAGGTTGATCCCATTACCGAGGATCTGCTGATCGGTCAGACCGCTGAGCTTGAGAAGTTCCAGTGGTTCATTCGCGCATTCCTAGAGAACAGCGCAGGCGAAATCAAGTAATCCGCACACAGGATTTTAGAACGAAAGGTGCCGTCTCCCCTACGCGGGAGGCGGCACCTTTATATCTCTTCACTTCTCAAGAACGGGGCAGCGTTTCGTGGGATGTTTTGATACCCCGCTCAATATTTTTCGATGGCCACCAAAGGAACCTGCGGCACACCATCAACAGCGCGGGCAGGAATACCAGGCGAACCACAGTTGCATCCAAAAGCACCGCAAAAGCAAGGCCAATACCAATCTGTTTCATCTCAATGAAGGAAAGTCCACCGAAGACGCAGAATACTGCGATCATAATAACAGCAGCACTCGTGATAACCCCCGCTGTACGAGTAATGCCTTCACGAATCGCATCTTGGGTAGAATACCCTGCCGCAGCGAACTCGCGAATACGGCTTACCACCAAATATGATAATCAAGGGATAACCCTGAAAGAATGACAAACAGCATCAGAGGAATCCAAGACACCACATGTCCAGTGGAGGTAAATCCTAGAAGGTTTTCTGCCCATGTCCCTTGAAAAATAGCCGTCACTGCACCAAAAGCAGCCAAGGTTGAGGCAAGATTCAACACGATCGTGATTCCGGCCAATGGTATAGACCGATAAGCCCCAAACATAAAGATGAATGTTACCGCAATAACGATTCCAACCACCCACGGGATTTGACGATAGGTTTTGCGTGTAATCCATTCCAGACGCAATATCGCCGCCAACCGCCCAACGAGAGACTCCTAATGATGGTGCAACGTCGGAACGCAACCGGTTTACCGCTTGATGCGCTTGCGCAGAGTCTGACGTATGTTTTACCGCGATATCGACAACCGCTGTACGTTGGTCTGCCGAGGTCCATGTGTTCGATACTCCCGCATAGGTTTGAGTGTCCTCACCCGCATGTTGAGTAACTTTATCCACTGCCTGCCGCACCTGTTCCGGTTCGCCTTCCAGCACCACATTGGCGCTGCTTTTACTGCCGGGAAATGCCTCGCGTATATCATCCAAAGCCTGCATAGATGACAAAGACCTTGGATAGTCATCCACAGTCGTCATCTTAAGACTCATAGATGCTGCAGGAGCCGCCAGCGCTCCAAACAAAACCGCCATAATCACTAATGCCACCCACGGATAACGGCTTACCGGCCCGATAATCCGATGGGCGAGCTTACTTCCTCCGGTTCCTTGCGAAAGTCGCCATACGAAAGGAACTCGCGGACGATCCACCGCACCGCGCAGCAGCATTAAGAGTGCGGGAAGTACCGTTAGGGATGACACCATCGCAACCAGCACAACCAAGATTGCGCCAATGGCAGCACCCGTTGATAGCGTATCTTGAACCAGCAGCAAACCGGCCATTGATAAACATACTGCAAGTCCAGAGATCAGCACTGAATGCCCCGCCGTCTCGGCTGCAATATGTGTGGCTTCTAACCGTTGATGCCCGGCAGTGCGTTCCTCTCGAAAGCGACGCACGTAGAAGAGAGAATAATCGACGCCAACAGCCATACCGATTAGCAAGATAACGTGCGAAATTAGCCCCTGATCCGGGAATACCTGTGAAGCGACTGCCCACAGTCCAGTAGCAGAAAATACTGAGGCTAGTCCCACCAGCAGGGGTAGCCCCGCTACAATCCAGGCCCCAAACACTATGAGGAGAATAATAAGTGTAATGGGTAATGTCACCACAGTAGCGTGGTTAAGGTCCTCGCCTAGCCAGGTCTGAAAATCTGAATTAATGGTTGCGTTACCGGTGTTAACAGTCGTGTACTCTGAATGATGCGAAGAGAAATCTGATACTGCAGAGTGCACGCCCTCAACACGCTCCGAGGCGGTATCTGGATTTCCTTCGATGGAAGCAGTTATCAATACTGACTTTCCGTCTTCAGAAGGTACAGGATCTTTAACACTCTCCACGTGGGATGCAGTACCTAACTGACGATGCAGGTCTTCGATCGCGGACCCATCCTGTTCCTCGCTGATTTCCGCGCCATCAGAACGTTTGAGGAGTACATTTTCTTCAGCAGCGTTATGTTTACCAGCGTCCCGTGCCATAACAGCTGCTTCGCGGGATTGACCGTTCAACGAGTCTACTTCGCCCGCCATTCGAGTGGGGATCAGGGTACTTAGGGATACGGTTAAACCGATCAACAGTACCCAGACCAAAAGCGCCCATATAGGACGCCTTGCACTCCACAACGCAACCCCACGAATGATGCCGCCGTGCGAAGAACCAACCGCATGAAGATTTGAAGAATTTATCTCGCTCGGCTCCCCACTGGGATACCTGGCTGAAGAACCTGAATTATTTTTCTTACCATACAGTCGCATGATGTCTCCTTTCATAGGGGTCTAGATATAAATTCCCTTGGAGATCTGCAGTTATCTCGCAGTTATTAATTAGAAGTCAGATTTTTCTAGAAAACATGGGTGCTGGCACCACTCTTAGACCTAGGGTGAGACTGAGAAAGTTATTGTTATACCGAGAGTGGCGAGGAATTGCAGATAGAACGGCGCCCCTTCATCCGCGACTTTTACAATGCGATCTCAACCTAGATGTTCGACGCAGCGAACATAAAGCACCGGCACCTTTTCCTAGATTTTCGAGGACGAACCCCCTATGCTGGTGAGTTGCACACCAATCTACCCGGGATATCTATGACATCGGCCGAACCACATAAAACTCAGAGCGAGCATCTTCTCACCGCCCAGGCTGAGGGGGTTCGCACCGCATCCGAAGATTCTTCCCCGGCGACCGGGCACATACCGGCACGGCACCATCCCGTCACCCAGCCGAGTGAAGCACAAATCCGGCGGTGGCGGCGTTATCTCGCTGATGAAGAGTCGGAGGCGCGCATCTACCGCTATCTGGCCCAGCGCGCCGAGGGCGAAGAGCGTGAGATTCTGATGCAGGTTGCCGAGGCCGAGAAACGCCATCAACAGCACTGGCGCGATATGCTCGGCGAACATGCTGGCAAGCCCTCACGCCCCTCACTGTCTTCGGCGATTTTGCAGTTCCTTGCGCGGCATTTCGGGTCGGTTTTTATTCTGGCGATGGCTCAGCGTGCCGAATCCCGCTCCCCCTACGCCGAAGACCCGGACGCCACCGAAGAAATGGCGGCTGACGAGGCTATTCACGAAGAAATCATTCGCGCCCTAGCCACCAGCGGACGCGAAAAACTCTCCGGCAACTTCCGCGCGGCGGTGTTCGGCGCGAACGACGGGCTGGTCTCGAATCTGGCGCTGACGATCGGTATTACGGCCTCGGGCGCATCCAGCTCTATGGTGCTGCTTTCGGGGATTGCCGGGCTGCTCTCGGGTGCGCTTTCTATGGCGGCGGGCGAGTTCGTTTCGGTACGTTCCCAGCGCGAACTTTGGATGCATCCCAGCCAACCCAAGTAACCTTGCGCGTGGCGGGCGACCTTGATATTGATGCGAACGAGCTTGAGCTCATCTACCGGGCGCGCGGCATGGATGAGGAGGCGGCGCATCACCGCGCGCTGGAACGTTTCGGGTACCTCGACTGTGACTGCGACCCGTCACTGTCACATCGTGCGAATGAGGACGGCGAGGAAGAGAACGTAGCGCTGGGTACGGATATTGGCGCGGCGGCGGCATCGTTTAGCTTCTTCGCATCCGGGGCGCTCGTGCCGATTCTGCCCTATATTTTCGGGCTTTCCGGCCTCTGGGCGATGCTGCTTTCGCTCCTGTTCGTCACCATGGCACTGGGTTTCACCGGCGGTATTGTGGGCCTGCTCTCGGGGTCTTCCCCGATGCGCCGCGGGCTGCGCCAAATCCTCATCGGACTGGGCGCGGCGGGCATCACCTACCTGCTGGGTCTAGCCTTCGGCACCACGCTGGGGTAGGTTCCTTCAGCTCTTTTTCGATAAATTTTCTATCCCAAATACACAAGCCCCCGGCGGCGCGAGCGTAATACTCGCACCGCCGGGGGTCTTATTAGCTGCCCGAACCGGGCGGAATGCTACTTGTTGGCGAAGATTTCGCGCATCAAATTAGCGGCCTCAGAAGGGGTCTTACCAACCTTCACGCCGGCAGCCTCCAGAGCCTCTTTCTTCGCCTGAGCGGTGCCCGAAGAACCCGAAACGATCGCACCCGCGTGGCCCATAGTCTTGCCCTCGGGAGCGGTAAAGCCAGCCACGTAACCGACTACGGGCTTGGTGACGTTCGCCTTGATGTACTCGGCGGCACGTTCCTCCGCGTCGCCACCAATCTCACCAATCATCACAATGCCCTCGGTCTCCGGGTCAGCCTCGAAAGCCTCCAGAGCGTCAATATGGGTGGTGCCGATAATCGGGTCGCCGCCAATACCGATAGCGGTGGTGAACCCAATGTCGGCGAGCTCGAACATCATCTGGTAGGTGAGGGTACCCGACTTGGAGACAAGACCGATCTTGCCCTTTCCGGTGATATTCGCCGGGGTAATGCCAACCAGGCACTCCTCAGGGGTGATAATGCCGGGGCAGTTCGGCCCAATAATGCGGGTAATCTGCTTGCCGTTCTCGTCCACCGAAGCTTTCGCGGCAGCCCAGAACTCAGCGGTATCCTGCACAGGCACGCCCTCGGTAATGACGACGACCAGACCGATCTTAGCCTCAATAGCCTCAAGCACGGCGGCTTTGGTGAAGGCGGGCGGCACGAAAACGATCGAAACGTTCGCACCGGTTTCGGTAATAGCCTCGGCAACGGTACCGAAGACCTTCAGCTCAACATCGGAGCCGTCCTTCGCCTTGTGGGTAACGGTGGTGCCAGCCTTGCGGGCGTTCACGCCGCCCACAATGTTTGTGCCGGCTGCGAGCATACGAGCGGTGTGCTTGGTGCCTTCGCCGCCGGTGATGCCCTGAACGATGACCTTAGAGTCTTTGTTCACAAAGATAGACATAGTTTTTCCTATAAATCCTTCGGTGGCGATTACGCCTTGTTAGCGAGCTCTGCTGCCTTGTCGGCGCCTGAATCCATGGTGGTTGCCTGCACCACGAGCGGGTGGTTTGCCTCAGAGAGGATGCGGCGGCCTTCCTCCACGTTGTTGCCGTCCAGGCGCACCACAAGCGGCTTAGTTGCGGAATCGCCCAGAATCTCAAGCGCCTTCACGATGCCCTCAGCCACGGCATCGCACGAGGTGATACCGCCGAAGACGTTCACGAAAACGCTCTTAACCTGCTCATCGCCCAGAATAATCTCAAGACCCGCAGCCATAACCTCAGCGGATGCGCCGCCGCCGATATCGAGGAAGTTTGCGGGCTTCACGTTGCCGTGCTTTTCGCCAGCGTATGCCACCACATCCAGGGTAGACATCACCAGACCGGCACCATTACCGACAACACCAACTTCGCCGTCGAGTTTCACATAGTTCAGGTCGTGCTGCTTAGCTTTAGCTTCCAGCGGGTTTTCGGCGGATTTATCGACAAGCGCCACGTGATCCGGCTGGCGGAATTCCGCGTTATCGTCGAGAGAGACCTTGCCGTCAAGAGCCAGAATATCGCCTTCGGGGGTCTGCACAAGGGGGTTAACCTCAACAAGGGTTGCGTCTTCCTTCTTGAAGACATCGCCCAGCTTCACGAGAACCTCAACCACCTTAGGCTGCAGTTCAGCGGAGAACCCGGCGGCCTCAACGATCTCCTGTGCCTTGGCGGAGTCGATGCCCACCAGCGGGTCCACCTCAACCTTAGCGAGAGCCTCGGGTCGTTCAGCGGCGAGCTGCTCAATTTCCATGCCGCCCTCTACCGAGCACATGGCAAGGTACGAACGGTTTGCACGGTCAAGCAGAATCGAGAAATAGTATTCTTCAGCAATGTCAGCACCCTGTGCGACCAGCACGCGGTGAACGGTGTGACCCTTGATATCCATACCAAGAATCTGCTGAGCGTACTCGTACGCCTCGTCAGGGTTTTTAGCGAGCTTCACACCGCCGGCCTTACCGCGGCCACCGGTCTTAACCTGAGCCTTAATGACGGTCAGGCCGCCGATTTCCTCAGCTGCTGCCTTTGCTTCTTCGGGAGTGGTCGCAACAATACCCTTGAGCACGGGTACACCGTGCTTTGCGAAGAGATCGCGCGCCTGGTATTCGAAAAGGTCCACAGGTGTCCTTCTTCGTCGAAGTGATGCCGCCGCATGGGGTGCGACGGCCTGGTCTCATGAGGTTCATACGATGCGCCTTGGCACCCGTGCGGGCGCGCGAAAACGCTTTCGAAATCCTCTCATCTCTACTTTATCGGAAATATAGGTTAGTGTGCACTTATGGGTGCACATCAACCCGGTTTTTGTGGGTGGCATCACGTGTTCAGATGCGCCCTACGGGTCGGGGTCTACGAGACTTTCTCCAACGGCGCATACCGCAGCAGCAAACGCTTCTCTTCGGAGGCAAAACGCACCTTCGCCACGGTCTTATCGCCGGTGCCTTCCAGAGCGAGAACTCGGCCCTCTCCGAACTTGGTGTGGCGCACCGTATCGCCCACCTTCAGCTGCGGAATTTCCTTGCCTTGATGCACCCGTGATCGGTTGCGCACCGCTCCGGATGCGCTGGCTGCGGCCGCCAAACCGTAGCTTGCCGAACCATTGACCTCGGCGGTTGATGGTTCACGGTTCGCTCGGGTGCGGGATTCATCGTATCCTGTGCCGTAGCCGCCCGCGCTGCGCCCATCGAAACCGTGCCCATCAGCATTGCGCCCACCGCCGGAACTGTATCCGCTCGCCCCACGATAGCCGCCCTGCCCGTAGCCTCCATACCCGCTGGCACCGTTGGCGTATGCGCCCATCCCGGAGGCACCAAACCCGGCAAATCCGCCCAGGCGACGCCACTCGATCAGCTCCTCGGGAATCTCTTCCAGGAAAGGGGAAGGCGGGTTGAACTGGCTCTTGCCCCACATCGTGCGGGTCTCGGAGCGGGTGATATAGAGCCGCTGCATCGCGCGCGTGAGCCCCACATAGGCAAGGCGGCGTTCCTCGCTCATCTCACCCTCGTCGGTCAGTGCCCGCTGATGCGGAAACAGCCCGTGTTCCAGCCCGGTCAGGAAAACAACCGGGAACTCCAGGCCTTTGGCGGTGTGCAGGGTCATCAGGGTAATCATGCCCTGCGCCTTCGCTTCTGCGGCCTCGGCGGCAATCTGCGCGGCGGACGGGGTCTGACCGTCGGCGGAGGCGCCTCGGGAGGGGATCGAGTCGGCATCAGCCACCAGCGAGACATGCTCTAAGAACTGTTCTAAGTCCGCGCCGGGGTTCTCCGCCTCAAACTCGACCATCGCATCCAGCAGCTCTGAAAGGTTTTCCACCCGGGATTCGTCCTGAATATCCTTAGATTCGCGCAGGGCGGCGAGATAGCCGGACTGTTCGAGCACCGCCTCTAGGGTTGTGGCGGCTGATTCGGTGCGCGCAATCTGGGCGAGATCGTCCATGAGCTTGACGAACTGAGCATACTTCTTCACGGCAGCAGCGCCCAAACCCGGCACGCTCCCCGGCTCGGCGGCAGCGGCACGGGCGGCGGCAAAGAACGAAATTCGCTGTGCCGATGCGTGATCGGCAACCACGGTCTCAGACTTCGAGCCGATACCGCGTTTAGGTTCGTTAAGAATACGCCGCACGCTTACGTCGTCGTCCGGGTTTGAGAGGGCGCGCAGGTAGGCGAGCGCATCCTTAATTTCTTTGCGCTCATAGAACCGGGTGCCGCCGACCACGCGGTACGGCAGTCCGGCGCGCATCAGCAGTTCTTCAAGGGCGCGGGATTGAGCATTGGTGCGGTAGAAAATCGCCACATCCGAGGGTTTGATACCGTGTTCATCGGCAAGCCGGTCTATTTCTTGGGCGATGTAGCGTGCCTCCGCATGTTCGGATTCGGCGACGTACCCCACGATTTTGGTGCCCTCCCCCGATGCCGTCCACAGCTTCTTGGGGCGACGGTTGGGGTTGCGTTCAATCACGGCGTTCGCGGCAGAGAGAATGTTCTGCGTGGAACGGTAGTTCTGCTCCAGCAGAATAATGTGTGCGTTGGGGTAGTCGCTCTCGAAATCCGTAATATTGCGAATGTCAGCGCCACGGAAGGCGTAAATCGACTGGTCTGAGTCGCCCACGACGGTCAGTTCGCCGGGCGGCGGAGCATCCGGGTACGGCCCCTGTTCGCGAGTGTTTCCCTGCGGATGCGCCCCCACCAACTCCCGCACGAGCGCATACTGGGCGTGGTTGGTGTCTTGGTATTCGTCCACCAGAATATGCCGGAATTTACGGCGATAATAGTTTGCGATTTCGGGGAACTTCTTGAGCAAAAACACGGTTTTGCCAATGAGGTCGTCAAAGTCAAGGGAGTTCGCGGCGCGAAGGCGCTGAGTGTAGACGGTGTAAATCTGCGCGATAGTCTTTTCCCACGGATTATTCGCGGCCGCCGCACTGTATTCTTCGGCGCTCACCAGCTCGTTTTTGAGGGCGGAAATCCTGTGCCCTACGGCTTTGGGGGCAAACTTTTTGGTGTCAAGGTTCAGCTCTTTGATAATGAGCGTGAGCAGGCGCTGCGAATCCGCCGAATCGTAGATCGTGAAGGTGGATTTGAGTCCGAGCGCCTTGGCTTCCCGGCGCAGCATACGCACGCAGAAGCTGTGGAAGGTGGAAATCCACATGTGCTGTGCGCGCGGGCCGATCAGCGCTTGGATGCGCTCACGCATTTCCGCTGCGGCCTTGTTCGTGAAGGTGATGGCGAGAATCTGCCCGGGAGTCGCCCGCCCGGTTGCGAGCAGATGGGCGATGCGGTGCGTCAGCACGCGGGTTTTGCCAGACCCAGCCCCGGCGACGATCAGCAAGGGCGAACCGGAGTGTAAAACAGCTTCGCGCTGCCGGTCGTTAAGCCCGTCGATCAGGGTTGCGGGGTCGATTGTGCTGAGCGAATAGGTGCGCTCCCCGTAAGGGTCTTCGGGGTTGTACTCGCTTCCGTACCCACCCACTCGGTAGGCGGGCGGCATGAACTCGCCGAGCGCATCCTCATGGGCGGTGACGGTTTGGGCATTCACCGCTTCAGGGTTGAGCTCTGGCATAAAAGATTCGTGGGCGAAGGGGTCTTCTTCCGGTGCGGAGCTATCTTCCGGCGGAATGTGGGCATCATATTCGGGGTCGTAGGGCGGCTGCGTGTTTTCGAGATCGGCAAAGAGGGTATCTGCGGCAGGCTCAACGCCGGATGCGGAGTTGGTGGGTTCGCTCATGATCTACCTCGCTGCCTAGAATACACGTTCGATATTCCATGCTACCGTATTTGCCCTCTCGCTCCCACCCATCGCGCCCGTTCACCGCGCATAATTCGCTCTTAGCGGTACCCCACCGCGCGGTGTAGACATGTTACGATGACCGGATGGATCAGGTTATCACTCCCGCTATTTGGTGCGACGGCACCGCCGACGAAGCAGCACAGTTCTACGCCGATGTTTTCCGCGATGCATCCATTGCCGAGCGGGCGCCCGGGTTCGCGACGACGGTCAGCATCCACGGTTTCAAGCTCTCGCTCATCAACGGCGGGAACCAATATGCCCCGAACCCGTCGATCAGCTGCATCCTGAACTTTGATCCGCTCTTATTCGGCGGAGAGGAACAAGCCCGAGCCTACCTTGATGAGCTCTATAAGCGGCTCAGCACCGGCGGCGTACTTATGGAGCTGGGTGAGTACCCCTTCTCCCCGCGCTACGCTTGGGTTCGTGACCGTTTCGGCATGACCTGGCAGCTCATGCTCACCGACCCGGACGGCGATCCGCGCCCCTTTGTTATCCCATCCTTCATGTTCGGCGGTACTAATCACGCTCATGCTGAGGAAGCCACCGACGCTTGGATCGCCCTGTTTGATAACGCCCGCCGCGGTGCTCTGTACCGTTACGAGGAAGGCGGACCGCTGGATGCGGGTACGGTCATGTTCACCGACTTTACCCTGCGCGACACCTGGATGGCAGCCACGGACTCTGGGACCTTCCACGATTTCACCTTCACGCCCGGAGTCTCCATCATCGTCTCCTGCCGCGACCAGGAAGAGATCGACCGCTACTGGGCGGGGCTCTCCGCCGTACCCGAGGCCGAGCGCTGCGGCTGGTGCGTCGACCGCTGGGGTGTCTCGTGGCAGGTCGTCCCCCACAATATCGCCGAGCTCATGGCCGACGCCGCCACACGCGATAAGATCCTGCACATGGGCAAGATCGACCTGGCCAAGCTGTAACCCACTGCACCACAGCCTTCCTGATGTAGGGGTATCAGCAAAACGAGCGATATCGCGCGGCAGATGACCAAGAAGTCCGCTCCGAACGTACTCCATCAGCATTCTTTCGGTAAAGACCCCACACTGACACAACCAGTCGCTCTGCGCAATAATGGAAGGTATGGGTCTATCACAAGGTCAGAAGAAACGCCTGTACGGCGAACAAGCACAGCAGGGGAAGAGCCGACCGCAGCCCGGGCGAAAACCCCAAGAGCATAAAATTCATGAGCTCAAACAGGTCATGGATGACCGTGCCGTGCGCGCGAACGCGCCCGCCGAACAGCAGCGTTCGAAGACCTTCCTGTATGTGGCGGTCACAATTTCCCTGCTGCTGGGCGCCTATGTGGCGTTCTGGGTGCTGCCAAGCTACGGCAGGCTGGCGAACGCCCAGGTTCCCGACCTCTCCCCCGTCACCTCAACGGATGCGCTGTCTGCCTTCGCCTCCGGGCTGGGCGACAATCTGGGCGCGTATACGTATGCGCATCGTTCGGTGGGCATAGTTTTTGCGCTCTTTTTTGGGCTCTCGCTGGCGTTTCTGGCGTACACGTCACGCCTACCGAAGGTGCTGCGGGCACTGTTCACGGCGGCTCCGGTGGGCTACCTGCTCGTGCATATTGCCACGATTTTTATGCTGGATGCGGCGCTCGCCGACCCCGCGCATCAGCCCGGTGCTCTGAACGTGCTGTTACCTGTGGATTGGGCGCTGCTGCTTCTGTCTCTGGCGGGTATCGCATACCAGCTGGTGCGCAGTATTAAGGATGCGGCCTCCACCTTTATCGCGGGCGGGCCGAACGTCGAGGCAGACGGTAAACCCGAAGAATAACTCCCCCTCGTCCTCTCATAAAAAAGGAACCCTAATTCACGATTAGGGTTCCTTTTTTATGGAGAGCTCATGCAGAGCCCCGCACGGAAGGCGGGATCAGCGTTAGCTAAACTTTTGACGAAGCTGATGGACTACTTGTGCTCTCCTCACCTTCCTCTTTAATCTGGGTAACGACCCCTAGAACCTCCCACACACCATGCTTGTACTCGGCAAGCAGACGTCCCGTAAACTTTTTGGTAACTTTAGCGCCGCCGGGCACAAGTTCTTCTGCGTTACCGTCATTAACCTCAAACGCACCATAGTCAACAGAAAAAGTGCGGTCCCACGAGTAGTACTCACCCTCAGAATCTGGCACTTCAGTATCTAGGGTGTATGTAAATTTAGCGTTATCAACCCACCGTTTACCGTTGCGTACTTTTTCGAGCTTTTCTTTGGTCTCTGGGTCTAAATAATAGTTCTGCTCCACTTTATCCATGTTGCTTTGCTGGATCAGAGAATAATCACCCGTATTAATCGCATACTCAACCGCAGCCACCGCGTAGGCAATACTGTCTCTCAGTCCTTTAGCGGATTTTTCGTTCATAGTCGACGGTTTCTTGGGTTTGGGGGTGTTTCTCTGAGCGTGTTCCTTGGTGGCGGGCTCAAAAGTACCCGACTTCTCGTATTCGAGCACGGATTCAAAGTTAATATCGCCCTTGTAGCTGCCGCTCATGTCGATACTCGGGCTCGGGCTTGACGACGCTGAACGTGATGCCGACGAACTGGAGCTTGAAGAACTTGACGACGAACTAGAGCTCGACGAGCTGGAAGAAGACGATGAACTAGAGGGTGCGGGCGACGTCGCCTCAATCCCCTTCACCTTAGGGGCACAGGCAGATAAAAATACGGCACCGGCGCTAGAGCCCAGAACCAGTAAGGCGGTTCGACGATCGAACAGAGAAGACATGAGTAGAGTTCTCCTTATCGGAAGTGTAGGACAAATCGGTATATGTTTAAGTTTAGGCTTGCACTGCCTCTTTTAGCGCGGCACCGCGCACAAGTTCCCGTCATCATCAGCAATACTCGTCGCACAGGAGTATAGAGCAGTACAGCACGCACATTAGTAGTCCGAAAGGATAAACAGAGTCCTTCGGAGATAAATACCTTTACAGAGGCAAGACCACTTACGTTTTAGCTCTTAGACTTCGGCTGATTGGCAACCGCGCTGGTTATCCAAGCTCCGTTAATATACTGCGCCGTCAGATTACCTATAAATTTATCGCGATATATCATGTCGTGGTCTTCGTCTGAATGGTACTCAACCTTGCCGTCAACAACCTCGAATTTACCGTACTCAACGATAAATTCACGATCCCATATGTATTCGCCATCGCCTTCAAGCCGGGGACTCTCTTCGGTGAGCGTATACTCGATCGTAATATTATCCGGCCAGAATGTGCCTTCGCGGGTTTTATCGAGTCGTTCCTTCTCTTCCCTCAAGAAGTAATTGCGTTCTGGTTCCGACATAGAGCTTTGCTCCAGCAGGGAGTAATCCCCCGTGTTATAGGCATATTGCGTTGCGGCAACCGCAAACGCGATGCTCAGGTGGAGGCCTTTGAGCGACTTCTCATCCGCACCGGCAGGTTTCTTGGGTTTAGGAACATTTTTTGCCGGATGCTCCTTCGTAGCGGGCTCATATGTACCGGATTTCTCGTATTCCAGAACGGACTCAAAATTAATTTTTCCGCCATAGCTGCCGCTCATATCAATATCGGTTGCACCAGACTGCGATGATGAGGATTCTGAGCTTGATGATGCAGAAGCTGACGAGGAACTTGCCGAGGCTGAACTCGACGATGAAGAGCTTGAACTTGAAGAGGCACTCGGCGATACATCAGACGACGATGCGCTCCCCGACCCGGAGCTTTCAGCGGTGGAATTACCACCGCACGCGCTCAATAGTGCCGCACCGGCTCCGGTTCCGAACACGAACAATGCATTTCTGCGGGTAAAAATAGAAGACATCATTGCCTCTCATAGATATGTATGGGTGTTTATCGGTCACTTTCAGAATAAGCGTATAGGGCTGCCTACTTCAGGATTTGCGGCAAAATGTTATGGAACCTTTATGTTCTACGCCCTCAACACGGGCAACGGCGCCCCTGCAGATAAAATAAAACCCGCTTGATGCTCCTCCGTGAGGAAGCTGCATCAAGCAGGTTCGCTACCCGTGCCCCCGAGACGATTCGAACGTCCGACACCTTCTTTAGGAGAGAAGTGCTCTATCCCCTGAGCTACGGGGGCAACTCGTTCCATTATACGAGCATCACACAGGATTTAGCATCTTACACGCCCCTAGAATAGACGAGTGAGTATTTTTATTGACCCACCCGTCTGGCCCGCACACGGCACGGTCTTTTCGCACCTAATTTCTGACAATTCTTTGGCGGAACTTCACGATTTTGCAGCGAAAACCGGCATAAGTCCGCGTGCCTTCGATGCCGACCACTACGACGTTCCCGCGTATCGGTACGAGGGGCTGGTTCGTGCAGGTGCGCGCGAGGTGAGCGGATCGCAGCTGACGCGCATCCTGATAGGCAGCGGGCTGCGGGTTCCATTGCGGGAACGCCCTAACAAAATACGCCCGCGTCTCATGCGCGCCTGGGACTCGTTGCTACCCGGACACACAGCACTGGGCGAAGATCTACTGGAGCGTTACGAGCAGCCGCATCGGAAATACCACACGAGCGTGCATCTTTCGGAAATGCTCACCGCGCTCAAGACCCTTTACAAACGACACCACACCGCAACCCCGCGGGCGGTACTTCTGGCGGCATGGTTTCATGATGCCGTCTACGAGGCAAACCCCGGCGATGACGAGGCGGCTAGTGCCGACCTCGCGCGCACCACCCTCACTCCCCTGGCAAGCACCGGGTCTCTCACGAACCGCGAGGTTACCGCTATTGCGCACCTGATAGAGCTCACGGCTTCTCACCAATTAGCCGATGGTATTGAGGAATATACCTCTGGCGCGCTTACCCGTGCCGATGCAGCATTCTTCCTTGATGCTGACCTTGCGATTCTTGCCGCCGATAGCCCGCGTTATACCCGCTATGTCGCCGGGGTTCGCGCCGAGTACGCCCATTACGCTCCGGACGCCTTCACTCGCGGACGAGCGGCGATTCTGCAAGGTTTTCTGAACCGCACGGCGATCTATGCCTCAGACACCGCGCATCTTCTCTGGGATGCGCCCGCGCGTCTGAACCTCCGTACCGAGCTGGAGGGCTACCGTGCAGCATTGGGCGAACAGCCAGCCAAGAAAGGCGCACTAAATTGTGCCCGCCGATGAGCTAGTCCTGCTCACTGCGGGGATTTTTTCGTGCCCTCGTTTTTTTGCGGTAGATCATGCGGGCACTCACCATGCCGATAATAATGCCTATGCCGCCGACGACAGAAACCCACATGGCCGGGTTGCCGAGCGGCAGAGCGACGAGCAGACCGATCATAATGCCCGGAATCGCACCCGCAACCATGCCGACGGCAAGGTACGTAAATTCCTGGTCGGAGCTGTTCTTAGGGCTTTCAAACTGTGTTGGCATTCTTCTATGGTACCCGCATATCCTGCCCCACAAGAACGCATTTTCGCCTCACGCCTAGAGACATATACGGGGCGTGCGCCTGATCGACCATCAGACGCACGCCCCGTATAACCTACCAAACACAACCTGAGCCGGGCCTCGGAGGCAGAAGAGCGTATGCGCCTTCCAGAGCACGCAAAGACGGCACCTATCCGATTGGACGGGTGCCGTCTTTGTCTAAGTCTTCTCTATCTCAGATGAGATTAGAAAGCGGTGTAGTAACCATCGACAGGCATGTAACCATTGCCATCAACGGGGGTCAGCTGGGTACCCTGCGAGGGGTTCAGAGCGGAGACCATCTGGCCGTTACCCACGTAGATACCAACGTGGTTGTAACCGTTGGTGAACACGATGTCGCCAGGCTGGGGGTTCGCGGTTGCGCGAAGCTCAGTGGACATGGTGTAGGTGTAAGGAGTCAGCTTGATGCCCCTGCTGAGCAAAGATGTAGGAGACGAAGCCGGAGCAGTCCCATGCACCGTAGGAGCGACCGCCCCAAACGTAACTGGTACCCCTGAGCAGCCTTAGCTGCAGACACAATAGCGTCGCGGGTTGCGTTGTTGGTAGCGGGTGCAGGAGTCTTATCTGCTGCAGGAGCAGGTGCCTGTGCAGAAGTAGTCTCAACCTGTGCGGTCTGTTGTGCAGGTGCAACGTACTCGGTCTGCTGCTCAGCCTGAGGTGCAACGTAGGAAGTTGCGGGGGTCTGGTAGCTGCTGTAATCGTACTCGTAGCTGCTGTAGTCGTAGCTCAAGTCGGTTGCTGCAGGAACCTCAGCAAATGCGTTTGCGGGAATGTTGGAACCGATAACAGCAGCACCGGCAACAGCAACGATACCTGCGTTACGAACAATCTTCTTAGCCATTAGTAATATTCCTCCATTGCCTGACGAGGTAAGCTGTCGGGCGCGAGCATGGATTCACTCGGTCACTTGCGCGACTTAGCCCCCTAGGCTTCTCCCCAAGGAGAAACCGAAAAAGTGGTTCCCCGCTTCTGCCGTATTGGGTAGACGTTCCTTGAAGTGCTGGCAGAACTCGGCGGATTCACTCCAAGGGTGTCCTCTTACGATTAGGATTTGGACACAAAATGAGAATACACAGAAAACTCTCAGTTGTCACCTCGTGTCGCCACCTTTTTTCACTCTAATAGTGTCAAATAGTCCATAACAGAGAGTTATCAATACTTTACGAAAAGAACACTTGTTCTTCTAAAATAAGCCCCTGACTAGTAGTTTTATACAGCATTCCGCGAATTTGAGGGGTTTTATCGACACAAATATCCAGCATTCCCAGGTTTCTTTAAGGTTGATCCATATCTCTTAAAATTTTTTTCTGCGCGAACGTTAATTTTCTCCTGATAGTCGCGCTGTAAAGTTTTGCCGTTTTACAGCAACTTCCGCGCTATATCTGGTATGTATCCCCCAAAACCTGGTTTTGAACATCGCATCTGCGGAAGGCACGTCCGGCATGGATGCACTATGACACGCCAAATTCTCGACGATACAGATATATCGTCCCGAAGAGTACAATTCGGCAGCCACCCCCTATATATTAAGGAGTAACCGCGGCTCACACCCGCCCATTCCCGAGAATTCAGGATATAACAGAACCGTGGAGCTCACCCTACGGTAAGCCCCACGGTCAATTATGAGATCTATACGGGAAGGCGCACTATCAGCCGCCTTCTACAACCGCCCGGCTGGCGAACGATACATTCTTTAGAGTGCAGATGCGCGCTTGACCACAATAGCGTTCGCAACATCCAAATCCAGCGAGATAGAGGCATCTTCGCCATCGGCACGCACAATCACATCGTTATTGTCGCCGCCGACCACAGACACCGAAGCGCCAAAGGTAATACCGGCGTCGGCAAGCACCTTGAGCAGGTCAATATCCGTCTGGATAGATTCGGGGAAGCGTGAAATCGTGAAGCGATCCTCTGGTCCGGAATCGCGGGCAGCAAGCGCCATAGGAACGGTGCGTTCGTCGTTCTTTTCGCTGTCGATGCCGAGTTCTTCAAGACCAGGAATAGCGTTGCCGTAAGGAGAGAACTTAGGCTGATTGAGCATATCCAGAATGCGCCTCTCCACGTGATCGCTCATCACGTGCTCCCAGCGGCAAGCCTCATCATGTACATACTCGATATCCAGACCGATCACATCAGAGAGCAGACGCTCGGCGAGGCGGTGCTTACGCATAACCTCAACGGCCTTCTTGCGACCTTCATCGGTCAGTTCGAGGTGACGGTCGGGCTCAACAGTGAGTAGTCCGTGCTTTTCCATACGCGCCACGGTCTGTGAGACGGTCGGACCGGAATGGTCTAAGCGTTCCGCAATACGCGCACGCATGGGGGTAATACCCTCTTCCTCAAGTTCGAGGATGGTGCGCAGGTACATTTCAGTGGTATCAATCAGATCGGTCATACCGTCTTATTCCCCTTATATACAACCTGCAGCCAAGCAAACGTAGCCTAGCCTTATATCGAACCTATATCTGAGTAACTATTATGTACCTTTTTAAGTAGTTTTGCCACGGATTACCCCGGCGCGTCGCTTGAAGCGAACTTTTCGCCTTAGAATCCATCTCGAAAATCGTTCCGAGTACATCCGCGAAAAGCAAAACTATCAAGGCGGCTCTCAGCAAAAGCTCACGCTAAACCTCTTCGGCATCCTCGGCGTCCTGCTGTTCCTCAGCGGATGCGCCCGCCTCCTCAGCGCCGTTGTTATCACGTTCGCTGGCCTGCAGGCGATCCGCCCACGGCACCCATTCGGGGGCGAGAAGCGCATCATCACCGGGAATCAGACCGACCTCGCAGATAGTCGCAACCTTAGATCGAGGCGCCCGCGACAGAGTCGCAAACCAAAACCACCCGCGGTACCCCGGCAGCAGGCACTCAAAAAGATGCGTAGTCAAGCGCTCTTCTTCGCCGCGCAGATGATGCACCAGACCGATAGAGTTATGCGGCGCAACAGCCTCAACCCCGGTGAGTGCAATATCTTTTGCCTCCGCAAGAATATCGTCAACCTTCGTGGTGCGACGGCGCCTATGCGCAGGCCCCAGGGTGGGTTCCCCGGTAGGAAGTTCATCTTCCTCAACGACGAAAGGGTCATGCGCAGCTGCCGTTGTCTCGGCATCATGTTCAAGCGTGGGCACGGTAGATTCGTCGGGCTGTTGGTTCACCTGTTCAGACATACTACCTATTAAAGCATCTCCCGGCGCGATGACGGCGAGGAGTTCGTGTGATGTTTTTCGCCCGCATGCGCCCATGTCAGACCCTAACCTGCGCAAACGCTGTGAATACTGCCCGTCACAGCGCAATATTGCGTTTTTTCGGCGGGAGCAGGTCCCATAAACCTGATACGGTTATGCCATGAGTAGCAAAAAGCGTATCTTCCTCTGAGCCCGTAGAGGCCGCCGCTGCCCTTCCCTACACCCGAGCGATTCGCTGGCTAGGTACAGGCGGCGGTATTCTAGCCGTAGTATGCGTAATATGCGGCGTCGTCATGCTCCTCATGAAATGGGCGGGGGCGCATCCGCCAGCGCTCATGAGTCAGATTCCACTGATTCTGCTTCCGGTCGCTTTTCTTGCGCTCATGGTCAGTATTGTGCTGGCGGTTCTGCGCAGGCGAGCAAGCTAAGACGCGCATACCGGTACATAAGATTTTCCGATAATTTTCCTGGTGAAAGAAGAGTACACAATGTCTGCAGAAGCTAAACTGCTCGTCGTTGATGACGAGTTCAATATTCTAGAGCTTTTGGCTACATCCCTGCGGTTTGCGGGGTTTGAGGTTGTCACCGCCGGTAACGGTCGCGAAGCGATTGAGAAAGGCGGAAAACGAACAACCGGACCTCATCGTCCTCGACGTGATGATGCCCGGTATGGACGGCTTTGAGGTCACTCGCCGTCTGCGCGATGCGGGGCGCACGTACCCGGTGCTGTTCCTCACCGCGAAGGACGCCACCGAAGATAAGGTTGCCGGTCTGGGCGCTGGCGGTGACGACTACGTCACCAAGCCGTTCTCGCTCGATGAGGTGATTGCCCGCATCCGCGCTATTCTGCGCCGGTCACGCAACGCTCAGGAGGAAGACGACGCGATTTTGCGCGTGGACGACCTGAGCCTGAACATTGACACCCATGAGGTGTTCCTGGGAGACGAGGAAATCGACCTCTCCCCCACCGAGTTCAACCTGCTGCACTATCTGATGCTCAACGCAAACCGCGTGCTCTCGAAGGCACAGATTCTCGACCACGTATGGGAGTACGACTTCAACGGAGATTCCTCCATTGTGGAGTCGTACATTTCGTACCTGCGCCGCAAGATTGACAACAATCGCGAAGGACACGAACCGCTCATTCACACCAAACGCGGTGTGGGCTACATGATTCGCGGTTCTCGGAGCTAGTATCTCGTGCCACTGAAACCTGTTGATCGTCTTCCTCACTCGCTGTCGCTGCGAACTCAGCTGGTGCTGGTGACCTCGGTGCTCATTGCGCTTGCTATCGCGGTCACCTCGCTCGTGGCGATTTCGGCATTGCGTGCCCAAATGGTGCATCAGCTCGACGAAGAGATGAAGGCGAGCTCTTCCTCGCTCGTTTCCTCCGTCGGAACCTCGCAGACCCGGCAGGACGGGGCGGTCGGCTCGTACCGGGTCTATGTACTCGATCAGCACGGAAATGTGCTGTACTCGATTGCGGGAGCCGATCAACAGGCGGAAAACGAGCCGGTTCTGACCGGCTGGGACTCTGAAAAGGTCAAGAAATACCACGAAACCGGCACGACCGTGAACTCGCGGACAGGCTCTAACGACTGGCGTATTATGCCGATTTCTTTGGAGTCTTCAACCAACGGTCAGGCATCTTCAATGGTGATTGCCCTGCCGCTGAAGCAGACGAACCAGGTGGTCGCGTTGGTTGGGGTGCTGACCTTCGCGTTCGGGCTTGCCACACTTGCCGCTGCGATCGCGATGACCTGGGTGATTGTGACCCGTACCTTCGAGCCGCTGGCGCGTGTGGAGCAGACCGCCGCGAAGATTGCCGCCGGGGATCTCTCGCAGCGCATCGAGGATTACAACCCCAGCAACGAGATCGGCAACCTGGCGATCTCGCTGAATACTATGCTCGCGCAGATTGAGAGTTCATTTAATGCGCAGGCGAAGTCAGAGGCGAAGATGCGCCGGTTCGTGGGAGACGCCTCGCACGAGCTGCGCACCCCGCTGGTGAGTATTCGCGGGTACTCCGAACTATACCGCCAGGGCGCCCTGCCCAATGACGAGGCTGTGGCAACCGCGATGGGGCGCATCGAGGCCGAGTCGAGCGCATGGGCCAGCTGGTCGAGGATCTGCTCACGCTGGCGCGCATCGACGAACGCCGTGAATCTAAACTCGCCCCCTTCGACCTGTTCCACCTGGCGGTTGATGCCAGCAACGACGCCTACGCAACGTCGCCGGATCGTGAAGTCTCGCTTGTGGGCCTTACCGACGATGTGGCCCCCACAAGTGCACCCGTGATCGGCGATGAATCACGGATGCGCCAGGTGGTCGCCAATCTGCTCACCAACGCGATGCGCTACACCCCGGCGGGCACGCCCTTAGAAATCGCGGTTGGCGTGCGCGAAGATGTTCCCGGATACCCACTCTCGGTTATTGAGGTGCGCGATCACGGCCCGGGTATTCACGGTGAAGATCGCGAGCGCGTATTCGAGCGTTTCTACCGCACCGATACCTCGCGTTCGCGTGAGACCGGCGGCACCGGGCTGGGGCTGTCGATTGTGGCGGCGATTTTGGAGCAGCACGACGGTTCTGTGCATATTGAGGAAACGCCCGGAGGCGGTGCGACCTTTGTGATTAGCCTGCCGTTCTATCCGGCGCCGGTGATGACCGATAACGGCGTTTCGCAGTAGCCGCTGGGCGTGGATATAGTTCGTCATAATTCGGCTGGTGCGGGTGAGAAACCGCATCCCATGCCGGTTTTAAGACGCTCTCGGACTGTGGATAACCGGTTTTTGTGTCCCGTGCGGGCAGTTATCCACAGACAGTAAGGTTCGCGGGCGCATCGCGATGGGCGTTTCTCTAGGGTAGATGGTGAGCGCTGCACGGAACGGAATTCTACGGCAGAATTCGCGGCCGACAGCTTTCGAAAAAACCTTTACACCCTACCCAGGAGGAATATCATGGCACAGTTCGTCGTCGATTCAGAAACCATTGCGGCGAAGGCAGCTCAGGCGAAAACTCAGGTCGCTAACATTAGCGCCGAGGTTACCGGGATGACCGCATCCCTACAGGATTTGCAGGGCTCGTGGACGGGCTCGGCATCGACGAACTTTCAGGCGGTGCTTGATAATTGGCGCGGCACCCAGAAGCGTGTGGAAGAGTCAATTACCCAGATTAACGAGGCTCTTGACCGTGCGGGCGTGAACTATGCGGAGACTGAAAACGCGAACGCTGCGATGTTCGTGGGTTAGGTTCCAGGGTCGCACTATCTGCACAGAGTTTTAATGGGATGACATGCGGGGCTGCCGTGAAGGATTGATAGCGGACTTCACGGCAGCCCCGGTTTTTCTTAGGCGCAGATGCTCTGGTAACACCGTCTCTCGTGCGAACTGCGCCGATTTATGCGGGCAATGAGGCTGTTGTGAGCTTAGGATGCGGTAGTCTCTTGCCTAAACCGCAGCCGCCAGCTCTTCGGGGCTGCCGCCGTGTCGTAATGCCACAGGCTCGAACGATTGACCCGCCCGCGTGCCGTCTGCACCGCCGCCATGATGAGCACATTATGATCATCGACAACCTGCACGCCCTGTTTGGCGGGACTGCCCTGCTGGGTGAAGGCGCGCGCACGGTACGCAATGGTGTCGGCACGGCTGACGGATCGACCGGTCGCGGTCACCCATACCAGACGCTCGTGCAGCAGCGCAGAAATCTCGGGTTCGCTCATGCTCCCGCCGCGCATCTCAAGTTCACGTTCGGCGTGCACGGCATCTTCGGGGTTCGGGGCGGAATGATCCGATTGTGCAGGTGCCGGTGCGACGGTTCCCATGGGGTCGGGTGCAGGCTCTTCGGGCACGGCATTTTCCGTGACGCTTCCCTGAGAGTTGCTCTCCTGCTCGGCTTCCTCGAACCCTTCGCCTTCAAATTCTTCGTTCTCTTCGGCTTCTGATTCGGCGAGTTCCTGCTCGGCGAGCACTCGCTGCTGCACCTGCGCCTCGCGCTCTGCGGCACGTGCGGAGGCTTCGGCAAGTTTCGTTTTCCGCTCCTGCACCGCCTGCGGATCGGGGGCGGCAATGGCGGATGCAGACTTGAGAATCCCGTTGAGTTTCAGGGAGTCGAACCCCTGGCGTGCGCGTTCCACCTCAGTTTCGGTGAAGTCTTCGAGGCTCAGGTGCGCATCCTCAGCGAGAGTATCGGGGTCTTGGGCGTGAGCATGGTTCTCGGCTTCACGAGTTTGGGCGGCTTGGGTGCTCGGGGCGCTCTGTTCACCCGTTGTACGGGGCGAACCGGGAAATCCCGGGCCGGTTTCGGGTTCTCGCCCCTCTTTGAAGGCCTGCGCGGCTGCGTTCGCGCGGGAGTCTGCGGCCTCATTCAGCTCGTGCCCAGCATGCCCTTAACCCAGACCATCTCGTAGTCCCTGCCGGTGCTTGCGGCATCGAGCGCTTCGAGCAGGTCACGGTTTTGCACGGGTTTACCGTCGGCCTTTTTCCAGCCGCGTTTCTTCCACCCGGGCATCCACTGGGTGAGGGAGTTAATCACGTACTGGCTGTCGCAGTAGATCAGAAGTTTGCTCTCGGCGCGGTGTGCGGTCGCCTCAAACAGGTCGAGAACTGCCTTGATCTCGCCCATATTGTTGGTACCGTGCTCCCAGCCCCCTGCTGCCCAGTGGTTCTCGTCAATGTACCATGCCCATCCGGCAGGCCCGGGATTACCAAGCGCGGAGCCGTCAGCCGCCGCAATAATCTGATTCTGCATGCTCTCGACTTTACCTTACACACTCGTAAAGCGCAGAGTGTGGCGTCAGTTCATGAAGCTCTAGGTTTCGTAACGTCGCTCAGGTTCCAGGCGGCGGGCGGGTAGACTTAGGGTATGACCATCCACTCTATATCTTCCGGGGATGCGGATGTTTCACGCACGCACATCAGTGTATTTACCCTGCCCACCCGCACCTTTACCGGTGGGTTAAGGTTCACATGGCTTGACTATGTGGACGAGGAAGCTCGGCGCAAGGCGGCGTCGATACACAGCCCGTCGGCCTCGGTGAGTTACCTGGCGACTGAAGCCCTCATGCGGGCGGTGGCCGCGCCTCGGCTAGGCATTTCGGGGCGGGGTGCACGCACGATTACGGTGGATCGGTCATGTCGGCTCTGCACGAGCGGTAAACCGCACGGTAAGCCGCGCATTGCGGGCGTGAATTTCAATATGTCGCAGGTGCCTTCGCTGGCGGCAGGCGGTTTTTGTGCGCAGCAGCAGGTGGTTCTCGGCATTGATCTTGAGGCGGTTCAGGCCTCGCTTTTCCCGGGTTTCGCGCGGGTTGCGCTCACCGTCGATGAACGTACCGCCTATGAGTCTCTGCCGCCAGGCCAGCAGCAGGCGGCGGGAGTTGCCATCTGGACCGCGAAGGAGGCAGTGCTCAAAGCCACCGGCCACGGACTAAGTGTTTCACCGCAGACGGTACAGATCGAATGTGACGATGCGACCTTGGCGATGGTCAGCGCCCTGTGCGAACCGGCAAACCCGCTGGATGCGCCGGGCAGACAGGATCGCCCCTGCGAACATGAGCTTTCGGTAAGTCCGCGAGTGAGTGTGCGTGCCACGCTCATTCTGCCCGAAGACTCAGATACGTCAGCAGAGGAAACGTCGGCGGGCGGTGAGGACGCCGGTAAGCATCAGCCCCCGAAAACCCGCGATATATCGGGCGACAACACCCCTGCGAATAGCGAACGCTCGTTCTTTATCACCTGGTCGGTGCTGACTCTCAGCCCGGTAGCGCATCCAACGGCGGATACGGTGGGGCGGGCGGCGCATCCCGAACGGTTCCTGCTAGCGGTGGCAACCGAAGACACCGTTCCCGTGGTGGATGTGCACTCGGTCGCCACACCGCTGGATGTTAAGCGTCTGCTGGAACCGCCTGCGGCAGCGTATTAATGCCCAGCGCGCGCCCGAAACTGCCCAGTTTCGTGCCGGTTTCGGTGTGTTCCAGCACCGGGTCTGACTCAGCCACAATGCCCGCGCCCGCGTAGAGGATGGCGGTTTGCGCATCAACCTCAGCACAGCGCAGCACAAGCGCCCACTGACCGCTTCCGTCTGCGTTCATATAGCCGATGAGCCCACCAAAATAGTCGCGGCTAAACGGCTCAAGTTCGGCGATCATACGCCTCGCGGCCTCGGTGGGGGCGCCGCAAATCGCGGGGGTCGGGTGAATGGCGCGTGCACCATCCAGGCAGGTCATACCCTGCTTGAGCACGCCCGAGATGGGGGTGCCCAAATGCCACAGCTGCGGGGTCTGCAGAAGCGAAGGCTCCTTAGGAATAGTGAGCTGGCGGGTCATGGGTTCCAGCTGCGCCCGAATATCGGCGATAACGGTCGCATGCTCGCCACGGTCCTTACGCGAAGCCATAAGCCGCTGCCCAAGAGCCTCATCCTCGGCGCTTCCATGCTCGGCGATGCGCGGCGCACTGCCCGCCAACGGGTGCGTTTTGAAGGCGCTGCCTTCCCCGGTATCGGGTTCCGTGCTGAAAATCAGTTCCGGCGAGGCACCCATCAGATATGGATGCTCCAACCCGCGGTGACCCTGCGGCAGCTTAACGCTAAAAACAAACGTGTTGGGCTGCTGAGCGCGCAGGTTGTTGTACACCCCGGCAAGGTCGAGTGCGCCCGGCGCATAATCGGCGCGCAGCAGACGGGAAAGCACAACCTTATCCAGCTGATGCGCCTTCATCCGCTCAACGGCGGTCGCCACCGCCTGCCGATACCCGGGGTTTTCGCGGCCCTCAATCTGCGTTGGTTCGGCGAGTGTAACCTCGTGCTCGGGCACCGGAATGTCGTCGATCTGCAGGCGTTCGGGCACGAAAAGATGCGCGGGGGCGTTCGGGTCGAAAGGAATCAGACCGACCACGGCGGTACCGGCGGATTCGGCGGCGGCGCGCGCATCCTCAAGGGTGACCTGGCGCAGGGAACCGGCGGTACGCATCACGCGGGTTCCGGTGGCAAACATAAAATCAGGAAGATTATTGCTCACTGATAACGCCTTTCGGGTCTGTTAGAAGGTTGCGCCGCCATCGGCAACAATATTTTGCATGGTGATATGCCGTGAGGCATCGCTGATGAGGAAGGCATTCACCGCCGCAATATCGGCGGGTTCGGCGATGCGCCCGAGCGGAATTCCCAGGCGGAAGGTCTCAGGGCTGCCCGCCACGGGTAGGGCGCTGAGGTCTTCGCCGTTCCACGCGTCGGTCACCATGGGGGTGCGGGTGGTGCCGGGGCAGACCGTGTTCACGCGAATGCCGTGGCGCGCCAGCTGCAGCCCAAAGCTTGACGATACCCGCGCCGCTGAGGGCTTTCGAGGCCCCGTAAGCACCGAACTCGGCGCGGGGCACGCGGGCGGCGTTGGAGGCGACCGTCACCAGCGAACGCGTGTTCTCGGGCGATGTCTGTATCTGCTCAATCATAACGCGCGCGAACTCACGCAGGCACAGGAAAACGCCGTCAGCATTGACCGCATGCAGCCGTTTCCAGTCTTCAAAAGAGGTGTCTAAGAGCGGTTTGCTGTGCACGATTCCCGCCGCCAAGACGGCGCCTTGGATAGGTTCATCCACTTCAGCGGCGGCACGTGCGAGCGCCCGCACCGATTCTTCGTCGCTCACGTTAACGGAGCGGTAGCGGAAGATGGCGTCGCCGTAGGCGGCGAATGATTCGTGTGGTTTTTCCGCCAGATCGGCGGCATACACCGAATAGTTATTCTTGATGAGTTCGTGCACGGTTGCCGCGCCGATTCCGCCGTTTGCACCGGTTACGATAACCCAGCTCATGCGCATACCTTTAGGAGTTCCGGCTCGTCTGCCGTGACGAGAGCACCGGTGTTGATGTTCTCCAGCGCCTCAGCGGTGTTAAGCACGCGGGCGCATCGACCCGAGGCGTATTCGCAGGCCATGCGGTGCTCTTTTTCGGTGAAGTCGGCGAGCGCATCCGTGACCATGAAGGGCTGAATATCGCGCATGAACGCTTCAAGGGCGGTGGTCAGGCAGCCTATATGTGCGTATATGCCGCCGATGATGAGCTGATCGCGCCCGAGGTCTTGAGCTGCTCTTCGAGCGGGGAACGCACGAAGGCGGAGTAGCGCCATTTGGTGAGCACGGTATCGGCTTCGGTGGGGGCGAGTTCGTCGAGGATCCGAGCGTTTTCGTCGTCCTGCAGGCCGTCGCCCCAGAAGTCGGTCAGCAGGCGCCTGTCGGCGGGATTCTGGCGGGGTGGTTGGGCGGTGTAGTAGACCGGTATGTTCGCCGCGTGTGCCGCATCTAGTAGGCGGCGAATATTGGCAATAGCAATGTTGATTTGGGCGTCTGGGAGGGGTTGTCCGTCGCGTTCCAGCTCAAAGGCGCGCACGAAATAGCGCTGCATATCGTGCACAAGAAGCGCGGCACGCGCGGGATCGACCCGCCAGTTTACACGGTTTTGATGCTCCTGTTCGCGGTACGAATAGGGGGCAATCTTGGGTAGCGCCATATGATCTTCTCCTGCCATTGAGTTACAACAGCTTAGGGGGTTCTTAATAGAACGTTTGTCTGTCTGCAAGTACTATATTAGGTCATCCTTAGCTAATAGATATAGACACCCCGTAACTAAACGAGCTTCCCAACCCGCCGCCGCATCACGACAGCACGGGTTGGGAAGCTCGCAGGCACCCCAAAGTTTCCTGTTATTTCAAGGATAAAGTTTAATTCACAGGCACCGCATTCGCCAAAACCTCATTCAGGCCTTCGGTAATCGAAGGGTGGGTGTAAATTTCATCACGTATCTGCGATGCCGTAATATTGTGGCGCATTGCCAACGCCACGAGGTTGATAACCTCCATAGACTCGACCACCAACAGCTGAGCACCAAGAATCTGGTCAGTCTCGGCATCAATCACAAACTTCATGATGCCGCGCGGGTTCTCCAGGGTCTTCGCACGCGGCATGGCGGCGATAGCGGCAACAGGCTTGGCGGCAACCTTGATGGTATGACCGGCGGCGAGCGCATCACGCTCAGTGAGGCCGACGGACGAGAGCGGCGGGTTCATGTAGATGGTTGCGGCAACCGCCTGGCGGTCCTTCGTGGAGCGGGAACCATCGCCAAGCAGCTGCGAGAGCACCACGCGGTAGTCATCCAGCGAAATGTAGGTGAACTGCGGGCCACCGTTGACATCGCCGAGCGCAAAAATATTCGGTGCCGTGGTGCGCAGGTGCTCGTCTACAGCGATTGCGCCGTGCTCGGTGGTTTCGATGCTCGTATTCTCAAGCCCCAGCCCCTCGGTGGCGGGTTTACGCCCGGTTGCAACCATCACGTAATCCACCTCAAGGTGCTTGGATGCGCCCTCGGAGTCCAGGTAGTTCACGGTCACGGAGTCGGCGTTATCGGTAACGGTCTCTACGCGAACGCCCGCGTGAGCGGTAATGCCTTGGTCGGCGATAATCTCGCGTGCCGCCTGGGCGACGTCGTCATCGTAACGCCCGAAAAGCGCGGGAGCGCCTTCAAGCAGGGTTACTTCGGTGCCGTAGGAAGAGAAAATACCGGCGAACTCGACGCCAATAGGACCGCCGCCGATAATGCCCAGGCGCTTCGGGCGCGGGGTGATCTTCTGCAGTTCGGTAGAGGTGAGCACGCGCTTCGATTCGCGGGCACCCGGGATGGGCGGGATAGTCGCCACGGCACCGGTGTTGATGATAAAGCAGTCGGCGGTGACGACCAGTTTGTCCTCGCCCGCGGTGACCTCGACCTCGGTGTCTGAGAGGAACCGTGCGTGACCGTCAATGAGTTTGGCGGTGGCGTTCGATTCGAGAATTTCGCGGTTCTTCGCGCGCATGGCACCGGTGAGTTTGTCACGGAAATCACGGCGCTCCCGTAGGCGGCGTTCGCAGCGTCGGCGTTGTGTTCGCCGCTGGCACGGAATTCGTCAGCCCGGTGCACAAGCGCCTTGGTGGGCACGCACCCGATATTGATGCAGGTGCCGCCGTACATGTTTGAGGACTGCTCGATCAGGGCGACGTTCTTGCCGGTTTTCGCGTAGGCGCCAGCGAGGGTTTTGCCGCCCTTGCCGAAGCCGATAACGACCATATCGAAATGAAGGCGCGCGGTAGTCATAGTGTTCTCCCGGTGAAATTTAGGGGTGTTTATAATTCGTGTCTGGTGTTCCGGTGAACTTTAACGGGCGGCGTGTGGCATTTATTCCTGGTTTTTGCAAGAAAACATTAAGTTTTTTGACGCAGCGCTGGGGGCCGTCTACCTTATCTTATGCAGCCTAAAAAGAGCCTTTATGTGAATAAAGCGGGATTTTCAACGCTTTATTCACATAAAGGCTCTTTTTACACCCAGCAGCGGGGGTGCGAGCTACCGCGACACCACGCTCACACGCTCGCGCTGATGCTCCCCCGACTCGATAAGGTCAATCACGGCGACCGCAAAATCCGCATAGCTAATTTCACTCTGCCCGGCGGCATTCATCGTTAGCACATCGCCTGCCAACTGGTATTCACCCGTGCGCTCACCCTCGGGGTTAAACACCAGGGCCGGGCTCAGGTACGTCCAGGCAACATCCTCACGGATGCGCAGCGCATCATACGCCTGCGCCATCGCGGTAGCCAGCGGTTTGAATTCTTCGGGCATAGCGGGCGAGTCTACAAGCCGCTGATCCGTGGTCGAGTCGGGGTAGAGGCTGCCGGCGCTGCCGATAACGAGCAGACGAGTTTGGGTGCCGCTGAGCGCATCCGCAAGATGAACTAGGTGATCCTTGTGCAGGTGCAGGCTCTCGGGAGTCCACGCGCCGAAGGCGTCTACCACCGCATCGAACCTCGACAGGTCGCTGCGAGTGAGCGCGAAAACGTCCTTGATGAGTGTGTGCTGCGCCGGGGTGGGGTACTCAGAACGCATGATAGCGGTAACTTCATGCCCGTGTTCGACGGCTTCGCGCACGACGAGAGTACCGGATTTACCGTTTGCACCGATGACTGCGATTTTCATGTTTCCTCCGCGATAAACGTTGTATTCTTAGGACGTATTCAACGCTACCGACGCGATAAACACCTGTGAAGACGGCACTTTAACGTGCCCCAGTTACCCCGAGGAAACTATTGTGACGGACCAGTACCTTACCAAAATGCCGAATTTCCGCAGTGCCCCGTCGAAACCACTCTGGAGGTTATTTCAACGCGCTGGGGCGCCCTTATTGTGCGCGATCTACTCAACGGGCCCCTGCGGTATAAGGAGCTTCAGCGCTCGCTTGGCGATATTTCGCAGAAGGTGCTCACCGAGAATCTGCGCCAGCTTGAGGCTCGCGGAATTCTCACCCGCACCGTCTACGAGCAGGTGCCGCCGCGCGTGGAGTATAAGCTGACCGAGCTGGGGCAGAGCATGCGCACCCTGTTCGATGCGCTGTGGGCGTGGGGCGAGCACTACCAGGAGGCCGTCGCGCAGAGTTAGTTGTGGAAGAACGGCGGCGACGGTGAGCGTTATTGCGCCGGTTGGCCTTGGCGCGCCTCGGCTTTCTAGTTTGGGGCTTGTTTTGCATCTGGCGGTTATTTAAGTCGCTGAATGCACAACAAACCCCAAAATAGACAGGGGCAGTACTGGCTGTTACGCCACCTGCAGCGGTTGGATTGCCGCTATCTGCTCACCCTTGAGGTCTTCCACCATATCGAGCTCATACGTGGTTTGCAGATTCAGCCAAAACTGCGGTGTTGTACTGAAATAGCGGGCAAGGCGCGCAGCTGTATCGGCTGTGATTCCTCGCTTGCCGTGCACGATCTCATTGATGCGCCGGGGCGGCACGCCAATTGCTACCGCCACCTTATTCTGGGTAATCCCAAACCCTTCAATAAAGTCTTCCAGCAGGACTTCTCCGGGATGAATTGGCGCAATTTTGTCAGTGATAGTCAACGATCTCTACCTCCTCGGGTCCTGAATCGGTCCACCTAAAACATATTCTCCACTGATTATATTGTCTGCATATGACGTGTGGGGCGGCGCGGTAACTGGCAGAAGTGCATCCCATCCTGCGGGTTGCTTTGCGTTTCGCAGCTTAAATAGCCTCAAAATAGATGTGCCTCTGCCCCTTTGGAATCTAGACTGGTGGTAAACACTTTTAGCCCCGAACAAAGGAGCCGCAATGGATGCCCGCGATGTTCTGTGCGAAGCCGCAAGCCGACCCGCCACCGAAGCGAAAGCCCTTGTAAACACTCTGCCCGAAGGGGCGTTGAACGCGCACGCGGGTGGGCATACAAATTCGATCGCCTGGCTGCTGTGGCATGCGGGGCGGCAGATGGATGTGCAGCTCGCGCAGCTGAATGGCGAGCCGCAGGTGTGGCATAGTCAGGGGTTCAATTCCCGCTTCAACTTGGGTAAGCTGGGCGACACAGTGGGCTACGGTCATACTGCGGAGCAGGCGCGTGCCGTCGTGGTGGAGGATGCCGCGTTGCTGGTCGAATATTTGGGTGCGGCCACCGCAACGTTGAGCGAGTATATTGCGGGTTTGAGCGAGGCTGATTTGGATGACGTGATTGATACGTCGTGGACTCCGCATGTGACGCGCGGGGTGCGGCTGGTGAGTATGATCGACGATGCCGCCCAGCACGTGGGGCAGGCGGCGTATGCGGCGGGTATCCTCGCGGCGCAGGGTTAGAATTTCATACCCACTAGAAAACACAAAAAGCGGTGGCGCCTCGGATGGTTGCATCCGAGGCGCCACCGCTCTTATTATGCAAATGCTACCTCATGCGGGCAATAATTTCAGATTCCTAAAGTAATTCTCAGGCTCTCAAGATGAACCTCAGATTCCACCATAATTCGTTTCATATATGAATCCATATACTCCCAATCAGGATTTCCTGACGAATCAACGGGGAGTTCTACACATATCTTGGAAGCTTTAGCCCATACGCATTTATCATCGTAGCTAAATCGCCCCTTGATTGATTTTTCTATTGCAACAGCCAAAAACATCAATGTGTATTCAGAATTAATCTCATGCTTTGGCTTAATCAGATACGCATCCCATAGCACACCTGTCTCTTGCGGCTGAGCATACACATCACCCGTTGCCACAGCACCATTTTGAACAATATCAATTGTCATTTCTGCTGTTTCAAAATCTTCCCTGCGACCATAAAACATAATACCATTATTGCCATGTTTTGCATTAACAATCGGAATATTATATTCATCCGTTTTCTCTTCTGACACATCGGTAGCCTTATTAAAATCTTGCTTCTTAATGCCAAGTTTTAACTTCTCAAATAGATCGCCAATGACGAACTTATGCCATTCATTCACATCGACAGCCGTCACTCCGCTATCAGCCTGTCCCAGAGCATCCAGACTCGCCTCAACATCCGACATCACCTGGGACATATATGAATCCATATACACCCAATCAGGCTCACCAGATGTGTCAACGGGAAGCCAGATAGCCTCTTTCTGTACGCTAGGCCATACCGCTAAATCGCTATATGAAAAACGTGAATAAATACAAATCTCAATCACACGCTGAAGAAACAGATATGTATTAAAGGACACATCTTTATCCTTCAATTTAATCATGTAACTCTCTGCAAGAACACCAGTCTCTTCTGATTGAGCATATACCCGCCCAGCAGAGACAGCACCGTTATAAATAACGGACAATGCATTCTTGTGAGTTTTAAAGTCTCCAACTTTACCCCAGTACATGATTCCATTATTGTAGCGTTTCGCATACGTCAACGGAACGCAATACATTTCATCTGGATGGTCTTGTACAGCTCGTTTTTTCACACCCTTCCCAAGAAATGAAGTGTCTAATTTCTCAAACAAATCACCAATAATAAATTTCTGCCATCCGCTCGTATCAATCTTCGCCATCGGCGTCACCACCCTTCTGCATCACAACAGAAACACTGTCGTCATCCACCTTCACACTGCTTGCGTACATCGCAGTGTGCATCAGCTTCTCTCCGAACTCTTTCGCGTCAATACCGCGCTGAAACATAAGATAGTCCATCGCAGTCTTGCGGAAGTCCTCCTCGAAGATTTCAAACGGCTTCTGCGGAACTTGGTATGACAGATGCTCTGCCGGGTCGACCCACTGGCATGTATCATCACCGGACTGCTTCTTCACGACGTCAACCCAATAAGCCTCAATATCGGCCCATCTACCATGGACATCATGACGGCCCTTGTTCTTCACAGCCGCAAGGCCATCCTTCTCCATATAGCAGGCGAAGAACTCCTCATCGTTCTGACCAATTCCGGTCTCGAACACGAAAATACTCGTCGTCACGCCAACATTAAAGAACAGGTCCTCCGGCAGCTTGATAACCTTGCGAAGACGATGATTCTTCAAAATCCGCTTCATCTGCGCCTTGCTCGCCTTCTCCAGTTTCTTATCTGGCAGAATAAACGCGCACTGCGTATGTGCGGGAACGCTGTCCATCACATTTTCAACGATGGTCATGCCACCATACCTGTTCTCATATGGCGGATTCATCAATACCTTGGTGATGCCCTGCTTGCGAATCCAGGTGCTGGCGTCCTCGGTCCTTGCGTCCATCTGTTCAAGGTTCGTCTTTCCATCCTTGTGAAGCAGCATGTTTGCGCAGGCCAAAGCGTAAATCTCAGGGTCGAACTCGATGCCGTAAAGCTGATTCGCCTTGATTTTCGCAGCTTTGGCGGTCTCCATACCACCAGCCTCGCGAATCATATTTGCCATAGCCTTTACAAGGAATCCACCTGAACCGCACGTAGCGTCCAGCACACGGTCGTCCTTGTTCACCTCAAGAATCCTATACATGAAGTCGGTGATGTGCTCAGGCGTGAATACCTGACCTGACTCAGACTTCTTCTTGTATCGATTGAACTCGTTGAAGAAGATGCCCATGACATCCTCGCCTCGCCACTCGTTAGAGTTGATGCACTCGGAAATCTCAACGACCCAATCGATGAAATTATCCAGGGCCGTCTGATTATCCATCGTGTTCATACGGATAATCTTGTACTCCTCGACCAGAATCCCGATCTTGGTGTTCTTCCGATAACTTGTGCCAAGAACATCATCCAAGCCATCCATGACAGACTGATGGAACACGCTGTACTTACGTCCCTTCAGACCCTTCAGATTCGCGCCGTAGCGCTCGGCAACCATCGCACATGCCGTAAATCATGCGATGATACAGGTTTTTGATGCCGAAATCGAAGTGCAACCCGTTGTTAATCTTCGCCGTCAGCTGATAGATGTGCTCCTTGTCGATGCTGTCCATCGTGTAAAGGCTGAGATAGTATCCAATATTCTGAAGCTCGTCAGGAGCCTTGGTCTCTTCCTCGCCCTTGAACACGCGAACGTCCTCACCGTTGTACAGGATGCCGACAACCTTGTCGTATTGCTCCTGCATGATGCGGACATTCTTCAGCACCTCGTTAACCTGCGTCTTCTTCAACTCGATGTGAGTCGCCTTGGTCTCCAAAACAACGGCAACCTCGGCCTTGTTCTTCGGCAGATACCAGCCGTCCGGCTTGTCCGCCACGCCGGGGAATCCCAGCTGATTAAAGGTCGTTATCTGACCGACACCGGCTCGAACGCCGTCCTTATCAGTCAGCCCGAGGATGTCTTGTGCTTTATCACGCACCTGATCCTCAGTCATTTTTTTTGCCATGGGTTCTATGTCCCCCTACCTCAGTACTTATTTGTCCGTACCTGCGATACAATCATCAGTTGCATCCCAGATTTTCGATGACCATCATCGGTATTTATCTACCAATATCGAAGTAGCAAAAAGCCAAGCAGTTATTCGTGGCTAATGCTTCAGCAAGCTGAGATCTACTTCCATATATCATCAAGATACAGGTATATCACAGCCGCAACATATCAGCTCGGCCAATCGTCATTCTCTGCCCTTGGCTCCAGATAACCAGCCCATGCAAAAGGGGCCGCAGAAGCAACAACTTCCACAGCCCCTCATCCTTATAACACGATGCCGCTACTGCCGCTGCAACAACACCATAACCTCATAGTGGTTCGTGTGAGGGAACATATCCAACAAACGCGCGGCAACCGGCTTATAGGAGGGCATGCGCGCCAAGTCAGCGGCAAGGGTTTTTGTGTTGCAGCTCGAATAAATTACGTGCTCAATCCCCGAACTCTCAACCCAGGCGCACAGCCTCTCGCCAATGCCTCGCCTGGGCGGGTTCACCACCAGCATCTCAGGGGTTTCGCGGGCGTTCATGGCGAACTCGGTCGCATCCCTGCCGCAAATTTCACGCCTTTAAGCCCCTGCTCGGCAACGGTGCGCTGGGCGCTGCGAATCGCCTCCGCACTGATCTCGATCCCGGTGACCTCACCGTGCATCACCTGCGCCGCGTGCAGGGCAAAACCGCCCACACCGCAATACAAATCCCAGAGCGTGCGCGGCTGAACCTGCGCCACCCACTCGCGGCCCTGCGTATACATCGCCTGCGCAATCTGCGTGTTCGTCTGAAAGAAACTCTGTGGGCGCAGGTGCAGGCTCATGCCGTTCACGCGCATCGGCAGAGTCTGCCGCTCAGTCAGAATAATCTCTTCATCGCCCTCAATCAGCGCCACATGTTCGCGCAGCAGATTCACCGACAGCACCGCCAACTTCGGCAGACGCTCCTGCAGCCACCCCAGTTGGCGGCGAATAGGCACCAGCAGCTTCTTCGAGCGGAGCACAAACCGCACCATCAGCTCGCCCGTCTCGGATGCGGTCACCAGAATATTCTTGAGCTCACCGCGCCGGGCTGGAATATCATACGGGGTCAAATCGGCACGCTGAATTAGCTCGTGCAGCACCGGAATAGCAAGCTCAATCGGCTCAATATAGAGCGGGCATTCGCTTAAATCGGTGGCGCGCCCCGAACGATAATCCACGATGCCCAGGGACGGGTTCTGCGCCGAACCGCCCACCACCAGCTTCGCCTTATTCCGAAAATGCGCCTCGTCGCTGGCGACGGGTTCCAGCCAGGTCAGGTGAGGGTACTCCGCCAGAAGCCTGCGCGCATCGGCCTGTTTCGCCGCGAGCTGGGCGGGGTACGGGGTTTCGATGCTAGTGCAGGAGCGGCAAAGACTCTCACGGTAATAGGCGCATTCCATAGCCCCACCATTCTACCCTGTGGATGCGCGGGCACGGGTAACCCGCCGGGTGGCACTGCCGCTATGCTGTTCTCCCCTGCACCATCGCAGGCAAGGCGGCGGAAAGGCTACGGTTTCTTTGCTTTCTTCTGCTGACCCGCCTTAAGCACCGACCTGTACGACCGTGCCGAGAGCACGGAGGTCTCCGATAAAACCGATAACACGCTCATGAAGCTCAGGCACGAGGCAATGGACAGCGAAGAAAAAGCCGAGCCGATAGACCCAAACGAGAAAGCCGAGCCGATCGAAAACGCCGAATTTACGGAGCCAATGCTGCAGAATGAGTTCACCGACCCGATGCTCAGAAATGAATTTCGCGAGCCGATGCTCTTTGCGTTTTGGTCGGAACGGGCGGGGGCATCGGGGGCGTTGTTTTCGGAAGATTTGGAGGTGGTGTTAGGCATCATAAATCCAGCATACCGCGCGGCTCGCCCATCCCGAACGAATCACGGCGCACGTTGCAAGCAATCACGCATACGCGCGAACAGGTGGTATTGTGCCGAAAAGGTAGGGATTTTCCCTACCTGCTCGGGCCAAAAACCACCTGCTCGCGGCCCTGAGAGGAGAAGAGCATAGACAAAAAGCTCTCCGGCGTGGGTTCCGTACCCGGCATTGTGCCGGTCAGGAACCCACCCCGGAGAGCTTCAACATACTCCCTCAGTCGGGAAACGTTACATCATGCCGCCCATCGGGTCAGCAGCCGGTGCCGCAGCGGATGCGGGCTCAGGCTTGTTCGCCACCACAGCCTCGGTGGTCAGGAACAGACCGGCAATCGATGCGGCGTTCTGCAGAGCGGAACGGGTCACCTTCACGGGGTCGTTAATACCCGCAGCCATAAGGTCTTCGTACTCGCCGGTTGCAGCGTTCAGACCGGTGCCCTCGGGCAGAGAACGAACCTTATCGACCACCACGCCGGGCTCAAGGCCAGCGTTCGTTGCGATCTGCTTCAGCGGCGCATCGATAGCCACACGCACAATGTTCGCGCCGGTTGCCTCGTCACCCTTCAGGTCGAGCTTGTCGAAGACCTTCGCGCCCGCCTGAATCAGTGCCACGCCGCCGCCGGGGACGATACCCTCTTCAACAGCTGCCTTTGCGTTGCGCACAGCATCCTCAATGCGGTGCTTGCGTTCCTTCAGCTCAACCTCGGTTGCCGCGCCAGCCTTGAGCACAGCCACACCACCGGCGAGCTTTGCCAGGCGCTCCTGCAGCTTCTCGCGGTCGTAGTCGGAATCGGAGTTTGCGATCTCGGCGCGAATCTGTGCCACGCGGCCCTCAAGTGCGGCGGCGTCGCCAGCGCCCTCAATAATGGTGGTTTCGTCCTTGGTGACAACAACCTTGCGTGCCTTACCCAGCATCTCAAGGGTTGCGGTATCCAGGGACAGGCCAACCTCTTCGGTAATAACCTGACCGCCGGTGAGGATCGCAATATCAGCCATCATAGCCTTGCGACGGTCACCGAAACCGGGTGCCTTCACGGCAACGGACTTGATGGAGCCACGCATCTTGTTCAGCACGAGCAACGCCAGAGCCTCGCCCTCAACATCCTCGGCGATAATCAGCAGCGGCTTGCCGGACTGCATGACCTTCTCAAGAACGGGAACCAGATCCTTCACGTTCGAGATCTTCTGGTTGACCACCAGGATGTAGGGGTCTTCCAGCACGGCTTCCTGACGCTCGGGGTCGGTCACGAAGTAGCCGGAGAGGAAGCCCTTATCGAAGCGCATACCCTCGGTGAGTTCCAGGTGCAGGCCGAAGGTGTTGGATTCCTCAACGGTAATCACGCCTTCCTTGCCGACCTTCTCCATAGCCTGAGCGATCAGCTTACCGATCTCCTGATCGCCCGCAGAGATGGATGCGGTTGCCGCGATCTCTTCCTCAGTTTCAACTTCTTTCGCGGAGTCGAGCAGGGTCTTGGTGACCTCCTCAACAGCCTTCTCAATACCGCGCTTGAGGCTCAGCGGGTCAGCACCAGCAGCCACATTGCGCAGGCCCTCACGCACGAGCGCCTGAGCGAGCACGGTTGCGGTGGTGGTACCGTCACCTGCGATATCGTCGGTCTTCTTGGCTACCTCTTTGACGAGTTCGGCGCCAATCTTTTCATAGGGGTCTTCAAGCTCGATCTCTTTGGCGATGGAAACACCGTCGTTGGTGATCGTGGGTGCGCCCCACGACTTCTCAAGCACGACGTTGCGGCCACGGGGGCCAAGAGTTACCTTAACGGCATCGGCTAGAGTGTTCAGTCCGCGCTCTAGACCGCGGCGAGCTTCTTCATCAAAAGCAATAAGTTTTGCCATGTGGCGATATCCCTCCTGGACGTTTCGAATGGAGCGCTCAGGTTTTCCGGTCTGCCGAAGCAGATTTTGACACCGGTTTTAGCACCTGAAGGCGCCGAGTGCTAAAAACAATTTTGGCACTTGGTGCGCCCGAGGGCAAACATTTTGAGCGCCGAATTTAGCTTAATCGCCCTCAGCGCATTCTTGAGGCACGCGGAAAGCCGCAATGGGGTGAACGGGTACGGCTTCGCGTGCGAATGCATAGAGCGGAAGCACCAGTTTCGAGCGCCGGGCGATGTTATATGCGAGCGCATAAGACTCATAGAACGTACCCGAAACTAGCGGGGATGATAAACGGTACCGCAAATCGCGGTATCAAGCCGGATGATGCCGTTTAGCTGTAGTCGGCGGCAAGCACCACCACAATATCGTTCTCGCCCAGAATCGAGGCGTCTGAGCTTTCCTGAACCGTCGTGATATTCAGGGTTTTCGCAATAGCTTCGGCCTGCGACTTCTTGGCCTCGTCCTTGTAGTAGACCGTGCTGGACTGAGGCGGGGTGCCCGACCAGTTTGCGGTTTCGGTAATCGTGTAACCCTCAAGCGCGGCGCTTGCCTTGGCCGCAGACCCGCCGGGTGCGGATGCGTTATAGACCGCCACGTTCGCATCCTTAGCCTGCTCGGATGCCGAGGCAGAGGGCGATGAAGACTCCGAAGGCGAGGCGGGAGCGCTGTAGCTCTTGGCACGTGCGGCGGCCTCGGGCGAGCTGCTGCGCGGGTGGTTAATGTACATGGCGCCGCCGATCACGAGCGATAAAATACCGGCGACGACAACGGGAATAATGCCTTTGGGGCTCTTGGAAGGGTCGTCAATTACACCGCGGTATGTTCCACGGCGGGCGGTATTCTCGTCGATGTCGTCGAATTCATCGTGCGGGTATTGGCTCATGACTTCCCTAGGTTGAGTAATAGATGTACCGCTCTGCGCGGTGGAGCCCTGCCAAAGCTCTCTCTTACAGGGTACCGTATGGGGCTTTATCCGTCCTGTTCAGAACAGCGTGCGCTCATGCACACATCGGTGCGGCTGCCTTTAGCTGCGGTCGCGAACCTCGCGCAGGCGGTGCATCAGGATAGGTTCGGCGGCGATCACACGCTGGCTATCGATCATCGTGTTGAGCTTCTGGTAGTAGGCGATCGGGGTGAGCCCGAGCGCGGTAATCGCCTTCTCTTTGGTGCCCTGATACTTCCAGTGTCGTTTTTCCAGGGCGATCATGGCACGCTCTAAATCGGTGAGGGCGGATTTTCGCGTGTTCTCAGTTTTTCCGCCGGTCTCGCGGGTCTCAGAAGTGTCGGGGGCAGAAGACGCAGGCTGTGTTGTGGGGCTGGGTTCGGGGCTATCGGCGGGGACTGCCGCTGCAGGTTCGGCGGCATCGGAGCCGCCAGCAGGCGAAGGTTCGGGGGTTTCCGAAGAAGGTATAGGCATCTGGATTCCTGACGAACATAGGTGGTCTACATGAACACTTTAGAGTATGTTGGTTGAAGTCACCGTGTTATCAGAGTCAAATTTTCTCAGGGAGTATTTTCATGACGAACCCGCCGCTGACCGACATTATGAGCGAAGATTGGGCGCAGGCCCTCGCGCCCGTCGAAGATAAAATCCACGCCATGGGCGAGTTTTTACGCACCGAACACGCGGCGGGACACCGAACTTTTCCCACAGGTCAGAATATTTTCCGCGCATTCTCACGCCCCATGAACGAGGTCAAGGTGCTGATCGTGGGGCAAGACCCCCTACCCCACCCCCGGAAACGCGATGGGGCTTTCGTTCTCGGTGCAGCGGGATATGCCCCTGCCGAAATCGCTCATCAATATTTACCGGGAACTTTCCGACGATTTGGGGATTGAGCCCGCGCAGCACGGCGATCTGAGCTCGTGGTCCGATGAGGGCATTATGCTTATGAACCGTGTGCTCAGCGTGCGTGAAGGGGCCCCAGGGTCGCATCGCAATAAGGGGTGGGAAGAGGTGACCGAGTGCGCTATTCGGGCGCTGGCAGCACGCAATAAGCCCCTGGTCGGGCTGCTGTGGGGTGCGGATGCGCGGCGCACCGCCCCGATGCTGGAACCGTACCCGTGTGTGGAGTCTGCGCATCCGTCGCCGCTATCGGCGCATCGCGGGTTCTTCGGTTCACGCCCGTTCTCGCGGGTGAATACGCTGCTGGTAGAGCAGGGTGCGGAGCCGGTGGACTGGACGGTCAAGTAACGCGCATCCGCCCACTCATACCCGCATAAAAAGGCTCTTTATTCCGCTGTGGAATAAAGAGCCTTTGTAGCATCCCGCATCAGGGGAATGTAAGAACCACGGATGCGCTACTCGGCGGCCTCCGCGGGCACATTGCGCGGAACCGCGAAACGCTGCAGCAGATACTGCATCAGGTAGTTGCCCAGCGTCACGCCCGCCGCCATCGCAATCACAATCGAAACCGCCGAAATCATGCTCTGGATGCCCCAGACCACGTTCGTCTCAACCGTCAACAGGTACATGCCGCGGAAGAACGACAGGCCCGGCAGCAGGAAGGTCAGCGCGGGAATCGAAAAAACCGCCTGCGGGGCATGCAGTCGGTATGCCACGTAGGTGCTCAGCATGCCAATTACGAGGGCGGCAAGCGCCGTATTCGCACGCCCAGAATCGACCCCCACCAGGTAGGTATACAGGTTATAGGTCACCAGGGCACTACAGGTAATGAGTACCAGCCACCCCAGCTTCACGAGCTTCGTGTGCAGGGTAATCGCAAACGTAACCGTCGCCGCCAGCATGAACACCGAGAACGTAAGCGGCGAAGGAAGATCAAACCGGGTCTGCTCAATATCCAGAATCGGGCCGCCAAACAGGCTAATCGCATTCACCGCCGAGGCGATGCCGATCACCAGGCCCAAAAAGCTCATACCCGTCGAAACGAATCTTCCCGCCGCGGTCACCGGGAAACCGTTAATCGCATCCTGAACCGCGCCCACCAGACGCGAGGTCGGCAGGAACATGATCAGCCCGGCGGCAACCACCAGAGGCGCCGAAATCGACTCCCCCGGGCGGCGAATCATGGAATGATCCCCGCCCAGCCAAATCGCCAGGAATGTCAGCAGACCCGCGCTCGCCGCCATACGGAAAAACGTAGGCATGCCAATCTTATTGAGCCACTGAATCAGCAGGTACACGGGAATGAACACGATCGCCGCAGCGGTTGCGGTAGACCAGCTCGCCCCAGAGCCGCGGTCAGCGTGGTTGCGCAGCCAATATTCGCCAGCCAGGTAATCAGCGGCGGATACGGTTTAGGATGGTTCGTAATCTCGCTCAGGCGAAGGTCGGCATCTTCCAGAGTCATGCCGCCCTCGGTAATATCGTGAATCAGTCCGTAGGTAGAAGCGAGCGCCTCATAATTCTCGGTAGAGGTGCGCACCACGCGCACGAGCGTATGGGTGAACCGGGAATCGGCACTCATGGTTCGCGAGCTGATGCGCGACTCCATATAAATATCGGGGTCGGAGGTATAGTTGATGGTCACCGACTGGTTGGTGATATTGACGTCCACCGAATCGAGCCCATACGCCGAAGACACCGCGATAATCGCCGAGTCTACGTCCATCGCATCCGCGCCATAGTAGAACATGGCCTCCGCCAGGCGCAGCGTGAAATTGAGGGTGTCGCGGGCGTACTCTTTCTCGCGGTACAGAGCCTCACACTGGGCGCGTTCTTCGCGTTTGGCACGCGGGGTAAACTGCCGCTGGGCGATGCGCGCCGCACCGCGCGGCGCCAGGTGTGCCACCGCCTGGCCGTCAGCACGCACGAAGGAACGCAGGGTGGTTCGCACGCCCCACCGCCCGCCCGTGCCGCGCCCGGCGGGCATCGTCGTAGTGGGTACGGATACCGGGGGCGCGCTCGCCGTGGGCTCTACACCGCCGAACCGCTGTGCCGCATGCGAATTGGGCACCTGCGGGATCATGCCCGTCATGGGGACGGGCTGGGACTGACGGTATTTAGCGACCTCCGTGACGATATTGCTGGAGGTCTGCGCGGGCGGCTCCTGCGGATGGGGTATCTCAGGCGGCACGCTCTGCACCGCCTGGATTACGGGTTCTTCGGGGATTTCCTCGTAGGGTATCTCCGGCTCGTAGGACATCTGTGGAGCCTCGTCGAGAGGCATACCGGATTCGTCGACGGGAAGAAGCTGGGTGTCGTCCGTATCGGTTTCCACGCCGTGCGCCGCCGCAACCTCGTAAAGCGCCTCACGCGCCTGCTCAGCCTGCTCGACCTCCTTGCCGCTGTGGGCAAGAGCCTCACGCAGCTTGGAGTCGTGCACTTCGGAGAGAGGCACGGCGAAGAAATATCCCGGGCGGCGAATATTCCTCGCGTTCTCATCGGCTGGGTTGTAGCTGTGCTCCTCGGGGTTCTTCGCCATAGTATCCCTTGATCGTGTTGCGTGCTGGTGCGCTGTGTGTACCGGTGAGTGGCGTGGCGGTGCGGCGTTTCCTAGTAGAAGGAATAGTGGTGTTTCTTCACCCACAGGCGAAGCATCAGCCGCTCCACACCGGCGTTCCAAAGCTTATATTTGAGCTCTGAAATAGGCTGATCGTAAACGCCCACGAAGTCGGTCACGTTCTTCGTGAACGAAGTTTTGAACAGGCCCAGACCGTAGTAAGGGTGTTCTTTATTCTTGAGTTCGGCGGCGGGCGGGGTGCCGCAGAAGTCATAGGTGCTGATCCCGTGCTCCTTCATGAGGTCGGTAATCGCAGTCCACTGTACCAGATGAGAGTCGCCGTACTGTTTACGGCGCGGCTTAGAACCGCCGTCTTTATAGGTGCCCTTCGTACCGTAGTTGATCACGTAGGCACCCACGGAAGGTTTGCCGTCTTCGTAGGTGAAGTAGAGCCTGCCCTGCCCCGCGTTCTCGAAGGCCCTCCAGAAGTCGCGGTAATACTCGTAGGGGCGCAGCAGAAGCGAAACTTTGCCCTGCCCCACGGTATCCATAAGGGCATACATGGCGCGCATATTTTCGTCGGTGAGCTCAACCCGTTTGACCTCGCAGCCCTCACGGGTGGCGCGGCGTACAGCGTTACGTCCGCGCGAAGACAGCGACTTAAGCACCTCTTCCTCGGTACCCTCGGTAGAGAGGATGGCGGTGTAGTCATTCGGCTGAATATCGGCGGTACGAACCAGCTCGGTGCCCGCAATGACCTGCTGGGCGTGCTCATCCGCCACGATTTCAGGTTCGATCTTAACGGCAAAAACACCCAATTTCTGCTCGGTAATCAGGCGGCGGTTCGCCTGCAGCAGGGCGGGCAGCTCATCGGCACCGTGCACCGCCGGGCCTTTGATGAAGTACCAGAGTTTGCCCAGCAGCGGAATATTCTTCTCGAACGCCAGGCTGTAGCTGGCGAAAGGCTGCCGCTCGCCGTCACGATCGACGGTGCCTTCATACACGATATAGCGGGGTTTCCACCCGTAGTCGGCTTTGACTTTTGCGAATGATGCGGACTGCAGCAGATTTCCGCCGTCCGGGTTGGCGATCACGTGGGTATCCCACTCCTGAATTTCTGCTGGGGTTGCAAAACGTGCCGTAATTTCGTGCAAGGGTCTCTATCTCTCGTGGGGTGGTGGGTGTTCCGAACGTTTTTCGCCCGCGAACCTTGTGCGGTCTTTTTTTGATGCGCTCGCGGCGCACGCACGCCTTAAGTCTAACAAGAGGCGCGGCGATTGGTGCATCGGCGGGGTTCGCCTCGTCTAAAAAGAGTCTTGATGCGAATAAAGAGTTAAAAACGCCGCTTTATTCGCATCAAGAGCCTTTTTATGCCCTTTCCGACCCGATCGGGCGGGCTGGGGCATGAGGTAAGGGAACAAGACCGGATGCGCGCCCGAGCCTTAAAGCAGGTATCCCGCCGCACGTGAAGCGACGGGATACCGGTAAAGCTGGCGAGAGTCGCCGGAAAGATTACTCTGCGTCGTGGTCGGTTTCGAGAATCTTCTTCAGGGTCTCTAGAGCTTCGTCTGCGCCTTCACCTTCTGCTCGGAGCACCACACGGTCACCGTGCTTAGCACCCAAGGACATCAGGGATAGGATCGAAGCCGCATCCATTGCCTCGTCTGCGGGCTCGCCTTCGGCTGCAATGGTGACCTCAACGGGGAGGTCGCCAGCTGCCTCAGCAAAAATTGCTGCGGGACGTGCGTGCAGACCAACGCGGCTTGCAATAGTGGCAATAACCTCTGCCATGGTTTTTCTCCTTTGTGAAGGAATCGTCTGTTATCGACTCCATGTTTATCAAACAGGAGGATGCACCCCCTGTTTTCCTGCCTCAATTGTACAGTTTTACTCACCGTTTGGGGACCAATGCCTCACCCGATCTTGAAATAAACTTTCAACACTGGATTAGCCTTTTCTCCACCGGGTTTGAGGCGTCTTCTAGAGGCCGAGCTCGTCCAGAATCGGCAGCTCAGCGCGGGCGGCAGCCTTCGCCTCGGCAGAGGAAATCTGTTCCAAAGCCTTGTTGGCAATATGGCGTGCCTGCTCCAGGGTCACCGACTTGAGCACCGCCGCAACCGCGGGGATAGCACCGGCGTTCATCGAGAGGGTATCAACCCCCAGACCGACCAGCACCACGGCCAGCGCCGGATCGGCGGCGGCCTCACCGCAGACGCTCACATACTTCTTCTCGCCAGCGTTCACCGAAGCTCGCTTAGCGCCCTTGACGGTCAGCTTAATCATCTTTAGCACCGCAGGCTGCCACGGGTTGTTCAGGTGAGCCAGATCGCCCAGCAGACGGTCTGCAGCCATCGTGTACTGGGTCAGGTCGTTGGTGCCGATCGACACGAAATCGACCTCACCCAAATCGCTTCAGCGTTCACGGCTGCGGCGGGGGTTTCAACCATCACGCCGTGTACCGGCAGGCCAACCTCCTTGAGCATTTTCGCAAAGTTGCGAGCCTCGGAGGTGGTCGAAATCATCGGTGCCATAACCCAAATATCGGCGTCGGAATCCTCGGACGCCTGCTTGATAGCCTCCAGCTGGCGGGTCAGCACGCCGGGTACGGTCCAGTCGGTGCGGAAACCGCGCACGCCCAGCGCCGGGTTTTCTTCGGGATTCACGTTCAGGAAGGGCAGAGGCTTGTCGGCACCCGCATCCAGGGTGCGAACCACGATGTGCTTGCCGGGGAAGGCATCAAACACAGACTTGTAAGTTGCCGCCTGGGCCTCAATAGACGGCTCGGCGTCGTGCCCCAGGAAGCCAAATTCGGTGCGCAGCAGACCCACGCCTTCAGCGTTCAGGCTGGCTGCTTTCTCGGCGGATTTGCCGTCGCCCACGTTCGCGTAGAGTGGCACGCGGGTGCCGTCGGCTAGCACGCCTTTACCGTCGAAGTCGGCGATAGGTTTGCGGTTAGCGTATTTTTCGGCGGCTTCGCGGTCTTCATCGGTCGGCTCAGTATTGACGATACCCGCGTTCGAGTCCACATAGACCTCGGTGCCGTCTGGAATATCGGTGACGCCCTTTGCCGCCACAATCGCGGGAAGACCCAGGCCGCGCGCCAAAATCGCGGTATGCGCCTGCGGACCACCGTCTGAAGTGATCAGGGCGATCACGTTCTTTGGGTCAAGGTCGCGGTATCTGCGGGGGCAAGATCAACTGCGGCGAGCACGAAAGGCTCCTCCGCGAAGGGGATGCCCGGCGCCTGCTGACCGGTCAGTTCCGCCACAATACGGGCGCGCACATCGTGAATATCGGTGACGCGCTCAGCCATGTAACCGCCAAGGGCAGCCATCTGGTCGGCGAACGAGGTTGCTGCCTCCCAAATCGCGCGCTCAGGTGCCATCTGCTGAGTCTCAACCAGCTTTACGGCGCTCTTAATCAGGGCGCGGTCGGTCGCCATCTGCGAGGTCGATTTGAGCACGGCCTTGCCGTCACGACCCGCGTTTTCGGCGCGTGCGAGCAGGTCCTCTTTCACGCGAACCGACGCATCTTGAATACGTTGACCGGCCTCTTCGGGGCTTTCACCGTCTAGGCGTAGACCGGCTTTAGGCTCTTGAATAGGCTCGGGCATCTGTAGCACGGGACCAATAACGCGTCCGGCATAAACACCGACGCCTTTATATGTAGTCATGAAGTTATATCCTTCGTGTTGGGTTCTCTACAGTGTAACGCTTATGCGGCGCTCTTCGCTGGGGTCTCGGTCGCAGTCTGCCGCGACTTCGCGCCAATCGACTTCAGCAGCACATAGGTGATGGCGGATACGACGGTACCGGCGACAACAGCGAGCAGGAACATCGGAATATTGTTGCTCAAACCAATAATCCAGATACCGCCGTGCGGTGCCGGGGATGCCACATGCGCATTCATCGAAATAGCACCGGCAATCGCGCCGCCTACGATGGAGGACGGGATCACGCGCGCCGGGTCTGCTGAGGCGAACGGAATAGCCCCCTCAGAGATGAAGGATGCGCCCAGCAGCCACGCGGCCTTGCCGTTTTCACGCTCGGGCTCGGTGAAGAGCTTGGGGCGCAGGGTGGTGGCAAGCGCCATAGCCAGCGGCGGAACCATGCCGGAGATAATAACGGCTGCCATGATTTCCTTGTTCACATCGGCACCCGAAGAAAGCCCGGCGGTTGCGAACAGATACGCCGCCTTGTTGATGGGACCACCCAGATCGGATGCCATCATGGCACCCAGAATCAGGCCGAGAACAAGAGCGGATGCGCCAGACATGGAGGTCAGCCAGTTCTGCAGGGATTCGAGAACCCACGCCAGCGGCGCGCCCAACAGCAGGTACATGATGCCGCCCGCAACGAGTGAGGTAATGAGCGGGGTAATGACCACGGGCATCATCGAACCGAGCCAGCGCGGCAGTTTGAGGGTGCCTAAAACCGTAGGCAATCAGACCGGCGAGCAGACCGCCGACGATGCCGCCGAGGAAGCCAGCCTTCACGGCAACCGCGACGGAACCGGCGATAAAGCCGGGCGCAATACCGGGGCGCTGCGCCAACCCGTAGGCGATAAAGGCGGCGAGCGCGGGAACCATCAGGTCAAGACCGAACTTACCGATGGTCTGCAGAACCGCGCCCAGGTAGAGGGTCCAGTGGGTGTCTCCCAGGTTGTAGATTGTGGCGTTGGCGAGGATTTTTCGGTATCGACATCGCCCAGGTTCGGCATGGTGATTGCTTCGAGGATGAAGCCCAGAGCCACGATAATGCCGCCGGCGGCGACGAACGGGATCATGTACGAAACACCGGTCATCACGGCCTTGTAGATGCGCGAACCCCACGAGCCTTCGGCGGCTGAGGAAGCGTCTTCTCCACTGGATGCGGCGGCACTCACGCGCTTGCCGTTGGGGTTTTCCGCTTCGGCGAGAGCCTCCTCAATCATGGCCTGCGGTTCGTCGATGCCGCGCTTCACGGGGGCTTCCACATAGGGCTTACCGGCGAAGCGGCTGCGGTCGCGCACGTTCACGGAGACCGCGAAAATGACGGCGTCGGCTTCATCAATATCGGCTTGGGTGAGGGTTTCGTTCCCGGAGGACCCCTGAGTCTCCACCTTGAAGTCGTAGCCGAGGTCTTCCGCCGCGTATTTGAGGGCATCCGCCGCCATATAGGTGTGCGCGATGCCGGTGGGGCATGCGGTGACCGCCACGATTTTCTTGGTGGCTGGCTTCTCGGATGCACTCGCTTCTGCGGAGTCGGTCTGTGCCGCTGCAGCTTGAGCGGATGCGCCTGCACCCGCCTTTTGCGCGTTCGATGCTGCCGAGTCGGCGGAGGCGGGAGCCTTCTTCGGAGCGCCGGTGCCGAGCGCATCGTTCACGAGGTCTACGATTTCTTCGGGGGTTTGTGCCTCACGCAGGGAGGCGGTGAAGCTCTTCTTCATGAGCGAACGCGCCAGCGTGGAGAGCAGTTTCAGGTGTTCCTGGTCTGCACCATCGGGGGCGGCGATGAAGAAGATCAGATCGGCAGGACCGTCTTTCGCGCCGAAGCTCACGCCGGGGTTGGGGCGTGCCATCGCGAGGGTGGGTTCGGTGACCGCCGCGCTTCGGCAGTGCGGAATGGCGATACCGCCGGGGATGCCGGTGTCGGTTTTGGATTCGCGGGCTTCTGCAGCTGCGTACAGCTGATCGTAGTCGGTGGCACGTGAGGCATTGACGACGGCGTGCGCGAGCTTGCTGATGACGTCGAATTTAGTCTCTCCCAGATTTTGGTCTAGGAGCACCAGCTCTGGGGTGATGAGCTCAGACATAATACCCTCCTCGGGGCGTATGATGCGGTGCGCCATGATGCCTGTGTGGGCGTTTTCAGTACGCACTCAAGTGTCCGTAAATATGTTGTTTTTAGTGGTTGACCAGGCTATATGCTATATGCCTGATATGGAATATAAGCTAAACGGAAAGCTGCCTTAGGGTTACTTTCTCGGGGGTTGTCATGGCTGCCGAAGGCATTTGTGTTCCGGGCAAGGATGCTGCCGCCGAGCCATGCGCAACCGCCTGCACGAGGCATTGCTGCGGTGACTCTCCCCGCTCATAAGCATAGAGAAAACCGGAGAGCGACGAATCCCCGGCGCCCACCGTGCTGCGCACCTTCACGGGTTCATGCTGTGCATGCCAGGCACCTTCGGCGGTCACGAGAACCGCGCCGGACCCGCCAAGGGTTGCCAGCACATAGGGAATGCCGTCATTCACCAAGGTTCGTGCGGTACGTGAGGTCAGCTCGGGGCTCGACTCCAGCTCTTCCCAGTTCTCGGCACCGGTCAGCTGTGCCAACTCCTCAGAATTCGGCTTAATCAGCGTAGGCTTTATCTGCCCCGCAACGGTAGCGATCAGCGGCGCCTCAGAGGTATCGACGGCGATCTTGCCTTCATATCCGCTGGCGCGCAGCTTCGCACACAGCTCGGCGTAATACGTTGCCTCCAGTCCACCAGGCAGCGAACCGGCAAGCACCACCCAATCTGCGTTTTCTGATTGGGCGATCACGAGCGCATCCAGGGCGTCGCGCAGCTTAGGGGTAAACTCGGTGCCGGGGGCGTTAAGCTTAGTAGTCGTGCCGTCCGGATCAACCACGGTGATATTCGAGCGGATAGGCTCACCCGTGGGCAGATTCGCAAACTGCACGCCGCTCGCCGCAAGGGCGGTCAGCACGGGGTCGGTAGCCTCTCCCGGAACCACCGCAACAGTAGGCACCTGAGAAGTATGTAAGGCACGCGAAATATTGACCCCCTTACCGCCGGGGTCTTGAACCGCGCCTACGGCACGCTGAACGGCGCCATGCGCTAGAGGGGAACCCAGTTCGATCGTGCGATCCAAACTAGGGTTAGCGGTGAGAGTCAGAATCATGCGATGAGCACCTCCACATGAGCGGCTTCAAGAGCCTGAGCAAGCGCACCATCGGGGGCGCGGTCGGTGATCATGGTATCGATATTCTCGAAGTCAGCAAAGCGCACGAGCGATTCCTGCCCAAACTTCGCAGAATCGCACAGAAGCACCACGCGCCGCGCCGATTTGCAGATCGCGGTCTTCACGATGGCCTCATTCATGCCGGGGGTGGAAACACCAAATTCGGCATCTATGCCGTTGGCACCAAGAAACGCAATGTCGGGGCGTACCGTAGCGAAGTATTCGGCGGCACGAGCACCAATCGCCGCCCAGGTCATCTTGCGCAGCTGACCGCCCACAAGTTCGAGGGTGACCCCCTCTGCTTCAGCGAGTTTGACTGCAATGTGCAGGGCATGGGTAATAATGATGCGGTCGCTGCCGGTCTTGAGGCTAAAGTTTTCTGACCCAATATAGTCCGCCAAAATCTCAATGGTCGAGCCGGCGTCAAGAACAATCGAACCCACATCAGAGTCACGCAGATACTCATAAGCCTTCGCAGCGATGCGGCGCTTCTCGGGAGTATTCATGCCCTGACGTGAGGCAATAGAGGACTCTAGGGAGGTAGACTGCTCAACGGTAACGGCGCCGCCATGCACGCGGCGCAGCTTACCCGCTTCTTCGAGGGAGGCAAGGTCTCGTCGCACAGTCTCCATGGTGACGTCATAGCGTCGAGCGAGATCAGCACCGTTAACGCGGCGTGCAGAAGATACCAGTTTCGCAATTTCGGCACGACGTTCTTCAGCAAACATATGCGCACATCACTTTCAAGGTATGGGTGTGGAGCGAACGAACCGTTCCACGCGAATTCTTAGGTCTGTATATCATGGCGGAACGGCGAATGCGTATCACCACTCAAGACAACAGTCTTGCCCCTGATTTTATGTGGGTTTATGTGGGTGCGTCAAGATAACCCACGGATAAATCATCGAATTTTTGTGAATTTACCCTCGAAACCACACTTAAGGTCAACTAATCCACAACAGACACACACTGTTCACCCCACAACGCATCTAAACCCACACCGGATGCGCAGATTCTAAACGTTCGGGCGCGAGTAGTTTTGATCTGCCTTGAACCATAAAGGTTTTCTAGTGCGTGGCGCGTTCAGGATGCGCGGGCATCCTCTTTGTACCGCCGTGTTCCTACTGCCGCCAGCGCATCCAGAGGCTATGCACACCCCAGGCGGTCAGGGAACCAATAAACGCACCCGTCCCGTTCATGAGCACGTCTAGAGGGTCGCCGGTGCGTTCGGGCATCGCCGTTTGAATGAGCTCGATTCCGGCACTGACCGCCACCGCGCCCAGAGTGATTACCCCTACCCTTCGCCACGGGCGGGCACGGCAGAACAGCAACAGCATGAGCAAAAACCCACCGGGGGCAAACATGATGACATTCGAGAGTTGTTCGATGCTCGCATAGGTGATAAACCCGGGCAACCAGCCCTGCGCGTGACCGGCATCGAGAAGCGAAGCCAGACGAGAGCCCGCCTCGTTATCGTCCACATGCTGCGGGGCGAACACGATCGTTGCAACGGCGGTACAATACAGCGCGAAAAGCGCCCATCCGACCGCCCGGAACACTCTGCCAGATCTACCAGACAAGACGACCCCGCTCATCGAACACCTTGTTCTCATCAAAGGCAAAAAGCCCCTTAAGATCGACCTCTAAAGGCTCGGCGTTCGGCACAGTCTGCGTATGCTCGTACCCCTGCACCGCCGAAATAGCGCGGCGAATCAGGCTCCCGTGGCTCACCACGATGATGCGCTCCCCGGGATACTGGCGCACAATCTCACGCAGAACACGCACAGCACGCACATACACATCGCGTTCGGTCTCTACCTGCGGATAGTAGCGGTCGGGGGCGCGGCGCTCGGGAACGGGAATATTCACGCCCTCGGCGGCACCATAATCACGTTCCACCAAGTCAGGGTAGGTTTCACTGACCGGAAGCCCGAAATCCTCGCCCACAAGCTGCGCGGTTTCATAGGCCCGCGAGAGTGGTGAAGAAATCACCCGGTCATAGTTCAAACCCAGGCTGCGCAGCTTCGCCCCGGTTTCACGCGCCTGTGCGCGACCGGTGTCGTTCAGCGGAATATCGCTGATACCTTGCATGAGCTGGTTCTTATTCCACTCGGTCTGTCCGTGGCGAATCAGCGTGAGCGAACCGCCCGCCAGGTTCTTAGGGAAAGGTTCGGCGTGCAGCTTAGGCTGGCGGTTAACCAACACGTGGGCATCAATCGCATCGTCAAGATAATCGGTGGGAAGCTCGGTGAGCGAAGCATTCGGAGGAATCGGGAACATGCCATCAATCGTCTCGTAGCCCTCATGCTCGCGGCCTTCCAGAAGCACAGTCATCGTCACCGCAATCAGCATGCCGTGAGCAGCCACCACAATGTTCTTGCCCTCATGCTCGCGGAGCACCCGGTTCAGGGCAGTCAGGGCGCGGCTCACCAGGGCCTCACGCTCCTCAACCCCGTATTTATGCCCATCCGTGCGGGATGCCGCCACCAGCTCAGGGGTTGCAGCCTCACCCTCCAAATCACCGAATGATCGTTCTTCTAGCCCCGCGTATGCGCTGCAGATACGGCACCCCTAGTGCCTGGGCAACAATCTGCCCGCTCTCCGCCGCGCGCTCAAGCGGGGACGAAACCACACCGTCAATCTGCACGCCGCGCTGAGCCATCTCACGCAGCTGCGGCACGGCACCCCGAACCTGTTCACGCCCCGTATCGTTCAGCGGAATATCGGTTCTGCCCTGAAACCGGTGATTTATATTCCAATCGGTCTGCCCGTGCCGAAGCAGAAAAAATCTTACCGGGCGTTTCCAGCGTGTTCATGCGGTGGGTCTGTGCGTCAGTCCTGGTCTTAAGTATGGCATCATCCGCACGATTTAGAGCCGTATCCCAGAACACGCCCCGCTCATCCTTAGGGATGAAAACCCGCGAAAAACCCGGCATTATCGCTGCATTTTTTCACTCCGCAGACGGATAAAAACGCCCCGTCTCCCTTGGAAAAATGGATGCTATGAATACTTCTTACACCTCATACGCACCCGTTATCTCGGTGCGCAACCTACCAAATCCTACGGACAGCACACAGTACTGCGCGATATTTCGCTCGATATTTACCCCGGCGAATCCGTGGCCGTTATGGGACCCTCCGGTTCTGGAAAAACCACGCTTCTGCACGCGCTTTCCGGCATTATTCGTATAGACTCGGGCACCATTCAGGTGCTCGGCGGCGGACCCGAAATACCGGGCGGGCGCGTTGAACTCGGTGCCCTGAGCGAAAAACAGCGCACAAGCCTACGCGCAAACTCCTTCGGATTCATCTTCCAGCAAGGGCTTCTCATCCCCGAGCTCACCGCAGAAGAAAACGTCTCGCTCGCCGCCATGATCTCCGGGGTATCGCGCGAGCAGGCACGCGGCGCATCCGCAAACCTGCTCGCCCGGCTGGGGCTAGGCGACATGTGCGAGAAACGCATCGGCGAACTTTCCGGCGGGCAGGCACAGCGCGTGGCGATTGCGCGTTCACAGATTACCGGTGCGCCGATTACTTTTGCGGATGAACCCACCGGCGCACTCGACAGCGTGACCGCCCAAGAGGTCATGGATCTTCTGCTCACACTCGTTCCGCAGCAGGGTAAAACCCTCGTGATCGTCACCCACGATCCACAGGTTGCGGCGCAATGCTCCCGCACAATCCACCTGCACGACGGGCAGATTGTGCAGGATAACCGGCAGGATCCCACCGCGCCCGGTCAGCAGGGCGGGGATTCGGTACAGTATCGGGTGCCCGCACCGCCGAGCCAGCCGGTACCGCCTCAGGATGCGGCACCCGCTCCTTCCGCGCAGCCGGGCGTCTTCCAGCCGGGGAACCCCACGGTGAACCCGCCCCAAACATACAACCGGGTTTCCGCACAAACACAGCCGCCCGCGAACGTTCGCTACTCCCCCGCCCATGCCCCGGGCACGGCGCACACCGCGGCCTCACGCAACCACGCACACGCGCCGCATAAACCCGCTCGACGCCCCTTCTGGATGCGCGGCCTCCTGGGGAAAGGCGCCTAAGAATGCAGACCTTCAAACTTCTCGCGCGCCGCACCCTGCCCACCTCACAGGCGGTCCTTCCGGTGCTTGCGTTTGCCGCATCTGCGGCGCTCTTTTTGCTGATCGCCGGAGGTATTCACGCCTTCTACACCTGGCTGGGCGGGGATGCCAGCACGGCCACCTCGGTCGAGGCGGGATCCGGCACCAAAAACACGGCGCACACGATGCAGCCGCTATACCTGATGCTCGCCTGGATCAGCGGGTTCCTGCTGCTCACCCCGCTCTTCACGCTTGGCGCATCCGCAGCACGGCTCAGCGCACGCCGCCGCGACGACCGCCTGGCAACCCTGCGGCTGCTGGGCGCCTCCACCCGGCGGCTTACCCTCTACACCATGCTCGATTCCGTGATCTACGCTGCGGTTGGGTTCGTGCTCGGGTTTATCGTGTACCTGGTTCTGGTGCTACCCTTCGGGATGCTGCGTTTCCAGAACATCCCGCTGGGCCCCGAAAATATGCTGCTGCCCCCACCCATCGTGCTGGTCTGCGGGTTTGTGAGCCTGATCATCGCCGCAACCAGTTCGCTCTTTGGGCTCTCGAAGGTGACCATCAGCCCGCTGGGGGTACGCACCCGTTCGGATAAGCCATCCCTGGGTAAACGCGCCCTCATTCTGGGCTGTGCGCTTCTAGTGGTGGGCTTCATCGGGGCGATTGCCTCCCACATTATGAATCTCGCCGCTGATTCGATGGGCTCGAACGGGTTCGTGTTGGTACTAGTAACCACCATCATGTTTGGGCTGCCGATCCTGCTCACGATGCTCGCCGTAGACCTGATTGGCGGGTTCGTGGTGGGCCTGTACGCCCGCATTCGGGTTCGCACCGCCCGCACCCCCGCAACCCTGCTGGCATATCGCTCCATTTTGGAATCGCCGCGCGCCGCCTGGCGGCAGGTCTCCGGGGTTGCCATGACCACGTTTATTGCCGCTTTCGTGGGGCCGATTCTGGGCATGGTCAATTCCGCGCCGGGTTTGGAAGAAGGCTCGGCGGAGTCCTATCTTATTGGGGATATACTGCAGGGTCTGGTGCTGGTGCTGTTCCTCTCCTACCTGCTGGTGGCGCTTTCGGCGCTACTGAACCAGTCCGCCGCCATTTACGAGCGCGGGTCGTTATATTCTTCTCTGCGGATGATGGGTACCGAAGCTGCGGTTTTGAAGCGTTCGAGGCGCATCGTGGTGTTTGGTCCGCTGCTGTTGGTGAGCTGCATGTCTGCGGTGGTGGCACTGCTGCTAACTAAATGCACTGCTGCTTGGTTCAGCGCTCTTGAGACAGGCTGCTGTACACCACCAGCACTGAGTATTCGGCTCCCGATCACGGAGTAGGGCTGGGGGCGGCTGGTATTCGCAGCGTTGGCAACCGGGCCCGTTATGGAGCAGGTCAGCCGCAAGCCGGTCTCGGCGGTGTAGCGTTCCCCTCCCCCATTGTCCGCAGGCAGGTAGTTTTTGTCCGAGCAGGTAGAAAATCCCTACCTTGTGTCGGCAATCCTACCTGCTCCCTTGAGGACCTCCTTAATAGGGATCAAAAGAGTCTTAGATTATACCTTTGCATGACTTTCATTCCACACGTGCGGATGCAGCATCCTCCCGTAAGACCTCACGAAATCCCACCCTTCAGACAGATGGCGTCCTCACGAACTTTCTCATCAAGACATCCTGCCCGCTTTGATATTTGAGCGCCCATCAATCTCCAAAACAAAGGCGCTCTTTCACGGGAAACCGCATCCTCGATAAACCCCACACGTGCGTTGGAATCTCGTACTGCTGCACCAGATTGAACCCCAAATCTAAAAGCCACCAGACATAGAGATACTCGGCTGCTCGAGATTCAAATAGAGGACTCATAATATCGGCGATATACCGTGCTTTGGGCGCCCGTACCCGGCGGCCTCACTCAGCGCTTTTATGAAGTCTGCGCAAACCAGACGCGCTCCCCGCCTCTGAAAACACTTGTGATGACGGGCCCCTCACGATCAGGGCGTCACGGGCGCATCCGATGAGGGCGGTAATGGGATCAACAATATCGAAGTCCCGACCATATCTAAGTGTGATGGTCGAAGATATTAACAGGTCATCTTGTCGATATACCACTCCCGCACGTTTGGCTCCTCCATCCGTACCTAGACATTGTGTGGAGCGCTCAAAGAAGACTGCGATAACGCGACGACCACTGTAATGCGTGAAAACGAGGGTTGTGCCGGTGCGTGAATAAGCAATAACTCCAGGCAAGATGTTTTCTGAACGGGAAATAGCTCTCATCCCATACTGACTTTTGATATATTGCCCAGGCGCAAGCTTAATAATCTTTTCTTGCCGTTGCCAGCGATGTAATAGTGCATTTTGAATATCCATTTTTTCTATAAGTTCATGAACGCTTTTGAAATGGATACTGAGGTTTTTCGTTGTCTGTCATGCTTGCTATCAAGCATATTTTGCTTCCCGACTACGCGTAGAAAAGCTGATGTGGATAACTCGCAGCAATATAATGATGGTTACGTTTTTGGGACATATTTTCCAACTTGATGTGCATAGAAAATCATCCCGTATGACGCGCCTGTCCTCCCGCAGGCAGGTAGTTTTTTGTCCCCGAGCAGGTGGGAAAATCCTACCTTGTCGGCGAAATCTACCTGCTCGCGGCATATAAGCGTTCAGACTGAAACTCGAACTGGGTTGAGAATATCCCAGGGTCCATGCCCTGAAAATCTGCAACGTTACGGTCACCAACATCGCCGCCAGTGTTCTCCAGGCAGTGGCGCCGCGATCAGCGCATCGTATTCTGATTTCTTATGCGGCACGTGGAGTTCAGCGCAGGTGAGAGCAACCTCTAAAGAAACCGGCAGGATGCGCCCCGCAAACTCCGGCGCAAGCTCATGAGAAAACCACTGCTGCAGAATCTGAGCCTGGGCCGCATCTTTGGGCATGCCGCAGGATTCCTGGCAGATCTCCATCATGCTAATCACGCTGATATACGTCGTTCACGTCCGTGTTCCACCAGCAGCGCACCGAAGGATGCATTCTGCCCGAGCGGTATTGCAGTTCGGAATCACATTTTATATCCGGCAAAATTTTTGGATTAGTTCTCCTCGCTGCCGAAAAGTCGCCGTCTTCTGCGAAGTCTATCTCGCGGTGAGGATTTGGGATGCTCGGTTCGCGATCAATATCAAAATCAATCTCGCCCGCCTCTGCCGACATGGTGGAAAGCGCATCCGCCAAGGAACGCCGAGGTTGCGGTTGGGCCAGTCGTTGATAGTCTTCAATACTCAAAATAACGTTGGTCGGTGTGCCGCGTTTGGTAATAAGACGGAAGGTTCTTCTGCACGGCGAGGCCGCAGGGTAGCACTGGCATTCTGTAAGTTAAATTCACGTGCTGATACTGTAGTCGTCATAGTTTTCTCCCCAAAATCAATTGTAGTAATATTTTTTCCATATTTCAGAATACCGCGAGCGGGTAGAGTTTTACACCGCCGAAGGTAGGATTTTTTCCTACCTGCTCGAGATGACCACCTGCTCGCGGAGAATAAATAATAGAGGCAGGTGTGGCAGAAGATGGAGACGTATTTGGACCGCATTGCCCACATCCTGAATTCCCCCGCTGCGCAATCTTCGGCTACGACGGGATGGCACCGATTCCGAAGACCGCCTGGAACCGCGCAGCTCGAACTCTCAACCCGCTGGAACATCCCCTTCAGCGACGACTACTCGAAGAAACAGTTAACTGAACTTACCGCGCATCAGGTTGCAGAAACGCTCGCCCGTCTCTCATATACCGGCGACCCTAACAACACCCAGGAATACGCCCAGCATCAGCACAATACCTCACTGAACTTGCGCATCGACAGATATTATCAACGCCGGTGTGGACCTCATTACCCGGTGCCCAAAAATTCCTCAACTACCTGGAAGCGAGCATAGCCGCCGTGGCCCGTCCGCATCCAACTCCTGCAGGCATTCTCGACACCAAATGCACCTATCGTTACGCCCGCTCGTGCGCACCTGCTGGGTCTAAAGCTGGGCGACATTCACGGCAGGCCCGCACCCATTATCTACCGGGAGGCGGCACGTCGCTAGGCTTCGCCGGGCGGATGCGCTCACGATCGAAGACTCACCAGCGGGCGCGCAGGCGGCACGAGACGCGGTTAAGGTTCTGTTACGCACCCCGGTAACTTTGCGATGCTTTCGCCGGGTTTGGGCACTTCGACACGTTTACCGACCCGCGGCACAGCTTGCAGCGCTTTTGTTTCGTGGGCACGGCTGGAGGATTCGGCGGTGAAAGCATCCCCACAACCCTGATGGCTGAGAGCTAAAATGACACCTCAGAACCCGGGTAAGATGCCCGCAACGAGCAGAATTTTGGCGACCAACCTGAGAAAGGTTTCGAGCGAAATAGCTATGTAGGCTGAACAAATAACCCGAATCAGCGAGACGACCTGCTTGAGCGGTATCAAGCGGGCGGGGCGCTACGGTTTGCGCTGCAGAACATAGCAGGCGCCGAGAGCTCGAATACTGCCCGTTCTGGGAAGAAAAGCCTGACCCAGTTGCGGTTCCCCCGAACTCATCGACCACCTGAAGGTACTGCGGGCGCGCCGCCGCCTGGTGAAACGCCCTCAGCCTGATTGCCCGTGGCGGTCAGGTTAACCACTCACGCTCTCAGGCATGCTCGGGTGCCCCTATTGCCTTTCCTCCCGGTGCTCTCGCCTTCGGAGCAGGCATCTTCGGCTGGTTCGCGGTGCGCCGTCGCCTCTCGCCTGGCTCGCCTGCCCGGGAGAAGCGCGGCACCAAACGCGAACGAAGCCGCTGATGGATACTGCCGCATGTGCTTGCGGCGGCGGGAATACATCCATTCTGGGTGTTCTCAGTGGTACCGTTGTTTACGCGCATGTGGACGTACGCTGGGCGCAATCACATCGTCATGTGGGGCGAGATCGGCACGACCCTGCTGATTTCGCGGCGCTCATCTACGGCATGATGGCGCTCTGGCGGGCCGCGGCGCGGGACGACGACGAACCGGGTGCCGCCCCACCAACTTCACCTTGGCAGAAGGGCACATCCGGCGATGCACCCGCAGGTTCCGCGGTACCGTCCGGATACTCAACCCGCGTCTAAAGACGATTCACCTCGTCGCGGCAGGCGGATGCAGTTGGGATGTGATGGAAGCAGGCCGGGTGGTTTCCGCGCAGCCAGTGAGCGACCGGATGCTCGCGTGATTGAACCGCATCACCACCATGCTCCAGCTCAAACGTTTGTTCGCCTGACGCTCCGACATAAAACTCACAACTCGCATGGGATGATGCGGGCTGCGCCTCCTCACTCAAGCCCAAACATACGCTCAAGGGGTTTCCCACGAAACGTTGCTTCGCCGAGAGCCTTGGTGCTTCTTATCAGCGAATCCTAGCGGCGCAAGCCTTCTTCGCCAGCATGTGCCGATGAGCTGCACGAGCTGCACCAGCGTGTAATACAACCTGGCCAGGTGATCTGGTCCTGGAACCTCTGGTAGCCGTCAACGTGGCGAACACTACCCGACGCCGCCGCCTTTACATACCCAGCCGCAGCCGACGTATCGACCACGCCGATCACGGTGAAGGTGTGGCCGGATCCAGCGGTCCGAGCGATTCAGGGATCATCACGGTAGAAGAATCCGCAGTTTGGAAGGCGCGCCCACCATCCCGCGCGCGGGCAGCCTCAATCACGCCGGGGTCGATCAGGAGACCATGTTCTGCTCCACAATGCGCGCAATAGCGGATGCGCCGAGGTCATTGCGAAAGATCGCCGCGTTTATGCTAAACAAGGTCTATTACTACCGCGCTGGTATGGGCGGTCCTAAAGCCCGCGGTGAATAATGAACAGGATAGGCGCACGATATTCACCAGAACGTTCAGCGCCGTGTAAAGCAAACCAGTTCCTGGAAGATATTTCCAGTGCGCGTGGTGTACAACCGAGCACCCTTGATCAGACCGAAGACCGGCAATCACCATCGTTACAGAGACCATATACAGGGTATCGAAGATGGCAGGAACCAACTTATCAGGAATGAAAGGGTATCCCAATTCTCACCGACGGGTTGATGCCGCTAACGGCAGAGTAGTCCTGAGTGCAGACATTGGCGCACCTCCTGTACGCGGGTTACGGTCTTCAGCTCAAGCAACCACTGGCATCAATACTCGTCCACATCATAAAGTTCAGAAGGTGAGGTTCCATAAACTTTCCCCCTGCAAGGTCTCAATGCCGCCGTGCACAATATTGAAGCGCGCACGTTCCGCCGAACCCAGGTACGCCAGGATTTTGCCGAGTTCCTGGTTTGCCTTCCGATCTCGACGTTTACCAAGTGGCCTTATGGTTCTTGCGCAGCGCGGCAGCCCGCATCGCCGGTGGGGCTCACAGCGACGGTGGTCGCCACAGATCGTTAAACCTCGGTCTGCGGATTCGAGAAAACCTCGTAAAACGCTTCCGGTTTCGACCCGCGCGGCCTTCTTCCGCAGCGCCACACGATCGGCGATCGAGCAACATCCATTCGTGGGTAATCACGCGATGGCCGTAATCAAGCTCGTTGGCCTCTTTGAGCAGCTCAAGCACCTCATGCGTGGTTTCAGGTCTGAGGCGCTGGTTGCCTCATCCGCCAGTAACCAGCAGGAAGGCTTCATGGCAGGCACACGGGCGATTACCTACACGCATGTTTCTGCCCGCCGGAAAGCTGACTCGGATAGTATTTTGCGCGGTCTGCCAAGCCCACGGAATTCAGGCATCTCCTGCACGCGTTGGTGCGTTCTCCTTTTTGCTCCATCCGGCGACCTTGAGCGAGACTCCACGTTTTGGGCTGCGGTGCCTCCGTCGTTCGGCTGTTCGCCCGCTTCTTGACGGTGAAACGTTTTTGACGGCGGCAACTTCTTTCTGCCCTTGCCGAAGATTTTGGAGACGTTATCAATCGGCCATTATGGGTTCAGCACCGATATCCGCTACGCCAGGGCTGATGAGGTGTTAGTGCCCTCCGGTAGCGGTAGCGCCGGGCTCTGGGTTCTTCGCCCACGGGGCTGCCTGTTCGCTCTGTACATATCTTTACTCTCCGTGTGTGTTTTAGGGCTGAAGCGGAATACGCCGCGGATGCGCTCGTATCGGCGGCGCGCATCCGCGTATATTCACCCAGGGACGGCAAGGCGGTAAGCCGGTTTCGCCTGGTTTTCAGGAAATTCCGGGTTACCGCATTTCGTGTGCACTCATGCACGTGTCTGGCTACTTGCAGGCGCAGTTCTTCTTTCTGCAAGCGCTTCCAGTTCGTCTGGGAGAGGTTCACCTCAGCCGCGATGTAGGTCTTCCTTCACGGCGTCCTGCACAGGCTGGGTGTGGAAGATTTCGGCATTTTCTTCCTTGGCAGGTTTCGTCGTCTACGCCATCTTCTGCGCCACGAACAGGTTCATGGCAGCGGGCGTCAGGGTTGTTGGGTCGTCCTGCGCGAGGCGTCGGGGGTTCAGGCGCATCCTGCCGAAAAGTGTTATTGATGACAGGCGTCCACGGGAGTCAAGAGACCACGGTCTGCGATGCGTCACAGGGTAACCTTGTTTTGGACTTCTCGGTGTCAATATCGTCGTGGGTGGAGATTTTGTCAGACAGGGTTACCGGGTTCTGGGCCTTCAGCAGCAACAAGAATGGCGCGTGCCTCGTTCACGGGGTCCATTCAGGACAGCAATGGTACCGTCCTGGGGAATTTCGTCTACCTTCTGTACTTCTGTGAGGAAAGGCCATAGGAGTGCGTATTGGTTGAACCGACGATCTGCAGATCTTACGAGTTCACGTTATGGTTACTTAGGTATGCGATGGCTGCTGGAAGCAGTTCAGGTGGTATGCTTGATTCCACGGAGGGGTTGGGCTGGTTATGATCGGTAAATTCCTGGTATTCGATGTGTCAAATACCCTGCTTGGCTTCTTGAGCACGTCGTTAAGCACTTTCTCGGTGCCGACCACGCCGATGGTGACCTTCTTGTTACCGCTACGTTGTTCGAGGAGGGAACCGCAGGCGGCGAGGGCTGAAGACGGGTACAACTGCCAGTGCAGCAACAAATTTCTTCGGCTGAAACTTTTCTGATGTTTGGGTTTGATGCGCCATATACCCGTGCACGGTTTAACTCTGTGCGGGTGGTTCCCGGGATTTCAGGGGTGTTACCCATTAGAGCATGCCCCCAGGTGTGGGTGGTGATTAATTTCCCGGCCACTGCGACACCTCCGTCACCTCGTCATATTTCTTAACTGTTCGGAACATGCAGGGTGTGAGCCAGGACTCGGGCAGGTTATCGGGCTTCCCTTCCGGCTCCGCAGGCAGGTAGTTTTTACCCCGAGCGGTGGGATTTCCGACCTGTTCATTGTATCCTGCTCGCGGTAAGTCTGATACAAACAGGGATGCGGCTGTTGCCACAAATCCGCCCTCGATGGCCCAGCCGCCGGGCAGAGGGCGGGCATCCGGCATAGTCAGGATGCGCGCCGTGGTGCCGCGCATCCTCTCCCTGCCCCGCCGCAGATTCGGCATCGCAGGCTACGGAAATATCGCTCACGTCAAACCCGCGAGGCAGGGGGTACCAGGTTTGAGCGCCGCCCTCTTTCGCAGCAGCACCTTCGGTAGACCCCGAAGACAGAGCACGCCGTTCTTCGTCGCGCACAATAGCTCGTACGGCAGCAGAGCGTGACACCGCAGGTTCAACATCGATCCCGATGCCATAGCGGGTATTGCCAGGCGACCGCCGCCGCACGATACCCGGCGCGATGGGTCATGCCCACAACCCCGGCAGGCCAGGCGGGGCGAACCATCGGCGCGCAGCACGAAGATGGGCTCAGTCGGCGGTTCAGTGAAGCTCAAACTCCCGCAGAGTACAGCCGCTTGAGCGCCAGTCGGACGCAGAACGCGCCGTAGTCGCCTCCTTTGTACTTACGCGCTTAGGGACGGCACTGAAAATACTCCCGTTCAGCATCGCGAAGGTGCCGAAATCACCGGTGGTCTCTGCCACGCATATCCGGCGGGCTTAGGCTTCATCAGCGATTCGCCCGCGTTCTCGACGGTGCTCATGTCACTCAAGCCCGCGAATTTTCGAGGTGCCGCCCGTGTTGTCGGTGCCCTTCATATCGTCAAACGCTGCATTCGCGGTTCACCCGTACCATTACCGCCGCCATCGCTGGTGTGTTGTACCCTAGTCAAAGGACGAATTCCGCCCTGCTGCGCAGCGTACGCCGCATTGCAGAGGAAATCCTCGATGAGCACCGCGGGCGAAAATTGATATCGGCGTGCATATGTTCCTCAAGCTCCACAACATAGCGCGCGGCCAGCATAGACAGCGGCGCGCACCGTATGAAGGCCGAACCGGCAATCTGCTCCACAGGCTGTTCGGCGCATGCGTTCAACTCACCCGCTCCGACTTGATGCACCAGCAGCTCACCGCACGCGCGGCACCAGAACAGGCTGGGTATATAACAGCTCAGCCCAGCGGCACTGAATTTGACGTAGCGCGGTAAGAACAAACTCATCGCACGTCGGTAGGCTGATGTACCATGCAATGTGGAGATTTAGTGCGCGGTTCCGGCAGCACGCGAATCGCATGCGGCGCCAAGGTTATGCGCGCCGCCTGCCGTTAATGGCGGCGATGATAAAGAGCAGAGCGCGGCAACAATCCCAAGAATAATGTCTTCGAGCAGGCGCGCAGTTGCGGCGCTGTACGTAAGGATTCTTCTTTTTCGCGCGACATGCCTTCGGCGGTATCGCATGGCTGCCGCTGGCTAAAGTCCTGCCGGCCCCGGTAGGCACGGCAGCTTTGAGCGTATCATTACTCGATACAGCCAGTTGGGCACCTCCGCGCAGCTCGGTCGCAGGTGGCGGCGGCTGGGGTGTTATTGCAGTTTTCAGGGCTGATTCAGGGTCACACATACGCGATGCTGCCGCGGCGTTCGAGGGGAGTACGGCGGGGTTATCTGCAGTGTTATTGATCATGAAGTACCATCCGAACTATGGCTGTTGTGGCCGGGGTTTTCTGGCCACTTTAACACTTGAACGGCAACAAAGATTTCGGCGGGGAAGTGCATCCCCAAAGATCTTCGCGCTCTGGTTGATGCGCTGCCGCGCCTACCTGCGAGTCCACCGGCTGCGGAACCTGGCGGCACTCACCCCGGCGTTCCACAAGCATGGAGGTACCCTCTGCGGGGCAACTGCCCGGCGAAGGTGGCGAGGCTCAGCAGGGCCCGCCCGTGCACGATGGTGCCGCCAGAGGGGGTGTGCGCCGCGCAGTACGGGTCTGTAGATCACTGGGTGTCGCCGGTGCAGAGATCGCCGAGAAGCGGTTGATGTTCTGCTGGCTGATGCGCATCCAGGGGTCTCGCCCAGGGTTCACCGATGCACGCGCGCTCGGGTCGGCAGTGCGTTCCGCGGTCATGATGCGCCTCCGGCGTGAGTCGGCAGCAGTTTGTACATCGCCTTCGGGTGATAGCGCCGCCTGCCGGTTCGGTGGCGGTTTCGGATCGACTCCGAGGGCGGGCGAGCCTGCGCACGGCGGGCGAACTTTGGCGCAGACGGAGCCGCCCACCGCCTTGAGTTTGGCGGATTTTGGCGGCAGCGCGGTACCGGAGTACACCTGGTTTGATGGGCATTTTACCCGCAGGTGAGCTGCTCTCTCCCACGCGCCGGGTTTGGCGGGGACGCTGCGACGGAACCGGCTGAATCCTTCGCGGGGGCTACCACCAGCCGTGGGCGCCTGGGTCTGCAGGGTGGGGTGCGCAGTTCGATGGGGGCGCATATCATTTCTTCTGACCGACCGGTTCGAGCAGACGCATCACGACGCCGCGACCGGCGACGGGATTTCGACCGTGGATTTTACGGCGGCGGTTCGACCACCACGAGCACCTGATCCAGCTCCGGCCTGCTGTCCTTCGCTGATGACCTCGATAATCTCACGAGCGGCCTCCCCCAAATCGGGCGGGTAAAGGTAGAGAATTTGGCCGGAAGCGTCGGAACCCTCGGGCGGTAAGGGCTCGGGGGCTCTGAGGCGGATAGAAGCGTGCGGTGTATCAGTCATGCGTATTTCTACAAAGTCATTCTCTCCGGCGTGAAGTTGCGATAAGCGCCCAGAATCTTCTCTTCATTCGGCAAATACGATTATTCCAGCCGGGCGGCGGAGATAAAACACGTCAGACGGTCACGCGCTCTACAGGGCGTTCTAAGTAATCGAAACAGCGTGATGGCGCGCCACCACCTCGCGCGAATCCGCCAGTCTGCAGGGGCCTCGTGTACCATGACAGCGCGGCGGTGCGCATCCGCTTTCGCATACGGTGTGTTCGTCGGAGCAGGGTGGTGCAAATCGATGCCTCAACGCTGGCACCCGTATTCGGCGGCGGTTTCAGCGGCGGCGGCAAGCGCCATCGAGGCTGCGTCGGCCGCGTAGCTGATAGAGGTTACGTCCTCGCCGGGGCGGCAGATTCGATGCCTGCCCAATCGGCGGAGGATCCGCCGGTATCGAGGTCGCCACTACTTCCAAGTACAGACGCTTGGGTTCATAGAAAATCACGGGTCGTCTTTTGCAGATCGCCTGGCGCAGCATATGGTAGGCATCCGAAGAAGAGTTCGAGGGGTATGCACGTGCAGCCCGGAGTATGCACCCGGCGTAGCCCTCCGAACTATCGCTATGATGGCCCGGCTTACCACCCGCCATGGGGCATGCGCGCACCACCACGGGCATGGAGGTCGCCGCGCGTGCGGTGCATTTTCACCAGGTTGCTCACATCTGTTCAAAGGGCGGGGTGCCGAAGCGTCAAACCATCGATCACGGGGCGGAACCCGTACATCGCCAGCCGATCCGCGGCCCCCATAATCCCCACGCCTCAGGAAGCCGGTGTCGAAGCAGCGTTCCTCGCCAAACCGTTCAGTCAGCCCGTCGGTCACACAGGAAAACTTACCGCCGGGGTGCCCTGCGTCCATGGGCATCATCCGCCACGCGGTCGTTATACTTGCATCTCGTGGCCCAAGGCCAGGTTGAGGGCGCCCACCATTGAGGTTCGCTGCACCGCATCCGAGGCAGGGGCCGGGTCCCGATTCCGGTGCCTGAGGGCGCGGTGTCGGATGCAGTCTTCGCGCCGCGCAATACCTGGGTATCTGCTGCCTGCTGGCTCATGCGTTTTCTCCATTCTGCGGCGTGCTGTTGTGCGTACTCTTCGGCGACGGCACTCCAAGGTTGCTGGCGGGTTCGCATACACACACATGGGCGAAAGGTCCTGGGTCAGGCATCTGCAGCTGCATCATGCTGGTGCGGGCCTCGGAAGCGATCTTTCTGCAGCCAGGATTGCGTTTCGATATGGGTCTTCGCGTTCGGCGGGCGCTGGTACATCTGATGCTGAATGCGGGTAAGCGGGTCGCCCGCGCCACTGCTCGACTTCTTCATGGCTGCCGGTACCCGATCAGGGTTGTCGGGTCATTAACTGCGGCCCCACGGTGAGTCATGCCTCAATCAGGGTGGGGCCGCCGCAGCTCAGGCCGCTCCACGGCTTCGATGCGGGCGGGGTACCTGCTCAAAATCGTTGCCGTCAGCCCGGTATGCGGGCGTGCGTACCCTTCGCCCTTCGCGGCGATACTTGCCGCGCGCATCTGCCGGGATACGGGGGTTGAGATAGCGTACGCTATTCTGCGAGGAAGACGACAGGGGCCCTCGAAGACGGCGGCGAGGTTAAGCGCCTCGCCGAAAGTCGCCTTCGCTTGTGGAATAATCGCCGCACATCGCGAGGCCGTGGAATCACCGGCGAATTTTGCCGCCATTGCCAGCCCGACCGCGTGGAGCGTATGCGTAACGGGGTTGCCTCAGGGCGGTATGCGTTTCGTGGGGAAGGCATACCCGCAGTGCTGCGAGGATCCGTGAAGGGCAGAGAACTTCCCGGCAAGGGTCGATACTGACTCGCGGCGGCGGCGACCAGGGTCACAGTGCGTGGGGAAGAAGCCCCAGTCGGCGGATTCTAAAGGCGAGGGGCGGCGGCAGCCTGGCACGCCTCCTGCCCCAGGGGATGGGGGTGCGCCCCCATGCTGTCCCTGTTATTTGGCGGGTTGCTCTTGCTGATTAAGTGCCTGCCCACTTGAGCACAGCGGCGTGGGCGGTGACCAGGCAGGTCATCACTCACGTTCTGCACCTGCTGCGGCAGGTTATGGTGTGTTGGGCATATTAACGCCTATCTGTCAGTCCCCTCATAAGCTCTTTTTACTTAGGGGTGTGGAAATGACATAAGTGAAATACGGTGGAGGCGGATTCTATTGCGCGCAGCCAGGATGCGCCTGACCGCCAGCGCTCAGGCGGTGGTTTTCGACGATCACGCCGCGCCCCAGGTGAATCCCTTTGAAGCGGTCAGCCAACAGTCTCCCAGGTTCACGTGCCTCCTGCTGCCCGACAGCTGGGGTAATCGGGATGGAGGCGGCGGGGCGTTCCCGTACCGGTCGATATATGAGGCACTTTGGAGGATCCCAGCGCAGCCGCCGTGCGACTATCGCCATAATCTTCGTTTGGCCTGGTGGCAGACCAGCTGGTCCCGATCCTCTCCGGGTCGATGCCGCACGGAATTAAAGTACGTAAGGTGATTTCCTCGGACCATCGCATCCACCCGCGCCATATAGACCTCGGCACCGTCCATCACCACCTGCTGCGTGGGTCAGAGTATACAGCGCCTGCGCCTGGCTGCCGTCGGAACCGAACAGACACATGGGAATTATTCATCCTCCCGCTCTACACCTCCGGGGCGCCTGTACGACAGCGGCACCGGCACCATCAAGCGGCGAAGGTACCGCCGTTACCCGCATCCTCAGGGTTAGTCAGGCGCGACATCATGTGAGCACCAATGACGGTCGATACTGCCCTGCTCGATTTTTTGAGGCGGCGCTGGTCGAGGCACAGGAACCCGGAACATGCGGCGTTCGGATCGGCCGCGCCCACCTGCGGGGCGCTAAACCTGCGGCGACGAGCGGGCGCAGGCCCGGCGAAACCTGAGATTGGCGGTTGGCGGATGCGGCGGCACCGAGTCGATTTCTTGGCGCCCGCCCATCCGCAAGTGCCTTCTCGCCAGCACAACAGCTCGGCGAGTCTGCTCCTGGCGCGGGTGGTGGCACGGCGCACTCAGTGCGACTGGCGATCATTCGTCGTCCACGCCGGGCGCTTGAATTCGCTGTTGGAATGGGTCATTGTTTGTGGCATAACGCTTGAAATTGTCCTCGCCAGTTCCTTTCTTGAATTTCTAGATAAAGGTGAATCGGCTGCGTGCGTAACAGCACCGCCTGATTCACAGTGATCCTCTGTCTGATAGGTGCCGCGGTGTTTCCTGCGCAGCACGGAGTTGAGGTTGGAATCTCGGTGACTCCACGAACTCCAACGCCCAACGAAAATTCGTTTGATTCTTCCGCCACGCACTGAGTTCGCGGGGAATTCTTCCCGGTACGATGCGCGAGCGCCGCCTTTTTCCTGAACTTTGCCGAGCTGCGCTTGCCATCGCGGAAGCCCCGGATAGTGGTTGGCAGGCGGTCGAAATGCCGTAGCGGGGGCTGTGGGCACGATGCGGCATTGGGCTAGTGCGAGGGTTCAGCTTGGGATCTAGAGGGACAATTCCGAGGGTTTTCTCTCGCGGCTCTTTACTTTGTTCCTGGGCGGTTTCGGTACCGTGAGCCCGTATCGTCACTTGGCGTCTCCGATCAAACCTGGGATGCGTCGCTCACCCCGCTTTTGGGGTGCGCCGGGGACGCCTGCACGTGCCCGTACGGCGTTCCCCACACGCGCGCCTTCAGGATTCGGCGGATGCGCCCCGGTGGAAACCGCATCCTGGACTGCGATGTTCCCGAGTTCACCGCGCAGTTCCTCCAGAAGGTATCGGCGGTGAGGAAGGCGCCGCGCCGTCGCTTTCAGCCCAGGCGGGTATCGCCCGCCCAGAATTTGATCGCCCGCTGATCGCATAGCGGCACGGCTGCCCGCGCCTGCGGCGGATGGGTGCTCACGGGAACGCGTGTGGGCTCAGCTCGATCGACTCGTCTGCGCCGGTTTGTGTCCAGGTCGCGAACGTCGCCGCCCAGAATATGCAGGGTGAACGTTAAGCCCGGCGCCGCGAAGCACGAAGATAGTCCACGGCCAGATTTCCGCCAGACACCTCGCGCCGAGCGCCTCGATCCTAACGGTGGTCTTTGATGTTCCCACATCGGTCGCTCGGCGTATTCAGCTCCCCTATCAGGGGCGATGCGTGTCATGCACCGCAGGAACGCGGTATTCCCGCCATTCGCCGGGTCTTCGGCGGAGGGTTTCCGCTTTGCGTGAGGTCCGCATCGGGTGCCGTGCCGGGGGCAGGGTGGTAGGCGCGACCGAGAAACGCGCGCCTCGCGGGTGCCAGGATGCATCCCGCCGCCAGTCGAACATCACCTCGGGGCTGCCGAGTACTCATGCGCGTATCGCCAGGGTCACGTTGTGCCCGCGACCCTGGGGGTTTGAGGTCCCAGCCTTTTGGGTGTGCCATCGGCCATTAACTGCTGAACGTGCGGGTGCTAAATCACTGTGGTTCGCCGCTGATGCGCCGCCCCAGCCACGCTTATCAGGTTTTCAGCCCCAGGGTGGGCGGTGCCTGCCCGTGCCGGAGGCCTGAAGCAGCGATGGACTCACACCCAGCCCGAAGAGAGGTGCCGATCGCCGATTTCGTGGAAACCGGATGTCCTCAGAAATGAAATGCCGAACACCTGCCGCAGCACGTTCACTTCAGTCGTATCGTTCCGGCTCAGTTTCCGGTGCCGTGGGCGTTCACACCGCGACACCTGCTCGGGGTTTGCCCGCAGTTTCAAGCGCACGGTTGAGGGCGTGGGCCGCATACTTGCCGTCCGGGTTCGGTGCCGTATTCCATGGTGACGTCTGGGAGAGCCCGTACCCTGCGATTTCGCCCGGTACCTCGGCGCCCCGGGCGCCAGGCGTTCTCGGCTGATTCGAGCACGAGAATACCTGCCCCCTCCCCAGGTTGAAGCCGTTGCGCTCCTCATCGAAGGGGTCGGTTCCCGTCGGGCGAGATCAGCAGCGGCGTTGAAGATAGCGCGGGTAGACCCGGGTGGTTCCCCGCCTCTGCGCCGCCTGGGCGGCTGCATCACCTCGCCCAGCGAATACTGCGCACCGGCGATAATCGCCTGCGCCCCGGAGAACACGCCGTGACGATTGCGATTTGTTTCGCCGTACAGCCCGTGGCGCATGGAAATATGCGCAGGCGCGGCGTTCGCCATCATCATGGGCACGGTCAGCGGCGAGACTTCCTCAGCGCCCTCGGTGTGCATCACTAAATGCTGCGTTTCGGTATCCAGCCCGCCGATAAGCGGTGCCGATATAGCGATGCGCCGCGCATCGCGGCTGTACCGCCCAGCCCGCCTGGGCGATAGCCTCATCGGCCGCCGCCACGTAGGCTGGGGCATGCCGGTCGCCCGGCGCATCTCGCGGCGACTGGGCAGGTTCTTCACGTCAAAGTCGAGGCATCGCCCAACCTTGCCGCCCAGCCCGTTCTCGTTTTCGTCGTTCAGCCCGCTCAGGCCCGCCACGGCACGCTCATGCAGCGTCTCGGCGCCAACACCCAGCGGGGTGACGGCACCGATTCCGTGATGACGTTACTCTCGTGCTCACTTCTCCTGTGCTACGAATAATATCACAACTCACCAGGGTGGAGCGTTTCAAAATCCTTGGGCTTGACAGGAATCATCAGCTGCTTCTTGACCGCCTGGGTGAGCTCCAGCAGCATCGGTCGAGTCCACATCGAATCGATTTTGGCGTCGGCTTGACGGTGCTGGCATAATATCGATCACCGGGTCACGAACTCTTCCAGGGATGCGGTGTTAACAGGGGTCTCAGTCATGGTTCTCTCCTGATCGGATTATCTAGTGTTTCTCTGTGGTTGGTTATCTGTTGTTCACGGCGGGTACCCGTGAACTCATACGGCGAACGGCGGGCTTACTTCGGGCAAGCGCAGACCTAGTTCAGTGAAACGCCTGAGCCTCAGCCACCATCTACCGCAATGCTCTGCCCGGTAAATGTAGTCAGCAGCGCGGTCGCTGGCAAGGAACGCCACGCCTCAGCGTATCGCGTGCCTGCGCGGGGCGGAGCCATCGGCGCGGCGCGCACCGACTGGAGTGAAGGTTTCAACCTCTTCGGTCATGGGTTTCAACAGGTCCAGGGCATACCGCGTTCACGGTCACCCCGCGTCGCGCCACCTCGATATGCCATCGCGCGGGTTATCCCAAAATTCCCGCTTTTCGCGGCGGAATAGCCGCCGGTTCCGGCGATTGTCCTCCCGGCGAGAATCGAGAGGTTGATGAATTCGCCCAAAACGTGCGCGAATCATCCTTGGCCCCAACGCTCGCCGCCGAGAGTACGAAAAACCGAGCTTAAGTTTGTCGAAGTCGCCGCATCCCGTTTCGTCGTCGCTGAGCCCCGCAACCAGCCCGTCGGGAACGAATCCGGCGTTATTGACCAGCACGGGTGACCTGCCCTAACGAGGTCTTCGAGGCGCATCAAAGGCGTCATCAAACTGAGGCGGTGCTGGTGACGTCGAAGATCGATGGGCATCGCGACACGCCCGCACTGCCAGCGCGCCGACCTCTTCGGCGCGCCTCGATTCCCGGTGGCGTAGCCGACGGCCAGTGGCTCCATCCGTCCTGCGCCAGTCTGGGCGACGATGTGGCGAACCAATATCTCCCGACGCTCTGCAAAGTGACGAGGGCGCATCCTGGGCGCTTCTGGCTGTGTCATCGGCTCGACCTAGGTGTGGCTCTGCGTATGCGCAGCGGGTTTACGGCGTATCGCGTGCACCGTGGTAGCTCGCCGCGCGGTGCTCAATAGCGTTACGTGGGATGCGTGAGACGCGTGTTTCGCCGTGTTTTGAGCGAAGGCGGCCCGCCCGGCGTCTGCGGTGTACGCTCAGGTTGAGAACACCGATCTGGCGCAGCAGGCCGAGCTCATCGCGCCCGCAGTGCCGATAGCCTTTGCCGTCTTCCACGCGCGGAACAGGTGCAGATGGTGAATCTCGGAAGGGGCTTACCGGTGCGGAATGCCCATGAACTCGCCGGTGTGAACGCTGCATGAACTTGGCATCACCGGTGGTAGTGCCGGAGCCGTCCGCGCTTGCCACGATCTTCTGGGGCTTCCACGGGGCATCGGAGAACGCACTGGTTCATGATTTCGCGGCGTTGCCAGTGTACCCTTCGCAGCCGCCGCCAACGCCTTCTGCCTTCGCCTCTACAGATCGACGCAAGTCGGGGTGAGATGCACTTTGGCGGGCGGTTTCGATATCCATGTTCGTGAAAATCTCAGCCACGCCGAGGTGCGGCAGTGCGCAGGTCTTCGGGCATCCTGCGCCATCCATAGCTTCGATAATATTTCCCACTTACCCATGGGTTTTCGCACTTTCAGTTATGACCTTCCGGTCACGGGGTTTTCATTTACTGTTTCCTCGACCGGTGAACGTGCAGCCACTCCACACTTGCACTCTTCGGTTGCAGCGGTGAGTTCGAGTGGCACATCCCACCCGGCTGCATCGCGCGCTTCGCAGTTACGCACCAAAGGTCGTCAATGAGGATGCACTGCGCCGGTTCACTCCGGCGAGTTCTGGCGGCGTACTTCGTAGATACCGGCGCTGCGGTTTGCGGTATCCGACCTCGAAGGAGAGCACGATGCTCGCTCAGAAAGTTGCCTCGGGTTCGTTGAGCTTCATAAGCGCGCCAGTGGTGTCATCCCAGGTGTAGCACCATATTTTGAGATCAGCCACCTTCACGCCGTGCGCCGCCAGATCTCGTGCGGGCCGCTGCCAGCTGCGTTGGGCTCTGCGGTCCCTTGGAACCAGTCGTCGGCGAGGGGTGTCGAGGCGGAAACGCCCGCCGACCTGTTCGGAAATTCTCGCTCAGCCATTCTCGCTCATCAGGGGCGTATCGACGGGATCTCCAGCACGGTCGGTATTGAGGTTGTGGTTGCGGGCGGCCGCTTCCGATCCGCGCGCAGCGGGACTCCAGTGAGCCCGCCTGTTCTGGCAGAGGGCAGCGCATCGTGTGGCTGGACCGGCGGGCGTGAGTACTCCGCCGAGACGTCCACACGCGTTAAATAATCGTGGTACGTCGCGACATAAGTGTCCTTTGTCATCTGGCTCGAGCCAATCCGCGAACTGCCGGTTATCTTGTTCAGCCACCGAATTCCCCGCGCTATTGCCGTTGCGCAGATCTGCGCACGGTGAGATCGAGTTCCAGCGAAGTGCGGGAAATTCCGCGGATTGAGGAAATTTCGGGGCGCGCTGCATATCCGGGCGGGCTGCCGTTAGCAGAGCTGCCGTGCCGCGGTCAAAATTTGCATATTGGTGATGTGGTGTCGTAGGCGTGGTCGAAAAGCGCCTTATTCGCCACCTTCGAAGTCGCTGCGCACTCGGGGTTTCGCGGTGTTCAGCTGCGAGATCACCACGTTGAGGGGTTGCGCCTACCCACACGCTCGGGGCGATGGGATCCCGGCACGCTCTGTGAAGGGTCAGCTCAGTGCAGGTTCGTCGGTCGGGCGGCGAGTGCCGCCAGTACTCGCTGCGCAGCGCCTGCAGTGGTTTTTGGTGAGAATGCGCCCGCCGCTGCAGAGTGCTCGGCGATCCTGCCCGGTTGCTCATGATATTGAGCTGCCGGTAGCACCGACCGGACCGCGGGCGCGCGCGCCGAATGGAGGTCCAGTCAAGTAGTTGCGAATCAGCGGGTTGGTATCTTCCGAGGGTTTAGCGCAGCGATTTCATGCCGTGATAACGTGAGCCCAAACTCGTTGGAGATCAGGGTGTTTCCGGCGTCTACACCGACTACGTGGGCGCTGGGCAATCGTCGCGCTACGCGCAATTTCAGCGACGGCAGCAGGAGCGCATCAGCCCTTCGGCATCGTTGTAGATGCCGTCGTGAAAGAAGCTGCGCGATGAGGGCAGCTGCGCCGCCACGAGCACATGCTGCGCGCTCTGCCGGCGAATATCCGTGAGGTGAAAAGGCACTGGAAACCGCCGCGTATCGGTGTGTACCTTATGGCGATCGGCGGTACGGTCATAGTGCAGATCTTCCTATATCCGGAGTCTATCGTGATAGTTTCGTCGAGCTCTGCGCCGACTCGCATGGCGAGGGCTCATTGCCCCCTCCTTTGGCTGTCGGTTAGTGGCTGCTGCACGTGGTTATGTGTCCGTGGGGCTTACCGCGTGCGGGTGAGCTCAAGCTCCTTGGGTGCGCGTTATCGGTGTTGTTAGCGCCCCGCCACGCTGGATACGGGTAATATGGTGAAGAGATCTCGATATCAAAAAGATATAAAGTACGGTCACTGTGGGTGGCAGAAGTGTGACGATGATCCCTTGATATTTACCGCGTGATTCACGATGGATGCGGGCTCGCGAAAGACCAGAAAGCGCAGCGCTTGTCTATCCTGGCGTATACCTGAAATTTAGCGTACCGCTGCCCGTGAGGAGTTGGGTCAGCGGGACCCGAGTGTCGAAGGCTTCGAGCGTGCAGGCATAGCGCACCGCATCGATACGTTATCTGGCGTCTGTGTAAGCTTCTGCTGATTTCTGCCGGAGTTCATAGCGTTCCGCCGTTTCCTCATCCCTACCGTGGTGGAGATACCATCTGGAACGTTTCGGAAGTTTGAGCGTCAGGTTCCTGATGGTTGTCTGCGATGGTTGAAATATGCAGCGCTGGCCCAAGGCAGCAGCTTAGCTGCGGGTTCTGGTTCCGGCGCGACCGCTCGTTCGACGGCGGGTTCATAGCCGCGTTTGGGAAGCACGCGCAGTGAAGACGGCAGCAGCACCCAAAAGACCGGGACTGCCGCACTCTACCCAGCACGCAGCGGCTACGCCTACAGGGCGATTGTGCCGTTGCGGTGGCGATCTCCGATACTCCCATCAACGCGCGATGCAGGAGGCGCCCGCCGAGCTGCGCAGCAACATCGGCAGCCGCCGAGCTCCGCGCCGGTTTGTTTCTTGCGGTCGATTCAATGATCGAGTTCACGGAGGCCGGGGCGCGAAAACCCACACCCAGCCCGAACGTGAAGGCGCTGACCACCAACCTGCCCGCTCTTGGGCGAGGACTGATATTCAGCCAGAAGCACCATGCCGAGGGGCGACCATGTGAGGGCCGGTGGCTGGGACGGGACCCAGCCTCGAACTTCGGCGAGTTTGGGCGAGATCGGTGCCACGAGACCGCCAGGGCACATGGCGAGCATATGCAGCACCGGAAATAAAAGCAGTCAGCCTTCAGGGACGAACTGCGATGCTGAGTCGCGATGAGACAGCCCGCCGAGACGAAAATACCAGAAGAGATCGCCAGCGGCGCGCGCCGAACCGGCGGTTACGGAAGACCTCGTGGCTGAGCATGGGCGATGCGCTGCGGTGCCCCACACGATGAAGATCGGAATCGGCACCACACCCTGCAATCAGCAGGGTCAGCGTCAGAAAGCAGCGAGTGTCCAGCTCTGCGCTCCGCGGCGATGATGCCATGTAATACGCGTGGGCGGCCCGAAAGATCGAGGAGGATCAGCCCGAAGAAGTCGAGCGGGAAGAGTGCTTTTTGAGGATTCCGGGCGAGCATCAGGCATGCTAGGAATGCCACGGCTGTGATAATAGGCACAGCTGACCAGGAAGACTGAGTCCGCAAAACCTTTTGAGCAGCAGTCCGCCCACGATGGGACCGAGCGGAGACGCGAGTGAGACATTCCTACCCAAATTCCGAGAGCTTTAGCACGTTCTCATGGTCTGGATATCACGAATAGAAGTGCTAGGGTCGAAGGCATAATAAATGCTGATCAGAGACCCATAATACTCGTGGATAAGTACTTCAGACATTAGAAAGCCGCAATATTGAGACCAAGCAGCAAAATATAAACATACCGGCTAGAAAGAAACTTGGTTTATGTCCGATTCTGTCGCGAGACCGCCGAAGAAAAGCAGCAGTGGCAAAATGCAAGTGAATAGGCTGCAACAACCCTGTACAGTTGTCACTTCGTTGCCTGTAAGACCAGTCTCCATAGACGGTATAGTGCATCGCAACAATGAGCGAATTCAGCCGGTCACAACCAGCGCTAGCACATAAACCCGAGGCTGACCAGCGCTTGGGGTGGGGTGTAGTCACGCTCATGGTCCTTGAAGTGGTTGGAAGACATAGCTATGTAACAGTGATGTCTCAAGTATACAGTTCAAATTTTGGTCTGTCAATCGTTTATTTTCACTATTTTACACGTCAATTATTTATATATTTACGCTGCCACCGAAATAAAATTAGTGTCGCTGTAAATTATTAAAGAGAATTGAGAGAGTGAAGGTTTAGTATATTTTTCCTTAAATACTTTTCATCAAAACTCCCGGCAATTATCGCATAAACCTACCGCGTTGTGTTGAGCGCATAGCATAATCCCGTCCCGTTCACCACGGTCCGTTCGCTGTCTGCAGCAAAGGCGAGCACACGACGAGAACCCCTTGTGTGGGATGCCTTACGCCCCGTACCATACAGAATGTCGGGCCTGTACCGCATGAGGGAACCGACCACGGCGTGTCGTGGCATCGAAATTTCCAGGAAGATCAGGTCGCCGGCGCTAGAATAGCGTAGCCCGTAGTTACAGCCTAGTAAACTCGTGTCCTCGGGAAACCCGTAGTCTTGTAGGCGTATCTGCTCAGATCCAGATCCCGCATGACATCCGATCGTCCCGCTGTCGCCTCAATGACCACCAGGCGATGGTTGGTGTATAGCGGTTCAGGTGCTTGTCGGTCTTGGTGAGCCCCCCCCGAAGTCTTCAGCTCAAACTTCTTCGGTATGGCTTTACCTCAGATACAGCAGGGTGACTTTAAAGCCTTGGTGAGGGTGAGCTTATAGGTTTAGTTCTCAGCCAACCCAACCCTATGCTCGTCAGGGAGGCCAAGAGGGTAACCAATTGTAGCGGTTACCTCCGGTGCACGGGCAAGGAGACAGACGGTTTCTTCTAGGGCGTGTTGATGGGTTAGTTGGTTTTTGATAGGATCCATCATACGTCGGCTGGTGAGGCCGCTTGTTTTTCTGTGCAATGGTTAGAGGTGCTGACTAGCCTTACAACTAACGCTCTGCCACAGTGGAGAAACAGTGCCTGTCGAATATGTATAATCCACGTTATAAATATTAGGATACAAAAGTAGGCTCCTCCTACCTAAAGACTAGGTGGAGATAACTACTTTTTCAAAAATATTTAATTATATGATATAATACTATATGAAGCACCTGAATACAAATTAATTATTCATCCTTCATGAAGGCCATAAATGCAGGACCATCAAAAGAAAATGGTCGACGCTACAATTTTCACCATCTTACGGTAAAAATTCAGGAACCTCAGACTCGCGTGGCACCGCAGCAGAATTGCGCGGTGTAACATGCTATGACGGCTTCTTTGTCTCCTTCTGGGTAATAAGCTGAGAAAGCTCAACTTTTTGTGGTAGCATCATGAAAACTTTCCCGCACTTTTGACGTATTCGCTCTTTGTTGAGTTTTTGCTCTAGTGTCTGAAGCCGTAGGCCATAGTATCACTAATGTAATCCTGCCAGTTTCCGGCATGGATAGATGCAAAAATAATCCAAAAACGGTCTGCTTGGTAGTCATTCAGTTCTAGTCTCCTCACTAAAATATAACAGACGAAAGATGCTGGTGTGGGCAACCCACCACTTAACCATAACAGATATATTCCTGTTATATGGGTAATAACTACATATATAATTCACCTCGAACCTTTATGCACCCCAAATCCGGTGCACTTTTGCGGCGATCGACCGTACGGTCGTGAGGCAAGATCCTCTGCAGCATAATCGATAGATAAAAGCTGTCGGCTGATAAGTGCTTGATCCAGGACTTCTGCGGTGGGGTGAGCCAGTCACGAACGCTGTCGGCTAATCCGCCGAAGAAAAGCAGCGGTGTCGCGAAGGCGAGCTGAATACGCCGCCACAAATCATTGCAGCTGCTCACCGGTGGCTGCAGCACCCCTACCTCCCATCGAGGGATGGTGACCCGCGACAATCAGGGAATCTGGGCCCGTCACCACGAGCGCAAGGCACACACATCAGGATTGCCCACGCGTTTGGGATGCGTTACGCCCCAAAATTTTTCGGTGTGTCCGTCTGCTGTACGCACTACGAGGGAGAAACAAACCAAAAGTCTGCTTCTCCCCCGCTAGAATCTATGGGCTCATAGTGAGTGTTTCTGGAACCTCGTAGTCTTGTAGAGCGTATCCGTTAGACCAGATCACGCACTACCTATTCTCGAGGTAGCCAGTCAGGGGCTTCACCGATTCAGAAGCTTTAGGCTTTTCCCTGAAGAACCCGTTATGGTAGCAAAACCCCGACATCGTACCGCGCAGAATCTTATCGCTTGGGGAAGCGAAGAAGATGACACAGCCCTTTCCTCTTCCCTGCGCTTGCAGCACCCGGATGAATTCTCCGCCAGCATGACGAGTATTGCAGCAGTATCATCCCGCGGCGGCCTGATACTTCTCCTTGTTCGTGAGTTCGAGAACATCACTCGACTTAAAGGTACCCGCGCCCAGGTTGAAGGTGAACTGACACGAGCGCATCGTATTGCTTCTGGAGTAATTTCACGGTAACAGCAGAATTCACAGCAGCTTCGGTAGGGCTTCAAATCTGCGAAGGATCTCCTCCCTTCCTCTTCAGTGATATGCTGCCCTCATAAACGGGGTATTGCTCAATACTGGGCGCACGGGTCGAATGCCCGTAACCAATCGTGAGAACGCCCGCCACGTCGTAGTAGGCGTCGCCCTGAACCCTTCTTTCTCTTCCCAAGAGAGGCAATTCCGTCAGGTGATATCTGATGCATTGGTATCAACTCCTCTGAAGAATAATTACGATTTCATTAAGAGGTTCCGGTCCCCACCGTAACTAAGGATTCAGAGTCCACGAAGAGGTATGACAGGCAGTCTTCTGCCTTGACGCTCGAACTCGCAGTTGTAGCCAGAGTGTGTTTTTACTCAAACTCCCCGCTGGCGATTAACTGTTCGCGTACCTTACGGCGCAGAATCTCTGCCGAGCATCGACCGCAGATCGTCCACCGCCACAATCCTGCGCGGCACCTTATAGCGGGTCACGCGCGCATAGCAGGTGCTCGCGCAGCGCATGTTCATCAACCGCGTGCCCTTCGGCGGAATCACGGCGGCGACACTCATCTCTCCCCCGCTGGCCTGCAGGATACCCACGACCGCCGCATCCGCCACGGAATCGTGCTGTTTCAGGGCGGTTTCCACTTCGGTGGGTGAGACGTTGAACCCGCCGGTACCGATGACTTCGTAATGCGGTCCACGATCTGGATGAAGTAGTCTTCGTCCAGGGCGCCAATATCGCCGGTGCGCAGCCAGCCGTCAGCCGTAATGGTTTTCTGCGTGTCTTCCTCGCGTTTCCAGTACCCGGCGAAACCATTGCGGGCCGTGAACCCACAGCTCGCCCTCTTCGCCGAGCGGCACATCCTGAAAGGGTGTCGGGGTCTACCACGCGAATATCGGTCGAGGAAGGGATACCGATTGACCCGGCGCGGCGCGTATCGTTGAGCAGGTTGCATGAGACGAGCGGCGCGCACTCGGTCAGCCCGTCAGCCCTCAACCATGTACCCGCCGGATGCGTCCTCCCACTCTGCCACCAGCTCAGGGCGGCAGGTTCATGGCGCCCGAGAACCGCTAGCGAACACTGCAGCGAGATACCCTGATCTTTTGGCGACATCCATCAGACGGCGGTACGACCGGCGTACCGCGGGCAGGAATCGTGGGGCGGGTCTTCTTCATCGCTCAATAATCAGACCCATATCGACGGTTGGGAAGAGCACCAGCCGGGCACGGCACAGCGCCGCAATCGTCACACCCAGGGTCATGCCGTAGGCGTGGAAGAGCGGCAGCACCGAGTAGATGCTCTCGTTATCGCTGGGTTTAATCCAGGCTTCGCCCATACGCCCGTTCGATTCGAGGTTGCGGTGGGTGAGCATCACGCCTTTGGGCAGTCCGGTGGTGCCGGAGGTGTACTGCAAGAGCGCTACGTCGTGGGCGGTGGGCCGTTTGAAGTCGAGGGTTGATCGGCGGGCTCTTGAGAAGCTGCGCCCAGCTGGTGGTTCCGGGGGCGGCTCCTTCGAGTTTTTCTCGTGAACTGCGCGCCTTTTTGACCGGCAGTTTGAGCGCCGCGCGGGTGAGGGCAGGCATCGCTTTAATAAGGTTCACGGCGTAAATATGTGCCGGTCTAATATCGTCGGGAAGGCCCGTAATATGCCCAGAAATTTTATCCCACACGATGGCGGCCTTCGCGCCGTGATCCTCAAACATGTGCCGCAGCTCGGCGCCGGTGTAAAGGGGGTTATGTTCCACGACAATCGCACCCAGGCGCAGAATCGCATAGAAGGCACAATATGCTGCGGGCAGTTGGGCAGAATCAGGGCGACCCGATCCCCCGCCTGCACCCCGGCCAGGCGCAGCCCTTCGGCGGCGCGGTCGATCTGACTGCCAAGTTCGGCATAGGTGGTGGTTGCGCCGAAGAATTCGAGGGCAACCTTGTGGGGAACCTCACGGACAGCATCGTCAATCAGGTGACTCAGTGAGGTTTCGGGTAGGTGAACGTCTACGGCGACGCCGGGTGAATAATTTTTGAGCCAGGGGCGATGCGCCAGCGGGTTCTGCCCGGAAGCAGCATCAGGCGTGGTTTGAGCGGATGCGGGTCTTTGAGATTCCTGCGCGGGGGCTTGGGCATCGTGCGGATGCGAGTCGTGATATTGCGGGTCAGTCATGCTTCGATTGTGCCTGCTGGAGACCTGTTTTCGCTCAATCCCGCGACGCGCTGTGCGCGCCCATTCTGCGTTCGTTCCGCCCCATTCCGCGAGCAGTATTCGAGGTTTCTTCGACCATACACTCGCTCCCACTTGCGACGTCTCTATATACAACGACGTACACCCCGTGCATCAGCACATATCGCAATGTTACGGTGGAGAATATGAGTGAGAAGTCTTTCGGCAATAATCCCACACAGCAGAATTCGAGCTCGCAGATCTTGGCAGCGGGCACCGCACGCCCGGCTCTTCCTCTCCGGAAACTCTACGGTATGCGTTTTGGGATTAGCAGGTATAACGCTTGCGCTCATGGCTCAGACTTTTTCTTGCCATCTTTTATCCGAGTTCTCTCAATTATTTCCCGGTATATACATCCTCACCTATCCTCGTTACTGTGCTCTACTGGGGTCTGCAGATCACCGCGACAATATTTTATCTGCGGTCACGGTATTTAGGGTTTATCCTCGGAGCCAATATCGTGGGTGCGCTGCATCATGGGCTTGACCTCTTCATGCTTATCTTCCTGGGGATTCTGTATCACCCGGACGGTATCGGTCATTATCTCGAAGGTGCAAACGCTGTATATATAATTGCTTACTGGCTCGGACAGGCTGTTACCCTCATCGACTTTACGCTCTGCATTGTCTTTATCATCGTGCTCATGCGTGTATTTTCTCGCCGCAGCCAGAGCACAGTTCAGCCCTAGCGCCTAGCCCAGTTCCCTGTGTTCAAGCCCTAGTTGAGAGCACTATGCAGCAAGCCTGCATCCGATGGGGCCTTTCTGAGATACTAGGGTGCATGAGCAACAGGGCATGACATTACCGACGAGCAGGTTTTAAAAGCTGCTCCGAGAAATCTCGAAACGCTTCGCCATTCTGGGCGGCATCGTGATTCTCATCGGCTTAGCAATTATCCTCATTATGTACTTCTGGATGGGAGGGACTCACTCATGAGCAAGCCCAACCGCCAGAACCTCAGCGAGGCTTTTGAACGCATGACGGCGGGCAAAGCCTACCGCTCTACCGAGGAGAATAAGCAGGTCGGCGATTCTATCTACCAAGCGGTCAAGTTTTTCGAGCAGTACTATGCGCGCGGCGAGCACGCCCACGGCATGCAGGTGCTCCGCGACTACTTGGGCAGCCTGGGCGAGCATACCCAGATGCGCCCGCCGGTTGCCTTCGATTTTGGGGTCAATACCCATATTGGCAAGTATTGTTTCTTCAATTTCAACACCACGTTCCTAGACGTAGCCCCCATTACCATCGGCGACTATGTGTTCGTCGGTCCCGGCTGCCAGTTCCTCACCCCCACCCACCCGATTAATGTTCAGGATCGCATCAATTTTTGGGAGGGCGCTCTGCCGATCACGGTAGGCAATAACGTGTGGATAGCGGCGGAGCCATTATTCTGGAGGCGTCACGATCGGTGAAAACGCGGTGATCGGGGCGGGGTCTGTGGTCACGAAAGACGTGCCCGAGAACACGATCGTCGCCGGTAATCCGGCGCGCACTATCCGCACGATTGACCCGCAGCAGCGACCGGCGCATCCGCACCAATACAGCGACCAGGAAATGACGCAGGCGCAGGAATTTTATGCGCGCCTTGAAGCTGATAACTTTTAATATCGCTCAACTTCCGACCCTTAAACTGAGCGCCACAAGCGCCACGGTTTTTATGAGCATATATAGATAAAAATTCTCAGATGCCAACCACCGATATGGAGGAGACCATGACATCTACCCCAAAGAATACCTCAGGTCCCCATCGCAATACCCCTGCTGAAGAAAATACCGCTCACGCGAAGGATAAAACGAACCAGAGTGAGCTTCGGGAGAGCTCTCATGACGCATGGGACGCCGCTTTTGAGAGCGACGACCCGACCGTCGTGCTCTCCCCCAAGGATGTACCGGTCGATGATATAGCCGAAGAGAAAACCCGTCCTCTCTCGCCGCCGACCAGCGGAAAATATCTTGAGGAAAGTTCTTCATCCGCCAATGCACAGGTGAAGACTGATGCGGGTACCGCCAAGGATCGTTCACGCGATGGCGATTCTTCCTTCGGCTGGCTAGAAGATTCCGACGAGTCTGCCGGCAGCGACTCCGTGGATCAGTTGCGCCCCGCCGTGCCCAGCAGCATGGTTACCTACAGTACGGAGGCGCTTCCCCCGCTCCCCGAGCATCCCACGACGCCCAGGGAAGGCGGCGACAGTAATACCATTGTGGCTGTGTCTACTCCTTCCCCCGCGCAAAATTACCTCATAGAAGACGGTGAGGATACCGACGAGCACGCCCCCATTCTTACGGCGGCAACTGCGTTCGAGCTTCAGAAAGCACGCTACGGACGACTTCAGGTTATTCCCGGGTTAATGGGTTGGTTCGCCGCAATGGGCGTCTTGCAGTTTTTGCTCTGGGTTACGGCAATCGTGGTCGAGGCCAATCACGGAGCCCCTTACGATTCCTTGGCTCCTATTGTGCGCGGGTTATTCTCGGGGAACGATGCGCTCGCTCTCTGGCAGGGTATCGGAACCGGTGCCGCATACCTGGTGGCGTACTGCATCGGCGGGTATGTGGCTGGCCGCATGGCGCGGTTCTCCAGCACAAAGCAGGGCATCTCGGTGTGGCTGTGGCAGATCATGATCATATTTGCAGCAAGCCTGCTCACCTATTTCACACCCCAGGTTTTTCAGGGAGGCTCCGCAAACCTTTCCGTGCAGTGGTATACGCAGCACGGTACGGCAAGCGCTATTCTTTCGGTTGCGTTGGTTCTCTGCATCACCTTCATCGCTGCGGTTCTGGGCGGACTGATGGGCGGTCTCTATCACCGTCGTGTGGAACGCTACGCACAAAAACTATGTGGACCAGGAGTTATAGCGTTTCAGGGCATATAACCCATAGGGAATATAGTGATTGGGGCAGGGGTTTCGTGACGACGCATGAGAACCCTGCCCCCTGTTTTTGTCTGCTACGATATGGCTATATGCCGATACAGGGAATATTCCAGAAACAGAATATAGTGGCGGGTCAGAGACCCCCGAATACTCAAGGGCGCCGAAGGAAGAGAGTCCTTCGGCGCCCTTGAGCGCTACTATGCCCTTGTAAGCGCTACATATCCAGAAGCATGGCAGGTTCTTCGAGAATCGCGGCAACATCCGCCATAAAAACGCGCCGAGAGGTCGCCGTCTACCACGCGATGATCGAAAAGAACCGCCCAGCGTGGTTACCCAGCGCGGAATAACCTCACCATCAACCACCCAGGGGCTTCTGCTTAATCGTGCCGAAGGCAACGATCGCCACCTCGCCGGGGTTGATAATCGGGGTTCCCGTATCGATGCCAAGCGAACCGATATTCGTAATCGTCAGGGTTCCATTCGCCATCTCGGCGGGCTGGGTCTTCCCTTCGCGAGCACGAGTCGTCAGGTTATTCAAGGCGATCGCCAGCTCACGCAGAGAGAGCTCTTGCGCATCCTTGATATTCGGCACCATCAGCCCGCGCGGGGTCGCCGCCGCAATGCCCAAGTTCATAAAGCGCTTGATCTGAATCTCGCTGTCCGTCCACGTAGCGTTCACCTGGGGGTTCCGTTCAGCCGCCCAAATCACGGCGGCGGCAAGCACCAACAGCGGAGTTACCTTCACGCCCTCGAAGTGGCGCGACTTCTTCAAACGCTTGATAAATTCCATGGTGCGCGAAGCATCGACATCTACGAAAATCGATACATGCGGGGCGCTAAACGCCGAAGAAACCATAGCCTTCGCGGTTGCCTTGCGCACCCCGCGCACCGGAATATGCTGCATACGGTCGCCCTGTGCGGACGGGGACTGCCAGAAACGCTGGCTCGTGGATTCCTGCACATCGTTAAGATGCGCCACATAGTTCAACAGGTCTTGCTTCGTCACCTGCCCGCGCGAGCCAGTGGCGGTCACATTCGCCAGATCAACACCCAGCTCTTTTGCCGCCAAACGCACGGGTGGCGCCGCCAGCGATGGGCGATGCGGCACCGGCTCCTGCGTCGGCTGGGCGGCTGCGACGGGTACCTCAGCCCCGCCCTGGAAACGCTGCACAACTGTATTGAACGGGCTGTTTTCTACGAATTTGGAGGCGCGCTCGGCAAGCTCGCTGAAAAGTCCCTGATTACGCGACTCGGGCACTGAGGGGGTATGCGCCACCGGCATCTCCTGAGCGGGCGATGCCGGGGTCTGCGGCGCGGCGTTCTGAGCCCTTGCGGATGCGGGACGCTTGCGGGCGCGGCGCTTCACCGAATCGGCCTTGGGTCCCGAACCCACGAGTGCCTGGTTACCGCTCTCGCCCTCATCGGCGGATGCGGCGGGCGCATCCTGCGGTTCGTCTGCGGTGGATGCGGCACTGCCGGAGATCGCGATAATAGGCGTCCCAACTTCGATCGTCTCGCCCTCGCTCACCAGAATCTTCTCCACGGTGCCGGTGTAGGGCGAGGGCAGTTCCACGACGGATTTGGCGGTCTCGATTTCGACGAGAACATCGTTGATGCTGACCTCGCTGCCAACGCTGACTTTCCAGGTGAGGATCTCAGCCTCAGTAAGACCCTCACCCACATCAGGGAGATTAAAAATCTGGGACATTTTATGCCTTTCGCTAGGGAATATAGCCTGTCGGGAATATTCTTCGCGGGTTATATAAGGAATATGGAATATACGGGTTTAGTATTCAAATGAGCGATCGACGGCTTCGAGAATACGGTCAATATCGGGCACATATTCGTCCTCCGTGCGCGGTACCGGGTACGGAATATAGTAACCGCCCACACGCAGCACCGGAGCTTGCAGGCTGTAGAAGCAGCGCTCAGTGATCGCGGCGGCAAGTTCGCCGCCCATGCCCCCGAAGGTCGGCGCTTCATGGGCAACAATCAGGCGCCCGGTCTTCACCACGGATGCTGCGACGGTGGGCACATCCATCGGAGAGATCGACCGCAGGTCAATGACTTCGATCGAGCGTCCGTCTTCGACGGCGGCCTCTGCAGCAGCGAGCGCTACCGGCACCAGCGGACCGTATGCCACGATGGTCGCGTCTGTGCCTTCGCGCACCACCTGCGCCTGGAACGGGTCAAAGTCGGTGTCTGCAAAATTCACCTCGCCCTTGAGCCAGTAGCGGCGTTTGGGTTCGAAAATAATCACCGGGTCGTCGCATTCAATGGATTTGCGGGTCATCCAGTAGGCGTCATGCGGTGAGGACGGTGTTACGATGCGCAGCCCGGCGGTGTGCGCGAACAGGGCCTCGGGCGATTCTGAGTGATGCTCGACCGCCCCGATCACGCCGCCGTAGGGAATACGGATCGTAACCGGAACAACGTATTTTTTGTCGCTGCGGTTGTGGATTTTGGCGAGCTGGGTGGTGATCTGGTTGTAGGCGGGGAAGACGAACCCGTCGAACTGAATCTCGGCTACGGGCCGATAGCCGCGCATCGCCATGCCGATGGAGGTGCCCACAATACCGGCCTCTCCGAGGGGAGAGTCCATCACGCGCTTCTGCCCGTGCTTTGCCAGAAGCCCTTCGGTTACGCGGTATACGCCGCCGAGTTTGCCGATATCTTCGCCGATCAGCACGACTTTACGGTTATCTGCCATCGCGTCGTCGAGGCCGCGAGTGATCGCTTTCGCCAGGGTTAGGCGCTCAACCTGTGCATTCTGCTCGCTCATTCTTAGTCCTCCTCGAAACCTGCGACGTAGTTGCGGTAGAACTCGCGTTCTTCTTCTACCTGAAGGTGTTCTTCGGCATAGGCGCGGTCGAAGAATCGGTCGAATTCATAGGGTTCGGAGGCAATCGCCGCCTCGCGCACCCCGTTGGCAAGCTCTTGTGCTTCGTCGGCGAGTTTTTCGAAGAAGGCATCATCTGCGTGCCCGTTCTCGCGCAGATATTTTTCCAGGCGAATCAGCGGGTCTGCGTTCAGATACTGCTGGAGTTCTTCGTCGTCACGGTATTTGGTGGGGTCGTCGGCGGTGGTATGCGGACCCAGGCGGTATGTTTCCGCTTCGATCAGTACGGGGCCTTCGCCGCGGCGGATTTTATCGAGCGCGTAGCGGGTGGCGGCGAGGGTACCGAGTACATCGTTGCCGTCAACGCGCAGCCCTTCAAAGCCGTAGCCTTGGGCGCGGGTTGAGATGGGCACGCGCGACTGCACGTCGAAGGGTACCGAAATAGCCCAGCGGTTGTTTTGCACGAAGAAGAGTACGGGGGCATCGTAGGATGCGGCAAAGACCATGGCCTCGTGGACTTCGCCTTCGGTGGAGGAACCGTCGCCGAAGTAGACGCCGACGGCGGGTTTCACGGTGTCATTCTCGGGGTTGGTGGCCTGCCCTTGACCTGTCTGCAGCTGCCCGGTTTCCGCCGCAATATCGGCATCAAAGTTCAGGCCCATAGCGTAGCCGACTGCGTGCGGAATCTGTGCGGCAAGCACTTTGGTGTAGACGTGGAAGTTATGTTTTTTAGGGTCCCACCCGTGGGTGTGTGAGCCGCGGAAAACCGTGATGAGTTCGCGAAAGTCCACGCCGCGGGCAAAGGCGACCGCGTGTTCACGGTAGGAGGGAAAAATATAGTCGTTGGGCGCGAATGCCAGTGCGGAGCCGACCTGCGCCGCTTCCTGCCCGCGGCTGGGCACCCACAGAGCCATTTGCCCTTGCCTCTGAAGTGCCGTTCCTTCATCGTCGATACGGCGGGTGATGTACATCAGGCGGTAGGCTTCGCGAAGCTGTTCTGCGTCTACGTCCTGCACATAAGAGCTGAAGGTGGGGTTCTCGTGTACCTTGCCGTTCTCATCCATCAGCTGGATGCGTTCGGGTACTCCCGGATATTTTTCGTTCTCGTGCATCAATCCTCCACGCAGATACGAGCTGTCCTTCACGCCGAGCGCACGCAAAGAGTTTCGGCACGCGGGGCGGAAGGCTTGGGCATATTTCCTCTTATTTTACTCGCTTAAGAACGAAGTGAAGGTTTATTGTGCGGTTTTCTATGCTTTCCTTCTGGCGTAATGCACCGTCCCGTGTGCATGTTGATTCGCGGAATACTTACGTGAGCGAGGAGCATTCTAAGTGTTGTCGCCGAGAACCCACACGGTCTCTTCCCGAGCCCTCGGCGACATAGCTCAGCCCCTGTGAGTTGAGGGAGTTTAGACTCTGTGCGGGAACTGCTCGCAGATGCTGATGAAGCGGTCATTTGCCTCGTCTTCACCGATGCTCACCCGCACGCCCTCGGAGTCGAAAGCTCGCACCGCTAGGGCGTTAGCGCGCGCCAGTTCGGTAAATTCCGCGGTGTGTTCTCCCAAGGGGATCCACACGAAGTTGGCATAGGTTTGCGGGATGTTATACCCCAGCTCGTGCAGCCGGGCAACCACGCGCTCACGCTCGGACACCAGGTGTTGTACACGTTCCATCACTTGATCTTCATGTTCTATGGAGGCGACGGCGGCGGCCTCCGCCACGGCGGTAACGGCGAAGGTTGTGGCACTCACCCGCAAATACTGGGTCAGCTGCGGATGCGATACCGAGTACCCCACGCGAAGCCCCGCAAGTCCCTGTGCTTTCGAGAAGGTTCTGAGCACGATCACGTTCGGGTATTCACGGTACAGGCGCAGACCGTCCAGCGGCGCATCTTCCCCGTCGGGTACGGGTGATACCGTGCAGAACTCGAAATATGCTTCGTCGAGCACCACCACAATATGAGGGGGCACCTGCGCTAGGAACTCGCGGATTTGTTTTTCGGTGACGGCGGGCCCGGTGGGGTTGTTAGGGGTGCACACCAGGATCACGCGGGTGCGGTCGGTGATCGCATCGAGCATTCCCTGCAGGTCGTGGGCGCCGTTGGGCAGGTTCGGAATCTGCACGCTTTTTGCGCCCAGCAGCCCCACCAGAATGGGGTATGCCTCAAAGGAACGCCAGGCGTATATGACTTCGTCCTGCACACCGTCCGCATCGACTCCGGCAAACGCTTTGAGAATCTGGTTGAGTGCGCCCAGGCTTCCGGCGCCTGTCACGATATTGTCGACATCCAGGTTGAACCGCTTGGCGAGCGCTTCACGCAGCTTCGTTGAGAGCGGGTCTGGGTAGCGGTGTACCGCATCGAAGGTGCTGAGGATTTCGGCGACCTTGGGTACGGGTCCGAGAGGGTTCTCGTTAGAAGATAGTTTGTACTGGGTTAGCCCGGCAACCTGCGGCGCAGGTTTTCCTGCTACATAGGCCGGAAGGTTCGCAAAAATATGGCGCGGGGGAATCGGTGATGTCTGCGGTTGGTGTGATTCACTCATATCCACAGTATAGTGCTCGCCAACCTCCCCGCCCCGGATTTTTGCGCTAGGTCACGCGGGTTTCTGCCGATCGGGCGCGGTTGCGTTTACGCCGGTGCACCTAGGAGCCTGGGGTCGTGTGAAGTGCGCATCTCAGGATCTGGGGTGTTGGTGGGCATGCGGCTGCCGGTATCGGCGGGGGTTATAGTCTCGCCATCGGGCTGCAGCTGATTCTGTGGTATGTGCAGGTGCGGTGTCTCGGCGGGGTTGTTCATCAGGTGTTCTCCCAGTGGCGGCAGGTATCCTTCCTGTGTTTTCAGGTCAAGGTTCGGCAGCAGGTTTTCGCCTCCGCCCGTGCTGTGGGGTATATCGAGCTTGGGCAGGTGCAGGTCATCCAGCAGGCGCGGCGCATAATACGGTTCGGCGTGGGAGCCTGCCCCGGAAGGTATGATCCCTTCCCCGTGATGGCTGTACGGCATGGGTTTTGGCCCCGATATGTTCTCCAGTGACTCGGGCGCATGCCATGCTGCAGGTGAGTGTTGGGTATCTGCGGTACCGGGGTTCTGCACCGGTGCGGGCAGTCCCGAAATCTTCGGATCCGTGTAATCGACAGGCTTTCGTGGATCAAGTGCATCCATACTTGGTTTCAAAAAATCGGGTGTCCATGACCGTGCCTTATTCTGGGCCCAGTCAGCCCCTATATTTCCAAGTACTTGAGGATTTACACCACGCTCATTTGATAATGTTGCGGCTCCGCTCTCCCATAACGAAGGTCCTCCCTCAGAGGTAGCGTTATAGACATTTCCGCCTTCGTAGGTGTAGTTACCTTGAGGGACAGCCGCCATAGGTTTCTGCGCGTTAGCATCCCGTTCTAATGATTCACGATAAAACCTCATATCGTGAGTCATTTCATGTGGTTTAGGATCGCTGCCCTGGCGAAAACTTCTGCGGTCAGTAATCACGGTCGAGTCACCTGGGCGTTCCTTCCACGTCTGGCCGCTAATGATTGCGGGGATAGGATCGCCTTTGTCTTTGGTTTGATGCACGCGGAAGGTCTTATTTCCTCGGTCTGGTAATGCTTGTACGGGGCCGCCAAAAGTGTACACATCGCTCACGTGGTAGCGTGAGGCAAATTCGTTGTTATTGGCGGCGTTATAGGCGATAGCCGCACCTTGGGAATGTCCCACAAGAATCACATCATCGGCTGAGGTTACGCCTTGGTCTCTTAGCGCACGGTCTAGGGCGCGCATCATGATATGGCTGTTTTGGATAGAGGCGTTCGGGGTATCGGCGCCTATTTGCAGGGTGCCTTGGATACCGTCGGGTTCGCCAGGTTTATTGGAAAAGTCCGTCCCTGGAATATAGGCATATACGATTTTGCGGCCGGTTTGGGGGTCTCGGTATACCTGTACCTCAATCCCCGAGTAACCCTTCCCGTCTTTATCTTCGCCTTCGTATTTTTTCGAGAGGTCTCCCTTGCTCACGCGCTCCATATTCTGGGCGATCTCGGCGCGGGTGCGGGGCATTTTATCCGTCGGTTCTGCCTTATCACGATGCCAGTTCTTGAGTTCACCGCGGTTCTTGTTGTCCTGTTCTTTCTTCCCGAGCCACGGCATTTTCCCGTTCACAATTCGTTCGGCTATCTCACGGGGAATACCCATTTTTTCGAGTCTTCGCGCTATACGCCTGCGCGCCATCTCTGGGTTTGCACGCATATCCTGGTAGGCGGTCGCCCCGAAGAGGGTAATCGCCGTCAGTGCGGAAAAGCCCATAATATAGGGGTTGCCGCTGCGCATACCCCACCCGAAAATGCTCTCTGCGGCACTATATCCAAGCTCGTACTTTTCCCAAGACCACATGTCGTTGAAGGCGCCTTGCGGATGCATGAGCGCGTTGCGTATCCACTCTTCCTGCGACATGCCGTTAGGCATCTTCCCGTCCTGAGTGAGCCCGATGCGGTTGAACAGTCCCTTCGCGGCTTCTTCTGCCTGATGGTAGCCTTTCGAGCAGGCGTCTATTGCACTGGCGGTTGCCTCCAGCTTTAACGGCCCGCTCCCCCAACGTCGCTGCGGCAGAGGTGGTCATGACCGAGGCTTGCCGCCCGTGCTCATTAGTGCCGAGAAAAAGCATGAGCTGCGCCGCGATACCGCCCATCGGCAGGGGTAATGACCCGCAATCGCCGCCTAGCTGGTGTACATTCTGTGCGAGCTGCGGCAGCTCTTCCAGCAGAACGCTAATGGTTTTATCGTCCCCACCGGCTGCTATCTGTTGTCCCGGGGTGTTCATCGTGAGTCCTTCCCTGTTGTCTAGCGATTAGTGAATGCCCGAGCTCTGTAAGAGCCCGGTGGGAACCTGCGAATAATTGAGTAACTGATCTAAGGCATGCTGAGCGTTCAGCGCGCCGGAGGATTTGATGATGTCTGCGGGGTTCAGGTTTTCGAGGGTATCGGCGGTGGTGTTCAGCAGGCCTTTGAGCATTCCGTCTAATCCGGCGGCGGCACCCAAAATAGTGTTTGCTTGAGATTCCAAGGCCGCAGCAACTTCTTCGCCAGCGCGGCGGGCATCCTCGGCTGCGTGCTGTACCTGCTGGTGAGTTTCGGTCAGGCTTTTTTCGTGCTGGTCTAATGCGTTTCGATAGGCTCTCCCGGCCGAGGATTTCCAGTGTTCGGCACGCATACCGTGAGCTTTGTGAAGCATCGTCTGAATACTCGCGGCATGCTGTTCTAAGCTGGCGGCGAGTTCCTGGCCCTTACTGCGCGCCTGCCCCGCTAGTCCTTGCAAAGACGCCGCAAAACTGGTTGCGGCGCTGGTGCCGATCCCCATGTCACCGGCGGCACGCAGAATATCTGCGGACGTAGGCGGATGCGCGCCCGGGGGAATATCGCCGGTATGCGGCTGGGGCGTTGGTGCGGGTGCGATGGCTGTCATGTCTTCCTCGTTAGCTCTTTGTGTACGGCGGGCGGCTCCCGGTGTGCGGCCGCACGGGTACGCCTGAGTACCCGTGCGCGTGACCGATGCTGTACCTGTTTACCTTCACCCTAGAAGGCTCGACTCCGGTTAATACCCGCTCTCTCGTTGCCCTGTGGATAATCTGCCGTGGCGGGACACTTTTCCTCGTTATCCACAGGCTGTTTCTTTCGATTTCGTTGGGTGCGCGCACTCGCATGACCGAATATGACGCAGACCCGCACAGGCGTGGCAGACCGCGCATCCCATAAATAACGCCTTAGTCGAATCACAGGAAGACACCCAAAATTCCCGAGACGCTGTGCTCAAGACAGACACGGCACTTCATCCACCACAGAAGACACCCAATCTGACCTTTTACGCCAAAACATGCGAAGATAGAGGTATGTCTCACCCTGAAAACACGCTCCTGCCCTCGGGAAGAATCGACCTGGGCACCAGTAATCTTGCGCTCGGTCCTCTCGATGGGCGTTACGCCCCTGTGACCGCGCCTTTAACGAACTATCTCTCCGAAGCCGCGCTGAACCGCGACCGCATCCACGTGGAAGTCGAATGGTTCATATACCTGTGCGAGCATGCCGTTCTTCCCGGACTCACGCCGCTCACCGATGAGCAGAAGTCCGGTTTGCGTGCTATCGTGACCGAGTTCAACGCCGATTCCGTCACCGAACTCGCCGAGATTGAGGCGGTCACTGTTCACGATGTGAAGGCCGTCGAGTACTATATCGGTCGCCGCCTTGAAGCGCTGGGGCTGGGGCATTTGGTTCCGCTCGTGCATTTTGGGTGCACCTCCGAAGACATTAATAACCTCTCCTATGCCCTGGGTATTAAGGACGCAGTCGAGAACGTATGGCTCCCCGCCGCCCGCGATCTGGTGCAGGTTTTGCTCGATCTCGCCGAGACCGGCAGAGATGTTCCGATGCTCTCGCGCACGCACGGCCAGCCCGCGACCCCCACCACGCTGGGCAAGGAAATGGCTGTGCTGGCATACCGTTTGAAACGCCAGATTTCCCATGTTGCCGCTACCGAATTTTTGGGCAAGATTAACGGCGCGACGGGCACCTATGCGGCGCATTACGCCTCGGTTCCGGGGGCTGACTGGCAGGCTATTTCGCGGGGTTTCGTGGAGCATCTGGGGCTTAGCTGGAACCCGCTGACCACGCAGATCGAATCGCATGACTGGCAGGCGGAACTGTACTCTGATGTGGCGCATTTCAACCGTGTGCTGCATAATCTGTGCACCGATGTGTGGAGCTATATTTCGATTGGCTTCTTCCGCCAGATTCCGGTGGCTGGTGCAACGGGTTCTTCGACGATGCCGCATAAGGTGAACCCGATCCGCTTCGAGAATGCGGAAGCTAATCTTGAACTCTCCAATGCGATCTTCGATTCGCTGGCATCCACGCTGGTGACTTCGCGTTGGCAGCGTGATTTGACCGATTCTTCGGCGCAGCGCAATATTGGCGTGGCGTTTGGGCATTCGGTGCTGGCGATTTCCAACGTGATTAAGGGTCTGCAGCGCCTCGATATTGCCGCCGACGTTATTGCCGCCGACCTGGAGTCCAATTGGGAGGTTCTGGCGGAGGCCATTCAGATGGTTATGCGCGCGGAGGCAATCGCGGGTACCCCCGGCATGGAGAACCCCTATGAGCGCCTGAAGGAGCTTACACGCGGTCATCGGGTGGATGCGGTGCGCCTCAAAGAATTTGTGGGTACCCTGGGTCTGTCTGCCGAGGCGCAGGAGCGGCTGTCGAACTTGACCCCGCATACGTACAACGGCATCGCCGCGCAGCTGGTGGATCACGCGAAGGATGCGCAAGGCTAAACTCCTTCAATCCTTATCGCCCACTCTCTCTACGTTCTAAAAAGGCTCTTTATTCACATAAAGCATTAGAAAAACCGCTTTATGTGAATAAAGAGCCTTTTTACGGTTTCGGCAGGGGCTATAGAACACCCATTTATTCGCCAGGGTTCCTCATCAACACGAAAAGTTATTAGATTAAGGAGGCTCTAATTTAACAGCTTTTCGCACTTTGACGGAAAAGTGTTAGATTAGCAGGCTGCTAATCTAACATCAACTACTCCACCTACAGAAATTCAGCAGATTACCGCCCCTAATGAACCATAACGTACCTTGTGGAACGACCTTGTCCTTCCTGCCTTAGAGTACCTTCATCGACTAGAGCGTCTAAAGCCCTTTTTGCGGTACCGCGGGCTATATGCGTCAGCTCCATCAAATCTCCCGTTGTGATTGCACCGGTGAGGTCGCACCAGGTCCGAATCACATCGTGCATAGCCTGCGAGGATCGTGACAGATAGGGCAGCACATAGTGGTCGTTCTCGCCCCGAGCATTCTGAGCAAGGTTAAGCGCACCTTCGCCCAGAACCCACACCTGTTGCTCTTTAAGACGGGCTACCAGCGGAACACCCTCAATAACGGTCTGTTCGGCAGCCCGTAGCGTGAGCACCGCTGATTCTTCAGAAGATTGCAGACGTTCGGCCAAAGTTTTCAATGTGATAAAAGGGTGCTGCATCAAATAGCTGAGAATAATAGCGATTCCCACGTCTTTCTGACGTGCGGTGGGAACAATCGCAGAGGCGACTTCCAGTACAGGCAGTACTGGTGTTCCTCCCACGAGCGTACATTCAATATGCGGACCCGCCACTTCCTCGAAGATAGGGGGCAGATGCCCAAGAACCATCATGGACTGGTACATCCGATCAACCCCCACTCCCTGTTTCTCCACAAGGGTCAGGGCACGGAACAAATCGGCGAGCGCGGGGTATCGTGCAGAACGATTGCTGAGCACATTATCCGCAGTAACTCCACCGTAAAATCCGCCTGGGCTTCGCACCACGAGGGTATTATCGAGTGTAATCCAGCGGATATCGGTAGGTTCAGAGCTGTTCCAATCGCGGTGAATAATACCGTTGAGAATAGCCTCACGCACAGCGTTTTCGGGAACCTGCCGGACTGTGCGGTGCGCAAACCCGGTGGGAAGCGTAATTTGTGTATTTACGTTTTGCAGAGCCTGCTCGATCTGCCGTATTTGTTCCAGCAGCGGCAGTCAGCGTCGGGTCGCACAGTATTGAGGATCGACCCGGCGGGAACGTCGAAGATAGTGAGTTCAAGCAGGGTTCGGGATGCGGGGCACAGGGTGAGCGCGGCGGCTTGCGAGAGCTTTCCATCGGAACGCAACGCACCCAAACGCTGCAAGACCTCGCGGTCCGTGAGGGCTGTATCGGCTCCGAGCAGGGCGCGCACATAGTTCATGGTGGAGCGTGGAATATCTTCAGGCGTGTAGCGGGTGCTTTGAGCCATTTCGTCGTATTCCCGCATATTTTCACGGTGTTCCCACCAAAGGGAGCGGTCAATAGGCTTGCAGTGATCCCCAACGCGCCACCGCAGCTTATTGCCGGTATCATACACAGGCTCTTTGGCTTGGGGTACGTAGAGAACCAGCACGCGCAGACCCTGGGCTCCGCCAAGGTGGTGTTCCACAATATCGGGGGCAACCTGTACCGCCTCATCAATACGCTGGCGCAACCATTCAGTATCAAGCTCGGTTCCCAGTACCGTTCCATGACTGTCTTCAACGCCTAGGATCAGGGCACCTCCGCCGGGTGTATTGGCAAAGCACGCTACTTCATCTGCAAGTTTTGATGCTGCTTCAGCGTTACGTGTTTCGCCGGGCAAAAGAATACCACCAGCGCCTCGGCGTCCTGCTTCCTCTTTGAAATCTATGGATGCGCTCTCCCGATTCGCGTGAAGCTGCCCGTCTCGATACGAAGCAAGGATTTCAGCGACCTGTTTTTCAAGGTCTCGCCTGCGTTCCGAAAGTATCATGCCGTCTCCACAACAGTAGGTTTCAGGGCGGTTGGAGTGTTCTTCTTGACCAACGTCATCATCAAGTCTACCTAAAAACACAAAAAGTTGTTAGATTAAGGAGGTTCTAATCTAACAACTTTTCGCACTTTGACGGAAAACTGTTAGATTAGCGCCCCGCTAATCTAACAACATCTCGTGTACGTCTCGTGAAAACTGCGGCAAAACGGGCACTCTTACCCGCGAAATACCGGCGGGCAGGGGCAAGGGGCTAGTTTCTTCTAGTTCCCCATCGTCTTGCGATGCTGCGCACCAGGATTTTGCAGCCCGTGAGCGTGCGCATCGTGGTTCTTCGTATCGGCTTTGGTGCGCTTGAACTTACCGGTCAGTGCTCGCGTAACCTTGGATCCGTGAGAGTTTTTCTGCTCGTCAGACGTGAACTTGGGGGCACGCGGGGTAAGCATCAACTCAGCCGGGAAAAACGCGGGAGCATCGCCAAACGCATTACGGGCACTCTTAACCACGTCACGCCCCAGCGCCAAGTTTGCGCCACCGCCGACCACCGCACCCACGCCAAACGGCAGGGCACGCCCCAGCAGGGCTCCGCTCTGGCGGGTCAAGAAACGCTTGATAAACATATTGCGAATCGTGCGTTCCACACTAAAGTCTTGCCCGCCGACTTACCGCCCAGCAGCATGCCCCACCGGTTGGAAACGCCGCTCGCCTTCCCGGTCTGCAGCAGCACGGTATTCATCAGCTGCGAGCCTTCTTCGCCGAGCATAATCGCCATCACCATCGAACGTGCAACCTCGGGGTTCTCCACATGCACGCCGTGCAGCTCAGCCACCGCCTGAGCGAACAGTGCGGTCCTTTCCAGGTACCCGCCAACCGCGAGCGCCGAAAGGCTCATCGAGGTCACGGTTCCGATTCCGGGCACGAAGGCGGATGCGCCCGTCACCCCGCCGATCGCGGTCACGTCACGCAGATAGTTGCGTTCCAGGCGCCGCAGAATCTTTTCGGGGGTTTCATCCGGATGCGCCGCCCGCAAACTTTTCACCATCGACAGCGCCAGGGGGCGCTGAACGCGCAGAACGGTATCAAGCGTTTTGGTGAGTGCCGGGCGGGGATTGCCGTTATCGTCAAAAAGTGACTTTTTCGGGTCTAGCATAATGTCAGTAAAGCACGTTTTGACTCAAAGTAGGTACCGCATCCTGCAGAAACGGTGCTTATTCCGCCCAGCGAGTATTCCGCCGCGTTCATGACACGGCCCTGGCTGGAATTTTAGTGCGTCAAGAAATACTTTCCCCGGCTCTACCTGTGCACACTACGCATAACATGAATCTTGCCCGCTAACCCATCGGTACGGTATATACGCCCAAGCCCAGATCCGGTATCTCAAAGCGGCATAGCTCTTTCCGCCGTTTACCTTCGGCAGGTTTTATGATGGAGTAAATTTCACGGTATGACGTTTCAATTCGGCTTTTCGCCCCGAGGGCTTAGAATTGAGCTAGGTTACACAACACACTCGTTCACTCAGGCGCTCCGACGACGCGTCTTCTGCGGTGTTCAGCAATGGCACTAACACCGGCCTTTACACAGTAAGGAACCTATATGTCTGCTCCTGCTTCGGCGCGCTCGCCACTGGCGACTCAGGGCCTCGGTATGGCGTATGCTATCGGCGCCATCATTTCGGCACAGTTCGGTTCTGCGCTCGCTAAGACGATGATGGGCGATCTGGGCGCGTGGGGTGTGGTGGCTCTGCGCATGATCACCTCGTCGCTTCTGCTGTATCTCTTTTTCCGCCCGCAAGTTCGTCAATGGACGCGCCCGCAGTGGCTTGCCGTGATCGTCTTGGGGGTTGCGCTTTTCGGCGCAAACGCCTTCTTCTATGTGGCAATTCAGCAGGTTCCATTGGCGATCGCGGTGGCTATCGAGTTTATGGGTCCGCTCGTGTTGGCAACGGTTCTTTCGCGAAGAAAACTCGATCTGATCTGGATTCTTCTTTCCTTTACCGGTATGGCTATTTTGACGGCAGAGTCGCAGTCAAAGCCCGAAGATTTTGCACTGATAGGTATATTTTTCGCTATTCTCACCGCCGTTTCTCGTGCCGCCTATATTCTGGCAACAGAGCGTGTGGGCGCCACAATTCCGGGGATGGGCGGTATGGTGATGGGCAATCTTGTCTCCACACTCTTGGTTATCCCGTTCCCTTTCTTCATCACGGGCAATCATTTAGGGAAAGTTATCACCGACCCCGCCTTACTGGCGCTTGGTTTTGCGATGGGACTTCTGGCATCCGCGCTTCCCGCACTGGGCGAGATTTCGGCGCTTCGCATGCTCCCCTCGAATGTATACAGTGTGGTGCTTTCGCTGGAACCTGCGGCGGCGGCGCTGGTGGGCGTTATTATTCTGCAAGAACCCACCGATGCGGTGCGCTGGGTTGCAATTGCGCTGCTGATTACAGCAAGTATCGGGATTACGATATCGCACGCTCGGGTGGAACGCCGGGCCCTTGAGGAAGGTACAGCGGAGACAATTACGCATTTCCTGCCTGGCGCGGTTGACAGCATCGGTGCCGACCTTGTGCAGAAGACCGGGGTGATTACCCTGCCCACCACCGAACAGATCAGACTCGACCGGCAAGCTAAGGAAACCCGGTCAGAAGGCTCCTCCCCAACGTAGAATATACTTCGCATTTAGGGTATGCCCTAGGTTACAACAATATGCAGGCAGCGGTACCATTATTCTCACGTGGTACCGCCGCCTGTTGTCGTTGTGATCTAGGAGGTTTCTTGACCAGCCTCACCCCTCATAGTCGCCGCAAGCACCCCACCGTCGGCATCATCTTTGTGATCATCTCGTGCCTTTCTCTGCAATTCGGCGCGGCTTTCGCGGTGCACCTTTTTCCGCTTTGGTCCGTGGCTCGTCACGACACTGCGTCTGCTTCTCGCCGCGATCACGGTAGGAGCGGCGGTCTGGATTGCCGGGCGCTGGCGGGCGCATCGGGCAGATGCACAAACCGAATATATGGCAGTACCCGCGAAAACATCCGACGGGTTCTTAGGCTGGTCTTCCCGCCAGTGGCGTGCCATGCTCATTTTTGGTGTCACGCTCGGGCTCATGAACGGCTTCTTCTACAATGCGCTGGCTCGCATCCCGCTCGGGCTGGCGGTGGCGGTCGAGTTTACCGGTCCGCTCGTACTGGCTTCTATCCTCACGCGGCGTAAACGCGACCTAGTGTGGGTATTCTGCGCGGCGGCAGGCATGGCGGTACTCGGCTTCGAGGCGGTACACGGGCAGGAAACGGACCTGCTGGGCGTACTATACGCCCTGATCGCGGGCGCATTCTGGGCACTCTACATTCGCTCAAGCGCCTCAGTCGGCGAACTCGTGCCCGGTGCAAGCGGACTCGCCGTAGCGATGGCCGTGGGAGCCATCTGTGTGGTTCCCGGAGCCCTGCTTTTCCCCGGCCCCGTAGCGCTCTGGAGCGTTACGCACGATACCCAACTGGTGCTCTTCATCATCGGAACCTCCCTGCTGGCATCGGTCGTACCGTACAGCAGCGAGTTGGCAGCCCTGCGGCACCTTCCCGAACAGGTCTTCAGTGTGCTTCTCAGCCTGGAACCGGCGATTGCGGCGCTCGCGGGGTGGGCGCTGTTGGGCCAGGATACCGGCCTGATGCGCTGGGTTGCGATTATCCTGCTGATCACGGCAAGTATCGGAATTACCCAGACAACCGGGGGTTCGGCGCCTGCGGACGAAACTTCGGATTCTTACCGGAGGAACGAACCTCCCGAGCATACCTCTCCCCTGCCGCTGCCGGAGTAAGCCACAGGATACTACGCTGCGTGCCGGATTGGTTCTGCGGCGGGCGGTGTTTCTCGGGCGGCTATTGCCCGGCCAGGTACCCCAGAAAATCCCACAGTTCTTCGGTATCCAGCACCTCCGCCGGATGCGGTCCCCGCGCGAACAGCGCATCGGCGGTGTCTTCGTCGAGTTCGCGTGCGGTTGCGATCAGCACCAGGTTTCCCTCGTGTTCACCACTCAACATGGAAGAATCGCACAGGCACCACACATGCTCGAATGTGTCCAATAGGGCGCGCGCCTGCCCCTGGAAGAAGGGCAGCCCGGCATCATCGCCCACGTTCACGGCGAGTACCCCGCGAGCGCTCAGAAGCTCACGCAGCTCGGCGTAGTAGCCGGCGTTGGCAAGGTGCTCGGGCGCATCCATGCCCGTAAAAATATCAAGAATAACAGCGTCGATCCCGCGAAAAACACCGCCGTCGGATGCGGCATGAGCGCCAAAAAGCGCGGGAATCTCGGGGAGTACGGCGCGCGCATCCGCAACCACGAACTCGCACCGGGTACCTGCGGGCAACGGCAGCACCTCGGTCACAAACCCCATCAGCTGTGGCTCATAATCGACGGCCACTTGCGAAGACCCCGGGCGCGTGGCCTGCACATAGCGGGCAAGCGTAAGTGCCCCGGCCCCCAGGTGCAGAACCGTCACGGGTTCGCGCGAAGGGGTAAGTACATCCAGCACATTAGCGATGCGCCGCAGATACTCGTAAAACACGACGGTCGCATCAGCAGCATCAACATGGGATTGTTCGGCACCGCCGATGTCAAGCACATAGCCGTGCTCGCTGAATCCGTCCTCAAGAATGCGACCGCGCTGACCGCTCACACTCAGGTGAACGCCCAGCGCGGCACGCTCTCGCTGTCTTTCATCCATCACGAAAGACTAGTTCAGCCCTGCGGCTTTCTTGAATTCTTTGGCCATATCCTCGGCGGAGGTCGAAGAATCCACATTCTCAAGAGGCTTATCGTTCACCGCGAATTGGGGGGGTGCCCTTCACACCGATCTTTTGGCCGTACTCAAAATCGCCCTTGATCAAGTCGATGGTTTTTGGATCGACCAGGTCAGTCTTGAATTTCTCCTCATCCAACCCAAGTTCCTGAGCATAGCTGAGGAGAACTCCCGCAAACTCGGTCTGCTCGGTAATATCCTTCCAGCTGTCCTGAGTTTCAAAAAGCTTATTCGCCATCTCCAGGTGCTTACCCTGAAGCTCTGCCGCCTGCACGGCCTGTGCGGCGGCAATAGCATTCTTGTGAATTTGGGACAGCGGCATATTGCGCACGGTCACATTCATGGTGCCCTCAAGGTCCTTGGCAACCTTCTCATAGGTGGGTTCGGCCTTGGCGCAGTAGGGGCACTGGTAGTCGGTGTACAGGGTCACGGTAGGCGCACCCTGCTTGGGGGTGTTGAGGTGGTATCCAACCTCGTCACGATCACCAACTTTGGTGGCGGTCATTTTGGCGGAGTCACCCGAGGCCGAAGCCGAACCGGATGCGCTTGCCTCTCCCCCCGGCGCTAGCGCTGCCGGAAGCATCGCCCGAGGGAGCGCCGCTTGCTGAGCCGCTTGAGCTGGCGTTAGAGCTTGAGCTACCGCTTGCGGATGCACTCGACCCGGAATTTGAGGTGGCGTTCGCGCATGCGGAGATTACAACTGCGAGAGCGGGTACCCCGAGTGAAAGCGCGGTACGGCGATTGAGCATAGATGTCATGAGGGTTCCTTTACCGTAAAGATAATAGATCTTCGTTTTATCCTCCCATATCTTGCGGGGGAACGCACCCTTTTCGAGTTATGGGTCATATTCGCCCTGCCCTGTAATCTCTGCTAATATTGGCGATGGTATACGCGCCATATAGCTCGTATATCGTGTGCCTCCTTAGCTCAGGGGTAGAGCATTTCCCTCGTAAAGAAAAGGTCGTGGGTTCGAATCCCACAGGGGGCTCAACGTAACCCGTCGTCTTCTGCCAGCGGGCAGAGTGCGGCGGGTTTTGTGTTTCCCATCTACGGATTACCCTTGAAAACCCGTACAATAAGGAAAGAGTTTTACCGTTTTGTTTGCACTTCGAGAGGGGCATCATGCGTCATAAAAAACAGACCCAGCGTTTTGGGTTGGTATTCGTGCTTCTGCTGATACCGTGCTGTGCGCTGTGGTTCTTTTATCGATGGATTTTCGGTGAAGACACCATTATTGCCGTCCCCATCGTGCTGGGGGTTGTGACCTCCTATATGTGCGCCTATGCCTTTACCGGCGGCAGGACTCCGTACAACTAGCTGCTCACGACGAAGCTGTACCGTATAGAGAACACGTGAGCCGCGCATCCTAACCAGAGGCAGGATGCGCGGCTCACGTTTATATGCCAAGACTTTAGACGTTGGCGCGCTGGGCGTCACTTTCGGTCTTTCCCCACAGCCCGTAGACTTTGGCGAGTTCTTTGACCTTCTTGGCGCGCAGGTAACGCGGCAGATATGAACCGTCGTGCGGCCCGTCGATGGGAACATCAAGCATTTTGTGTGCCTCGGCGATTTCGTGGTCACTCGGTGAGAATGCCTGATTAATGGTGTCTGCCTGATCGGAGTCAAGAGTGAGTTTGCCGGTCATGCCGTGGGCCGTGGCGTAGGTGCAAGCTTCGGTGAGAGCCGCCTTGTACTTTCCCACGGATGGTCCGTCGATAGGACCGGGAATACCGCCCAAAGTTGAAGCAATCACGAGCTGCGAGCGCACATAGGCGAGCGCCATGGGGGTGTCGCTGGAACCAGTATCGCGGCGGTAATCGCCTGCCCCGAAGGCGATGCGGAAGGTTCCGATAGCGCTGGCGATTTCGACGGCGTTGTGCACCCCCGAGAGCCGATTCGATAAGCGCGATGATGGGTGTTCCGGCGGGCAGTTCGGAAGCGGTGCGGTCGATATCGGTCGCGTGCTCTGCGGTGGCGAGCATAACGCCGCGCAGACCTTTGGTATTTTTGAGGGCTTTAACGTCTTTCCACCAGTGCTCGGTGGTGATAGCGTTGATGCGCACCCATGCGACCACGCCGGAGTTGAGCATTTTGACGACTCGACTGCGGGCTTCGTCTTTTTCGTCTTCGGGGCACCCGTCTTCGAGGTCTAGAATAATGGAGTCTGCTTCACTGGCGAACGCTTCTTCAAAGTCTTTTTCGGCTGAATTAGGGCGCACAAGAAGCCAAGAGCGAGAGAGACTGGGGCGTAGCTGGCGCGCACGTTCATTGCGATGGAATTCGAGCATTGGTTGGTCTTTTCCCTGATGTGCTGGTGTCCGAGCTTTTAGTGTAGGCGTCTGGTCCATGATGGTTATACTAAGCTCAACCTTAGTTAAGGTTCTAGTTACCTCATATCGTGTGGGTTTTTACGCGGAGTTATATGGTTTTATGTTGGATAATTCGCGGCGTGAAACCCTCAAAAGACACTAAACCCCCGAAATTATCGGGGAAATTATACGGTGCCCGTGACTACACAACTATTCGCACATCGCCGCTAGTTTCACGTTTATGACGTTAAACCGAGGTTGTCTGCAGAGCCGGGTTTTCGTTACGCGCCTGTGCAGCTTTTTCATCACGTGCACGGGCGATCAGGCGTTCCGCATTCTCGACATGCTCAACCACACTCTGCACGCGGCGCTCCACCGTAATCTTGCGGTGGCACTGCACACTGCACTCACCAAAGCACCGCGCCATCGCCAGCGCCTCAGCGCAGAGGGCTACCGCATTACCAGCTTTTGAGAGTGCCCGATGCAGATCCGAGAACGTACCCTCAGGGGAGGCAGGAATATCCATGCCATCACTGGGGGCAATACGCTGCGCTTCCATCGCGACGGCACGAACCCGCGGAATAAGATCGGCAAGAGTATTCGCATCCGGCACGATAAGTTCGATCATCTCGGTATCGGCAAGGCGTTCAAGAACCTGATGGAAACGATCAATACCGCGAATAAACCGGTCGTGCGCACGACGCCAGAGACCACGCCCAAGTTCCGCGTCATCACGCCGTGATTGCAGGAAATCTTTGAGTCCCATAGCCCCTCCTCATGCTCAGCCGGTCGTGCGTCTAGAAAGCTCTATATACTTAGGGTACCCTAAATCTCATTTTGGTGACAGGATGTCGTACAAAAAATGTTGATATGGGATTAAGCTCTCGAAAAATTCACGCATTTGACCCGGCCAAACCGGCACAACACGGCTTACATCACACGCAAAACAACCTTGCCGCGATGCTGCCCCGCATCAAAGTACTCATGGGCCTGCGACGCCTGCCACCACGGAAATTCACGATCAAGGTTCGCCGAAAGAACGCCGCGCTCAAGCAACGGTAACACGTTCTCATGTACCCCTGCCATAATTTTTGCCTTCTCATCCGCAGACCGTGCCCGCAAAGACGTACCGTGCACCGACAGGCGCTTCGTCAACATAAGACCCAGATCAAGTTCCGCGCGGCGGCCGCCCTGCACGGCAATCGTTGCCAGATGCCCGCCATCAGCCAAAGACCGCAGATTATCTTCCAGGTACTTTGCGCCCACCACATCAAGAATATAATTCACGCCGTGACCGGCACTCTCACGCTGAATCACCTGACGAAAGACTCCGTGCGGTAATTAATCGGATGCGCCCCCAACGCCCGCACCACCTGAGCCTTCTCGTCATCACCGACCGTCGCAAAAACCCGCACACCGGCGGCGCGCGCCAGCTGAATAGCATGCATACCCACGCCCCCAGTACCGCCATGCACCAGAAGCGAAGTCTGCTCATCTTCCGCCGGTTTATTCTGCGCGGGATCAAGACTCATTCCGCACAGAAGCACCAGATTCGAGTACACCGTCGCGGCGACCTCCGGGATGCACGCCGCCTCAACCATGCTCATATCCTTAGGAACGGGCAGGGTATGGCGCACATCTACCGCCGCATACTCGGCGTAACCGCCGCCAGCAAGAAGCGCCATGACGCGCTCGCCCACCAGAGTGGGATCAACGCCCTCACCCACAGCCTCTACCACACCCGCGATCTCAAGACCGTATACGGAGCTTGCCCCCGCGGGAGGCGGATAATGCCCACGCCGCTGCAGGGAATCCGCCCGGTTCAGCCCGGCGGCCTGCACCCGCACCAAGACCTGCCCGGGTGCAGGGGCAGGAATCGGAACCTCAGAGAGCATTAGAACCTCTGGATCTCCATGTTCTTTCTCGACAATGGCGCGCATAGTAGCCTCAACAACCTTCTTATCTGTATCTTCCTGCACCGAGAGTAGCATGTGTTCTCGGGGCATACCGCAATGTTCAGATTTACAGAAAAGCATAGAACATGAGATAATCGGCGGGTACCTTTTCCGCCCGAAGGCGGAAAATACCGGGATGGTTGTCCGAGCGGCCGAAGGAGCTGGTCTTGAAAACCAGTAGGCGGTAACCCCGTCTCAAGGGTTCAAATCCCTTACCATCCGCACACTAAACCCCGCGATACGCCTGAGTTTTTCAGGTTCCTCGCGGGGTTTTATCTACAGTCACTTACCTCGCCACAAAAGACAGCGCAATACTCACTACGCTCAATAAGCCACCACTCATTGCCCAAGCCTTCCGCAACAGCACATATTTGCCGGTGCTTCCTTTGAGGCTTTCTAGAGCAAAAATAGAAAGCGCCAGAGCAATTATGGCGTAGACAAGAGAGAAGTTTTTTATGGTCAAGCTGGCAAGCCCGAAGAGGAACCCGGCAAGTGAATTCCACATGGCGTCCCTCTTTGCCCGAGCAGCAGGTTCCTTGTTTTGCGCATTCTGTGGAGTATGATCAGACATTCTGCTCCTATCCCATGAATGAGTCTTCACCAAGTTATAAGGTCAGAAACTTCTATTTACTGTACAGGGCTAAAGATAAGTACACGCTTTCCAACATGCCGTGTTAACAAATCCGTACCAACACGGCATACACGTTAAAGCGCCCAGATCATGCACAATAAAGCCCCGCTGTCCTCCCGACATCGGGATATTCTGCGGGGCTGCATCTTGTAAGCTAACGGCTGCTACCGAGTGCTGGCTATAGCGGCTATCACGAACGCCACCATCGGAATAAAGAAGAACAGAGTCTCAATCGCCCCCAGCGACAGGGCAATCCAGCTGGTGGCAAGGCCGCCTCCGGCGGGAACTCCAACGCGCGAAGCCTGAGCACCTTTAACCGCGCCCCAGATCCCCAAACCCAGTGGAATCACACTCGTGACCCAGAAGAGGGCGAGCACCAAACCAACAATGCCCAGCGCTAAAGATGTTTGTGCCGCCTGCTCACCGGCAATCTGCTGCGGGGTTTTGGGGACAACCGCCATCATGGGCACGGGCTGCACATATACCGGCTGCTGATAGTAGTGTTGAGGAGCAGGCTGTTGGTAATACTGTTGAGGGGCGGACTGGTGATAGTACTGCTGAGGAACAGTTTGCTGATAGTCCTGCTGTCTAGGAGCGGGCTGCTGTTGGTTCTGATAAAGCTTAGTGTATTCGGGCAGAGAGTCAGAAAGAGGGCGAGTTTCTCGTAGGCGTACTCACCCTGATGGGGGTTTTGCGACTGAGACGGTTGCTCTCCCGCGTGATGCTCAGACATAGCTATTCCTTTCGGTGACAAGAAGCGACAACTAGACCTGCCCACTGTCTACCTGCTGTAAGGAAATATCTGGGGAACCGTTTTCAGCCTGCGTGAATGGGCGTGGCAATAACTCTAACTATAGCGCGTTGTTTTTCGCTCATGGGGGAAGTTTGGTCGGCAATTCCGAATTGACCAGCCTGCTTACTCCCGATATTCTTATAGGGATGCACTCGTTTTGTGCACCGTGGAGACGTGCCAGAGCGGCCGAATGGACTTCACTGCTAATGAAGGGTCGGGGTTGAACTCGACCGGGGGTTCAAATCCCCCCGTCTCCGCCAAAGAACGAACCCCCACACTGTAAAAGGTGCGGGGGTTCGCTGCGTCCTAGGGGCGTAGGGCATCAGATTTTTACAGTCTGTCTTATGATGCAGCTTTGTTTCCGCCTGGCTAACCTTGCCCTCCCAGTCGAAAAAGCGGCGGTTCAGTAAGAAAGGGCGAGGGCGCAACGTGCCGACTGCGGATAGGATTTAGAAGCTCATAAAGTCGATGAGGCGCGCATCCGCACCGTCAAGAAGCGCCCACTCCCCCGGCACCTCAAAGACCGCTACGGACGAAGGCGAAAAGCCATAGGAAGCGTCCATCAGGGAATTGTAGTCAGAGTCGGGGCTCGCAAGCTGTAAGGTCACATCTTGCACCGCAGGCAGATGCGACACCACCATAAGCGTGCGCACACTCTCAGAAACCCCGTTAATGCGCGCCAGCACCCGGGATGCAGGAACCTCATACAGACCCTCGTCCAGGTGCGGAGTAGGTGCCTGCTCACCGAGCGCATCCGAAATCCAAGTGGTGGTCTGCCGGGTGCGCAGCGCCGCCGAAGACATCAGCTGCTCGGGAATATAGCCCTTCTGCTTGAGCCAGGAGCCCGCATCCGCAGCCTGACGATGCCCGCGTTTAGTCAGTGGGCGATCGAAATCATCCATACCCCAGTCGGCTTCGGCATGACGCATGATAATCAGGCGCTTAACGTCTCGGAGTGAGTTCTCAACCATATCTTCATAGTACAACGTAGGCACCCTGATATGCCGGGTTGCCGCGTGATAGCGCGCCACGAAAACGGCATGTGAAAACCCCGCACTCTTAAGAAAGAACGCGGGGTTTCTAGCGTGAAAAGACTAGATGGAGTATTCGGGGGCTGCCCACACCACAACTTCGGGATGCTCAAAGAACCGGTACCCCTGACCGCGCACGGTACGCACGGTTCCCGAAAGACGCCCCAACTTCGAGCGCAGACGCCGAATATGCACATCAATGGTGCGTTCGTGGGGATGCTCGTCCCCGGCGCTCCAGAGCGACTCCAAAAGCTCATCGCGCCCCACGGTGCGGGTGGAGTTCTCAACCAGATGCGCCAGAAGCTCGAATTCTTTGAAGGTGAGCATCAGCTGTTCCCCATCAAGGAACACCTCACGACGTGCCAAATCGATCAGAACGCCATTGGAACTGGGAGTTGCGGGCTGTTCGGCTTCCCGCGCCTGCTTGTGCAGCTCCGCCTGGTAGAACACGGCAGTCGGATCGCCAAGCGCATTGCGCACAACCTCAAGATCGCTGCCCTCCGCATGAACGGGAGCCAAAGCAACGGCGGCATAGGATTCGGCCTCAGGTGCCAGATGGTGTGCATAGGTTCGCAAATCCTGCACAATACGCACCAGCGATGTGCCGTTGGCTGCGGCAAGTTCTTCGTTGAGCCCCACATACAGCACAAACCCGCGCGCCTCGTTCTCCTGAGCTCCTGCCTTCTGGGCGCCCTGCTGATCCCCGGAGGAGGAGGAGAAGGTCATCGGGCGCAAAGTAGCTGCGGACCCTTGTGTGCGGTTCTGCTGCGGCACTTGACGCTTTGCAGCACGACCACGCTGGGAGATGTGGACGTATCCAGGTACTGCACCTGACATTGTTCAACCTTCTCTCAAGATTTGTTGCGTACGGGTCCCTTGATTCTGCATGATGCGGAATGCTCAAACACCGCGCGGTACAGGCGGCGTTTCCTTTGCTATCAATATTTCTATTATTTGACTCATAAATCAAGCAACTTGGGGTATCTGCGACGTTCTGCTCGCAGCTTCACGCCCTCGTGAACTTTGATTCAGTGCCGGGAAACGACGCTGACAAGCACCGTTTCTCCCTCATATTATACATGGAGATTCGGAACCGATACCCCAAAAAGCCGCGCGCTCAGAGCCCCTGACCGTACTCGAACCGGGCGCAATTTCCACGTTCTGGCGCGGAGGCTCCCAAGGGTACCAGCGACTCGTGCACTACTAGTGTTTTTCGCCGCACTCGCAGATGCATGTGATGAAGGGTGCACACCGCAGTATCAAGGAGTCCTGAAGGACCGACGCTCCGTGCGCAATCGTCAGAGTCAAGTCCCAAAGCACATGTTTGCGGCGCCCGACGTCTAAGACCGCCCGCGCAGATCGTCAGACTCTTAAGGATGCGCTACTGCGCCAGCCCATAGAGGCGGTCGCCTGCATCGCCCAAACCGGGAACTATATATGCCTTTTCGTTCAGACGCTCATCTTTAGCGGCAAGGAACAGGTCAATATTCCGCAGACCCTCAACACCCTTTTCGAGGGCCGCAATACCTTCGGGAGCGGCAATCAGGCAGACACAGGTGATGGATTCGGCGCCGCGTTCACGCAGGAATTTAATAGCCTCAATTAAGGTGCCGCCGGTAGCGAGCATAGGATCGAGCAGGTACACCTGACGGCCGGTCAGGTCTTCGGGCAGACGCTCGGCGTACGTGACAATATCGAGGGTCTCTTCGTTACGGGCCATACCCAAAAACCCGACTTCGGCGGTGGGCACCAGACGAGTCATGCCTTCAAGCATGCCCAGTCCGGCGCGCAGAATCGGCACGACCAGAGGCTTCGGGTTAGCGATAACGGTTCCCATCGTGCGCGCCACCGGGGTTTCGATAGGACGCTGCTCAACCCGAATCTCACGGGTAGCCTCATAGGCGAGCAGGGTAACGAGTTCATCGACGAGCTGGCGGAACGTGGGTGAGGGAGTGTTTTTATCGCGGAGCACACTAATCTTGTGCGCCACCAGCGGGTGATCAAGAATCTTAATACGCATACTCTCAGTTTACTCTGCCTGCTAGTGCGGGTGCTGTTTGCCGGTTATGACAGTTTGCCGTGGGGATGGTCGAGAAGATACTGTACTCCGCTATTGGTTTCGATGGATTCCTCAAGTTTTCGCCGGTCATCAGTGCTATGCGATTGAGCCCAGCGCCCTTCAGTCATGCGGAAAGCCAAGTGGAAAAGGGATAACTGCGTAGAGGTTTTTAAGGGGCGGATAAGAGTTTTTCCGCCCCGAAAGTCTTTAATGATGAGCTTATCGCTGTGTGGTTTAAAGATGTACTCAGAAATATCTGTATAGGGTATATTCTTCCTACGCCCATAAAATTTTCTCACGGTAATTCCTTGGGAATCTATGCGCACATACACATCACTGAAAGATTTGTGAATGTATATAAAAATAATAGAGAAAACAGCTATGATAACCCAAAACATGGGAGCAACAAGCACCCTAGGACCTGATGTTATCGATCCCCATATCAAGAATACAGCGACCAGCAAAAAAATAATATCAATGACTACTACAGAAATTTTATATATCCAATGAAGCCTAAATTCTGTATTATCATCTGCGCCAGAAACAAGTGGTTTAGGTTCTGAAATTCGAGCAATGAATGAAACACACCAAAATACGGCAATAATTGCCGAGATAGGGATAAAGAATCCTAACAAATCTATCAGTGCCATGACCTGCTACTCTGGCTTCTCTTCAGGAACATGTTCAATAACGCAACGAGAAATTTGAAAGAGATATTCACATGTCTCTTTGTCGTTTTCCAGATATTCCTGAATTTCCCGCTGGTCTTCTGGACTATCGATCCGTGCCCAGTATCCTTTTTGGAGGCGGAACGCCAGCTGCGCCATCAGCAAACCAGCATCCGTTAGTATGGGGTCAAAACGTAAAGTACCTCCACAAGCTGTTTTTACCACAAGCCACGTAAGATCAATATCGATATCTCCGCTATTGCGTGAATTATAGGTAAATTTAACAATATCTTTATACGGCACGTGATGAGATATTGCCAGAAAATTAGCCCACATCATACCCTCTGGTGTCGTCTGCAAATAAAAATTTTTACAATCCAAATACATAAACAAACATAAATACCAGCCCAAAACCCCTAAAGGCAACAGAACAAATGCACCGCCAAATTCTGGGTCAAATAATACTGAAAGAACCGTTATAGACGTCAAAATAAAGCAACACATCAGCCCAAATTTTGTAAATCTTTCAAATATATATGCCCTTCTTCCGCAACGGGGGAATTTATAAGTAGTGTAATTTTTATTTTTTATACTCTTATATATCAAGACACAGGATAAAAGCTGAAGAGCAAGAAGAGTAACTCCAAAAATCTGATCCACTTCTAAACTCCTTTAGCATACTTGCTACATCCTCCACCTTGTTCGGATCAGCACAATACCCATTTTCTGAGGCTATCCGGTACCCCATCATCAATTTACACGTCGGGCATAGGCGCAGGCTTACCGCCCAAAGAACTTGGTGAACCGCTGTTTTCAGGGGCGATAGGTTCAGGGCGGACGTGCGACATAGCTGCTCCTTGTGTGGTTGTAGTTATATCAACGTAGATATAGTTAATGTTTGCGAGTGTCACAGAACACTGTATAGGATATATTTACCCTAACCTTCACATAAGGGTTAGTCAAGGATATTCGTCATGAACAGTACATTTAGGCGCGGCATGTCGGGCTGCTTCGCGCGTGAGGCGGTTGCTGAACCACGCACATGCAGGAACGGGCATGCATCGGTCGGGTATAACCAACCTGGCCTTTAAGTAGTGATGTTTAGATTTCTACCTCCGGCAGTGTAGGCACTGTACTCGCTCGCAGGAAGTCCTGACTTAAAGGTCGAAATCATAAGTTATTGGTAGGAATAATAGGGATAAGGAGTATAAGGGGCCTGGAGAGTAACAGCAATGGGAAACTATATTTACTATTCCCTCATCTTTAGCGGCATCGCTATCTTTAGTTACCTCTCGTATCGAAGCGAGAAAAAACAAAAGAACTACTATCAGAAAATAACCTCGGCGTATACCATGGGCTGGGGTGCCACACCGTCCTCGCATCGTGTGCCAACAACACCCGACAAGGCAGGAGAAGACTCGTCTGCTGGGGGAAGTGCTGTGCATAAGAATGAGCGTTCTGATACTTTGGGAGAAACTCCTGAATCTGTTCCTGCTAGGGATGTCGAGGAGTTCGTGGAGAGTTTTACGAACATTGTTCAGAGGCGGCCTTTGTTATTCCCTATTGTAGGATGGGCCATGATGATAACAATCATATTTTTTGTAGGCTATATTATTCTAGCTTTTATTGCGAGAAGGCCTTCGGAAGAATATGTCCCTTTTATTTTTGTTGTTTCTGCGACGTTTCCTGTTGCTGTTTTTTGTATTAGGTTCGGTCGTGATGATTATGTGAATTTTCGGCGTGCGGAGATTGTGCATAAGCCTTTGGGTGGTGCTCGAAAGAGTTTTCCGTATCATGCGATTGCTGGGTATTATTTTGATCCTCGTAATACGGAGCATGGGGTGTTTGAGGTGCAGACTCGGCAGGGGTATAAGGCGCGGTTTGTGCCAGGGATGTATAACTGTGTGTATGTGGGGTCGCAGATTGCGTTTCGGCTGGATTATGGGTATTGGGCTGATCCGTTATCTGTGTCTGATATGTGTGCGCTTGCTGCGTATGTGACAGATTTTCGGTGGGTGTATCGTTTGTTGGAGGTGCCTGCTAGTGCTCATTTGGATCAGCGTGATGTGGGGCTAAGGCCGGTTGGGAGTCCTTCGCCTGGTGCTGGGTATGTTCGCGTGGTTCCTGAGGTGGAGGATTTTGTGTATGCGAAGTCTGTGATTACACGGTAGGTATTTGAGCGGTTCAAGGATTAATTCGCTTGATGTTTATAAGATTGGGGTGAATAGCATCAAATCTGGGTTCACTGCTGGGGCGAAAACCTACGACGGCACCATTAAAAATGCTCGTGGGGAATCCGAGGCTCCCGGGGCTAGTCTTCAGACCGGCACATCAGGGGCGGTAGCTGCTGATGAGCAGTGAACTTATCTTTGGTCTCTTCTGCCTAGTCTTTGTGGTGGGGACGTTTTGGCTCTCAGCAGTATTTGAAGGGCGCCGGCGTGATCGTGAGCAGAAAACCCAGCAGGTGGTAGAAGAAACCTCTGATCCTCGGGCTGTGGTACGGGTGTTGGCGTCGGTGCGGTTACAAGCCTCGTGGTTCATCAAAATGCTCTTATGGGCACTGCTTATCTTGATTCTTTTGATGCAAGTATCCTTCTTTGACCGTGTCCTCTCTGGTGGATCACCTGAGATACCGGTCATTTGGATCAATTTCACGTTTTTGGTTCTGGGTTTTCCTTCTGTGGTGTGGGGTTTGTGGGTGTGTAGGGTCTCGTACCGGGAAATCCTGCCCGAAAAACTCATGAGGGTCACGAACCGGGGACGGAAACTTACACTGCACTACTGGCAGATTGACTCTAGTTATTTCACCCTATTAGGGGATGAGAACGGGCTCTTTGAGCTCACCGATACCGCAGGGGTGGTGTATCGTATCGGTTTAAACCGCATGTGGAACCGTGCCGGTATGTGGGTTCTCAGGTGGCGTTTCGGGTGGATTATGAGTATTGGGCTGATCCGAACAATACTCAGGATGCTGAAATACTCGTGCAGTATATTCGGGAAAAATTGTGGGTGCAGCGTCTGTTGGAGGTGCCTGCGGTGTCGGGGTTAGCCCACGAGGGGTACGGGGAAGGGTACAGGCCTGTTGGTGGTCCTGATTTCGGGCCTGAGTTCCGTATTAGGCAGAGCGTATCGGGGGATTTCACCTGAGCCACAAACTTCGTCCTCACCTAAGCCTATAGCTTCCTAGACACAAGGTGCACAACAGAAAACCCGCCAGGTCTTAAGAATTTTAAGACCCGACGGGTTTAGCTATGCGGTGGTGGAGGGATTTGAACCCTCGTTGGCTGTTACACCAAACATCATTTCGAGTGATGCACCTTCGGCCGCTCGGACACACCACCAATAGGATATGATTCTACCGCATCCGCCCCAAGGGGGCAAAAACTCCACCCCCTCGCTCGGTTCCATCCAAGGTGTTGGGGACGCCCCTCAAATCCTTAGCGACAAGCGCATCGTACCGCTTATTCTGCCTGAGGATCTTAGTTCCTCACCCAGCGGGTTAGCCTTCAGTCGAGAGCGAACCCATAGCGGCTGTGCACCCCAATATCGTCTGAAAGCCGCATCCGTCAGTGCCGAATATAGCCGTCAAATACCAGCATGACCGCACGGGTGGAGTCCTCGATGCTACGCTGCACCCCGTGTATCTCCCGATCCATCGCCAGCATAAAAGTAGCACCAAAAATAGAAAGCGCCAACGCACGTGTATCCTGGGCGGTATCGATCGTGTAGCGGCTGCGCAGGGCGCGTACCTGCGACTCTATGAAATCCAGGATTTCTTGGCGGTTGTCCACCATTGAGTCGGTCCAGGCGTCCAGCCCCTTCCACACTTCGCTCACCCAGAGCCTGGTGAATCCTCGGTGTTCGTGCAGATAGGTGAGTGCCGTGGAGATGCTTTGCGCAGCCCTTCGCGCGGGTCGCTCTGAGCGACGGAAGCTTCGCTCATGCTCTCCACGAGCAGGTGCGTGCCGTATTGCAGAAGCCGGTCGATCATGGTTTTCTTCGACCCGAAGTTGTAGTACACGGTGCCTTTGGAGACCCCGGCGCGTTGGGCGACCTCTTCAATGCTCACGTGGGCGCTTCCCCGATGCTCCATGATCTCCATCGTGGCGGTGAAGAGTTTGCGTTGGGTTTTGCCGGTGCGGCCCGGTCGGCGTGCGGAGTTCGGCGTATCGGGCATGGGGATGGTTCCCTTCGTGGCGGTTGCTGTTCTCTCCATGCTAAGAAGGCCCTATACAGTGATTTCGGGGATTAGTTTTTTCAGGGACCAGATGCGGTCGCGGCGGGTTCCCAGGTACCCCAGCACCAGACCGGCGGCGCCCCACAGCAGCAGGTACATCATGATCGGCATCAGGCTGGATTCGTTGATGCCGTAGCTGAGCCTGCGCATACCGGTAACGGCGTAGCCCATGGGGAAGAAGTCGTGCATCCACCTCATGGCGTGCGGCAGGGTTTCGTAGGGCATGGTGCCGCCCGCCGTGATGAGCTGCAGGATCATGATAATTAGGGCTATGAGCTTGCCGGGCGAGCCGAAGAACACCACCACGCCGTGAATGAACAGGGTGAAGATCGTTGCGACAAAGCAGAGGAAGAAGAAGGCAAGCCACGGATGCGCCATCTGGAATCCGAGCCCGAATTTCACTGCCGCGAACATGAGTACTGCCTGGGCGGTACCGATCAGTCCGAACGGCAGCCAGCTTCCTAGGATGATGCGCGCTGTCGGTGCCTTTGAGGCCAGTGCACGGTTGTTGAGCGGGCGCAGGGTTTGCACGAGCATCAGGCCGCCGATCCACAGGGCTAGGCACATGAAGAACGGTCCCATACCCTCGCCGTAATTACGTCCGTTGGCTAGGGAACTGTGTTCGAGGTCCACGGGTGAGGACATGACGGAGGCTACGTCTTTTTGCTGTTCTTCGTTCAGGTTGGGGATTTGGCGGGTGCCGTTTTGCAGTCCGGTGGCGAGCTGCCCGGTTCCGTCTTGAGCTGTCCCGTGCCGTCGGCGATTTGGCCGGTGCTGCTGTTGAGTTTTCCGGTGCCATCGGCAAGCTGGGACGACCCATCCTGCAGTGTGGTTGCGCCGTCGTGCAGTTTATTTTGGCCGTCTACGGCTTCTTTTTCGCCATCGGCAAGCTGCTGTGCGCCGTTGTGCAGGTTTCCGGTACCGTTTTTGAGTTCGCCGGTGCCCTCGGCCAGTTGGGATGCTCCGTTATTGAGGGTGGAGGCACCATCGGCAACTTTCCCGGTGCCGTCGGCGAGTTTAGCTGAACCGTCCGCTAGGGTGGTTGCCCCGGAATCGAGTTTGGTGATGCCGTCGCGCAGTGTTCCGGCACCCTGCGCTACCGCCGTGGCGCCGGAGTCGAGCTTATCCACCCCGTCAATCAGGGTACTGAGTTTTTGCGCTGCAGCGGATTCCCCGGTGGCCACACAGTTGTCATTTTTGAGGGTTTGCAGCTTCGCCAACACATCTGAACCGGCTTGTCCGTGCTGCGCCAGATGGTTTTTGAGTGCCTGATCGTTCGCGGATGCTACAGCCGATTTCGTCTGTTCGGAATTGATATTGGCGACGATCGCGTCGGCGGTTTCCTGGCTGATGGAGCCGGATTCGACGAGAGGCGCTAGTTTCTGCCGGGTATCTTCGGCAACCTTAGACACCACCGTATTTGACAGATCTGTGCCAAAATCCCCGCTTGGGGCGGAAGTGTCGATCGAGTTCAGGTTTTGGCACATGGCGGTGAGCGTTCCGGGAAGTTGACGCACCCCGTCCTGATCCAGTGCATTCTTGAGCGAATGCGTTCCGTCGGCGACCTGCTGGGCACCTTGGGCGAGGTCGTTCGCGCCTTTCTTAAGGCTGCCGGTGCCGTTTGCGAGGGCTGCGGAGCCATCCGCCAACTGGGAAGCGCCGTTATGCGTGTCAGAGGCACCGTTGGCCAGGGTTGATGATCCGTCAGCGAGCTTGACCGCACCGTCATTGACTTTTCCGGCACCCTGGTTGAGGGTGCCTGCGCCGTCAGCCAACTGGGACGAACCGTCGGCGAGCTTATTTTGCCCTTCGATGAGCCTACTGGAACCATCCACCAACTGCTCAGACCCGTCCGCGAGCTTGACGGCACCATCGTTGAGGGTTCCGGTTCCGTCAGCGAGTTGGGTCATCGCATCGGAAAGTTTGACGGTGTTCGCGTTGATTTTGTCGGCGCCGTCGGCTGCCTCATTCATTTTGCCGTGAATGGTCGTGAAGCTTGCCAGCAGAGTGTTCGCTGTCTTATCCCCCACCTTGGAGGCCACGGAATCCCGCACGGCTGTTCCCGCCTTCGTCACGATGTTGGTGAGCACATAGTTATTGGCGTCGTTCGTGATAATTTCCAGCCCGGCGGCCTGCGGGTTAATGGGACCGGTGTTGCCTTTCTCATCAGGTTTGAACGAGCCGGTACTCACGAGCCTGGCCGAGAAGTCTTTCGGAATCACGAGCGCAAAATCATAGGTCCCGTCGCTGACGCCTTGGACGGCCTTATCATGGGTCTCTACGCTCTTCCAGTCGAAGGTTCCCGCATCCAGCAGGCTCTTTTTGACATCCGCACCGGTGTTCAGATCGTTACCGGAGGCATCTTTCGCGCCCTCGTCTTCCACCACGAGTGCGCCCACAATACCGTTCACATTCCCGTAGGCATCCCAGTTGCCGTACAGGTACAGTGAACCGTACAGCAGCGGGATACACGACATAGCAAAAAGCACCAGTACCGGAAGCACTCCGGAGGTTAGACGCTTAAGTTCGACGAGCGCAACACGAACTACACTCACAGTTACTGTTCCTTCTCTGCTGGATTCTTCGGGTTTGATAATTCTTCGAGCTGTTCTTCGTGGTCTTCGAGGAGAGATTCGGATACTTCGGATGCGTTCACCGCCGAGTCTTCCTGCGGTGACCGGACGGTCTGTACCTTCTCGCCCGGATCCTCGCTCTGTAGCGTCTCGCGATCGTTCGGGTCGCTATGATCGTCGTCGTGGTGGTCGCCGCCGCCGAGCAGGTCATCCAGGGACGAGTCGGTTTCCTCCCGCGCAACGGTGAGGCGGATGCTCTCGGGCGCATCCTGCGGGTTTTCTTCAAGGTCTTCGTGGGCGTCACCAACCATGGCAGTTTTGCCATCCCAGCTTTCGGAAATATGCGGAACTACGGCGATCACGGCACGCGGATCGTCTTCGTTTTCGGCGAGTTCCTGCAGATACGGCAGCCACATGCGGGTGTGGTCCAGATGCCGTGACGGAGTATCAAATACCAGAAGATCGGAGCGGGTATGCGCCGCTAGAGCGCTCATCAGACGGATGTTCTGCTCACCTGTAAGCTGTTCGGTCCAGAGCCTATCGAGCTCGCCTAAATCATTCTGCTCCAGCCAGTGGCTTGCCCGGGGCCGACCGAAGAACGGCAGAGAGTACGAGAGCATTTCGGAGACGTAATCATGCACGCGCATATGCACTTCGGGGGCGGTAACTTCTGGGGAATCAATAATGTCAGAGATACTGCGCAGGTAGCGCAAGCTGACGGGGCTTCGGTGATCCCAGCTGAGAGTTCCGCCGCTGAGCTTCAGCCGCCCGGTAAGGGCTAAGCTCAGGGAAGTGCGTTCAATCTGACTGTCGGCCTGTATCAGGATGACCTCGCCGCGTTCCACCGTGAAGCTGGTACGGCCGAAGAGCGCCTTATGGCGACCCCGAGCCCAAATATCGTCTGCGGTTAACATATGTGCTGAACCTTTAAATGAATACGTGTCAGGATTCTTGGCGCGTCCCCGCGTTAAGTGGCACGCAGGACCCTGAATTACCTCATCTATCGTAGATCCGCAGAAACAGTGCACATGACCATTTTTTGACGATTTCCGATATTATTTTTGAAATTTATGGATTATTTTTCAAAGAAAAAGCGATTTTCGTTCAAATAAGGAGGGAAGTCGTACCGGTCCCTTTCGCTTCCTCTCTCCCCTATCGTCCTCCTTGTCTTCTCCGAACAAAAGGCTCGTGATGTGAATAAAACGTTGGAAACCGTTTGATCACATCACGAGCCTTTTATGAGGGCACAAGGATTTTAGGCAAAAATACCCAGCGGCTTAGACCCCCTGATGCGGGCGGCGTGCTTCAAAAAATGTGCGCATCAGCCCGGCACATTCCTCGCGCAGCACCCCGGCGTAAACCTGCACATCAAGCCCTAAACGACGGTCACGGAGTACATCATATTGACTCCCCACCGCACCCGTTTTTTCTTCCCAAGCACCCATCACCACCGTGGGGATGCGCGCCATCAGAATCGCCCCGGCACACATGAGGCATGGTTCAACGGTCACTACGAGCGTGCACTCTTCCAATCGCCAGGTCTTAAGATGCTGTGCCGCCTGGCGAATCGCGTGGATCTCAGCGTGCCCGGTGGGGTCATGATCGTGTTCGCGGCTATTGTGCCCCGAGCCAATAATTTCGCCTTCGGCATTTACCACCACTGCGCCGATAGGTATCTCACCGGCGCATGCTGCGCGCTTGCCTTCGTCGAGAGCCAGGCGCATCCAGCGTTCATGCTCAGCCAATGTCGCAATGGTGCTGAGAGCTTCACCGTCACCGGCGTGAGCACCACTATTGTTATATTCCATATCGCCTATATGTCCTTGTCAAAAGCTATATATTCCTCATGAGAAATACATATTCTCAGTGTGTCACACCCAGCGCGAAGGGGTATACGGCGGATGCCCCGCCCGCCCGCAGCCGCTGCGCCAACACGGTGATACTCCAGCGAGAATCCACAATATCGCTCACTAAAAGCACAGGCCCCGGATGCTCACGCAGCCTCTCAATTACCTCAGGCGGAATCTGGTAGGAACGCATGACATCGGCACATCGGAAAACACTGTTACCGCCGAAGAAACGCGGTTCGGCAGCCAGCTCAGCCTCGCCCAAATACACGAGTTTGCCGACATGAGCCAGCCCCTCCCCCAACGAGCGCGCTAACGTGGGACGCACCGGAGACGGTACCGTGAGTACGGTTTCGGGGCGCCCGGTTTCACCCCAGTCCCATGCCGCAAGAACCCGCACGCAGGCCTGCCCGAGGGCTTGGGGAACGGGCGTATCGAGAGGTTCCCCGGATTCGTCGGTCGCCAAAAGTTCACGCACACGGCTGCCCCACCCCACATCGCTGAGGCGTGCCAGCGCGTAACCCGGTTCGGCCCGCTCTGACACCGGAATCTTACCCTTCGGCGCGTTCTCTCCCGCGAGTTCCTGCAGCCCGGTAGGCCACATGCCGCGCGGGGCTATTTCTACGCCAACCGCGTTGAGGGTTCCTTGAGCCTGCTGCACGGCGCGCTCAGAGACCTGTTCGGGATACCAGGGGGCCGCGCACCTATCGCATTTTCCGCACGGAGCCGCCGTGGTATCGTCCAGCTCGCGTGCCAGAAAGACCATGCGGCACCCTTCGATACTCTCGTAGGCGAGCATAGCCTCTTGCTCCCGAACGCGCGCCTGCGCCACGGCACGGTATCGCGGCGCATCGTAGCTCCAGGGAGTACCTGTGGAGTACCAGCGTGAGCCGATCTTGCGCACCGCATCCTCAACATCGAGTACTTTGAGCAGAAGCTCTAAGGTACTTCGGCGTAACTGTACACGCGCCTCCAGCGCGGGTATAGACAGCCCATCAGGCTCATCCGCCAGCGCCTCACACACGGCGTAGGCGTTCTGTTCGTCGGGCATAGATGCGGTCGCAAAATACTCCCAGATCGCGCGGTCTTCACGCCCGGGCAGCAGAAGTACATCCGCATGGTCGGTGCCGCGACCGGCACGGCCTACCTGCTGGTAGTAGCTCACCGCCGAAGAAGGCGCCCCAAGATGCACCACAAACCCCAGATCGGGTTTGTCAAATCCCATACCGAGGGCACTCGTGGCAACAAGAGCCTTAACCCGGTTGCCTTTGAGGGCTTCTTCGGCTTCGCGGCGTTCATCGGGATCGGTTTTTCCGGTGTACGCAAGAACCTTGTGCCCGGCGGTTTGCAGCAGCCGGGAGGTGTCTTCAGCGGCGGATACCGTCAGGGTATAGATAATCCCTGAGCCCGGCAGCGTATCAAGGTGTTCAACCAGCCAGCCTAGACGCTGCGCTTCGTCGGGCAGCTGCAGCACGCCCAGCCTTAGCGAATCGCGGGTGAGCGAACCGCGTAGCACCACAACATCCTCGGGGTTGGCACCTGCGGCAAGCTGTTCGGCAATATCGCGGCTTACACGTTCGTTCGCGGTTGCGGTCGTCGCGAGTACGGGAACGTTCGTATCAAGCTCACGAATAAGTGCCCCGATACGCCGGTAATCGGGGCGAAAATCGTGCCCCCAATCGGAGATACAATGCGCTTCATCAACCACCAGAAGACCGAGCCGCGGCTGAAGATAAGGCATCCACTCTTCACGAAATGCGGGGTTATTGAGTCGTTCGGGTCCAATGAGGAGAACGTCCAGATCGTTTGCATCAAGGCGGGCGCGTATTGCCTCCCATTCGGTCACATTAGCGGAGTTCACCATAGCGGCACGAACCCCGGCGCGTTCGGCTGCCTGCACCTGGTCGCGCATGAGCGAAAGCAGCGGGGAGATAATAAGGGCAACCCCGGAACCTTGGGCGCGCATCAGAAGCGCCGAAATAAAATACACGGCAGATTTTCCCCAGCCTGTACGCTGTACCACGAGGGTGCGGCGGCGGTCGGTGACAAGCGCCTCGATAGCCTCGAACTGCCCGGGGTGAAAGCTCGCATTCGGGTTTGCGGTGAGCTTTCTGAGCAGGGCTTGGGCGTTTTCATGGAGTGTTGGCATGGGGTTCCTTTGTGAGGGGTTTCTCCCATCATGGCAGATTTCAAGGCTCCGCACATGCTGTACGGTTACCTCGTGCATACAGGTTTGGGAATACTATAACGGTCACGGAATATATGGGTACTGACTTCACTGTCCTTTATATTCTTCATCGGGCATAGACGCCATGATTCCATCAGTTAGCCAGGCTCATGAGGCAGGTTCACACTCTTAATCGTTTCTCACAAAGAATCCCGGTAGAATATTGCGAGACACTTCATAGCTTCCACATATTTTTGCCTTAGTGGCCTCTCAGGCAGACCGCATAGGATTGTGTGCAAGCACCGCGTGTGCCTTGTGTTCGACTACTTCAGGATTTTTCTATGGCTTTTTTTATCCCCGTACTTCTTGCCCATCTGCCGCTGGGGCTCCTCGGTTTCAAGCTTGAAGATGTGCTGATCAGCACCGGTCCGTGGGTTCTGGTGGTTTCGGCCATCATCGTTTTTATCGAATCGGGCGTGCTGTTTCCGGTGCTTCCGGGCGACTCTTTGATCTTCGCTCTGGGTATGCTTCACGACCGCCTGAATCTGCCACTCTGGTTAGTGTTCCCGGTTCTTATCATCGCGGCGGTAGCTGGCGGCGAGATCGGGTATCAGCTGGGTGCCCGCTATGGCCGTAATCTTTTCAAAGACGATGCAAAAATCCTGAGCACCAAGAACCTGCACGCTGCGGAAGAATTTTTTGCTAAACGAGGCGGTTTCGCGCTTGTTGTAGGTCGCTTCGTACCGATCGTTCGTACCTTTGTTTCGCTGGCGGCGGGTATTTCTTCGTATCCACGCCGCAGGTTCAACCTCTGGAACATCCTGGGTGCCGTCCTGTGGATTGGTTCTATTGGCATGGCAGGCGTACTGCTGGGCGGAGTTGAGTTCATCCACAATAATATTGAGATGCTTGCGGTCATTATTGTGTTGGTTTCGGTTCTGCCCGTGACCTTGAATACCTGCGCGGCCGTTCCAAAGCCAAGAGCGAGGCAGCCGAGTAGGGGCGCCTAAATCTCAAACTTCTGCGTATGCATAAGGGGGCGGCGAATACAGACTGTATCGCTGCCCCCTGCTATATGCTTATATTCTTATCGAAGCATATACCCTAATGGTTATAGGGTTGGCTACCCTGCTGCTGGTAGGGATTTACACCGCTCTGATTCTGCTGGTACATACGCCAGATACGGCTCTGAGCGGTATACTGCGTAGCATCGCGCAGCACCATGAACACGATAATGGCACCCTGCAAAACCGTGGAGAAGATTGTCATACCAATTGACACAGGGTCGTTCATCGTGGAATACGGGGAATAACTTACCGACCCTGTGCCAGCACCCGTGAGGATCATGATTAGGGCAATCACACCGAATGCAGTACCAATACTACTTAAGACCAAAGCTGTAATACGCGCCCAAGTGTGCCCTTTGGCGTAGAAATAACCGATAACGACCGTAAGAGCAACTATGATGATGGCCATCAGAATGCCAATAACAATACTCGTTGTTATCACCGAGTCTGAAAGGTAGACGCTGCTGTAGTTCCCATACTGAGAGTACAGGCTATTCTGCTGTTCGAGCAGGGCATTCATCCTGTCTCGAAGGGTTACCGAGTTGTAAATACTTGATACCAGGGCATAAAGCGCATACCCAAAGATCAGATAAATACCTGTTTTTACTACCGTGCTGGGTTCGGGTTTTTTCTCTGGAACAGACATATAAGCCCCTGGCTGGTATGGCTGGCCATAAGGTCCTTGAGGCTGTTGGGCGTATGAAGGCGGATATTGGTAATAAGGATTTTGGCTCATGGTGTGTGTCCTAGTGACTCTTATCGTGTGTACCGGTGCTATATCTATGGCGGTCGTATGCATGCCAGCAACACTTTTATATGGTGCAAAAACGCAAAACGCTCGCCGTACTTCAATGGTAGTGTACGGCGAACGTTTCCGCGCTGTTGAGGGCGCATCCTGTGTTTACAAACTAGTTCAAACGGTACCCGTCACCATTGTCGTACCGGTCATTAGGATTCTGCGGTGCGGGGTTTGGTTGTGATTGCGGGTTCTGCGCCTGCGGGTTTTGTGCAGCCTGACCGAATCCTTGCTGAGGCTGGGATTCTGTGGGCTGTTGAACGGGCTGCGGACCCTGATCCTGCCGGTAGTTGCGCCAGAGGCGGCTATCGCTCGTGTATCGGGCGGCATCACCACGAAGCATGAAAACCACTACTGCAATCTGCAAAATAATGCCCAACACAAGAACTATGTATACAGCAGGGCTTATAGATACCTGCTGCGCCCCATCCATCTGAGATGTAACGGACTGCACCAGCGACTGGGCGAGAAGGGTGAGCAAGAAGTAGAGCAGATCGCGAATGGTACCGATAATCCCCAGGACAAGGGCGGTAATGCGCGCCCACCCGTGACCCTTAGAGTAGAAGAATCCGAGGAGAATGGTAAACGCAGCAAAAATTGCACTGATGACATAGCCGAGTCCCGTCGAAGAGTTTACTTCGGTCGTCTTACCGTTCTCCGTGTGGTACGTCTGGAACCCGAAATCATCCAAACCAACAATGGCTCGCATGATCATGTACAGCGCCACGGCGTAAATCAGGTAGGTACCGATCTTGACGACGGTAGTGGGCTCGGGTTTCTGCGTTGGCACGGGTGCGTATTGAATCGCCGGGTGCATGGGCGCATTGGGATGCGGCGGCTGGTATGGGGGTTGTTGACCATAAGGATCTTGACTCATGGTTCCTCCTCAACAATGTTTCTGTGGTTGGGCTGCGGAATTCTCACTTCGATCGTTGAGAGTTCCTTAAAAGAATGTTCGTCGTGCCCCCGCCTGAGGTGCACGACGAACATTGTTAGGCATGCACGAAGTGCATCAAACCTATGAAATTTTCAATCTCTAATTCAGATTGTACCCGCTATTACCCTGATGGTCTTGGGGATTTTGCGGGTTTTGCGGCACATTATTCTGCTGAGCCTGCGGATTCTGAGGAGCTTGCGGGTCATATCCATACCCCTGCTGCCCGTTCTGAACGTGCTGGGCGTTATGCTGTGCAGCGGGTGCCTGTCCCTCGGATGCGGGCACGGCGAGGGCGCTGGCATCGACGGGCTGATTTTCCTGCTGTTGTGCAGCTACCGCGCCGTAATATTCCCGAGCCCTCTTCATGTATTTAAGAGTGGTTGGCAGCCAAATCAGAATGATCAGAAGGACTTGAACTGCCATTGAGACAAATTCAAGATAGATTTCGATTCTAATCCCCTGAAACATGCCGCGGTAACGCTCAGGGGTCAAATCACTAGCCAAAAGCTCATTAATGGCTGAAAGTGTTTCTAAATTATCAGAAATATCAATAGCATATATACCTGTCAAGATAGCAGCTACAGCGGTTAGACCAATGGCGGACCCTGCCCCTCCTTCTTTCATTTTTCTAGCCAAGGTAAAGAACAGGAAGGCAGATACAATGGCAAAAATATATGCCCTAGGACTAGAGCTAGAAACCCCAATAGTATCTCCGCCGCTGAGGTTATATTCTTCCGCGAATTTCTTCCATTGAGAATTTAGAGAGAAGATCATTATAACGTCAGTAATCCGCAAAAGAGCCGCAATAATACCCACGATGAGAACGGCGACAACGGTTCCTCGGTACGCGGGCTTCTCAGGAAGATCTGCGGCGGGAGCGGGGGCGTTCCCATACATGGGCTGACCGGCAGGTGCTGGTTGTTGGGGGTAGCCTTGGCCTCCGGAAGGCTGGGGGTTTGAGGCAGAGCCGGGTCAGGTCTATGCTGCTCGCTCATCGGTGGTACTCCTTTGTTCTCGGTTACCGTGTTAAACGGCTGTATTATGAGCATAGCGGAGCCTTAGTTTCAGGTCATACATTATTGACCGATGTCGTGAAATATTTTTTAATCACGCCGAGCTCAACCTGATATTTCGTCATATACGACGAATTTTTGGACACGCCCGATCTCGAATTTTATTCGGGAAACCCTTCATCAACCGCAAACCGTCGCTCCCGAATTCAGAAAAGCTGACGCGCCGCCATTGGCTCAGGAGCATCGCCCGGATTTATCTTGTAAATAGGCTCCAGCACCTACGGCTAACAGTGCGCACATGCTTGACGGTAGGCGTTGCTCTCACGCATATACAGGGTAACGCTGGCGGGGAACATCAAAAATCCTAACAGCACCAAGTGCGTCAGTGCCGCCATGCTCAGCACCACAACCGACAAATATGACCCCGGAATATCGGGAACGGCGGGGCGCAGCCAGCTCAGGGTCAGCAGGGAGGTTCCCAAGGTCAGCAGCGCGAGTGAAACCAGCAGAGCACGCGCCAGCGCATACCCCCGAAGAATAAAAATTCCTAGAATAACGTGCAAGAAAACGTTGGCAATAGTCAGAGCATTCCCCAGAGCAAAATTTTCAAAATGCCATGATGCCGTCAGGTATATGGTGCGAAGAATAGCAATCATCATGCTGGCGCATGCGGATATCTTCACCGCACGGGGTACATAGGGGCGTTCTAAAGAGGCTCTCGGTATGGGCGAATAATTCACCATATTCTTTTCGCCCATATACCCAGAGGCCAGTGTTGTTTTGGAGTATTCAGAGCGTACAGCACTGTCATAGCTCATCGGCGGTATTCCTCCTAGAGGGCTGCGGCATTGTACGAAAGCATCTAAGGTCTTAGCTGAGTGTTACGAAGAACCTCCACAACCCTTAAAGCACACGTTACAGGTTCATCAAGCAATATGACAATATCTCTAGGTTTTTGGACTGTGTTTTAATATTGAAAAGCGTCGATTTAAGGCGCTTATAGTTTCATTATTTATCGGTCATATACCCAGAAATAAAGGCTTTATGGACATACAAGAAATTATTTACGCGCAACGAGATCAGTTATAAAAAGGGTGCTGCGGCATATATGTTAAATATATGCCGCAGCACCTTCACGAAGTAAAACTCTTATATCCTCAGGAAGCTAAAGCTGCTGCTCTCCAGAGGAAGGCTGATTCCCCGGCGCCTGCCCCGGATGCGGCGCGGGTGCCGGATATACATAGGACTGTGACATTCCGTAGGGGTTATTTGCCTGGTTCCGCGCCCGCCGTGCTGAAGTACGCTGGCGAACATACCTATTCGCGGGCGGCAGCCACATCAGAATCAGGGGCAGCAGGCCCACCACCAAAATAGCGATATAGATGATGACAAGCCCGAAAGCTTGACCCCGAAGATCCACCAGATCCGTAAAATTGGCAAACTCGTTGTAGCCTACGATCGAGTCCATCAGGAAAAGCATGACTAAGAGCGTATTCAACACTGTAAAAACCGTCAGAACAATACGCGCCCAGTTGTATCCCAGGAAAATAAAAATTCCGAAAAAAATGTAGATGATGCTGAAGAAGATACCAAAAACAAAACGGCCTACTAGACCGACCTGCATATCTCGAAGTTCATAAAATTCCGGTTTAGCAATGAACTGTTGATAAGCGCTCTCCCCCAACGATTGACGGAGCGCTTCTATCAGGGTGTTCACCATAGAGGCCATAATGCCGTATTCGATAACGCGCAAGACGGGCATCAAGATCGCCAGGATGAGGACAGACAGCAACAGAATCGACATTTTCGGTTTTGCGGCTGATTCCGGCGGCGTGGAAGGTGACGGCGCCGCCTGATGCGCCGGATTCTGCATATACGGCTGCGAGATCTGCGAGTTTACGGGCTGGCTCTGCCCATACTGATTCTGCGGCTGGTTTGGGTATGCGCCCAATGTCTGCGGATCTTGCTGCGGCTGGGGATCTGGGCCGGTTGGCCTGGGGTATTCATTCATCGACAATAGTCCTTACGGTTATAACGGGGTGAAGCACCGCATTGGGCTTCTTTTCGAGAATAGCGGAAAGCGCTCACACTGCCTAGTATTCGGGCTTATTTAATGACGACCAGGTTATGAGTTTGTACCTTTATCCTGCTCTTTCGAGGCTAATTCCGTCTGAGCCGCAAACCGGTCGGCGTAGCTCTTACTACCCGCCTCCAGCGCCTTTTTAGCTTTCCAGTAGGCTTTAGTGCTCCGCATATACACGTTCACTGGCGGCATCCACACGAGAACAACCAGGCATATATTCACCAGGAAAAGTAGCATATATACGGCCACCAGAGACCCTAAATACCCCTGCGCATTCGCAAAAGCCGGCGCCTCTGGGTTAGACATCGTATAAGCCTGCCCCAAAGCGCTCATACCGCTCATTAGCATGCCCAAGGAAGCAAGAATAGTCAGCAGAATGCGACCCCAGTTTTTCCCACTATTCACGACGAGCCCAAAAAGAATATAAAGCAGAGCAGATGTCAGCACGGAAAGAAAATGGAATGTGAGCGTTGAGTTTAGCTGCGCCTGTGCAAACATTCCAGATTTCATCTGCTCAAGAGACATATCACCATACGCAGGTACGTGCGTGCGTGATTGATGCCATTTAAGAGCCTCACTCAAATATGAAGACGTTAGGACATACTCCACAAAACGCAGGATTGGGCACACGGTAGCGGTAAAAATTGCGAAGACAAAAACAAAAGTAGGTCTTTTAGGCTCCTTAAAGGCGGCAGCGAGACCTCCCGGATTCGATGCTGCCATAGGAGGCTGATACGAGGGCGTGCCTTCCGGCATAGGGGCGGCAGAATATGTCATGGTGCAGTCCTTACACGGGTTTTATAAAATTTATAGCGCTGAGTGAATACTCTTTTGAGCATACTAAAAGTTCTTTGAACACCAGCATTGTGGTTCTCTTATAAACCGAACCTTGGCGGCTTAAACTCTGCAACCGCCCTAACTGCTGATCGCGGTCTGCCCGTCTACGACCGCTGTTCGGGATACTGCCGCCCGGCGTTGGGGTTGTAGCCTCCTGGCTGCTGCCCCGCATAGTAGCCTGGCTGAACAACGTGATATGCATATACCTGCTGATATTGAGTCTGTTCCATTAAACGCGCCAGCCGATATGCCTTGAGTTTGCGTACATAACGATTAGCCGGGCGAAGCCACATCAAAATTATCATAAGCAGGTTAACCGCGCAGAGGGCAGCGTATAGAATCACGAGCACCCCCATATACCCCTGTACCTGTGGATTTTGAGAGATCCCCTCAATACCTGTTTGCGCGGCATTAAAAGCCCAGCATTTGAAGGCGCTCACAATAATCCCGATAACGGCAATAATTGTCAGCATAATACGCGCCCAATTCCGCCCCACATATGCGAAACAGCCGAAGAGCAGATAAAGACACGAAGACACAAAAACAGATACCAGCAAAAGGGCTGCCTGGGCGCCCGAGAGTAAAAATGCGGGAACCGCAATGGCCTCGCGATCAATATTCTCTGCATACTGTTGGGAACTTACCCAGCGTGCCGCCTCGTTCATTAACGATGCACTGACCAGATACTCTATGATCCGCAACGCGATACATGCCAAAGCACCCACAAGAACCAGAGTCAGCACGAATGTTCGTGCAGGTTTTTCAATCTTAACCGCGTTATTGTCATATGTGCCCTGAGGGGCAGCTTGAAGGGGAACTGTAGGATTCTGCCCCTGCCCCACCGCCATATGCTGCTGCAAATGCTGCACATAAGGGTTTGAAGGTTGCTGGGGTGAGGGATCTCCTGAAGCAGGGTTTGGGTGGTTGGTCATCGGCGATTCTCCTTGAGGTTTTAGCTCAATAGAACTGTGAACTTATTTCTGAGAGTAGCCGACCTCAAGGGCGGTTTGCAGTATTTACACCCGTATTCCATATGTGGAATATTTCTCAGCAGGTTTTCTGCGATATACAAAAGGGACTGTACCAGCTCGGAAAATACCTGGCACAGCACCCTCAAAATACCCTCTCACCTGTATATATTCCAAATAGAGAATATATTGTGGGGTGGTTTAGAACATCAGGGAATCCTCACGCTGCTCGGCACGCCATAGGCTTCGCGCATGCATGTATTCGCGGGCGGCACGGCTCCAGATCAGTCCAAGAGCAATAACGCTCATCACAAGATACGGCATGCCCACATAAAGAGGCACATAAAGCGGCGACGAGTTGGAATCCAAGAGGAACTCTACTTCCTCCATAGGAGCCCCATTAAGACCGGCCATGATAACGCCCACCAGCAAGAGCACAATAAAGGTGCAGAGCATTCCCAACAGCAAGGAGGCAGTCAGCACATACGCAGCCCACCTATGCCCGCGTAAATACGCAAATAACACCACCACATGAAGCGCCATCAGCACGAAGGTTGCCATCATGAAAAATACGAGGGGAAGCTGATCTTTGAGCGTCAGAAAAGTTTCTGATTCCCAGAGCGACACGCCCTGCAGCGGCACCGTAACAACCCAGACGATATACGAGATCAGAATGTACGCCCACATCCCTATAAATATCGTCATGATGAGGGCTGCCAGAGACACTTGAAGGGGCCTTATAGGCTTGCCCGATATCTTCGACACTAATACCGTGGCCCGATCGTCATGCGGATGCTCTGGCTGGTTTTCCACCCGGGTTTTCCCCTCTCGTACTAGTTTCTAGTGTTAGATTAGCAAGGTTTCCCAGCAAGAGACAGAAACAACGCCGCTGTGCATGTCATATCATGTCGCGCAACCACACGGTGAGTCCCGTATATACGCCCTAGCGAATACTCAATGTTGGGCGAGCAAGTATCGCACGCAGAGTATTGAACTTATACAGGGTTACACTCAGCAATGCGATTTCAAGAAGCCATAAAGCACCCAGCGCGCAGAGCACAATCATGGGGTCAAGACCCAGTGAAATACCATCCCAGTTCAAGACGAGAAGCAAGAATGTGATGGGTGAAAGTACCAGTCCAACACCGATAAAGCAGATCAGCGAAAATATTCCCCACACGGAATATACGGAAGCGTCCGAAGCGTCTTTGGGCGGACGCGCTAACGGCCATACCTGAACAACAGCGTAGATTGTGATAATCAGCCAGAACCCCCACCCCATATTGGTGGTGTAGCGTGCAATAATAGCGCCTTCAAAAATCCCCAAGAGAGCGAGCACTGCTAACCGGACACCGATGGTGATGTTCAGGGAACGTCGTCGTGCATTTATTGTTTCAAGGCCTACCTGCATTTGAGAAAATGCGCGGCTCAGGTTCTTCGGCGTATATGCCTGATGTGGAATACTATTCCGTCGCGGCGATACATCCTGCTCAACCTCTTGCGAGGTTTGTGATGGGGCAGGTTCTGATGCAACGGATACTTCCGAAGAACTAGGCGCTGGCGGTGTCGGCGTGGGGGCGGGAATAAAACGTGGGGCAGGCGCATCCTGAGGTGCCTGAGGCTCGGCAGTTTTCGATTTCGTGGCTGCCCGAAGCGCCTGACGAACCGCACCCTGTTTCTTGGGCTGCGGCGACTGTGGAGCTGGTTCCGGCTCCCCCGAATTCTGTCGTGCATGCTCAAGGGCGTATGCGGGCGGCGCTGCCGGAACCGCGTGGCGAATCGGTGCCGTGTAGCGGGTGGGCACCGCATCCTGACCGGCCGGCGGGGCTTCGTCCCGAGGCGAAGCATCTTCGGCGTTCATGTGAGCAGGGGGAACCGCATCAGCATCATGCACGCGAGATTCGTGATCCACAGCAGTTTCCTCCTCCCCATATATCCTAATCCTAAGGATTTATACGGCTTTTCCGACGTATAAATTCCCGAAGCCGAGTGAGTTTTTTTATCTACGCATACCCTATCACGGGTGGTAGGTATTCTTCGGGGAATATACCCCTCGTTTCATGCGCGATGCATGCACTACAAATATAATCGAGAAAGCTAAATCAACCGCAGGTGCAACCGTCGCCACTAGGGAGACTAGCGCCCCTTTATCCACGGTATGTCCCCAGGTCACCACGCTTTTTACTGTCGGGAGTAAAACCAGGGCTCCTCCCATAGTTCCCAAGGCCGAAAGCACAATCCCAATAATGTTGATAACGCGCACCCGCAGATAATGACGGTTATTTTTAACGGCTAACCAACCAAAAATATTGCAGATTGGAAAGGCCGCGATAAACGTTACTAAAATATACCCGGGCACAATGACTATACGTTCACGTGAAAGGCATTTATCCTGATCCAATGCCCCTTTGCACGAATCAAACGTGTTATTAATACCTGAAATAATACCCATCGCATACAGGGCAAGAAGCGCACCTACAATACCTAGACGCACCAGATATATCGATGCATATTTTCTGATTTCGGAGTTATCAGGACCCGTTGATAATGCACCAGAGTACCCGAAGGTACCCGGCACACCGTACGCTGCAGACCCGACAGTATAGGGGTTCTGGGGTACTGCATAAGCGGGCACACCAGGCTGACCCTGTGCAGGATAACCCGCCGACAAGGCTGGATGCGCCACATGGTGTTCCGCACCCCGACCCATCGACTGTATATCAGAATTATTGCCAGATACGTTTTCTACCGGCTCGTGAGCCACATTTTACCTTTCACGCCAGGAGCACTCGAATGGGGCACGGTGTGGCACCCCGCAGTGGTTATACACCGGGTTTCGTGAAGTAGTCCTTATGGTTCATCCACGAGGCATGCCGGACGAAAATAATCGAGAAAATAAGCTCTGCCACAGGTACTGCCCCAGCCACGAGGAATATGATAAGAATGGCAAGTAATCCCGAGGATCCAAACGCCGTTATCATGGCTATACCGCCCAAGAGCATTAAACCAGCAAGCACAATCCCCAAAGACGAAAGCACAATGCCAATAATGTTAATGACAAGCACCCTCACGTGGTGCTGATTTTTCCTAACGGCAAGCAGCCCAAAAATATGACATATCGGGTACGCGATTAAAATGATAAGGAAATCGACGCCCCCGTGATTGCTGAGGTGTTATCCTCACGGCATACTCGCTGCGAGTATTCACTCCATGAGTAGCTGCCGGTTCCGCAGTCGCTAAGTTCGATGATCGCACCGATAAGGTTGAAAGTCGTCGCAACAATACCGATCGCAATAAGAGCACCCACAATACACAGGCGCAGCAGGTACATCAGCGAACGTTTGCGGACAATCTCATCGTGCGGGTTTGCCGGATATGCAGTGTACGGGTATGCGGTTGGGCTCGGCACTGCATATCCCGAATATCCGGGTACGACATGCGGATTCGCATAGGGATTTGGAGGCGTCGATGGACTCGGCGCAGGATAGCCCGGTTGTAACCCGACATACCCTGGCGCTGACGGAGGAGTCTGTTGGTTCTGGGTGTTGCCGGAGTTGTTGGGGTTTTGTTTATCCTCGGGTGAGGGATCCGACTTCGCGGTGTGCTCGCTATGTTCGTGCTGCGATGCGCCACCGGTTCCGTCGGTTTTATGCGCGGTGCTGTCCCCCGAATGATCGTCTACATGCGACGTTGCCGAAGATTCCTGCGGCGCAGTTCTAGGTTCCTCAGGCTGACGGGAAGAATCATCGTTTTTCATGGGGTCTGTGCTCATATGTACATCCTCGTTACCGGTAATTTTTGTGTAGCCCGGCGCGCGGGTGCCTCGCTACACCAACGTTGGGTTATGTCATACACTACCACGCTTGCAGGGAGTAACGGCTGCAATCATGGCATGTTGGGGAACGGATAAGCTCAGGAACTCATTATGGTATATCCGAGTCTGAGCGGTGGGTGCTCTGTGCTTCGGTCTTAGTCAGCGTGTGGTCGTTGACTGCCTGGTCTTCAGACAGGGAAGATTCTTGTGACAGTTCGCGAGTCTCTTGAGCTTCACGTTCGGCACGGGAGGGGGAACCTGCGGAAGATCAGGAAGACGAATATGAGGGAGCATAAAATCTCGATCACGAAGGAGGCCATAATCCAAATGGTCAGAATGGGGTACGAGCCCCCCAGGAGTTTCCATAGTGTTCTTGGCCCGTGAATAAACACCAAAATATAGGCGAAAAATCCGGTGATGACGGATGCCGCCAAGGCGCTGAGCAGGTTTCCCACCATGACGAGCCCCATAGATTTATTGCGCGCATACGCGACCGCAAACCAGCCGTGCAGAGACAGGTACATGAGGGGAACCGCGCCGATAGGGTCAAGCCCGATAGCCTCGAAAAAATACACCAGCGTCAGTGCAGGCACCACGAGGAAAAGCATGCGGACAAGGTACAGGCGCCGCACGGGTGGCGGCGTGGAACAAGCCTGATCCCAAAAACCCGGGTTATATTGTTCGCTCATAGGTACCCTGTCTGCCGCTGGCGTTGTGAAGCACTGCCGGAGGCGCCATCGAGAAAGCACTCAATACTACGGTACGAGATGAAACTGAGATAACGCTGAGATTTACGCCCTGTTTACTGAAGCGTCACCAAGAGCTTGCAGAACGCAGCAAAAATTTCAGAGTTTATCCCCTCGAAAATCCCGCGGGCACGATCCTTACGCACGGTGTGTGCCGGGAAAATTCGGCCGCTCATGCTGATGTAAACGCCCGGTTCCAGTAGGTTAAGCGCGGAAATCGCAGCCCCTAGGTTGAACCCCGCATCCGAATGCGCCATGACCGCCGGCTGCATGGCACCGGTCAGCACCACAACCTTTGATCCCAGCTCGGCATGCTCGGCGATGTATCGGGCGGATTCGCTCATCGTGTCGGTCCCGTGGGTGATGAGAACCTGGTCGTGTTCAACCGCGTTGAGGGCGGCAACGAGTTCGGCGCGGTCTTCGTCGGTCATATCCAGGCTGTCTTTGCCGATGAGCGCACGAATATCAAAACGAATATCGGTGAGCACTCTCGACAGCACATCGTGCGCGGCAGGCTTGCCAATATCGAGGGTGCCCGCCACCGAGTAGAACTTATCGATAGTTCCGCCGGTTGCCAGGATAGTGATAACGTCCGGGTTTTTGATGGTGCTCATGGGCGCGGGCTCCTTAGGGGCTGAAACATCGCCGGGGGTGTATCTTTGCCCCGGTACCGCATATATTCTAGGGCATCGGAGCGATTTTCTTCACGCCTTGTGAGGCACGGGAATATGGTGTTGTCGCGTGTAACCGGCGGGCGTAAAATACCCACCCGGGCGTGGAGGAGGAGTCCGCCCAGGTGGGTAAACCTTATAGCATGCGCTCATCGCGGTGGTTAGCGGTTGTGCCTGACCCGACAGCACTTACGAATTTTGCTCCGCCGTAGGTGCGGCATATGGCACGATCGTTCGCACCGACGTTGGTCCTTCCGCGGGGCTGCTGACGAACATTTCCCCGTCGAAGGTGGCGAGCCTGCGGCGAACGCCTTCCAACCCGCCGGCTGCTTTGCTGCCCAGCGCATCCTGTGGGATACCGCCAGTGCCGTCATCCTGCACTTCCAACATAATGAGCGATTTACCCTGCGTGATACTCACGGTAATATTTTGGGCATTCGCGTGTTTGACGGCGTTCGTCACCAACTCCGCCGCCGCGAAATACAGCGCGGTCTCCAGCGGTTCGGGCAGGCGCCCGGTCAGCGTGCTCGTGAACGTGGTCGGTACCGAGGCGCTGGCACACAGCGAACGCACCGCCTCGTTCAGTCCGCGGTCCGCCAGCAGCGGCGGGCGAATACCCCGCACCAGGCCGCGCAGCTCCTGCAGAGCCGTCACCGAGCTGTTCTGCGCTTGGGAGAGCATCTGCTGGGCGCGTTCGGGGTCTTCTTTCATGAGCGCGGCAACCTCGTTGAGAGTCATGCCCATGGAGACTAGGTGCGCCTGAACTCCATCGTGAAGGTCGCGTTCGATCCGCGAGATTTCGTCCTGCTGAAAGTCCAGGGCATCGTTGCGGGTGTCGGTCAGGTGGCTGATGCGCTCACGCAGCACCAGTTCGGAAGAGCGGCCCAGCACGAGCTGAACCCAGCGTCCGTAGGTCCGCAGCAGAGGCAGGGCGATGATGAACGCCAGCGGGATCTGGATAATGCCCATGATTCCGGCGTACCAGTACGCATTGGGGGTGGTCATGTCAAGGAACATATAGTGTGGTCCGCCAGGATCTACGTCAAACACAGGGATAAAATAACGCTGCCCAACCATAAGGACAATACCCCACACGCCGCTGAGGAATGTCACTAACGGCAGCATTCCTAAAATTGTGCCCACGAAGACATTCACAAAGTGCCAGAGAATATCGCGCAGCACCAGACTATCGCCCAGCCGGGCGAGACTCTGACGGGGGCTGCCCGGGTATTTGCTACGTTTTATGGGTTCGTACCCGCCGATCACCTCGATCCCGGCACGGTGGCGGGCGGTATTACGCTCTGCCTCCGCATCGAACTTCATCAAGTTCAGTACGAACGGCAGGAAGAAGAAACCAATCCCCACCAAGCACAGGCTGATAACGACGCAGAACAGGGCGAAAACATAGACCTCATAGATGGCGCGAACGAAAATGCCCGCCATGAGGAGAATGGTCTGCCCGCGTCCGGGAGGGTTGTAGTCCTGCCCAGAATTCTGAGTGCTCAGCGGCTTGAGGTGGGAAGGCCGCGAGCTGATTGAATCCGGGTTGACTGGCTCCGGGCGGGCGGGCTGAGGTTTGGAACTAGGTTGGGGCGCGGAACTCGACTGCGGGTCCGTGTACATCCGCAGGATTGGTTCGGCGACGTTTTCGGTGGGCATCGTGCCGCCTCCTGTCGGTAATCCGTGGTGGTGTGGTTGCGTTTCCATATAATTAATAGTGTCACCGAAGGGCTGGCTCCGTCATGGGTGCTGGCACCACCTTTTTCCGCAACGTTGTATCGGAGGGCGGATGCGCATCGTCATAGCCGAAGACCAGTTTTTGCTCCGGCAGGGGCTTGAGAACCTGTTTACCCGCCACGGTTTTGAGGTTGTTGCCGCCGTGGATGATGGGCCGTCGCTCACGGATGCGGTGCTCACCCACCGCCCAGATGTTGCGCTGATCGACATTCGCATGCCGCCGACCTTCACGGATGAGGGTTTGCGCGCGGCGGTTCAGATTCGCAAGCAAATTCCGGGGCAGCCGGTGCTGATTCTTTCGCAGTATGTAGAGCGCCTGTACGTGGACGAGCTGCATATGGACGGCGGTTTGGGAACCGGCTACCTGCTCAAAGACAGGGTGTTCGACGATGCCGGGTTCGTGCGCTCAGTCAAGGCGGTTGCCGCGGGTGGCGTGGTGGTAGACCCGGAGACCCTCAAGGAGTTGATGGAGCATCGGGCGGTGCAGCAGCGCTTGGAGCGGCTGACTTCCCGCGAGCTTGAGGTGCTGACCCTCATGGCGGAGGGCCTGTCAAACGGCGATATTGCAGAGAAGCTGTTCGTAGCGGAAAAGACCGTGGCGAAGCACATTAACACCCTTTTCGCGAAGCTCGATCTGCCCGATACGAACAGCAACGCCCGCCGCGTGCAGGCCGTACTGCATCTGCTGCGGAATGGGTGACACTTTCGGTTTAGCCTAGTTTTCTATTCGGCGAGCTATTGTGCAATGGGCGTTTATTTAAGCCGCCCGATAGACTTCACGATTGTAATTACACAAACGCTTGAACCGGACTTATGCCCCGCGTATAGTCGCCTACTACGGAACTAAACCTGATGGAAGGAGTACATGATGCGCGCAAACTACCCCGAACTCGCCCCCGAGTCCTACAAGGCAATGATGGCGTTAGAAGGTACTCTCACCCTGGAAACCACTCTCAAAGAGCTCGTCAAACTACGCGTCTCACAGATTAACGGATGCGCTTTCTGCACCGATATGCACGCCAAGGAGGCCAAACTCAACGGTGAGCGGGAGCTGCGGCTGTACCATGTGCCGGTTTGGCGGGAGTCCAATCTCTTTACTGAGAAGGAACGCGCAGCCTTGGAGTGGGCCGAAAAACTAACTCGCCTAGATGGCGGACATGTGACCGATGCAGATTATCAGGAGGTTCGCCAATACTTTGATGACAAAGATCTGGCAGAGCTCACCTTCGTGATCACCGCTATTAACGCTTGGAATCGTCTGGGTGTGGCATACGCCGCCGTTCCCGGAAGTGCCGACAAAATGATGGGTCTGGATAAAGCAGGGCTGGAATAAAGAATCTGTTACTCGACCCGATCGGGTCTATCTGCAACCGATTTAGCATTGTGAGCGGTTGTGAAATACCCAGTGGGTTTCGAGCTCTACCGGTTATGAGACTGATACATGACTTACATAGTTAGGCTTAGTTCTAGCATTTTTTACATTATTTCTTGATATTTATTTTGTGGCAGATATATCCACTAATGTGCCAGCACGACTCAAAGGGTCTTCAATAGCATGCATATCACTAAAACATGCTCCCGAAGACCCTTGAGTCGAAAATATATTTTATTTTCAGAAATCTAATACATTAAATAAAATGCAAAAGATAAAGGTGCATTAGTTACCGTGCTGCCGATAGGGGAACAACCGGTAAGATATAGCTATGCTTCCAAACCGTGACGGGATAGGAAGCCTCACTCGTCGTCATGTCGCCCTGATCGTATGCAGTAAGGTGAACCTGGTACTTGTGGCTCGGGTTAATCTTAGTGCCATCAACGTTCACATGCAGTCAAAGTGTCCATCACTACTAATGCTAGACCCGCCTGCACTGGTGCTAACGTCATCATCAACGACGTTCCCGAACTCATCAAGCTCCTGAACAGTCAGAGAGTAATTAAAACTGGGGTTATTATCGTACCAGACACCTCGCACATTCAGAGCATTGTCAGTTTTCTGCGAGTCAATGAATCCGTCAACAGAGTCGATCACAACAAAGATGCTCTCTACAGGAGCACTAGGCTGACCTACCTGCCTCTGACCATCTTGCGATGCAGAATTCGAGTCGTCCTGAGAAGCGTTAGCGCCTTGCTGCTGGCCCTGCGATGCGCCGTCAGATGCAACCTGCGTAGCACCACCCTGAGCCTGCTGACCTTGACCATTAGTACTCTGCTGCTGACCCTGTGCATTCTGGGATGCAGAGCTTGCACCCTCACCCTGAGGACTTACAGGCGCTGCATTTGCCTGCGCAAGCGGAAGAACCGTCACACCCGCAAGGGTGAAAATAGCAGCTCCGGTCATAGCCGGACGAGAATAGCGAAAAGCCATCATAAACTCCATTCATCGGTGACATGAACAATTCAACCCTAAACATAATTCAGGACCGAGATACAAGGGATATCGAAGAATCATCACAATAATTATTCTGAGAACGAACTTTTTTACACCAATATAGGCTATAGCGGGTTAACAGCTCTGAACAGTTCAATGTATTCCATTCACCGGCGAATGGGATACTGGTAAATGTAATATATTACTAGATTTAAGTATAGAATTTTTAACATTATTTCCTGATATTTATTTATGGAAAATATACCCGCTAATGTGCCAGCACAACCCAAAGGGTCTTCAACAGCATGCATATCACTAAAACATGCTCCCGAAGACCTTTGAGCCGAAAATATATTTTATTTTCAGAAATCTAATACACTAAACAAAATGCAAAAGATAATACTGCGTATTAATTACCGTGCTGCCGACAGAGGAACAACCGGAATGTAGGTACGGTTCCAAACCACGACGGGGTAGTACGCGTAACTCGCCGTTAAGGTATCCCGATCGAACGCATCAATGTAGACTCGGTAGTGGTGGTTCGGGTTAATCTTAGTACCATCAACAATCGCGGATATACCGAAGTCCCCGTCCGAATTAATGCTAGACGCGCCGCCGGTGCTAACGTCATCATTAACGATGTTCCCGAACTCATCAAGTTCCTGAACACGCAGGTCGTACTCTACACGGTCGATATCATCGATCCCCGTAGTCTCTACAGTCAGAGAGTTATCAGTCTTCTGCGGGTCAATGAATCCATCGACAGAGGTGATCCCAACAACCGCAGGGGCGGAGGGCTGGCTCTGACGGCTCTGATTATTCTGTGACGCAGACTTCGAATTTGAGCTGCTCTGGGATGCGGGTGCACCCTGAGCCTGCTGACCCTGGCCATTAGCATTGGCACCCTGCTGCTGACCCTGACCGTTAGCACTCTGCTGCTGGCTCTGACCGCTGGCATTAGTACCCTGCTGATCCTGAGATGCACTAGGCTGGCCCTGCTGCTGGCCCTGACCATTCTGAGATGCAGAGCTTGCACCCCGACTCTGAGGAGCCTGCTGACCCTGACCGTTAGCACTCTGCTGCTGGCTCTGACCGCTGGCATTAGTACCCTGCTGATCCTGAGATGCGCTAGGCTGACCCTGCTGCTGTTCACCGCCGGATGCAGCTTGCGAAGGATCCTGTGTCGCGCCGCCCTGTGTTGCACCATTCTGGCTCTGGTTACTGGCGTTAGCACCCTGCTGATCCTGGGCTGCGCCGCCCTGGGTTGCACCATCCTGGTTCTGACCACTGGCGTTAGCACCCTGCTGGCCCTGACCGTTAGCATTAGCGCTCTGCTGCTGACCCTGATCCTGACCGTTCTGTGCTGCAGAATTTGGCTGGCCCTGTGTGGCTCCAGAACGTGCCTCATCCTGAGGGCTTGCAGGCGCTGCGTTTGCTTGCGCGAGCGGAAGAACCGTCACACCTGCAAGGGTGAAAATAGCAGCTCCGGTCATAGCCGGACGAGAATAGCGAAAAGCCATCATAAACTCCATTCATCGGTGACATGAACAATTCAACCCTAAACATAATTGAGGACCGAGATACAAGAGATATCGAGGAATCATCACAATAATTATTCTGAGAACGAATTTTTTACGTTGATATAGAAATATTCGAAGTTATTTAGTCAAGGTTTTATAAAAAATTTCTCCATTAAGTTTTTACAGAAAAATATAGCTCTGTTTCTCACAAGCAGATTTGAGTTAAATTCAGGATGGCAAAAATACTCTCAGTTTCGATAACCATAGAAATCACGTGGTGTCAGTAGTTACAGAGGCTCTATATATAACTAGGTGCTGCACTCCCCTAGTCTAAAAAGAGCAGGGGCGGTAAGGCTACCGGAACCGGCTCCCGATATGCCGCATCGCCTGCACCTGCCGACTGGTACGATGCGCCGCCCGCACCATCCGCGAACGCTTCAACGCCTGCAGCTCATCCTCGGCACGCTCAAACTCACCCCGCATATGCGCCTCCCATGAGTGCATGCGATCCGAAAGCGCCCATTCGTTGCCTTCGGCCAGCGAAGTCTTCAGCAAAAGCTCGCGCACCGCATTGTTAATCGTCTCTAGGGACGGTTCCAGGGCGGGAACCGCCGCAGCCACAGAAATACCCTCCGGCATATGCGCCTGCCTCTCCCCACGCACAGAGGCCGCAATATACTCACGCCACGCGTGAAGCAGCGCGGTCACTGCCTCATGCCGCACCCGCAGCTCTTGGCGTTGCCCCCTGCTGAGCGAGAGCGCAGACGCAATAAGTTTTTCGGGAATGTCGGTGCCGAGCATATGAAGCGGAGTCATAAAATTCTGCATCCCGTAATGCCCCATGACCCCGCAAATCCGCATCTCAGTAAACGCATCGGGCACCAGCGCAACCGCAGGAATACCAGCGCTAAGGCTAAAGACCGCGGGATGGTACCGGTCGGTGATATTTAGCGCGGCACCCTGATGGATGCGCACCGTCGCATCCGCGTGCAGAATCGGTATCAATGTTGCAGGGGATGTCATGGATGCGGCAACCAGTTCATGCGCCTTGTAGTCACCGGTGCGCCCGCCCTCCGACGCCGGATCGCCCATATGCCCCAGGAAGACCGCCGCCAGCCCATACTCGGAGTAAATCTTGTCTAATAAAGCGGCTAGTTCGTGTACTTTGCTCCCCGAAACCTCGTGCACCGTCACGCACACATAACGCTCGGGAAGCTCAGGAACCTCAACCCGCGCATCGGCATAGTCGAGCGTTATCTCGGGGGTATGTGCCCGGTAGTCGCTGGCATCATCCACACCCGCAAGCGCCTTAAGATCGTGCTCGCGGCACCACTCGTAGGAGCTGCGCTCGCGCACCGCCACCGAGGTTGCCGAACGCAGCATACGCAGCAGAACTTCCTCATCGCGCGGGGAAAGCACGGGACCAATCGACTGCCCGGACACAAAGACCGGAATCTTTGCGTACTGCGCCACTAGCGCGATAGCGGCGCGCTCATACAGCAGCCAGCCGTAGCGCGAATTCAGGTTGCCGCCGCCGGAAATGACGACCGCATCCACCGATTGAATACCCTCTACAAAATCGCGGATCTGCTGCGCCGACGGGCAAAAATCGGGCAGATTCGGCATAACGCCGCTCACAAGAAACTCTTCGAGGCGTTCCAACGTGATCTCGCGCTCGGCAGGCGCCCACGGGAACAGTAAAAACGGCATATATTCGTATGCAGACGAACCCCCGGCGCCCAGATAACGCCTGCTCTGATCGGTGTCACGGGTTGCTAAAATAACCTGCATTCCTGCATCCGCCAGGTATTCGGCGGTGCTGATCGTCATGGCCTCGTCCCCCACATGGTAGACGGGCTGGCCAATATCGCCGACAACAAGAACACGAGTCATATGCGTACCTATTTGCTTGATGAATCTTTAGGCGAAAAAACGGCACGCAAACGCGAAAGTTTGCCACTCCACGACATCGCCCGCTCCATGCGGTGCAGCCGCTCACACTGTTCCTGCTGCATATTTTCGAGACGTTCCAAACGTTCCTGAACGTCTTGAAGCGCCTCTAGAGTTTCCAATAGACGGCCGTCAAGTTCGTTCGTCAGGTGCGCCTGGTAAAGGTAGGGCCCAATATGCGCCCCGGCGGCAAGGTCTTCACGGATCGCGTTGGCGCGCACCTGCGCATCAAAAATACGATGCTGCTGCTCGTGGCTCACGCTGTTGGCGGCAGAACCCGTCGCATTGGGGCGTTTGCACCAGTACGCCAGCGGCTCGTCCAGAAGCTGAACTTCACCGGCCATGGCGGCGCGCATATTGAATTCCCAGTCGCCCACCACGGGAAGTTCCTCATCAAAATACCCCACCTTCTCGTGCAGGTGCGGCGGTACAGCACGCCAATCGGAACCGCGCGGTTGGTGCGGAATAGGAACTGCAGCCCCATCGCGGGCAGATCTTCGTGGAAGGTGCGTTCGTTCAGAACAATAAAACCGTCCTCGGTTTGCTGCTCAAAACGCTCGATAATCCGTACCACGCACATATCGGCGTTGGTCTCATCAAGGGTTGCGACGGTACGTTCCAGGAATTGGGGATCCCACAGGTCATCGTCGTCGTGAATGGCGATATAGGTAGACTCACTGGAGCGCACACCCAGGTTAGAGGCCGCCTCCATATTACCGCCCGCAGCATGAAGAAGAACGGTCTGCGCCGCAACCGGGCTGCGGTCAATAATCTGCTGAGATTCTTCCTGATTTCCGCCGTCATCGACCACGTACACGGTGTATTGCGTATACCGTTGCTCGGCGATGTTCTGCAGGGCACGTGCGAGAAAGACCGGGCGATCTTTCGTGCGTACAATGACGGCGACAGAGGAAAACAAAGCTCTCCAAAGAATATATAAGGCCTGTGCATAAGGCACCTAGGGCGGAAATATATAGGGTTGTCTAGAATTCTACGGAGTTGCGCGGGAATAAGCGAGCATTCCAGCCCACATTAGGGGTAAAAATTCTACCCAAATATGCCATCAAGAGCCATCATGAGGGCGATCGCACACAAAAAACATGCCGGAAGCGTGACAAACCAGGTCAGCATAATGTTCGCAACGATCTTCGGCTTCACCGAGTTAAACCGCTGATTCACCCCAGCCCCTAGGGCGGATGCGGTCGCCAGGTGCGAAGACGAGAACGGCAGCTGCAGCAGGAAGTACCCGAGCGCCTGCATAAGAGCCGTGGTGCCTTGAGCTACCGCGCCGCGCATCGGGTCTAAGCGCACCATACGGTAGGCGAAGGTGTAGCCGATGCGCCGCCCACCTGTGAGTGTGCCCGCCGCCAGAGCCAGCGCAATAGTGAGCACATGCCAGGGGAGGAGGTCCCGCGTGGGAAGCGGAAAAACCGCACCCAGCACGTGCAGCACCAACAGGTACAGGTACCCGGTCTGCATACCGTGCAGAAGCGAAATTGCGGATGCCGACACTGCCAGCACCTCACGCGAATGCCGGTTTACACTGCTGGGTGAAGAGCGGATCGCTAAGCGATAAAACGGGAGCACTAAAAGCCAGGAGAGGAGGAAAATCAGGGGCGGCAGGTAGAGGAGCGGCAGCAGGGTGGCATCGAAAATCGCGGGGATAAACCGTGAGCCTTCGCCATCGACCCGGGCATACCACGCCACCCCGGCAAGGCGCCGATGAGGGCGTGCGTTGAGGAAGCTGGCATGCGTAAGGCCCAGGTCGCCACACCCCATAAGGCGGCGGTAATGAGCGCGGCGGTCAGCCCCGGAAGGCCCAAATGCCCGCTGGGAACGGCAATCCAGGGCACACTCATATCGGTGATCAGCAGATACGCCGCAAACACGCCGATCCCGTTGAATAGCGCGGCGGTAATCAGGGCCGCAGTATCGCCCATCGTGCGGGTGCGTACCGGCACCGCAATAGCATTGGAGGCATCGTGCATGCCGGTCACAAAAATCGCGGAGAGAAACGCGCCCACACACAGAATACTGAGCAGAACCACTAGGACTCCTGCACGATAATACGCCCGATCTCAGAGGACACGCCGCGCATCGCATTCGCAGCCTCGACCAGTTGGGCAATGAACTTGGTGTACCGGCGGTAGCGTTCCATCGGGAAGCGTTCGGCGAGTTCTGCATCGTATTCTTCGGCGGTGCGAACGGCCTGGCGCGAGATACGCAGCATATCCATCCAATAGTTATCCAGGCCCTTAATATCGGCGAGCTTGGGAATTACCGCCTCGGTCAGCACCGCCTGCCGCTGGATAATGTCGAGTATCGCGGTGATATGCGGGGCAAAACCGTCAATTTTGTGCAGATAAAGGATGTGCGCGGCACTCGTGAGCTTTTCGACCGCGTTCGTAAGTTTGCGGGCCAGCGTGTAGAGGTCTTCGCGGGGTACCGGGGTGGCAAATGAGCTTCGCACGGTGGTGAGGGTCATGAAGAACAGGTCGGTTGAGTTCGCTTCGTGCACCAGCATGCGGTCGAAGAGCTCGGGGTATTCGGAGGTAGATGAGCCAACCATTTCGGAGAGGAGCGCCGCTGCCTCCGCCACCTGCACCGAGATTTGTGCAAGCGAGGTGAGTGAGCTGTTGGCTTGTGGAAAGATGCGGTGCAACATAGTTACAGTCTAACGCGGGTGTGCTGAGGGTGCGCGGGTCTAATTGCTTCCCGCGCGGCGGCTTGAGAATACAACAGCGGGAAGGCTACATAATAACCTTCCCGCTGTGAACGTTAGCGATGTCGGGCTGGGAGCGCCTCTCGGCGGAAGGCCGCTCGAAGCGGCAAATGATTTGGAGCCCGGGGCTACCTATTAGCAACCCGACATCTTGTCTTAAATTATCCGCCCGAGCTAAGCCTCCGTCAAGGTACATGAGCTCTAAGCAGAACACCCGGCATCAGTTCCGAATCCTGTATTTTCCCGGGATTTGATAGCGCGCGAGTACTGTGCGGGGCTACAATGCTTCGAGTCCGCCGCTTGCCCGCCAGTGCGAGGCGGTCGCCTCCAAATCCTCGGCAATTTTCACGAGTTTTCGGGATTGTTCGGGCACGCGGAACATGCGTTCAATGCCTTCGCGGCGAACCTCATGACTGGGCGGATGCACTCCCTGCGGGTTGCCGGACAGTCGGCTAATATCTGCGCGCTCATAGTTGAGGCGCAGTCCCAGCGCCACAACGCGCGCGAACGCCGCAAAACGTTCGAGAGCTATATCAATATCGCCGCTGTAGAGCCCGGCCAGAATTTTGTCCGCCGTTTTGACGACCTCGGAGGAGCCCGGTGGGTCTGGCACCCCCGCCAGCAGATGCGAACGGTAATCGGCACCCATACCGGTAGAGAACGCTTGTGCGGTGGCCTTTGGGTAGCGTCGTACCATGTCGCGCAGGGAATACATGCGCCATAGCGCCCCGGGGAGGGAACGCGCGGGTGAATGAGACCAGAGCTGCGCAAGCGCCTCAATACCGTATTCGTCAGTGAAGTCTATGAGTCGGGCGGCAACCTCCGGGTCAGAATTTTGGCGTCCGCGCTCCAGCAGAATGCGAGCAGACGTATGCGCCGCCTCATCACGGGCGGCGGGATCTTCACCGCCAACGCGACGCTCAAACTTTTCGCTGGGCTGAGATACTGGGCGATGATGTGCACGATGAGCCATAGGTGTTTAGTGTAACGGGCAGGGCACGAGTTTTTCGAAGGATTCAGCCGGACGAAAATCATATCTGCGAAGGCGACTCGTGACGGATTTGTAGTGTATAGTAGATGATGTCTTCGCGTTCACGCGGGACGGCGCGCCTTTAGCTCAGTTGGTAGAGCTACGGACTTTTAATCCGCAGGTCGTGGGTTCGAGCCCCACAGGGCGCACATAGCAAAGCCCGTCGCATCCGGTATACCTGTCGGATGCGGCGGGCTTTTTCTGCACCGTCACCTGGCATTTTGCGAGTTATTTTGTATTGGGCGACTTAAATAACCGCCGGATGCAAAATAACGCACAAAATAGAAATCCAGGCTAACCGAAAGTATCACCCACTCCGCAGTAGCACGGCAGACCCGCGGCGGCACAATTTCAGGGCGGGTAGACTAGACACTATGGCACACGCATCCATGAAGGAACAATTCTTAAACTATGTCCGCGCCGGGGCTCACCGCGTTCGGGCGGGATTTTTTCAGTCTATTCAGATCACGATCGCTTCGATGGGGGCGTATCTTTTTGCGGAGCGGGTGCTGGGGCATGAGGAACCTATTTTTGCGGCGGTCGCGGCGCTGGTGTCGCTCGGGTACGTGAGCGGCTCTACCCATTCGCGGCGCATCCTAGAGGTTTCGTTCGGGGTGAGCCTGGGCATTCTGATTGGCGATCTGTTTTTGCAGATGCTCGGGCGCGGCATCTGGCAGGCCACGCTTGCCCTGTTTATTTCGGTGCTTCTGGCCAGGTTCTTAGATAACGGCATTATTTTTTTACGATTCAGCTCAGTTTTCAGGCCTGCCTGGTGATTCTGTTGCCGCCAACCTCAGATCTGCCGTTTACCCGCAGCCTTGACGGCGTGATCGGCGGTGTTGCGGCGTTCCTATGATGTTTTTGATGCCCAAAGACCCGCGAAATGGGTCGCGTCAGCGTGCTGAGGCTCTTATGAGCGCTTTCTCGGATGTCTTCTTTCTGGCGGCAAAGGCGATTCGCCGGTACAACTACGATCAGGCGTATCAGAGCCTGCAGGATTCGCGTAAACTTCAGCCGCTGTATGAGGCGAGTAAGAACGATTTGGTGACGGCGCGCGGTATGGCGCAGCTTTCGTGGGCGGGAAAGAAGACCCGAATCGAGCTTGATCGGCTGGCTCAGACTCTCGGGGCTATCGATTTGGCGATTCGCAACACCCGCGTGTTTAACAGGCGCATGGCATCCACGATTGCGCATGTGCAGCTGCGCCCGAAGGCCCTTGAAACACTGTCGGCGGCGCTCGAAGAACTGGCGCTTGCCACCCAGAGCACGGGACTGGGCATGTATTCCAGCACCGAATATGAACGTGAACACTATATGCAGGTTGCCCGCGAACGCCTGATTTCTCTCGCCGAGACCCTGGAACCGAAGCACCTGGGGGTAGAGACCTTCGAGGGCGAGTCGTTGGTGCTTATGCTGAGGCTTATAACCGTGGATATGTTAGAGGCTACCGGTATGGATCATGAGGATGCAGTCGCCACGCTGGTACCGCTGGGCGAGGCCGTGATGGAGCATGCGCCGCGTACCTCCGAGATTCCGATTGTGCAGGCTGATGTTGCGGGCGCTCAAGAGGAAGATTTGCGCACCCGCACCGTTAATATCATGCTGCGCGATGAAGACCTTGAAGAGGGACTGGGGTAGGCCTTTCCTGCTCATCTCGTTGTGCTGATGGTGTGCGTCTAATCCCCGTGAGACCCGCGCGCAGATAGTATTTCGGCGAGCAGATAGCAATTCGTTATCTGCTCGCCAAAATATTATCTGCTCACGCATATGACACGTTTTATGATGATGTGCGTCCCCGTGCCGCAGGAGGCAGCGGTGTGTGGAGTTTGGCGAGTTCCGCCAGGCTTTCGGTTTCCTCCTGTGTGAATGTGCATGCCAAGAGTTCTTGTATATCAGGGTCGGTCTTCATGACATCGGTTAATCGCATCCCTAAACCGTGTTGATGAGCATACCTTTTGCCAAGAACTTTTCGGTTACTTTAGGGCTCATCCCTATTTCGTGGTGCAGTACTCGGTATATACGCATAAATTCGTCGCGGGCGAGCTGACCAAACCGCTCATAATGTCCCATCGTGAAGAGATGCATCATGGTTAGCAGGATTCCCCGGTCAGCTACAAGTTTTACGTAGGCATGCCCCATCTCTCTTATGAGTTCCTGAGGGCTTTCTACACCTTGAGCGGCTGTGCGGAATACTTCAATGGTTTTATCAACAGCACGGCTGACTGTTTCTACGAAGAGGTTTTCTTTAGAACCGAAGGTGCGCACAATATATGCTTGGCTTACTCCAGCTGCTTTGGCAACGGCGTCTGTAGTAGCTCCGGTGTAGCCACGCTCACCAAAAACAATTCTGGCGGCGTTTAGCATCTGTTCACGGCGCTCGGCGGCGGGGAGCCGTTGCCCAGGTGAAGGTTTTTTCTCGGCCATATTGACATGTTATCACCCGATAACCTAGCTTTAAGTAATCAATTGATTACTTAAAGCTAGACGAAACGGACCTTCCCATGAAACAGACCCAACAGGCAGAAACCCCGCGCCCACCCCGCCTGGCTCATCATCATCTCGCTGTCCATTCCTATGTTTATGGCTTCCCTCGATAACCTCGTCGTCACCAATGCTCTTCCAGTCATTCGGGCAGATCTGGGAGCCACACTGGAAGAGCTCACCTGGACAGTAAACGCCTACACCCTGACCTTTGCGTCCTGCATTCTCATGTCCTCGGCACTGGCCGACCGGTTTGGACGCCGCAGCGTCTTCCTCCTTGGAGTCTTTATATTTACTGCCTCCTCTGCGTGGTGCGGTATCAGCAATAATATCGGCGCCCTCATCACGGCCCGTACTCTTCAAGGAATCGGCGGCTCTGCCGTTATGCCTCTTTCCCTTGCATTGCTGAGTACTTCCGTACCCGAGCGGCTGCGTGCTACTGCTATTGGTATTTGGGGAGGAGTCGCTGGACTCGGTGTAGCACTCGGTCCCCTTATCGGCGGCGCCGTAGTAGAAGGCATGAACTGGCACGCAATTTTCTGGATTAACGTACCATTCGGGTTGCTCTGCATTCCCCTGGTATGGATCACAATCCCGGAATCCCGTGGTCGCCCCGAACCGCTTGATTTCCTTGGGCTGGCCCTCGTTGGAATAGGGCTGTTCGGAATAACTTACGGCATCGTGCGTGGAAACGATGCCGGATGGACAAGCGCAGAGGTCTTGACCGGTCTTATCGGGGGCGTTGCTCTTATAGTAATCTTCATCTGGTGGGAATCACACGCCGCCTCGCCTCTGCTTCCGCTGCGCCTCTTTAGCAACCGCAGTTTCAGCATGGCGAATATTGTGGGGTTCCTCTTTTTCTTCGGTATTTTTGGGGCTATTTATCTTGATACAGTTCTTGCAAGTGGTCCAAGAAGCAAACCCGCTCGAAGCCGGGCTGATGACCATGCCATGGACTCTCGCACCCTTCGTTGTTTCACCGCTTACAGGACTACTGACATCCAGGGTCGGCACCCGTCCGGTGATTGTGGTCGGCATGGCACTCATGAGTATTGGGCTGCTCTGGAGCGGCATAATCCTCGACCCCAGTGTTGAATACATCCATTTTGTACCTCCTTTTATGGCTGCCGGAGTGGGCATGAGCTTGGTTTTTGCCCCTATTGCCGCAGCAACCTTGCAAGGTATGGCCCCTGAAGACAGGGCAACCGCCTCGGGAACTAATATGACCGTGCGGCAAGTAGGAGTCGCACTGGGGGTTGCCACTCTCACCGCAATTTTTACGGCTCTCAACGGCGTCCTCAGTCCCACAGGGTTTACGGATGCAGCTTCCCCAGCCATTTTGACCGATGCGGCAGTAATGATGCTGGGAACTTTTGCTGCCTTTTTCCTCCCCAAACATGTGCGTGCGGAGGAGAAAGTGCAGAGCTAACCTCCTAGCCTGCGTAAGCAGATAGTATTTCGGCGAGCAGACAGCAATTCGTTATCTGCTCGCCGAAATACTATCTGCTCGCGGTTCACGTCACGATGTGCGGCAGTTATTTATCCTGCGGGAAGAGCAGGTTCAGCGCCTCGCCTAAGGTGGCGACCTCGCGCACGGTCACACCATCGGGCACCTGCCCCACGCCCGTTGGGGATGCGGGCACCAGCACATGCGTGAACCCCAGCCTGCCGACCTCGGCGATACGCTGGCGAATACCCGGCACGGCACGCACTTCCCCCGCCAGGCCGACCTCGCCAAACACCGCGAGTTTACGCGGCAGAGGCTTATTCTGCGCGGCCGATGCCAGCGCCATCACGCACGCTAGATCGGCGGCAGGCTCAGAGATTTTGGCACCTCCCACCGTGGAAACATAGCAGTCGAGTTTGCCCACGTTCAGCCCTGCGCGGCGCTGCAAAACCGCCAAAAGCATCTGGATGCGCGCCGAATCCAACCCCGCCACCGTGCGCCTGGGCGCGGGTGCCACCGCCTGATCCAACAACGCCTGGACTTCGGCCAGCAGTGGGCGGCGCCCCTCCATCGTCACGGTCACGCAGGTTCCCGCCACCGGATGCGGCGTGCGCGAAACGAACATGCCGGACGGGTCGAGCACGGGCGCAATCCCGTCCTCGTGCATATCGAAACAACCGACCTCATCGGTGGGCCCATACCGGTTTTTGATAGCGCGCAGCATACGAATATTGGAGTGTTTATCGCCCTCGAACTGGCACACCACATCCACCAGGTGTTCCAGCAGGCGCGGCCCGGCGATCGTGCCTTCCTTGGTTACATGCCCCACCAGCAGGGTGCACATATTGCGCGCTTTCGCGGCGGCAATCAGCGATGCGGCAACCTCCCTTACCTGCGTAACACCCCCGGCGCTGCCCTCAACGTCTGCGGACGCAAGGGTCTGCACCGAGTCGATCACCAGCATCGCCGGGTCTACCTGCTCAATATGCGCCAGCGCGGTCCCCAGGTCGGTTTCGCTCGTTAAGTACAGGGTGTCGGCGACGGCGTGGATGCGGTCCGCACGCAGCTTAACCTGCGCGGCGGATTCTTCACCGGTCACGTACAGCACGTCGCGGTTTTTCGCTCGGGCACGCTCGGCGGCGGGGGTTCGCGGAGTGTATCCGCGCGCGAAGGTGGCGGCAACATCCAGCAGCAGGGTAGATTTGCCCACGCCGGGTTCGCCAGCCATCAGAATCACGGCACCGGGCACCAGTCCCCCACCGAGCACCCGGTCGAATTCGGGGTTGCCGGTGCTCATATAGGCGGCGACGGTCGAGTCTACCTCGCCAATCACCTGCGCCGGTTTCTGCACGCTGGATGCGGTACGGGTGCGCGCCACGGTACCCCCGGCGGCTTCCTCAACAGACCCCCAGGTTTGGCATTCACCGCATCGGCCCACCCATTTGGCGGTGGTCCAGCCGCATTCAGTACAGCGGTAGGCGGGGGTTCCTTTAGTGGTTTTTGTGCGTGCAGCCATGGTTTTTATTGTACGGGCGACCCTGACGTTTTAAACACCCAGATCGTCAAAAGCCGAAGAAGAGAATACCGGGGACAGGATACACAAAAAGGCGGTAACACAGGCTAAACGATACAATATATTCCGTGCAGACAGATTACAGTGAACTCCTCCTGAAAACCATTGCGCAGATCGCCCCCGGCACCGAGCTGCGTGAAGGGTTAGAACGCATCCTCCGCGGGCGCACAGGCGCACTCATCGTGCTCGGTTCAGACCGCACCGTCACGGGACTCTCCTCCGGTGGGTTCACCATCGACACCGAATTTTCTGCCACCCGTCTGCGTGAGCTCGCCAAAATGGATGGCGCGATCATCTGTGACCGCGACGCCACCCGCCTGCTTATGGCGGCAGTACAGCTCATGCCGGATGCAACCATCGACACCAACGAATCCGGAACACGTCACCGCACCGCCGAACGCATGGCAATCCAGACGGGTTTCCCGGTGATCTCGGTCAGCGCCTCTATGTCCGTCATTTCGGTGTATGTGGACGGCACCCGGTACACGGTCGAAGACACCCAATACCTGATGGCGCGCGCCAACCAGGCAATCCAGACCCTTGAGAGCTATAAGAAACGCCTCAACAAGGTGCTTTCCACGCTGTCCGCGCTCGAAATCGAATCACACGTCACGCTCAGCGATGTCGCTATCACCCTGCAGCGCATGGAGATGGTGCGGCGCATTATCTCCGAAGTCAGTCACTATGTGCTTGAACTCGGTGTGAACGGTCGCCTGGTGGCGCTTCAGCTCGAAGAGCTCCGCAGCCCCGATATGGCGGGTATCGACGTTATTCTGCACGACTACCTGCCGCGGCCCACCGCGCAGAGCATCTCCATCGCATCTCGGGCTCTGCGCGACCTTACCGACATGGATATTGTGGACCTCACTATGATCGCCCAGGCCGCAGGGTTCGGCGATTACGAACTCGACACTCCCCTGCAGCCGCGCGGCTACCGCCTGCTTGACGGCATCGCCACTATTCCGAACACAATTGCCGAACGCCTCGTTGAACGGTTCGGCACTTTGCAGGCGCTCATGGCCGCGTCCCTGGAGGATCTGCGTGATGTTGATGGTATAGGCGAGCATCGTGCCCGCACCGTGCGCGAATCGCTCTCCCGCATGGCGGAAAGTAGTCTCGAAAAATACCTCTAACATTAGCCGGATACAGTCCGAAGAACACCAGCCACCCAATAAAAAGAGCATTTATTGAAATAAAGGCTCTTTTTATACATCTTTTTATATATTCCCGCAGGGAAATACCGTGGGCGCTATTTCAACAGGAAGTTCACCCGCTGCGAGGTCACCCCATTCACGGTAGCCGTCACCCAGTATGTGCCCTTCGCCGTATTCTTCAGCGCATTACACCCGGAGGTATTGAGCTTACGATCCCACGCAACATCGCTGGCGGCTTCCTTGCCCGCAGGAATCTCGGTCTTCTTCGTGGGAGTGGGCGTGCACTTCGCAGACGAATACACCTGGGTATCGCCCGATGTAATGTTGATCTCCACACCCTCGGCAACCTTCTCGCCGCCAATAAAGCAGGGCTTACCCGAAGAATTCGTGTACACCACGTGGAACGACGGCATTTCACCGGGCGCATACTGCTTCTTTGAAGGCTCGACCGTCACCTTCAGATCCTTGGCATTGCACAGAGCCACGGCTGGCGTTGCGGATGCGCTCGCCGGTCCAGACGGAGTTGCACTGCCAGATACCGCTGGGGTCCCAGAAACGGACGGGGTTGCCGATGCGTTCGGGCTGCCGGATGCTGAAGCGCTCACCGACCCCGAAGGCGCAACCGTAGAAGGTGTGGGGCGCGCGCTGAAATTCTGGAAAGGTTCGCCAGTGGCTGTCGCCTCTGCGGCGGCATCGTCTTGAGGTCCCTTATTAATCTGGTTCACTAGGGTGGTAATACCAACAATGCCAACCAGCAAAACAAGAATAAGCACTACCACGGCAACGATACGGCGGCGGCGGTATACTTCGGGGGGTAATTCGGGACCAAGTTCAGACATACCGTTAAGAATAACGGTTTTTTGGGTGTCGTGCATGCAAAACCATATATATAAGCTACATGGAATAGATAAATACGTTGCCTGTATATTGTGGGTCAATTGGCACCCGACACCCAATATCACCTACCCTAGAAACAGTAATACATTACAACGCAAGCAATTATTGCCATGTTCAATTTACAAAACTCACACGAACTACACCACCGCATAAATACCTGGTACCAGCATCATGCCCGCGATCTGCCGTGGCGCCGCGCCGACTGCACGGCCTGGGGCGTGATGGTGAGCGAATTCATGCTGCAGCAGACCCCTGTGAACCGCGTGCTTCCCGTTTGGGAAGAGTGGATGCGCCGCTGGCCCACGCCCGCATCCCTTGCCGCCGAAGACAGCGCGGAGGCGGTGCGCGCCTGGGGCCGTCTGGGCTACCCGCGCCGCGCCCAACGACTGCACGGCGCGGCGGTCGCTATTACGAAGCATCATGACGGCGAGGTTCCGGCGGATTATGACGAACTTCTTGAGCTTCCCGGCGTGGGGGCATACACCGCGGCGGCGATTACGGTCTTTGCCTTCGGCAGACGCGCCACAGTTATCGACACTAATATCCGCCGGGTGCACGCCCGCGCCGTCATGGGCAAGGCGCTGCCCCACAAGTATTTGAACACCGCCGAAACAACCCTTGCCGAAGAGCTGATGCCGCAGAATACCGCCGTATCCTGCGTGTGAACGCTTCCGTTATGGAGCTGGGCGCACTCGTGTGCGTCGCCAAGAATCCACGCTGCGAGCAGTGCCCCCTTGAGGATATCTGCGCGTGGGTGAAGGCGGGAAAGCCACAGGCCGAGTATACGCCTACGGGGCAGAGCTGGCACGGCACCGACCGGCAGCTGCGCGGTGCCATGATGGCGGTTCTGCGCGCTGCGCACGCACCGGTGCCGCGGGAACTTCTAACGGACTTCTCCACCGATATTACTGTTCCCGATGCCCTGAAGGTTCCGGTGCAGGATTTACGCAAACTCGACTCATCCCAAGAACAAATCGACCGATGCTACAGCGGGCTTCTCAAAGATAAACTCGCGAAAGAGCGTAAAGACAGAGTTTCGCTTTAGGTTTTGACCTTTTATACGCTATTCCCTAACTCACGATAAACCCCGAAAAAATATTGTTTTCACCTGAAATCTTTGGAAAAATGGAGAAAACATTCTGGAAAGCTCATTTCTTTATGAAGGAGGACTCCATGAAAATAGCAGTCATAGGGGCGACCGGCACCATCGGCTCGAAAATTGCCGCCGAACTGGAAAAACGCGGTCACGAGGTAGTGCCGATCAGCCGCTCACACGGGGTAGACGTTTCATCGCTCGCGGATTTAAGCGCGGCGCTGACCGGAGTGGATGTTGTGATCGACGCGATTAACAACATGATCATGAGCAGCAAAAAGGCGCAGACAGCCTTTATTAGCACCTCCAGCAATATCGCGCAGGCGGCAGCTGATAACGATGTGAAGCGCATCGTCTGCGTCTCGATCGCCGGAGTAGAAAACCCGGCGGTTAGCCGCGGATACGGCTACTATGCGGGCAAGGCGGCGCAGGAGAAACCTATCAGGATTCCGCTGTAGACACCGTTATTATCCGTTCGACGCAGTGGTTTGAGCTTCTTGACCCCATTGTTCAGCAGGTTACGGTGGGGCCCATCTCGGTGCTGCCGACCATGAAAATGGCGCCTATTCCCGCGGATGCTGCAGCACATCTGGTATGCGATGTTGCCGACGGCTCCGAGAAGGTACCAGGTACGGGCATCGTCTCGATCCGCGGCGAAGAAGAAGGAACAACGGCGGAGTTCGTAAAGCGTCTTCTCACAGCACGCGGCGAGGTCGGCGGCAAAACGCCGAAGGTGGTGCGGCAGCTGCCGTATTTCGGTTCCGCTATTGCCAAGGGCGGGCTGATTCCCGATCCCGCAGATCACACCGTCTCCACCACGCTTGAGGAGTGGCTGGCAAGCCTGTAGCGGTTTTAATACCGCACGAACCGATGTGGTCTTCGTATGCACGAAGACCGCATCATCGCGTTAAGCGCTCGTATGCCTATGCGCCCTTATGCTCAAGAAACGCGATAAGCCTGTCGAGCAGATCTTGCAGCTGTTCACGCTCTTGCGAGGTGAATTCGGCGCTCATGGCACGCTCGACGGCACGAACCTTCTCGTCGGCCTGAACAACCAGTTCTTCGCCCGCATCGGTGAGGGTCACGATATTCACGCGGCTGTGAATTTCGGAGGGCACGCGGGTAATCAGGCTTTTCGCATCCAGACGGGCAAGAATGGTGGCCATCGTCTGCGGGGTTACCGCTGCGGCACGCGCCAATTGCGCCGCAGACTGCCCGGGCACATAGTAGAGCGAGGTCATGGCGGCATACTGTGCGACGCTCAGATCGTACTCGCGCAGAACCTTAGATTTGACCGCCATCATCGCCTGCTCGGCGCGTTTAATCGACGACCCTATGCGCGACCGGGTTTCGGCGAGATAGGCTTCTTGCCCCTGTCCCGGCTGCGGAGGGTATTTTACAGATTGCTGTGATTTCCGATGATGCGGGCATGTACTAAGCATACTATCCCCCGACTCCGTCTCGCTTTGTTATTCACCGACATACATACTTATCAGAAGCGCAGCGATATTGGGAGGGGTACAGCAATAATTATCAGAAGCACGGCAAAAACACCCTGCACAACTAAGGCTTGTCCCCGAACCCTCACGCGAAGGATTCGGGGACAAGCCTTAGTTAGTAACTCCCGCAGGATTGCCTACAGGGGAAAGCCGCTAGTCAGATGCCCCTCCGGTAATCTGCTCGGCTTCTTCCACGGCAGATTCCGCCATCTTATTGACGGTCTCCAGAGGTAAATCCCGCATCTGCTGCGAGGAGAAGACGAACTTCGCATCGTCGCCTTCGCCCTCGACACCCACGGTAATCTTCTCGCCAGGCTTGATTTCGCCGAAGAGGATCTTCTCGGAGAGAGCATCCTCAATATTACGCTGCATTTCGCGGCGCAGCGGGCGGGCACCCATTGCCGGGTCGTAACCCTTCGAAGCCATGAGAACCTTCGCGGCATCCGTAAGCTCGATCGACATTTCCTGATCTGCCAGGCGCTTTGCCAACCGACCCACGAAGAGATCCACAATCTGCAGAATCTCGTTCTCGGAGAGCTGCGGGAACACGATAATATCGTCCACACGGTTCAGGAACTCGGGGCGGAAGTGCTCCTTGAGGTTCTCCATCACGCGAGCCTGCATGCGCTCGTAATCGGCATCGCCGTGATCCATCGCCTGGAAGCCCACGGGAACGCGACGGTTCACATCGCGTGAGCCGAGGTTCGTAGTCATAATGATCACGGTGTTCTTGAAGTCCACCACGCGACCCTGTGAGTCGGTCAGGCGACCATCCTCAAGAATCTGCAGCAGCGAGTTGAAGAGATCGGTGTGAGCCTTCTCAACCTCATCGAAGAGCACCACCGAGAACGGCTTGCGGCGCACCTTCTCGGTCAGCTGACCGCCCTCGTCGTAGCCTACGTATCCGGGAGGCGCACCGAAGAGTCGAGACACGGTGTGCTTCTCCTGGTATTCAGACATATCCAGGGTAATCAGGGCGTCTTCATCGCCGAAGAGGAATTCCGCCAAAGCCTTCGCAAGCTCGGTCTTACCAACACCGGTTGGACCAGCGAAGATAAACGAGCCACCGGGGCGGCGCGGATCCTTCAGACCGGCACGGGTGCGGCGAATCGCACGGGAGAGCGCCTTGATAGCGTTATCCTGGCCGATCACGCGCTTGTGCAGCTCGTCCTCCATCTTGATCAGACGCGAGGACTCTTCCTCGGTGATCTTGTACACCGGAACGCCGGTCGAGGATGCGAGCACCTCAGAGATAACCTCGGGGGTCACCTCGCCGAAAGCATCGCCGTTTTCACGCCAAGCCTTCTCAGCCTCAGCTTTCTCGGCGAGTACCTTTTGCTCCTGATCGCGCAGCGCGGCGGCCTTCTCATAATCCTGACCCTTGATAGCATCTTCTTTCTGCGCACGCAGCTTCGACGCCTTCTCGTCAAGAATCTTAATCTCGGGCGGGGCGGTCATCCGCTTGATGCGCAGGCGGGCGCCCGCCTCGTCAATCAGGTCAACAGCCTTATCCGGCAAGAAGCGATCAGAAATATAGCGTGCCGCCAAGTTCACGGCAGCCTCGATCGACTCGTCGGTAATGGTTACGCGGTGGTGAGCCTCGTACTTATCGCGCACGCCCTTGAGAATCTGCACGGCGAGCTCCTGGGAAGGCTCGTCCACCTGAATCGGCTGGAAGCGGCGTTCCAGTGCGGCGTCCTTCTCGATGTGCTTGCGGTACTCGTCCAAGGTAGTGGCACCGATGGTCTGCAGCTCACCGCGAGCCAGCATCGGCTTTAGGATGGAGGCAGCGTCGATAGCGCCCTCTGCGGCACCGGCACCGACAAGGGTGTGAATCTCGTCGATGAACAGGATAATGTCGCCGCGGGTGCGAATCTCCTTGAGCACCTTCTTGAGGCGTTCCTCAAAGTCACCGCGGTACCGGGAGCCCGCAACCAGGGAACCCAAATCCAGGGTGTACAGGTGCTTATCTTTGAGAGTTTCGGGAACATCGCCATGTACGATGGCCTGCGCCAAACCTTCAACAACGGCGGTTTTGCCGACACCGGGTTCGCCGATAAGCACGGGGTTGTTCTTGGTGCGGCGTGAGAGAACCTGCATCACACGTTCCATCTCGTGGTGACGACCAATCACCGGGTCAAGCTGACCCTCGCGTGCGGCGGCGGTGAGGTTACGCCCGAACTGATCGAGAATCGTCGAACCCGCCGGGGTGCCCTCGCGGGAGTTGCCCGCGCCCACACCGGCAGTTTCCTTATTCTCGTTGTTGCCGGGGTACCCGGAAATAAGATCCATCACGGCCTGGCGAACCTCGGCACCCTGCACGCCTATTTTGGAGAGAACCTGGTTTGCCACGCCTTCGGAGGCGCGCACCATGCCCAGCAGGATATGTTCGGTGCCGATATAACCGTGGTTAAGCTGAATGGCCTCACGCATGGAAAGTTCGAGGACCTTCTTGGCGCGCGGGGTGAAGGGAATGTGCCCGCTTGGCGCCTGGGGGCTGGGGCCCACAATGCTCTGCACCTGTTCGCGCACGGCATTCAGGGTAACCCCGAGGGACTCAAGGGCACGGGCACCGATGCCCTCGCCCTCGTGAATCAGCCCGAGCAGCAGATGCTCGGTGCCGATGTAATTGTGGTTGAGCATGCGTGCTTCTTCTTGGGCAAGCACCACAACGCGCCGAGCTCGGTCGGTAAAGCGTTCAAACATTGCGCACTCCTTGGAAATTTTGCTTGATACTAGATTACGTGGAAAAGCGCGGCTACGGTGCACTGTTCGCCATCAAGAGAACGTCTGTGTCGCTATTTTTCGGGGAGTTTTTTACCGAGCCAAAACCAGGATGCGCATTGGGCGTTTCTCGACGGTCATAAACATTTTCATGAAACTTTTATCGGGCTCTATCAGAAGACCTAATATTGCTTTAGCTTATAGCAATACTAATGTACCTCCGCGCCCTTTACTAAAACGTTATAATTCTGCTTCGGTATTTAGATTCTTAGGGGACATTCTTGAGGATTGCTCTCATAAGATAACGGGGATTCCATAAACACCAAGAAAAGGCCCGGGGCGATACCCACCACGTGATTACCTAAATACATATCACGGGGCTAATAAAAAACCGGAAGATGATAGCTCTTCTCATGAAGGGCTTTTTCTAAAACCTCGTTATACAGAAGGCGGGATAACACTTGATGTGTCATCCCGCCGTCGGCAGATGAAATACCATCACAGAATTAGCGATGGTATCAATACTATTTACTTACCTTCTGCCTTCATAGCTGCGTAGTAAGCATCCTGAATTTCCTGGTGGATGCGGCCGCGGTCAGAAACTTCGTGACCGTTTTCGCGTGCCCACTTACGAATTGCAGCGGTTTCAGGGTTACGCTTCACCGGAGCGGAAGAGCCACGACCACCGCGGGAACCGCGCTGGGAGGCGCCTACCTGAACGCGACGACCCTTAGATGCGAACGGACGAATTGCATCACGAAGACGAGCGGCATTAGCACTGGATAGGTCAATCTCGTAATGAGCTCCGTCGAGGCCGAATCGTACAGTCTCTTCTGCGGGACCACCATCAAGGTCGTCCTCAAGAATAATGCGCACCTTCTGTGCCATAGGGGTTTTCTCCTTAGTTTGGTTTATTGCTCCAACTATGAGTTTTTACACTGCACGTTGTCACACTCTCTAATTTATCTCCTTCATAATAACAGAAATAAATGACTAATGACTACCAACATAGAGAATTCTAAGGAATGACACAGAATAGTGTTGTCATTTAACGGTTATATTTATTGACGCTCCGTTTTATTACCCGTTTTATCAGTACCAAAAGGATTTACCGTTCCTTGTGAACCCTTTACCTTCTCGTACCACTGTTGAGCGTCTTTTTCGACATCACGCTGTGCTGAACGTTCGGCGCGATCCGCCCGGTTAATCCAACGCAAAATGAAATATAACGCAATCCCGGCAAAAATAGGAGGCAGCAGCGCAATCAAAATCTCCATGAAAATCCCTCACAACCTTTCGTGCTGATGACAGCATACCCGATAGCGCAAAATGCCGCCCGATAACGCATACACGTTACGAACGGCATCTACGGTTTAACGCGGTTTACAGACCTTTACGAAAGAAAAGCCTTGATCAAGCCCGAAATTACGACTCCGGTTTCATCAGCGGGAACAAATAGTTTCACGAATACCTGGCTGACGCACCACGGTTCCAGGGCGTTCAGGGTCCTGTTCACCCGCCAAAAGCATAATCAGACGGTCAACACCCAGCCCGAGACCGCCCATCGGCGGTGCACCGTGCTCTAGGGCGCGTAAGAAGTCCTCATCAAGTTCCATCGCCTCGTCATCGCCCGCAGCAGCCTTATGGGACTGCTCAGTCAAACGCTCGCGCTGAATCACAGGGTCGATCAGCTCAGAGAACGCGGTACCGCGCTCCATACCGCCAATAATCAGATCCCACGCCTCAATCGTGCGGGAACCATCGCGGTTTGGCCGCGCCAGAGGCTGGGCGCTTGGCGGGTAGTTATATACAAAGGTCGGGTTCAGCAGTGTTGGCTCCACGATTTCACCGAAAAGCTCAATCACAAGTTTCTCAGCATCCCAGGCGGGATCCACCTCAACCTCATGCTTGGCAGCGATCTCGCGCAGCGTCTCAGCGGGGGTGTCCGGGGTTATTTCAACGCCCACAGCCTCAGACAGTCCGGGGTAGACGCTCAGCCACGCCCACTCACCGCCCAGGTCGATCGTGCCGTCCTCGGTCTCAATCGCGGTAACCCCGAGTTCCTGTGCGCACGCAACAATAATCTCCTGCATGCGCTCGGCCATCACGTACTGATCGGCGTAGGCTTCGTAGCATTCCAGGGTTGTAAATTCGGGGCTGTGCGTCGAATCCACACCCTCGTTGCGGAATACGCGACCAATTTCGTAGACGCGCTCAATGCCGCCCACCACGGCACGCTTGAGCGGAAGTTCGGTGGCGATGCGCATCGTCATAGGCTGGTCGAAGGCATTCAGGTGAGTGCGGAACGGACGAGCCGTCGCGCCGCCGTGCACCAGCTGCAGCACCGGGGTTTCCAACTCAATATAGCCGTGATCTTCCAGCACGCGGCGCACAGTGCGGGTAATCAGAGCGCGCTTTTTCACCAGGTCACGAGCCTCAGGGCGAACCATCAAGTCCAGGTAGCGACGGCGCACCCGAGTTTCCTCGTTCAAATCCTTGTGCAGCACGGGCATGGGGCGAATCGACTTCGCGGCCATCCTCCACTCACGCACCATAATCGACAGTTCGCCGCGGCGAGAGACTACCACGCGGCCGGTCACATACACGTGATCGCCCAAATCCACCAGGGATTTCCAGTCGGCAAGCGACTGTTCACCAACCTCATTGAGCGAGAGCATCGCCTGAATGCGGTCGCCATTCGTACCCGCTTGCAGAGATGCAAAGCAGAGTTTACCGGTATTGCGCACGAACACTACACGACCCGGCACATGCACCACATGGTCGGTTTCGTCCCCGGCGGTGAGCTCGCCGGACTCTAATTTCGGGTCGTACTGAGCGCGAATATCGGCGATATGATCCGGTTCGATGCGCTTACCTTCGGCGTCCAGAAGCCCAACGGGATACGCTTCACCCGCGGTCTCCAAGAACTTAGCGCGCTTCTCCAAGCGAATCTTCATCTGCTCGGACATATCTGCAATGGCCGGTGTGGCGCTCTGCTCGTTGCTCAAAAGGTACCTATCTCGTGTTTTAGGAGGTCAAATGTGACGGTTTGCTATAGCAAATCCATGTTGTCGATCAAGCGTGTGGAACCCACGTATGCCGCAACTAGTGCGAGCACCCGCTCGGAATCGGCGGTCGGCGGCTGGAAATTGCTCGGATCCACAAGCTCCAGGTAGTCCAGGCGCACACCCTCAGTTGAGTTAATACGTGCCCGTGCGCTCTCTAGATCGATGCTCTCAAACCCGCGGTTCAGCGAGTTTTCGCGCATCAGTGCGAGGGTTCGGGAAATCACCAGCGCAGCTTCACGTTCCTGTTCGCTGAGGAATTCGTTCCGTGAGGAAAGCGCCAAGCCGTCGTCGTCACGCACAATAGCGACAGGACGCAGGGTAATGTCGTGGTTGAAGTCGTGAATCATGCGCTGCACGAGCAAAACCTGCTGGGCATCCTTCTGCCCGAAGTATGCGTTAACCTCGTGCGAGCCTGCGGCGGGGCGCACAATATTGAAGAGCTTGTTCACGACGGTGAGCACGCCGTCGAAGTGGCCGGGGCGGGTGATTCCCTCAAATTTGGTGCCCAATTCGCCGCTGGAAATGCGAATAAGCGGCTCGCCTTCGGGATACATTTCATCCACGGAGGGCGCGAAGATAATATCAACGCCCGCATCGGCGGCGACCTGCGCATCCGTTTCCAGGGCGCGCGGGTATTTGTCATAGTCTTCGTTGGGGCCGAATTGAAGCGGGTTAACAAAGATCGACGCCACCACAACATCGTTCTGTTCACTCGCGCGGCGCAAAAGCGTGGCGTGCCCTGCATGCAGAGCACCCATCGTAGGTACGTACCCGAGCGTAGCGCTGCGGTACTGCACCTCGCCTTCCTGTTCGGCGGCTTCGGCACGGGCGCGCTCATTCAGCCGTTCCTGGGCGGCAGCAAGCGCCTCCGCAATAGCGGAGCGAAGCTCGGTAATAGTCGTGACGATGCGGGGCATCGAGGTCTCAGTCATGACGAGAACTCCTTATCGTCAGGCATCGCACCGGATTGACGCGTGCCCGTGGTGTGGGTTCGCAGGGTAGATTCAATCCGAGCCTTCTGGTCGTCGTTTAATAAGTTTCTATTATGCGCCCTAGATGCGGTTGCGCGCACCATGGCGGCATATGAGTCAGCGATATCCTGTGTATTTTCGTGGTCGGTGTACTCTATCAGCGCATTAAGATGCGCATCCAGGGTACCTGCATCGCCGCGTGCCACGGGACCGGTCAGCGCGCCTTCGCCACTCGCAAGCGCGTTATCGACGGTCGCACGAACCAGCGGACCGAGGTAACGCGCCGGGTCTTCAATACCGATACTAGCAAGCATTTGCTGGGACTGTCCCAAAAGTGTGACGAGATGGTTCGAGGCGTGCGCCAGTGCGGCGTGATAAAGCGCACGATCGGCTTCGGCAACGTGGACGGGTTCACCGCCCATTTCAACGACGAGCGCCTGAGCTATAGGGATAAAAGGCGCGGGCCCGGTCACCGCAAAGCTAGTGCCGGTGAGTCGTTGTAAATCCAGGGATAAACCGGTGAAGGTCATAGCGGGGTGAATCGCCAAGCCGATAGCGCCCAATGTGGTTGCGGGAGCAAAAATATCGGTGCCGTGCCGCCCGGAGGTGTGCACAAGCAACTGCCCACTGGTTAGAGACCCGGAAGATGCCAAATACTCGATCAGACCAGCCAATTCATCGTCGGGGACAGCCAACAGGAGCAGCTCGCTGCGTTCGGCAATCTGTTCCACCTCAAGGAGCGGCACGCCGGGTAAGAGCACATCCGCCCGTTCTTGAGAAGCTTCAGAAACCGCATGCACGCCCACCAGGGAATGCCCGGCAGCGCGCAGGGCGGCACCGAGCACAGCGCCAACTTTACCGGCGCTGATAACGCCGATGCCGAGGCGTGCGGGTTTCAGATGATTCGTGGTCACACTCTTAAGTATATTAGGTACCGCAAAATCCGCGTGTTTTTCAGCGTTCACCAGGTGCGTCGAAGATCATGGCGGACTTGAGCAAGGAATTATGCCGAAGGCGATGTGTAATAGGCCCGAGTGCCGTCAGTGCGGGCGATGATCTCGGCGGCGATGCGTTCGGCATCGTGAACCTCTAGGTTCTGGACGGTGGGTTTAACCGGTCCCGGAACGCTGCCTAAACTTATGCATGCGGTTTTGAGGATGCGATTGAGCGGCCCCTGCGACCATTGCACCGCGAGCACCTGCCGTTCGGGACTATCGAGAGGAACCGCAGCAGGCAGCCGCCACGCAGCAAGAGAAGGTTCCGATTGGGGTCGTGTCCCGAATGATGCGGTTCGGCTTCAGCTTTCGCATGTTCGGTATTCACCCGCGCGAAGCCGTCACGCCGGAAGGTGAGCGGGTTAAGCCAGCGTGTCCGGCGCGGTGCCGTCACCACGCCTAACTCGCGGCTGTCGGCGGGGTTGTACCTTGATGATTCCATGACCGCCTGCACGATTTCGAGGCTGTGCGGCGAAACATTCGGCAGCAGCAGGTGAAGAAGCCGCTGCATTTCGCGGGCGGTGCCCACGGGCAGGGCGGTGTTGCGGGTAAATAAGTCGTCGGATGAACCCTCCGTATTTACCGCCACACCCGCAATATTGACCACCACCCGGTACCACCCGAAGGGCTTCCACAATAGAGGCTGTTCAATCTTGAGGGCTTGAATACGCTGCGGGAACAGGGTTTGCGTATGCGTTCCCGTGAATCCGTAGGTGATACGCAGGCTGTCGCCGCGCGCATCCGAAGTATTCTGGCGGATGCGCTCCACCGTGAAATTTGCTCCCTGATCGAAGCTGCTCCACAGCTGCCAGAGAAAACCGAGAATTGGAATCAGGGACGGAAAAATAAACTGCGATATCTGCCCCAGGTCCTTTTGGGGGTTCATCAGCCACCCCACGATCGTACCGCCTACCCAGATAATCGCTACCGGGAGTGCCCACAACAATGCGCTGAGCACAATCGCGGCAAGAACCCGCAAATTGGGGACTTTGAAGAGCAACCGTTCCGGCTTGTGGCCTGCTTCTGTCTGCTGCTCCCCTGCGAGGTTTACCTCGTGATCCTTCTCAGCCGGAGCACTCACAGCATCGGCGAACTCTGATCTATTGGCGGCACGCAGGGTACTCACCCTGCGCAGCAGGCGTTCCTGCAAATTCTGCGCTTTCGCATGCGAGAGGTATTTGATATGCAGGGCTTCTTCGGCACCGTCCGCAGCCTCAAGCCGAAGCTCGGACAGCCCCAAAATACGGGCGACAAGTGAGCGTGAAATATCGACGCTTTGCACGCTTTCCAGGCGAATCTGCCGCTGTTTCTTGAAAAATATTCCGCTGTGGCGGTATACCGAATGCGCGCTCACGCTGTAGCGGGTAAATGCCCACGAAAGAATACTTCCGCCAAAAATAAGGACCGCCGCAGCACCGTAGCCATACAGCATTACCGGGTTATGTCCAACGTGGTTTAGCAGATATTCGGGCAGCTGCCGCAGAATATTCCAGTAATCATTCTCGGCATTATTTTTGAAGGAATTCTTAATATAATCCCACGCGAGATAGATAATAAAAGCAAAGAAAACCCATATGTTCATGATGAACGTGCGCACATCAGTACGCCACCACGTGAGGGTTTCCGCAGCTTCATCCGGGGTTATCTGGTGTTCAGAAGTGTTAGAAGACTCGACAGACCGCACGTCCTGGTTATTCGAGTTTCGGGGTTCCTGTGTCATTACAGCGCCGCCATGCGTTCATCGGCGCGGCGTATCAAAGCTCGCGCAGCTGCTGCCCACGTTCAGTGGGAATACCGTACAGCGTCACCTTAGAAGCGGTCACCCCAGCGGTGCGGATCGTCAGACGCACCAGGTGATGAGCACGCTCCAAGGGACCGGAATCTACATCTACATACTGGATGCGCCCATACGGAATGGACGTCACATGCCGAAACAGCACACCCTGGCGCGCCATCAGATGGTTGGGGCGCAGGCTATAACCCAGTGCTCGGGTGCGGCGCGGCAGCAGCGCCGCCCACCAGATGCCCCACACCAACAGGACAGCGGCGATCGCCCCGGTAAGAGCGGGCAGCCACGTGGTTTTGGGCAGAACATCGGAAGAACGCATCATCTCAAACATCACGGTCAGCACCGCAAAAACGACTACCAGCGTGGCGAAAAACCCTACGACCTGTATCAGCCGAATCTTGGTATACGAAGGATGCGCGCGCACCCACTCACCCTCGGTTGCGGTCACCGAGCCCTCACCCTCGTGCGAGAAAGAAGCATCCTCAGCGTGTGAAAGTTGTGACATACATACCCTCTATCGTCGATCGCTCGTACGGGAATATCCATCGGCGGCGAGCTTACCCGAATTCGAGCCGGCCGACGACGAATTACCGTCCGGATCATCCGGCGGAATACGGCACAGATACTGCGCCCACAGCCCGCCCGCCAGCAGCAGCACGGCACCGATCAGATTCACCACAGTAGACCAGAAAAACCCGGGAATACCGCGAGCGCTCGCCAGCGCTACATCGTAGACGATAAGCCCGAGCATCCAACCCGCCAACAGTGCCCCGGTCAAAATCGCGCCCTGCGCACACGCCAAGTACGCGCAGCCATGAGAGAGTTCATGGATTTCGCTTTGCGCCGGGTCTCAACATTGCGAAAACGCGCCACCTGAAACGCAAACCAGAGCGTAATACCCGCTATTACCACGCAAATCAGTGCCACCACAGGCGACATCGCGAGCTCACCGCCGCCAGCGTTCACCACCAGATTATTCAGGATCGTTGCAGCAACAAGCCCCAGCGCCACGGCACACGCAATAACGGATATTCGGATGGGCTTCATACGCCCTCGCTTTCAGCACCACTATCAAATAGGTTCTTGGGCAAATTCATGTCTCGCATAAATCGTACCGCGTTAACCCCCGCCCGTTCATCGGCTGCGCGTACCCTTCGAGCTAAATCAGCAACGAGATGCCGGGTCTGTTCGCCCGTAGCGGCATCACGAGAGGGTATTACCGCCTGCGGGTTTGCCTGCTCCCACGGAACCAGCACGAAAGCGCGCTCATGCGCACGCGGATGCGGCAGCGTCAGAGCCGGGTCGTCGCTGACGAGGTCGTCATAGGTAATAACGTCAATATCGAGAGTGCGCGGACCCCATCGCACAAGCCGCACCCGGTGGTGATGCGCCTCCACCTGCTGGCACAGCGCTAACAGCGCGTAGGGGTCAAGGCTCGTGCGCACCTCAAGGATGGCGTTGATATAGTCCGGTTGGTCGGCGGGGCCGCCCACCGGTTCCGTCACATACAGCCCGGAGGCTCCTACTAGCCGCACTGCACCCCCGCTAAGATGCACGAGATCGGCGGCGGCCTGCTCTAGGGTGGTTTCGCTCTCACCCAGGTTTGACCCCAGGGCCAGCACCGCCGTATGCGCTAACGTATCCATGCCGGGTGCAGGGTGCGATTGGTTCGCGTTCGGCACATTACCCACGCGCGCATGCACCCTTTCCGCCCTGAATCTGCGTGCCTTCACGCTCCCGGAATACGGTCACTGCCACGTTCCCGAAGGTCACCTCAATCGGGGCCTTCGGTTTGTTGACGGTCACCTCAAGCGCATGCACATACGCGCATTCGTCCAGAATGTTCTGGGCGATCCGCACGGCAAGAGTCTCAATCAGATCGAGGGACTCCCCCACAATATGCGTGCGGATAATCTCGGCAACTTCCGCATAGTTCGTGGTTTGGGCGAGGTCGTCGGTTGCAGCAGCCTGCGTGAAGTCGGTGTATAAAACCGTATCTACCACGAAGGGCTGACCTTCACGTTTCTCAAAATCAAGCGCTCCGTGAAAACCCACGGCGGCAACACCGGTCAGGGTAATACGGTCGCAGGAGGCATAGGCGTGCGCTGGGTTCGGCATGGTGTTCCTTAGCTGATGTGAATACTGGTACATAATTTTAGGTCTGTTTGGTGCGGGTAACAGTGCGTAAAGTATTTGCCACGGTCACGGCATCCACCGTGGGGGGCACATTGTGCACGCGGACCCCCCACACTCCCTGGGCCGACACGAGTGCAGAGAGAGCGGCGGATGCGGCATCACGGTCTTCGGGGGCGCGTGCTGGCGGCATTTGGTCGGGCACTGTGTTCGCGCTCGCGGCGGGATTCTGGGTTTTGGTGCGCGCCGCATCCGCAGCGTTCAGCGCATTCGCCAAAAAACGCTTACGCGAACCGGCGATTAGTACCCGATGCCCCAGCGCGTGCAGCTGCCCAAGGGCGGCGAGCAGTTCCCAATCCTGCATACCGCCCTTCGCAAACCCCAGCCCGGGGTCAAGAATAATGTTCTCAGCATGAACACCTGCGGTAACCAGGCGATCACGCAGGGCGGCGAGCTCGTCCAGCACCTCGGTGACGGTGCCGCGCGGGTAGGCGGCGAGCGCATCCATTGTGGTTGAAGTGCCGCGCGCGTGCATCAGAATATAGGGTACGCCCAGCTCGGCGACGGTCTGTATCATCTCATCGCTCACGCTCATGCCCGAAACGTCGTTAATGATGTGCGCCCCGGCGGCTACGGCGGCGCGGGCGGTCGCTGCGTTCATGGTGTCTACGCTGATGGTGATACCGGTTTCGGCAAGCCCCTCGATCACGGGTAGAATGCGCCGAAGTTCCTCCTCAACGCTGATGCGCACCGCACCGGGCCGGGTGGATTCGCCGCCCACATCGATAATGTCTGCGCCTTGCGCGATCATGCGTTGCGCGTGGGTGCGAGCGTCATTCGCGGTGTAGTGTTCGCCGCCGTCACTGAAGGAATCGGGGGTGACGTTCAGGATTCCCATCACCAGGGTTCGCTCTGCGGCTGCGGCGTCGCAGGGCAGGTGTGCGGGGGGCTGCGGGCTCATCATTGCGTGCATGATTTAATCCTAACGGATGCGCGCCTGACCCCTTCGTGCCGTGAGCAGGTGGTATTTGGCCCGAGCAGGTCGGAAAATCCTATCTTGTCGGCGAAAAACAACCTTCTCGCGACCGGTTTTAATATTGCATGGTTTATGCACATTTTTTCATGCAGGGCGTAGCGGGGGTATGCTGGATTTATGACTATAGAGTTCTGTACGGCTACGGTACCGGACGGAATGTAACGACGCATCGTAGAGACTGACGGTTTTGGAGGTTCAGATGAATCTGAAAGTTGGCGCCTGGATTCTTGGCTTTATCGCTCTTGCGGCGTTTATCACGGTTGTTCTGGCGAATGGACTTACCGCCGTGCGCTGGGTCGCGTTCGGTGTCGCAACCTGCGCAGGGTTCCTCTCCCTGGGTATGGTCGTAACCCTAGCCCTCGGCTGGGATGACCCCACGGGAACGAAAACCGACTCCCACTAGTTTTATCTCGTGCAGAGGCGTTCCGCTAGGATTAAGCCATGCCGGATGCCCTCACGATTCGACCCGCCACCCCCAACGATGCGCAGGCAATAGCGCGCATCCGTGTTCAGGGGTGGCGGTTTGCATATCAGGGCTTAATATCTCAGGACTACCTCGATTCGCTCAGCGTCGCGGAAGACACCGAGCGGATGCGCGGGTACCTCAGCCAGTTTCCCCAGAACTCGCCACCCAGCAGGTCAGCACCCGTGCAAAGTTCGGACGGTGAAAAACGGTCATTTATGCTCGCGGTACGCGACGATGCGGTGCTGGGGTTCTGCCTTTTCAGCGCGGCACCGAACAATGCTGACCGCGTCGAAAGGGCTACTCCGGGCGGGGCGATGGTCGGAAGACTCCACTCACTCTACATAGACCCGGATGCCCTCGGGCAGAGTATTGGGCACACCCTCATGAACCATGCGCTCAGCACCTTTGCCGCATGGGGATGTGAACGCGCGAATCTCTGGGTTTTGGAGGGAAATTCCCGCGCCATCAGCTTCTACGAACGGCAGGGCTGGCGGTGTACGGGCGCTACAAAGGTGGACCAGTCCTTTGGACCGTGTCTGGTTGAGCACGAAATGGCGGTTCAGCTTTAAAAAAGATATTCGCTCAAACCCTACCTATGTTGCGCCCACCGCCGCTATCGACGTTTCACCGTGAGCGGCTTACCTGTACCTTGTACACTGTAAATACCCCTGCGGCTATACCCCCGCGTCTCACGTTCCTATTGTTTAGTCGCGTGAGGGGTTTATAGCGGGAAGGGGGTGAGGGTCGGATGTCGAAGGACAAACGCGAAACCGCCCGGACGATCGTGCGACTTGTTGACGCAGGTTCACGATTCATCGAGGCGGTCGCTAAGTTAGTCGACGCTATTAGCCGCTGGCTAGTATAACGTCCTCACAGGGTGGGCACTCAGAGTTTTAGCGGACCTGGGTGCTCACTCGTATTGCTACTACCTTACCTTATATCGCGCGCATGCTCCACCCTCTGCAATTATCTACACTTCCAGATACGCGTATAGAAACAAACAAAACTGCTTTGTAAGAAGTTGGAGGCAGAATAAAATGTCTATTCCTCGGGAAGAACTATACACATACCGCGTCGAATGGTCTGAAGAAGACCAAGAATTTGTGGGAACCGTTGCAGAGTTTCCTAGCCTCTCTTGCTTAGCTGATAGCTCCTTGGAGGCGTTATCCGGAATTCAGCAGGTAGTGCTCCAGGCTATCGACATCTTGGAGGAAGAAGGGAAACCGGTGCCAGAACCCTATCGCTTACGGCAGGAACCACCCATGCACACGCGGGACAGAGCATAGCTTCACCCCGGCAAGATGCCTCGTTTTAGGCGGGTATACTCGTCAGCGCTCATGCGTTCGCCTTTCTGAAGGGACCCGTTAGCTTTGGGAGTGAGGCTTCTGAGATTCTGCGGGGTCATGATCGCCGAACGGCTAGAATGCTCATACGCATAGGTTGTGAAGATCCAGTCTGCGAGTTCGCGCGCATCCTGGGGGTCAAACCTTAGCCCATAACGTGGTTCAGGGTTCGTGAGCACGGATTGAATTTGCCGATACCAAGCATCGCGGCTGCGCATCACAAGCCAGAATCCGGGCTCGCTTTCCTGTTCATCGCGCAGATAACGCGCCAGACGGTATAACACCAATCGGGCGCTAAAATCCGAATAGACATTCTGTAAATCTTCAACCCCGCTCACCCACGAGGAGCGAAACGGGTACAATTCCACGTTGCAGGTACGCAGATTCTTAACAGTCTGATGCACATAATCGCCCAAAGTTCCCGCACGGTAGTGTCTAAGGAGCAGCTTGCGAAAAGCCTCATAATACTGGCCATCAACGTCATTGACCAGAAGCGCTGAATCATAATTACGCAGATAATAACGCTCTGTGCGGGCAAAAGATTCTTGATCGGTTATATCAGGTCCAATAATGTTTTTGAGTTCGCGGTACAGAATATTTTCAGGGCACATCACATGATTTAGTACGTCATCTGGCGTCAGGTCGTAACCCTGCGTCTTGGTGCCATAAAAAGCAGAAAAGTTGAGGGTGCGATCCGGGTGTCTGTTGTTCCGTTCGTGAAAATCGCGAACATTCTGTGCTAGGTCTAAAAAGCTGTCGATGCTTGGGTTGAACAGGCAGTGCATCAACCGGGCGTTCACCCAACGACCATGTACGTGCTGCGGAATAGCGTAGGCCAGAGACTGTACAAGTCGTATCAACCGTTCAGGCCTTACCCACGCAAAACCTTCCTCGGCTGCGCATGGCTTCTCCCCCGCACCCATTGCGGCACAAAACTCTTCGATCTTCCGGTACCCGCTCCTCCCGGGTAACCACGGCGAGCCTAGTGCGGCCTCTAGATGGTTTTGATCGGAAATTCTGCCCGCATCATCAATCTCATCTGTCCATGCAAGGAATTCGGGCAGGATTCTAGGGGGTCTCATATACATCCTTGTAAAAACAAATATTTCTAGGTTAGTAGCGCCGGAGTTTAACGCAAGCAGGTGGCTTTGGTACGAGTAGGTAGGATGTTCCTACCTGCTCGAGCCAAAAGCCACCTGCTCGCGAAATAAGAAACTAGTGCTTCGAGAAAATCAGGCTCATCGCCTCGGCACGAGTTGCCGCGTTCTTAAGCTGCCCGCGCACCGCACTCGTCACGGTTTTCGCACCGGGTTTGCGCACGCCGCGCATCGACATGCACATATGCTCGGCCTCAATCACAACGATCGCACCGCGCGGGTTTAGATGCTCCTCCAGCGCCTCCACCACCTGCGTGGTCAGCCGCTCCTGCACCTGGGGGCGGCGCGCATAAACCTCAAGCACCCGCGCCAGCTTGCTCAGCCCCGTCACCTTGCCGTCAGCCCCGGGAATGTACCCAACATGCGCCACCCCGTGGAAAGGCACCAGGTGGTGCTCGCACGTGGAATAGAACGGGATATCCTTCACCAGCACCATCTCGGAATGGGCAATATCGAAGGTCGTGCCCAGCACATCGGCGGGGTCGGAGTGCAAGCCTGAGAAAAACTCCTCGTAGGCGCGAGCCACTCTCGCCGGGGTGTTCTGTAAACCGTCACGGTCAGGGTCTTCACCGATTGCCAGCAGGATTTCCCGCACCGCCGCCTCAATGCGCGGCTTATCTACCCCCGAGCCGTTATCCTCGCTCATCCGACCCTCCATAGGGGTTCTGGTTCGGGTTGTTATACGGGTACGGGTTCTGCTGCTGCTCATTCTGCTGACCCGGATACTGCTGCTCAGGGTATTGCTGCGGAGGCATCGCCACGGTCGGGTCGGTATCCTCAATATCCTGTGTGCCCGGATGCGGCATCTGCTGAGGCTGACCACCCTGACCGGGTAGATTCTGACCCGGTTCCGTGTGCTCGGGCGCAGTCGGCATAGATGCAGTCGTAGGAGCCTTCATCGCCACGGTTGGATCGGAATCGCTCTCCAGACCATTCTTCTCTGCGGCAAGTTCGCTCGGGGCCTTCACCGGCGGAATGTCGGTGCGTTCGCGGCCTTCCTTGGAATACCAGTGCTCGCGTTCGGGGCGCTTACGCACATCCTTGAAGATCTCAGCGATCTCGTTCTCCAGCAGAGTCTCTTTCTCCAGCAGGGCGAACGCCAGGCGGTCAAGCACATCGCGGTTCTCCACAAGAATCTGGAAAGCCTCATCATGAGCCTCTTCCAGAAGTTTACGCACCTCGATATCAATCTTGTAGGCGGTCTTATCAGAGTAGTTACGTGCCGCCGAAGGATCGCCGCCCATGAACGGTTCGGTGTCGTCGCTGCCAAGTTTTACCGAACCCAGCAGGGCGCTCATACCGTAGTCGGCTACCATTTTGCGTGCGGTATCGCTCGCCTTCTGAATATCGTTCGCAGCACCCGTGGAGGGATCGTGGAATACGATTTCCTCAGCCGCGCGGCCGCCCATCGCATAGGCCATCTGGTCCAGCAGCTCGTGGCGTGTGGTCGAGTACTTATCGTCCTGCGGCATGACCATCGTGTAACCCAGTGCACGGCCACGCGGCAGAATCGTAATCTTGGTAACCGGCGCGGAGTTGCGCAGGGCGGCAGCCACGAGAGCGTGACCGCCCTCATGGTACGCGGTTACCTTCCGCTCATGCTCACTCATGATGCGCGAAGCACGCTGCGGGCCCGCCATTACACGGTCGATAGCTTCATCGATAGCACGGTCATCAATCACGTTGCCGTTATCGCGAGCGGTCAGCAGGGCTGCCTCGTTCATCACGTTCGCCAGGTCTGCACCCGTGAAACCGGGGGTACGCTTAGCGACCTGCCCCAAATCAACGCGACGGTCGATTGGCTTACCGGCGGCGTGCACCTCAAGGATGCGCTGGCGGCCCTTCATATCGGGCGCATCCACACCGATCTGGCGGTCGAAACGACCCGGGCGCAGCAGGGCGGGGTCGAGCACATCCGGGCGGTTGGTCGCAGCAATCACGATCACGTTGGAGTTGCCGTCGAAACCGTCCATTTCGACAAGCAGCTGGTTAAGGGTCTGCTCACGCTCGTCGTTACCGCCGCCCATGCCGACGCCGCGGCGGCGACCGACCGCATCGATCTCGTCCACGAAGACGATTGCGGCGGGGTTAGATTTTGCTTCCTTGAACAGATCGCGCACGCGGGATGCGCCCACACCCACGAACATCTCAACAAAGTCGGAACCGGAGATCGAGTAGAAAGGCGCGCCAGCCTCGCCCGCAACAGCTTTCGCGAGCAGGGTCTTACCGGTACCGGGAGGGCCGTACAGCAGCACGCCCTTAGGAATCTTAGCGCCTAGTCGGGTGAACTTTTCGGGCTCCGCAAGGAACTCGCGCACCTCTTCAAGCTCAGCCAGTGCCTCATCAACACCGGCGACATCGGAGAAACGCACGGTCGGGTTATCTTTGTTGAACTTCTTCGCGCGCGACTTCGCGAAGCTCATGACCGAAGAGTTACCGCCCATGCGACCCATGAGCAGCCAGAAAATTGCACCAAAAAGAAGCACCGGCAGCAACAGAGAAATCAGCGAACCCAAGAAGCTGTTTTCCACCGGCTGATCGGTGTAGCTCTCCAGCTGGGCGCCGTTCATGGCCCGCACGACTTCTTCGGCACGCGGCTGCACATAGTAGAACTTCACAGAGGAACCGTAGTTGTTGCTGCCCTGCTTATAGTCTTCCTTCAGCTGCAGCTCAACACGCTGGTCGCCATCATAGATTTTCGCGCTCTTCACCTGGTGGTCGTTGAGCAGCTGCAAACCAACGTTGGTATCTACCTGGCGTGCGCCCTGCGCAAAAAGCGAGCTCAGCGAGAACGCCACGACAACAATTGCAATAACGATAGCCCACAGCCAGCGACCATTGATCAGCCTGCCTAAAAAGTTATCGGGGCCGTTCGGCGAGTTATTGGATTTTTGCGCCAATGCTTAGTTCCTTACGTTTACGACGGCTACACGCCGGGTACGCGCCGCAGCGTGCCGGAGCACTCCGTGACGATAGAAAGATGCAACTTTAAATGTACCCTAACCCCGCCGGATTACGCCTGCATCGGCGGCATTTCACCTCAAGGCTAAAAGGGGTCAGTGCGGGCGTGCAGAAGTATGTCTAGGCGGTCCCCAGACCCTGTTCCTTGCATACCTCCAAAAAGGTTTGCAGGCTTGTCATACCTTCCCGGTGCAAATCGGCAACGTTATCTGCGTAAAAATCTGCGCCACCATTCAAACCAACAAATTCACCGCGCAGCACGTCTGTTTCCAGATCGTATTGAATGACAGCCTTATGACCATCAATAATCATCACATTATTCATAGATTTCACTCTACAGCTCGTCAAGGGAAACCTTTACCCCTGGCTGCGGATTGGCTAGGCGATAACGCACGGTTTCGAGAAGCTCTGCACGCAGGCATAAGCGGGCCCGCGCATCCTGATAAAAATTCTGGATGCGCGGGCACCAAAAAATCTTGTGCGCACGCTGCGCACGACCGGGTTTTAGGAGTATACGTGCGGGTGCAGAGTCGCCACGCAGTCGAGGTTGCGGTACTTCTCAGCGAAATCGAGCCCGTAACCAACCACGAACTCAGGTTCGATATCCCAACCCACGTATTTGACCTGAACGTCGGTCTTGACGACCTTCGGCTTACGCAGCAGGGTGCAGATTTCCACAGATTCCGCGCCGCGCGATTTAAGGTTCTGCTGCAGCCACGCAAGAGTCAGCCCGGAATCAATAATGTCTTCAACAATCAGCACATTACGACCGGTCAGTCGGTATCAAGATCTTTGAGAATACGAACCACACCCGAGGATTTCGTGCCGGATCCGTACGAAGAAACCGCCATCCAGTCCATCGTGTAATGCCCCTTGAGCGCGCGGGACAGGTCTGCCATCACCATAATGGCGCCCTTGAGAACCCCCACGAGGAGCACGTCTTTGCCTTCGTAATCTTCGTCGATGCGCGCCGCCAGCTCGGCAACTTTCGCATTAATCTCTTCCTTGGTGAAGAGTACGTTCTTCAGATCGTCCTGCACGTCTTGAGCCTGCACGGATTCTTCTTTCTTGCCGGGGCGTCTTCACGCCGAACCCGCCCGAATATTTTATCGGGTCGGGTATATTTTCTTGGTCCGCTTTAAGTATGACTTAAATTCTGATGCGCGGCTTACGTTTCACGGGTGTCTGCTGGGAGTGCTTTGGAAGAATGCTCCGAAAGCACGGATAAACCGCTACTGCGCCGCCTTCGCCGTCTGCTCAGCTAAGTAGGTTGCGGTTTTCAGATCAAGATTCAGCTCTGTGCGGCGCAGCTCGCGAATCAGCTGAACCTCATCTTTCGCAGGGTCAAGACCCGCCTTATCCGCTACGGAACGAGCCCAATCGATGGCGGCTTCCATCGGTTCGTCTTCCTTCGCGAAGAGAACGGCAAGTTCCGCCCTCGGGTTCTTATCACTGCCAAAAAGTCCCATACTTTTTTCCTTCCGCATACCGCTGAATCCTTGTGATATATCGAGACTCAAGGATTTTCAGTACCTTGCTATCTTAACACGGCACTATAGCCACTTTGAGAGATGCAACACAATAACTGGCTTATGAAGTCGAAGGCTTCTCTTACCGCTGGGAAATAAGTACCAGCGCATCCACGCGGGTGCCGGTGCGGGGGTCGTGTACCCTACGGCGGCGGTAGGCGCTCACATGCCCGGGCAGCTGTACCGGCCCGGCGGTGGCGTGCTCGGCGACGAACTCGTCAAGCGCCTGCAGCCGCTCAAATCCGGGGTTCTCCCCCTGCGCGGCGCGGGTCGCCAGGGCGAGCACGCGCATCCGGAGGGCAGGGTGCAGCGCCGCTGTTTCCGCGCGGTTCAGGGTAATAATGACGGGGGCGGGTTCTTCGGGGACAGCAGCCGTGGAGTGGTTGCCGGGCACCGTATCAGCCCCGGGGATGTCCGGTAGATGAACCCCGGCGGGCAGCTTCAGGCGGGCGTACTCGGCGGCGGCGAGCGCATCCAAATATTCGGCATCAGGCCCGGCGACTGCAGCGGTTCGCGCTAGGGAGAGTGCCACATCCCCGCCAAGATGCTCTTGCAGGAACGGCAGGACAGTGTGCCGAATACGCGCGCGCATGAGCGTCTGGTCGGTGTTGGTGGGGTCGTTCCAGGGGGCGGCCCCTTCGGCTTCGCAAATATTCAGCATGTCGGCGCGGCGCAGCGCGAGGAAGGGCCGCAGGTAGGTGACTCCGTTTTCGATGCGCACGGGCGGCATTCCTGCGAGGGAGCGTGTGCCCGAACCGCGCCCAAGCCCCAGGAGCACGGTTTCCGCCTGGTCGTCAAGGGTGTGACCCAGCAGAACAGCCCGTGCGCCGGTATTATGCACCGCACGTTCAAAGGCGCCGTACCGGGCGGTTCGCGCCGCCATCTCGGGGCCCATGCTGCCCTGTGGAACCTGCACGCGCTCCGTGAGTACAGGGTGCAGCCCCAGGTTCGTGAGGGTTTCTGCGGTGGATGCGGCAACCTCGGCGGAGTCGGCTTGCAGTCCGTGATCGACCACGACGGCGCCCACACGCACATCGGAACGACGAGCAAAATGCGCAGCAATGCAGGCAAGCGCGAGCGAATCTGGCCCGCCACTGCACGCAACCAGCACGAGGGGTTTCTCGGTTTCTGCGCCCTGCTGCGATGCGGTCGAATCTCGCCGCGCACGCCCGGTCCCCTTGATGGTGCCTTCACCCAGCAGGTTCGTCAGCGCGCGCGCCAGTTCCCGGCGAGCCTTCCCCACCGCCGGATGCAGCCGCCCCTGCCGTCCATGTTGCATGTGTTGTCCTTCTCTGTTGTATATACCGCTGCGACAAAATCTATTCGCAAATCCCTTTGATCCTCGCGGCAGACTCAGCAGCGAATTACGCATTATCAAGCACGCTGGCGTATTGAAATAATGCTCGGTTTTGTCACATAAAGTGTCACGTAAAAGGGTTTTACGTGACAAAATGTCATGTAAATCTAGAGTTTTGTCACGTAAGTTTGTCACATAAATATAAGACTCACGGCAATTAGTCCCGCTTTATACCGGGGATTTACGTGCATATATACCATATAAACACCCCATGTTTCGTGATATTTTATGTGACAAAAATTGTCACGAAACACGCGGTTTTGTCATATAACCCGTTCTGGGATTACGCGGTATTCTCTTCGTCCCTATTACCAGCCACGGCCGCCTTGACCTCCTCGTCCAGCACACGCTTGATCCAGGCGTCGGGGTTGTGAATCTCCCGCTCGGTCGGTAGGTTCTCGGGCCGCTCCCACACGACGTTGAAGCGTTCCATGCCAACCGCATCCACAATATGCTGCACGAACTTCTGCCCGTCGCGGTACTGCGCCATCTTTTTGTTCATACCTAGCAGCCGGTAAATGAGCTTTGTGAGGAACTTTTGGGTTGAGCTGCGGCGGTTGAACCTGCGGCGAATCGTCTTGACGGTCGGCACAATCTGGGCGTCCACGGCATCCATCACCACGTTTGCGTGCCCCTCAAGCAGACTCATAATGGCTGTCAGCTCGCTCGCGATTTTGCGTGCCTTCGCGGTAGCTTCTTTCACAGGATGCGCCCGCCCCTCCCCGGACTCTTCGGTGCGTGCCTGGGCTGCGGCACGGAGCGCATCTTTGAGGTCGAAGGTGCTGGCGGCGCTATCGCCCAGCTCCGTAATCTTGGCGAGAAAATAGTCGCGCAGCCACGGCGCGGCGGCAAACTGCACCCGATGCGTCTGCTCATGCAGGCACACCCACAAGCGAAAATCTTCGGGTTCAACGTTGAGTTCACGCTCAACGGCGACCACATTCGGTGCGATCAGCATCAGACGACCGCCCGGTTGCCCGTACCCGGCCAGCGCCGCATAGGGTTCATATTGCCCAAGCACTTTGGTGGAGAGGAACGAGAGCACGGCACCGACCTCGAAGGCCAGCCCTTCTTGGAGTTTATTCAGGTCAGCATGCGGTTTTTTCTGCTGGATCTTCTCGAATGCGGGCTTGACGAAGGGCACGAGCATGATAGAGAACGCCTGCGCGTTCGCCTTCGCCCAAGTACTTCGATCAACCACCAAAACCTCGGAGTCGCGCAGGTCTTGTGCCGCATCAAGCCCAGTAATGCGGTGCACATGGTCAACGGATTCTTCCGCCGCTTTGCGCAAGGAGGCGACCGCGCCAGCCATCTCCTGGGGCTTCATGCGCGGCCCGGCGGGCGCCAGGCTGCCCACGATTTTGGCGATGCGCTCAACATTTAGCAGGTTCTGTGTGTTGTTCTCGCTCATATGCACAGTGTATCGAACTGTGCTGTGTGAGCCGCGCGGCTAGATGTCCCGCTTTATAGATGTCTGCCCTGAGGAGTCCTGGATTAGGCATGATCTGCACCTTCTACAACGAGGTATATACCCAGCACTTCAGCGGTTTTGAGCACAGACCCAAAAGATGGTCCCGGTTTACCACGTTCAATATCACGAATCGTTTTATCGCTTACACCCACCATATAGGAAAGTTCCAGCTGGGTAAGCCGTTCTTCCTTACGGATGCGCCGCACTCGCTGCCCGAAGTTCTGAGCAAACTCTTCTGCATGAAAAGCCATCGTGTGTGCGGCATGATGGCCGCATCCCCCTTAAAAATACGAATAATAGTTCGGTTTTTCAGAATTTTACACTGCAGGGAGACTAAAAATACAGTAAATACGAACTATTTTTCGGAAAAATTTTGAGGTTCTCTAGATGAGAAGACACTCATACACAAGCGGGAGCGGTTTCTTTATTTGGGAGCACTTTAAGTGCTCCCAAATAAAGAAACCGCTCCCGAAACATGCAGATGCGCTCGGTACCCAGCCGAAGCTATAAACGATCTTCGTCGTTATCAAGAGGTATCCGATAACGATTACCCGGCAGGAACAGATCCTTGACCGCAGGGTCATCAACCTCAGCATTTTTCTGCACCGTCTCAGCACGCTCCTGCGCAGCCTCGCCAATCATCTCACGAGTCATCCGCTTGGTCTGCTCAATCTTGCTGCGTACCTCTGTCCGAGTGAAACCAGGCTTCCAGGGCTTAAGCAATGTCGCGTAGGCTAATAAGTAGAAGACCAAGGCACAGACACCCACCATTACTGCCTTACCTATATCTTGAGTTACTGCCAGTGCCACAACCAAGTACACCGGTGGAGGCACTAAGATTTCGTATGCAGCAAACAGCCTCCCTCCTGGAGAGGGATGCTGTGCACGCACCACCAACGGACGCTGCACCAATGCGCGTACTAGCGGGAAAATGAGATAAGAAATCAGCACGACCTTAGTCGCCTGATCCAAAGAGAGGGACAGGGCAGAGAACCCCAAGGCGGACGCAATCGCCCGAGCACCAAGAATCAACAGAAATACGCAAAATCCTTCGAGTAAACCCCCTATAAAACTACCCATCAACGCAGCGCTCAGCGGTACATACTCTGGGTGATCCGGCGTATACTGACTACTCTTCATGTACGTATTCCCTCTCGCATTCTCCACGTGTTGGAGTGTTTTCACCGCTTACGCGGAAGCGCTCCTCGTTTTTCATAATCGAGGGGCATACGATAACGATTAGCTGGCAGGAACAAATCCTTGACCGCAGGGTCATCAACCTCGGCATACTTCTGCATAATCGCAGCACGTTCCTGCATCATCCCGGCGTACTCCTGCGCGATATCGCCCACCAGTTCACGGATCATCTGCTTAGTCTGCTCAATCTTGCTGCGTACCTCTGCTCGGGTGAAGCCAGGCTTCCAAGGTTTAAGCCATGCCGCGTAAATCAGATAGAAAACTAAGCACAGGAACCTACTGTTGCCGCCTTGCCTACATCCTGAAACATCCCTAGTGTTACCGCCAGATACACCAGCGGCGGCACGAAGATATCGCATGCAGCGAATAGCAGTCCTCCCGGAGAGGGATGCTGCGCACGCGCCACCAAAGGACGCTGCACCAATACGAGTACTAGCGGAAAGATGAGGTAGGAAATCCACACGATGCCAGCTATCTGCAGCCGCGGAAGAGACAGCGCAGAAAGCTTTGAAGCTGGCACAACGGCCCGAGCACTGAGAATCACGAGAAAGACACAGAACGATTCGAAAAAACCACTGAAGTAACCACCCTTCAGTGCACTCGTCAGCGCTACATACTCTGGATGATCCGGCGTATACTGACGCTCCTTCGTGCGTCCTCCACGCAACATAGACACGCTGCCCCAGACGAGCGATGCCATATAAAGTTGCGAAGATAGCCCCTGGAAGACAGGCTGAGGTAACTCCTTCAAGGGTGAGTATTGCTTCCCAAGGATTTGCGGCGCCTTCACCGACCTCATTGACAAGATCCTTCGACGGATAGCGTTCTCTATATCAGACGCACTATTCCAAAGCCGATTCGTTTTTCGGCTCAGCCCAATGGCTTTACTATATTCCGCTATTGTATCGGTCAGAGCTGACACGCGCGCTCGCAGGGCGACAACTAACCTAGTTTTGCCGGTAGTGCTATATGACGTATTGCTTACATTTTTGATATTAAGAACCTTGCGTATTGCGTTCGGGACAGTAGCCCGCGCAGCAGTATCAGCACCCGCGAAAATCGCAGAAACCCCTGCCGTGGCAGTTAAACGAATGGCATTTCGACATTCACATACAAGCCTTTCATTTATACTCCTCACCACGGCTTATCCATTTCAAGGACGTCATATGCTGCAAATTTCCTGGTGCACAACAAACTTTTAAGTAAGAAATACATAATGCTATATCGCCTACAGATACCCAGATTATGGGCTAAATTATCCGTCTCTGTATGTATAGAAGATTTAATGAACAGCGTATTATTTCCCACACTATACGTTCACGTAGCGCAGTGCAACGACAATAAAATTAATTTTTAATAAAGCTCCTCGGGAAAACTGCGGCTCCGTAATAGCAACCGCAAGAACCGCTCTTGCCCCCTAATACAAACGGGAGCGGTTTCTTCATGCGGGAGCACTTTATTTGCTCCCGCATGAAGAAACCGCTCCCGATATTAACAGGAACGCGAGTAAGACCTAGTGGCCTTCAGCAGCGAAGCGGTCGATCGCCTCCTGAACCATCTTCTCTGCCGCAGCGATGTCGTCCCAGCCTTCGCCCTTCACCCATTTGCCGGGTTCCAGATCCTTGTAACGCTCGAAGAAGTGCTGAATCTCAGCCTTGAGCTGCTCGGGCACGTCCGCCAGCGACTTGATGTGATCGTAGCGCTTATCGGTGGGCACGCACAGTACCTTCGCATCGCCACCAGCCTCGTCAGTCATGTTAAATACAGCAACCGGGCGAGCCTCCACGATCACACCGGGAACAATATCAACGTCTAGAACCAACATGGCGTCCAGCGGATCGCCATCCTCGCCGAGTGTGTTCTCAAAGTAGCCGTATGCGGTGGGGTACTGCATTGAGGTGAACAGCACGCGATCTAGATACAGACGACCGGTTTCGTGGTCTATCTCGTACTTCACCCGGGAGCCGCGGGGGATTTCAATCGTGACGTCGAGTTCCATGGAAACCTCTTTCTATGAATGTAAGCCTCTGCACCGCGCATCAAGGCGGCGAACAACTCCCCCATTGTACCCCCCTGAACGCGTGCACGACACCCATTCAATGCCACAAAAATCGTGCTTTCGAATACGTTGCCGCGAACATCATCACGCTATCTCCAGGCGAGCTGGTAGCGTGTAGTCCTCGCGATGCGCGTAACCGGCTCGGTATTTCGCGGCGGAATTCGTTATGCTCTTAAGATGCGTTCACCCCAACCGATAAACACCCCGTTCACTCGCCGCGCCCTGCTCGGTGCAGCACCCGCGCTATTCCTTGCCGCATGCTCAAGCCCCAGCGGCGGGCAGTCGCAGGGTGGTACCGCATCCGTAACCCCGTCGGTCACACCCACGCCGAGCCCCACTCCGGTGCTGGATGCTCAGCAGCTTCAAGACCTGAAAACCCAGCTTGATAAGCTCTTTCAGGAGCGCCCCTACCCCGCCCATTCCATGCTTGTGACCGCCCTCGACGGCACACGTGAGCTCTATGCGGATGCCCCGGATACCCCGCGCCTGCCCGCCTCGAATATGAAGATTCTGACCTATTTTACGCTCGTGCAGACCGCGCCGGAACGCACTTTCACAACCTCGGTGGTGCAGGGTAAAAATGGGCTGTTTCTGGTGGCAGGCGGCGATACTCTGCTCGTGGAAGGAGCCACGGAACCGGCCACCGCGGGTTCACCGACGATGCGCGCCGGGCTGAGCACGCTCGCTGCGGATACCGTACAGCAGATGAACGAACGCAAGGTCGCGCACGGCACCTTCCCCGTCTACCTCGACACCACGATTTACACAGGTTCCGCGACAAACCCCGGCTGGGAGCCCGGCGACCTCGAATCCGGGCAGATCACCCCGATTAACCCGATCGCGCTGGCCTCACACACCGTGCCCGGGCAGTCCACCCCCGACAAACCGGCACGCCCGCAAGACGCCGGAATCGCCGCCCTAGAAGCGTTCGTGAAGGTGCTCAATAAGGCGAGTGAAGAGCATGCAGAGGTCAAAGCAGGGTACGTATTTACGGTTGCCGACCGCCGCCCCCATGAGGCCGATGCTGAGCAGATCGCTCAGGTTCAGTCGGCATCCGCGCTCGATCAGGCCTTTGTGATGATGTTAGAGTCCGATAATGTGCTCGCCGAGGTGCTGGGGCGCAATATGGCGATCGCCGCCGGGCGTGAGGGCAGCGCATCCGAGGCACAGAAACTTGTGCGCGAGAAACTGCAGGAGGCGAAGATTTCGGTTACCGGGCTGGTGCAGGCGGATGTGAGCGGTATGTCCCTGCAGAACCGGGTGACGGCACGCACCCTGGCGCAGACCTTGGGGGCGTTGGCGGCGCACCCGAAACATGACGAGCTTGAGCGCAGATTCCCGGTTGCGGGTGTTTCGGGTACACTCAAGGATCGTTTTAGCGGAGAAGCGAATAAGTATGCGCGCGGGCATGTGGCGGCAAAAACCGGCACGCTGTTCACAGCTATTTCGTTATCGGGGTATGCGACCCGCCCAGACGGCACACGCCTGATTTTCGTGAGTCTGCTCAACGATGTCGGCGGTGCGGAGGCTCTGCCCGGCGCGAAGGATACGGTCGATAGCGCCGCTGCGATTGTGGCGGCGCGTACTGAACCTCCCGCGACTCCCACGGGAACACCCGCACCTTCGGACTCGCAGGTACCGGGTTCATCTTCGTCTCCCGATGCTACAGGTTCGGGTTCTGCCCCGAATTCCTCGCAGGCCCCGGATGGTTCGTCTTCCGCTTCGCCCGCCGGTGGCAGCGCGCCGCAGGAGGATGCGCCCTCCCAGGCAGTGGGTCAAAATCCAGCCGAGGTTCCCAGCTCGCAGTAGAGCACGAATATTCAAAGTATTGTATATTTATCTGACTGCCGAGTATATCCGAGGGCATACAGCAGCCACGCATCACAAGCACTTTTGCGGTTATCCGCGCATATTCACTCACCCCGTTCCGAAGGATAGTTTCGTGTCTTCACCCTCTGCCGCATCCGCGCCCGACGATCTGCCGAGAGTCGCCGTTACGGAGCTTTTGCGTGTTCACCACTGCGAGACGGCGCTCTACGCCGATTTTTCGCGGCATACGGCAGGCGCCCGGGAGAACGAACACGACACTACCGCGAGCGGTCCCTCTTATGTCGTGCGTAGTGATAGCGGCGCGCCCCAGTTAAACCCAGAAGTCGTGGCACTCCTGGAGGCGGCACAGGCTTCATGCGTTGCAGACACGGGGAATACGGCGGACGCCGATGTGGAAATACACATCGCTCAGGGCACGGAATACTACCCGCTCGCGCGGCTAATCCCGGTGCTGGAAACCCTCACGGAACGCTACGAATTTGCGCGCATCCTGGCGGGAGGGTATGGCACTCGCCGATATTCCCAACCTGCTGAGCTGCGGTGAATGCCCGGCGTGCGCGGCACGTGTGGAGGCCGAAGCTGGCACATCCGAAACGCTTGACGAACCCGAGCTCGTCCCTCATAGCAGCGATGATTCAGACGAGGATTCCTGGGCGGATTCCGATGATTTTGCAGCGGAATCGGCGTTTGAGGGCATTCCCGCGAAGGCACAGCATCCGTACCGGGTGCGGCCTGCCACCCCTGCCGACGATGATGAAGAATACGCTCAGCTTGAGCGCCTGCGGGAACGCCTTGCCGAGCTCGAAAAGCAGAATCAGAAGAATCAGGGTCTATCTGCCGAAAATACCCGGTTGGCGATGCTCCTCTCCGGTGTAGATTTCTATCGCCGCGAAAAGGCACCGTTTTGGCGGGATCATCTGCGCCGCCTGCACGAACCCTACGAGAATTGGGCGAATACGCGCAATTGCGTGATTTTCGAGAATGTTGAGACCGCAACCGATTGGGAGCGCGTGCGCGGGGCGAAAATGCGTACTCTGCGTGCGGTCGCCACCCTGGCAGATTCGCACACTCTCAAGGCCAACGATACCGGGCATTATCTGCTGTATAGTGCCGACGATGCGCCCGCGAAGGCATACGAAAGCATCGATTCCCAGGTAGAGGCGTTCCGCGCGACTAACCCGCAGGCCCGCGTACCGAGCACGCTGCATCGACTCGGGTTTTTCGGGGCAAAAATTATGTCTCTCGAACCGTACGAGGAACCGGGCGAACCCCCAGAGGGCGCTACTTTGGCGGCAGGTGGCGGGCAGCGTGTTGTGATGGTAGTTGCCGAGCGCATCCGCGTGAACGATGAAGAACATGCAGCCTTCCCGCTGGGGCTCACCCCGGGCGCACCCGTGACGACAAAGCAGCTAGAGGCCGCGCTTGTGCGCGTAGCGGTCGAGGCTGAAGACTCATTCCCCAACGTTGCCGCGACCGGGACACTTGACCTTATCGAACGCCGCCCACCGCGGCTCAAAACCCGCGAGAGCCTACCCCAAGAGACGGAGTTTTCTCACGCCGAGCTGCCCACTGTTGAGGCGGTACTCGCGGCGGTTCGTGACCTTGACCGTTCCTATGTGGCGGTTCAAGGTCCACCCGGGTCAGGTAAGACTTTCTTGGGATCGCAGGTGATCGCCAGGTTGGTTGCGGCGGGCGCAAAAGTGGGCGTGGTGGCGCAGTCTCACGCCGTCGTGGAAAATATGCTGACCGCGTGCCTGGAACGTAACCTGTTTCCCGCCGACCGGGTGATGCGCGCCAAGGGCAAATCTCAGCTCCCCGATTACCCCTGGGTTGAGGTCAGCGATAAAGATCTGACCGCTTTATTAGACAAATCCAGTGGTCTTAGTAGCGAAATCCGGCACCGGAACTTCTCTCGGCGTTCTTTTTGGCGGGACCGCCTGGGATTTTGCGAACCCGAACCGTATTCCTGAGGACTCGCTCGACCTGCTCGTTATTGACGAAGCCGGGCAGTTCTCGCTCGCCAACACCCTGGCGGTTGGAAGGGCCGCACGGAACCTACTTCTGCTGGGTGATCCCCAGCAGCTGCCGCAGGTGGCGGTGGGTGAGCATCCGTACCCGCTGGATACCTCGGCGCTGGGTTGGCTGTCCGGCGGGCAATCGGTACTGCCCGCTGCATTCGGTTATTTTCTGCAAGTCACCTGGCGTATGCATCCGCAGCTGTGCGCGCCGGTTTCCACACTATCCTACGGCGGGAAGCTGCACTCGGCAGCGGCGGCGAGCGAGCGCGTCCTCAAAGTTCCTGAGCGTGAAGAATCCGTTCTGCCCGCCGATCCCGGGCTGTATATGTACGGCGTTCACCACGAGCACTGCACCGTACGTTCCGAAGTAGAAGCGGCAGCCGTCGCGCGCCTAGCGTGCGAGTTCGTGGGTGCTTCCTGGACTCCTGGGGCGAATCAGCCCGCACGCGAGCTCACCGGCGAGGATATTGTGGTGGTTGCCGCCTATAACGCGCAGGTCGATACGATTGCGGAGCATCTGCGGCGCGCCGGGCTTCTGGATGCGGACGGTCACGGCGTGCGCGTGGGAACCGTTGATAAGTTTCAGGGTCAGCAGGCACCGGTGACGATTGTGTCGATGGCCTCCTCAAATGCCGGGGCATCGGGGCGAGGCGCAGAGTTTCTGCTCTCCCCTAACCGCCTGAACGTGGCGCTCTCACGCGGGCAGTGGTGTTCCGTACTGGTCGCATCCGACAGCCTGCACCGGTTCGTACCGCAGAGCATCCCCGAACTCTTGGCGTTGGGCGGATACCTGGGTTTGGTACGCTCCGCCACCCCCTGGGGCTCGCCCACATTCGAGTGCTGACAAGGCATATTAGACAGTTCTATGCGGCGCGCACACTCATCGGCACCAAACCCGGCACGATTGTGAGAAACGGCATCGCCCGGGTGTGCTTGCCCCTGCCAACCCGTACCGCGAAACCCTATCAAAACCCGAGGCGCTCAGGCATAATGGAGGGGTGTTCGTGTTAACCTTCATTCAACGTTCCCCACAGGTTTCATTGCCTGCGCTCCTCGACAAGCTCTCCAAGCTCAACCCCCGAGTTGAATTCGCACAAACCTATCCGGACGAAATTCAAGGTGCTTTCGAGAGCTCCGCAGACGCCTGCAGGCGGCTCTGTATGCTTCGCGCGAGCAGGGATTCTGGGTTGGCATCGGAGTTGGCGAGCTGCGCATTCCCCGATTCGCCGGGGCACTGGGAACGGTCAGCACGAACGACTGCACCGGCGACGCCCTCGAATTCTCACGGCTCGCCGTGGAGGCGGCACGCACCGGCGCCCCCGCCCGCGGTATTGCGGTATCGGCACACAATCGCGCAGTCGCAGACATGGCTTCGGGGCTCACACGCCTGCTGTATCGGGTATGTTCCGACCGCACCGAGGCCGAATGGCGCGTGGTCGATCTGCTGGTTCCCGGGGTCCGCGGGCAACAGCGGGCAGTTGCGCAGGCGCTCGGCATTACCACCCAGGCGGTCAGCCGCACGCTCATGCGCTCACTCTGGCACGAAGAACAGGCGGCACGCCCGGCGGTACTCGACCTGCTCAACCGGTTGGATTCTGCCAGCCCGACAAAATAAAACGATGAGGTCATCCAGATTATCTGGATGACCTCACTACGTTATGCAGGTATAAACCTCAATATTGATAATCTACCGATTAAAAATATTACGAATCGGATTCACCACCGTTGTCCACCAAGGCTGTGGAGAATCTTGAAACTTGCTTTGCTGACGTTCTTTGACCTGCTGAGAAATGCTTTGCCGTAGCTCACCAACTTCGGTATCTACGACCTTCTTATAATCAGAACGTAAACGTGCAGGTTTTCCATTGCGCATGACGGAGTTATATAGTCCTTCAGCAGTGTGAGTACTCATAGCACGTTCCCTTCCCTCACCATTAGTTATCTCAGTTTACCGTGTTCGGCTCACTGTTGGAAGTAGCCTCATCGTTCTCATCAGATACCTCATTTGTTCAGCATCCTCTGAAATATCAGTACTTTGTTCAATTAAAGCCTGAAGTCTAACAGCTAATTCTTTATCCTCATCCGAAAGAAGAGTTGGAGGAAGTTTTGCATACCGCTCAACCAGCATTAATGCATACACAAACTGATAAGGTGTTACATCCTCACCTAAATGATCTGCTGCCCACTGCATTTGATCCCGGAAATCTGCGCTGGCAGCTTCCTTAGCCCGTGTCGTATTTGTCTTCAAAGCTACCGTCACAGTTGCGATGGCAGCGATTAGAGCAGCCCAACCAGCTGTATTTCTCAGAATGTTTCCCCATCCCTCCCAGTCAGGAGCAGTCACCCACTTAAAAATGGTCTGGCACGCCTCAAAAGGTGAAATAAACCCGAAAATAATGGCAAGGATCCACCATGCGAATGTAATTATGCCAAGAGCAACAATTCCTACAAAAAGAATGGCGCGACCAGTTGCAACTTTGGATGGTCTAGAATTATCAAATTCTGCCACAGGTCCTCCCGTCTCATCAGCAACAAACAGTACTTACACTATCAAGAGAATCTGGAAGTAATAGCTGCATATAGCTTCTTAAATATGATGAGAACGCTGCGAATATGTTCTGCAATCAGGCCGGTTTTACCGCACACGAAGAGGTGCACCCCAAGCGAGAGGTAAGGCGAGAAATCTGTGCCCGGTGCCCCGCCACCAACCGATACGCTCGGTGCGCGACGGGGCGCATCGGCGGGTTCAGCAGGAGAACCCCGGCGGCACGCAGGAACTTGCCGCGCAGCGTCGCATCCGGGCAGGTACGCAGGGTCAGGGCGATCGCATCCGAACCGTAGATGATCTGCCCAGCATCGTTGATGAACGGCAAGGCGTGGGCGAAACGGCGCGTATCCACGCGGTACTGCACAAGATTTTCGGGCGTTCCAGGCAAGATACGCGCCCTCGGTTCGAGGCGACGCAGCAGATTCGCGCTCGCGGTGCAGAAACTGCAGTCGGGGTCGTACAGAAGAACGCTCATGACCCCATCCTAACCGAGACTACCCACGCGCGAGCAGATAGCAATTCGTTATCTTTTCGTCGAAATACTATCTGCTCGCAGTAAGAAAAGGCACACCCGAACCCGAACTTCGGTAAACTTATCCTTATGCCCCTGTCAGAACTATCTGTGAGCACCCAGAACTACCTCAAAGCCATCTGGTCACTTGAAGAGTGGACGGAAGCTCCTGCGACCGCATCCGCCCTAGCCGAACGCATGGGGCTGCGGGTTTCCTCGGTCTCAGACGGGCTCAAACGACTTGCGGCGGCCGATCTGATCGATCATCAGCGCTACGGCGCCATCGAACTCACCCCCGCTGGGGCGCACCTATGCGGTCGCCATGATTCGCCGCCACCGCCTGATCGAAACTTTCCTGGTGGAAACTCTGGGCTACACCTGGGACCGTGTGCATGACGAAGCCGAGGTGCTCGAACATGCGGTATCTGATTTCATGATTGAGCGTATCGACGCGATTCTGGACCACCCTACGCGTGATCCGCACGGCGACCCTATCCCGGATGCGTCCGGGCGTATCTCATTCCCACACACCGTTCCGCTTACCCAGTGCGAGCCCGGCGAGCGCGTAATTTTGGAGCGGATCACCGATTCCGACCCGAAGCTGCTGCGCTATCTGCAGGATCACGGTTTTGTTCCCGGGGCGCGTTTACTTCTTGAAGAGGGCGCCCCCTTTTCGGAGGCGGTTAATGTGCGGGTTCTCGCGCACGCCAATCATTCCGATGCCCCTGCCGCTCAAAACCCGAATTCGAGCGCTATACCCTTAGGAACCGCCGCGGCGGCTGGGCTTTTCGTCTCTCGCTCATCATAGCTTTGCCTCGGTAATTTTGCCTTGGGGCTCGGGTGTCGGATGCCTTATAAGGGTCAGTGGGCGGCGGCTTGCGCCCGGGAGAGCCTTGACCGCCGGGTGAACTCATGATCCCGCGCGAATCTGCCGCAAACCTAGGCTTCTGCCTGTTCTGCTGGGCGGCGTGCCGCGCGCATCCGCCCCAGAATCCCGTAGCGCGGTGCGAATATATACGCGGTCAAGAAAAATAATGCCCTGGGTAACGACCACGGCACCGCCGGGGGAAATATCCAGGTGGTAGCTACTGTAAAGCCCCACGAGTGTGCCCAGCACCGACACCCCGACCGAGACCGCGAGCATTGGCGTGAAACGGTCGGTGAGCAGACGCGCGGTCGATCCGGGAATCACAAGCATGGCGACTACGAGCACGACTCCCACGATCTGCAGCGCCACCACGCTCGTGAGCGCCAGCATCACCAGAAGCAGCGCGCCAAGAACCCTGGGGCGCAGCCCGATAGCGTGCGCGAACCCGCGGTCGAAGGCGTACAGAATAAAATCGCGGCGTTTAATCAGCAGGACACCCGCCACGATGACGGCGAGAATAGCCACCTGCCAGACATCTGGCCAGGATACGCCCAGCACGTTCCCGAAAAGAATATGGTTCAGGTCGGTGCTTGAGGGTGTCACCGAAACCAGTACAAGGCCGAGCGCAAAAAGAGTTGTGAAGACAATACCGATAGCGGCATCCTCACGCACGCGCCCGCTGCGCTGTACCGCGCCGATCAGGGTGACGGCAACGAGCGCGGCAATCACCGCCCCCACGGCAAAGGGGATGCCCGCAATATAGGCGAGCACCACGCCGGGCAGTACCGCGTGCGAGATCGCATCGCCCATGAGCGACCAGCCGAGCATCACGAGCCAGCAAGAAAGCAGCGCGCAGACCACGGCGGCGATCACAGTAACGACCATGGCGCGCGTCATGAAGGGAAGGGTGAACGGTTCCACCAGGTAATCCAGAATGCTCATGCTATTCTCCCTTCTCACGCCGGGTCTGCTCGTCGGATGCGCCGCTATCAGCGCCCGCCTGAACCTGCATACCGAACGCCTGCACCAAGTTTTCGGGGGCTAACACCGCCTGCGGGGTGTCGTGCATCAAAATCGTTTGGCGCAGCAGCAGAGCATCATCGGCAAAGGCGCGTAAGGACGCCAAGTCATGGGTTGAAACCAGCACGGTTGCACCCTCGCTGCGCATTTGTTTCAACACCTGAATGAGCATGGATTCTGACCTTTTATCCACTCCGGCGAAGGGCTCATCAAGTAATAGAAGCCGCGCGCCCTGCGCTATCGCCCGCGCCACGAATGCCCGCTTGCGCTGCCCGCCCGAGAGTGCCCCGATTTGACGATGCGCAAGCTCGGTCAGCTCTACGCGCTCTAGGGCGTGCTCGACCGCCTGCTTATCGGTGGCACGCAGCCGACGGGTGATGCCCAGCCCGCGGTACCGCCCCATCGCCACGACCTCACGCACCGAGACAGGAAAGCTCCAGTCTATTTCTTCGCTCTGCGGCACATAGCTGACAATGCCGTTTTTACGAGCAAGGTATGGTTCTTTGCCCGCGATCTCCACGGTTCCGGTATGCGCGGGAATAACACCCATAATGGCTTTGAAGAGGGTCGATTTTCCCGAACCGTTCATGCCGATCAGTCCGCATATACTCCCGGTACCAAGCTCGAAAGTAGTCTCGTACAGGGCGCGCACGGTTCCATAATGGACGCCCAAATTTTCGACTCTCAACAGTGTTTCCATAGGTTTTGTATCCGACAAAATTTCGTTCCCGTACTTCTTTGAGCCCCGCTCGTCATCCGTGACGGTGGGATGCGCCCCTCACCACGAACCGGCGGGGGGCGCAGTATGCGGCGGCCTACTCTCCCGCCGCCGACCGGCTAAGATTGCTTGCCCGTCAGCCCCGCGACAATGGTGCGCGCATCGTGACGAATCATATCAAGATAGGTAGGGACCGGACCATTCGCCTCAGAGAGGGAATCGACATAAAGCACGCCGCCGAATTTGGCACCGGTCGCATCCACGACCTGGCGCATGGGGTCATCCGAAACGGTAGACTCACAGAATACGGCGGGCACCTGGTTCTCGCGCACAAAATCAATGGTCGAGCTCAGCTGCGAGGGGGTTGCCTGCTGTTCAGAGTTCACCGCCCAAATGTATTTTTCCTTGAGACCGGCATCCGCCGCCAAGTATGAGAAAGCACCTTCGCAGGTTACGAGCGCCCGCTGATTCTCAGGCAGAACGCTAACATCGCGCACCAGCTCATCCTGAACCTGCTGCAGCTGTTTCTTATAGTTTTCCCCATTGGTGCGGTAATCATCGGCATGGGCGGGGTCAAGCTTACTGAATTCGCGCACCATATTATCCACGTAAATCTGCACGTTCTTGGGGCTCATCCACGAATGCGGGTTGGGTTTGCCTGCATAAGCGTCCTCGGCAATATTGATCGGCTGTACCCCCCTCGCTCACGGTGGCGTGCGGGGCGTTAGAATCCTGCACAAACTTGGTAAACCAGCTTTCCAGGTTCAGCCCGTTGTCGAGCACCAAATCAGCATCATGCGCCTTCTTAATATCGCTGGGAGTAGGTTCATACTCGTGAATCTCGGTGCCGGGCTTGGTCAGCGATTCGACATTCAGGTGATCACCCGCAACGTTTTTAGCGATGTCCGCCAGCACGGTGAAGGTGGTGAGCACAGTCTTCTTTTCGTCTTGCTTCCCCGCCGAAGTGCAGGCGCTGAGCAGAAGCACAAGGATACTGGCCAGAGCTATCCCCAGCATGAAAAAACGGCGCGGATGTGCGGTACTTACAGTGTTAGCGTTCGCACCGTGACGGTGCGCAGTGAATACGGTTGTCATGATTTCGCTTTCTTATGCTGCGGATGCATTACCCTGCTGACCTGTAGGAATCGCCTCCGACTCATTGAGGCTTCGTACCTAGGTGTCGATCATCCTCGATAAACCGGTGCGAAACAGGATAATTTAACAATAGTTCGCCTAGTCGAACTTTCAACTGAGGCTATACGTTTTTAATCACACGCCCAGGCGAACCTTATCTGATGTGTGGAGGTTCAGGCTACGATTTAGCGAACCAAGATGCGAGTTTGCTGCCTGAACCTACGCACATAAAAATACCCGCACGATGCGCCCTTGAGCGGGCAATCGTGCGGGTCTACGTGTTCAGGGTTCCGCTAGATATGGAATTTCTGGTAGAACCAGCGGCGTATTGGGTTCATCGCCTGAATGCGCTCCAACTCGGCAATACGAGCCTTCATACCTGCAATGGCTTCTTTGGCTTCATTAATCGTGTGCTGCTTCTTATCCAGGTAATCCTGGCGCTCCTCGGGAGTAAACGACTTAACGTCGCGGCGCTCACCACGATAAAAAACGGTCGTCATTATTCCTCCCCTTCTTCTTGAACGTCCAGTGTATTCTCATTATCCAGATGAGTTACCCTGTTTTCAAGGTGCGCAGGGGTTTCAGATCTGGACGGCTCTTCATTTCCTTGCTCTAATCTCAAAAATTCTTCAGCAACCGCAGTGGCTATTTTGAGGTCATCAATTTCAAGCTCCGAGTCGCTGTAGTATTTCAAAATAACTTGCTGTGCCAGTGTGCGTTCAAGTTCCTTATCGCTATCCACATGCTCAACTGCCCATTGAATACGGTCGCGAAAATGGGTGCGCACCGCCTCCCGAGCACGTGCCTGGTTGGTTCTATAGGCAACCCTAATCGTAAAATATGCGGCACACACCGCGAGTAATCCTGAGGTATTACGGGCTACATCGCCCAGCACACCCCACGTTTCAGGACTTATCATTGTCACTCCCTAAATATCATTGCCTTCACCATAGCAGGGAGCGGTCGATGCATGTCGGCCTCTTCGTCACGGCCTCACAGGAGCATACGGTTCGCCCGTCAAACAGTTTCGGTGCAGAATCGGGGGGAGAGACGGGTTACCCGGCCAGCTCTTCCCGCAGGGCGTTCGCCACCAATCCGGGCTTATCCAGCTGGCTGAATGCATAGCTTTCCGGCACGGGAACCACGTGCGCATCCGGCATGCGGGTGGCTAAACGGCGCGCATTCTCGATCGGGAACAGCTTCGTGGTATCGGCCCACAAAAACAGGGTCGGGTGCTCAAACCGTTCCAAATCCCGCGCGGACTGCACCGTATATTTCGTAGAAATACCCTTCAGCACTTTCGCCAAATCGCGGCGGACTCCGGCATCTTTCAGCGGCGCAATAATACTATTCCACTCGGCGGCGTCAAGCTCGCGTTTCACTAGCCACCCGAAGGCAATCGGCAGGCGGCGCACCCACCCCAGATGCAGGCTGCTCGGAGCGCCTGCATGGTTCCGGGAATGTACGCCACATACTGCAGGTAACGTAACGGCAGGGGCAAGAAGTTCTTCTCGGTATCGCACGAGAGCAGCACCAAGCGCTTGAGCCCTGCGGGTTCCTGCACCGCCGCCAGCTGAGAAACCACACCGCCGGTATCGCTGCCAATGAGGGTAAACCCGTGCGGGCATAGCTGTTCTGCCGCTTCGTTCACGGCCTGCGCCAGCTCGGCAACAGTGAGGGGTGCATCTTCTCGGGCGGGAATAGTGTGACTCCCCAAGGGAATATCGAGGGTTATACACCGAAAATCTTGGGAGAGGTTCTGCACCACTTCACCCCAGACATCCGAATTTGTCAGCAGCCCGTGCACAAACAACAGGTCCTCTCGCCTGCGGCTTCACGGGGACCACCGTATTCACGCCAGCGAAGCTGACCGATTCGGGTTTCTACGCTGCCCGTCGCCACAGGTTCAGGGGTAAGGTTCCGGCTCATACTGTCTCCTCACACCACACGCTGAGCTGCTAGTCAGCGAGCTCAATCACCACGGGGGTGTGGTCGCTCGCGCCGTCCCCCTCGCGCTCTTCCCTATCGATCCAGGCGTTCTCCACACGGGCGGCGAGCGCCGGGGAGCACAGCTGAAAGTCGATGCGCATCCCCTCATTCTTCGAGAACCGCCCGGCCTGGTAGTCCCAGTAGGTGTACTCGCCCTGAGTGTAAGGGCGCACCGGATCGACGAGCCCTTCATCATTGAGCAGGGCATAGAATGCCTCGCGTTCGGGGGCGGAAACATGTGTGAGGTCGTTCTCACGGAAGAAGTCAATATCCCACACATCGGTATCTTCGGGCGCCACATTCCAGTCGCCGACGAGCGCAAACTGTGCGGCGGGGTCGGCGTGCAGCCAGCCGTTGACGTTGGTGCGCAGCTGGCGCATCCACTCCATTTTGTACGCCATGTGCGGGTCGGTGAGCCCGCGCCCGTTCGGCACGTATAGACTCCAGATGCGCACGCCGTTGCAGGTGGCACCGATGGCTCGCGCCTCCACCTCGGCGGGGTCACCGGGTTTTCCGAAGGCGGGTTGGTTCGGGAAGGCGCGTTCGACGCTGTCGAGCCCCACGCGGGATGCGATTGCTACCCCATTCCACTGGTTCAGCCCGTAATGCGCCACCTCGTACCCCAGGAATTCAAAGAGCTCGAAGGGGAAGGTTTCGTCCTTGGTTTTGGTTTCCTGTAGGGCGAGCACATCGACTTCGGTTTTATCGAGCCAGTCCTCGATGCGGTCGGCGCGGGCGCGAATGGAGTTCACGTTCCAGGTAGCAATCTTCATGTACACCAGCTTACCGTGTGCGCCCTGCCAGGCAACGGTGAAAGTGTCACCGGTAAATGACTCGGATCTGACGAGCCGCGCACCCGCCCTTCCGGAGCGGGAGCGGAGAGCACTCTTTACACAGCATATTGGAAAAAACGGCCATTTCTTCCAATATGCCCCTGTGCAAAGGCCTGTAAATGGAAAAATCTGCTATTTTTTCCATTTACCTCAATTACGCATGACCTAAGGAATGCAGCTTCTTCAAGTATCGACTCTTTCCCCGAACGAGTAACACCATTCTTTCAAAGCGGGGGCAGTTTCTTATGGCTGTTCTACGCTCGCCTTGCCCACCACATCCAACGCAGCGTAGCGGGCGGAGAGCCAAGTGCACATCATGAGCTGCACCTGGTGGAATACCATGAGCGGCAGCATCAGCAGTCCGAGCGAGCCCGACCCGAAAATAATGATCGCCATGGGAAGACCCGCCGCCAGCGACTTTCGACCCGCAGAACTGAATTGTGATGCGGTCCGCCCTGTTGAATTTCAGCCGCGCCGCCAACCAGTCGGTCAGCCACAGCATCAGGGCCACCATCAGAATTGTCACCACGATCAGCAGTACGATCTGCCACCAGGCAACGCGAGTCCAAATCCCCTGCACTACAGATGCCGAAAACGCCGAGTACACAATCATCATGACCGAGAACTTATCGAGCCATTTTGTGGTGGGTTTCTTCGCAAACTCGCCCACCCAACGGCGCGTGAGCTGCCCCAGCACGAACGGCAAAAACAGCTGAATCGCAATGTCGAGAAAGACACTGCCCGAAATTTCGATGTGGTCGCTGTGCATCAGGAGCATCGCCAACAGCGGGGTAGCCACCACCCCCACAATGCTTGATAGCGATGCGCTCACAATAGCGCCCGCCACGTTGCCGCCCGCGATAGAGGTAAACGCAATGGACGCCTGCACGGTAGAGGGCACGAGCGTGAGGAAAAGAATCCCCAGGTATAGCCCGTCGCCGAGCACAAACCGCAAGGGAAAAAGCGCCATCCCAAAGAGCGGAAAAATCACGAAAGTACAGGTCAGGATGAGGGCGTGCAGCCGCCAGTGTTTAAGCCCCGCGATCGCCTCAGATGTGGAAAGGCGCGCACCGTAGAGGTAGAACAGAAGCGCAACCGCGAACTTGGTACCGGTGCTGAACCAATCGGCAAAGGTACCGCGCGCGGGGATGAGGATTGCAAGAATGACCGCGCAGATGAGCATGACAATCAGCGCGTCGGGGCGTTTTTTCGTGAGTTTGGAGAGCACGTTCTTAATTAAAACGCGAGAAGCGGATTTTTGCCGAAAAGGTGAGAAAATACAACCTTTTCGGTAAAAATCCGCTTCTCGCGGGTGAAGGTCAGGGGCTAGTCAGAGGTGTCATTACCCTGCTGATCCTGCTGTTCAGGCCGTTTCTGCTCGGGCTGCTGGTCATCAGCGGGCTTTATCGGTTGGTTCAGTGCCACGCCAGGTTCCGTGGCGTCCTTAGGAGGCTCGGGATGCGTCTGCTCAGGCTGCGGGGGTTGAGGCTGTCCCTGATTCGCTTGATCAGGTGCGGGCTGGTCAGCATCAAATTGCCCCGAACCGGACTGCCACGGCGCCTGTTGATTCTGCATCGGCTGCCCGTATCCCGGCTGACCGGGCGCTGGCTGCATCGGGTACCCGTACCCCGGCGCATATCCTGGCATGCCCTGGCTGGCGGCATACTGTTCCCAACGGGCGGCGTAGGCGGCACGGGCTGCGCGAGCCTGCGCATCCTCCCATCCGGCGAAGAGCGTTCCCTGAATCTTGGGGGCATCCTGCGGGGCGGGATATGTCTTAACGGTGTTAAGGTTGTAATCCTCCCACGCCGGCTTCTGCTCGTCCATGAACCCGGTTGCCTGAATCGGGTCAGGCCACTGAGCTGGCGGTTCTTGCGAAGGTATCAGCGAAGGAGGCGCACTCGGCGGGTTAAACCGCGGGCGCCAGAACAGACGCCCCGGCTCGTGTCGGTTGCGCAGCGCATGAGCGCGCCACGTCAGTACCGGGTGGGTTGAGATAAGGTTGATAAGCCAAATCGCAAAGCCCTGATCGTTCACGGCACGGTCGGCAAATTCGTCAAAATTTACCTGCTGATTCAGGTATTTACCGGCTGTGAGAACCTTGATCGCGCCGGGTCCGCCTTCGGGGCAGTATCGATACCCAAAGTTATCGGCGGTGTATTCCTGTGCGCGTGAAAGGGCCTGCCCCACCACGGGAATCCGCATGAAGGTTTGCGTGAAGAGAAGGCGGAAGTACCCCACGTGACCGGCAGCGATATGCCCGACCTCATGCCCAATAATAAAGCGAAGCGCCTGAGGGTCACGGCTCTGGCCGCCGACCTCGAAAAGGTCAGAGTTGATGGCAATAAACCGGCGGAAACCATGCCCGGATGCGAAGGCGTTCAGCACACCATTACCGCTCACCACATAGGCATCGGGAACACGGCGCAAACCCGCCGCATAGGCGGCCTCGGCAACCATGGCGTAAGCCTCAGGAAACTGCGTCGGCGAAATACGAATGCCGCGCACGCGCTGCTGTGCGTAGAAGAGGGCACGGGCGATCAGGATAACCAGGGGTGCCAGAATCAGTAGCGTAATCGCTTGTTCCGCATAGTCGTTAAAGACGCGCTCCGCGTAGCTCATCGTCGAGTATCGAGACGATGACGTCCATTCCAGGTCGTTGTATCGGTCGCGGCTTACGATCGTCTCAATAAAGAAGATGAGCAGCCCCAAGTACACGGCAAGGGTTACCGCATAGGCCGCCACCAGCCAGGGAATCTCGCCGGGGTGGCGCAGGGCGTTGAGCATCTTATGGGGTATTAACGATTGGTATCCCCAAAATTTCGGCTGGGGAAGCGGGCTCTGCGGGGTCTGCCGCTTATCCTCGGGCAGCCACCCCTGGCTCACGTCATTCGGCAGTGGAGGTTCAGCACCGGGCGTATGCTGACTCATGCGGTCTCCAAATCTCTCTAAGTACGTACTAGTTCAACTCTACCGCGTATGCCCTTTGATGCGGTGAATACACGCGTACCACCCGGGAGCTTTAGGAGGCGGGACTCACCCCGTAATTCACCGTGCGTTTGGGCGTTTCGCCATATATTCCCATGATGAGCACACAGCATAATGCGTGTGGGCGGGCCTCGAAATTTTTCGGTTGGAGAAAGACAACAAGCCTGAAATTCGCGGCGACCTATTCCAGGGTGTGTCTGGTGGTGGGTTTACAATCGCCGAGAGAGATTGTTCTGAGCGCGAAGCATCACAGAACATTCCGAAGCGGAGAGGTTACGATCCAGAGGAACACGCTCCCGTGGCAAATCTTCGCTCCCGAAATCCTCTAGTGTGTTTCTCACGAGGAATCCTGGCAAATATCTCTTAGATTCCCCTACCCTAGAATTCCTACTTTGCATTCCTTGTATAAAATATTGGTGGTATTTTCGATATAAATAATTTACACACCGCAGGCAAAGAAAATATAAATATTACTGCACCTAGCAAGTATTTACCTTTCCACTATTTTTATCATAATGAAAAAAGGATGCCGCCATGAAAAATCATGACGGCATCCAAACTATACACATAAAACACCCTATACACATGTGTACAGTTCTAGCACGGATTTAGAAGGCACCAATCCCTATAAGATACCTTCGTGTGCAACGAGTCCCTTCAGAACCTGAAGGCTTACAGAAAGTTCAAACCTCTGTTATTTCGCGGAATTATACTCATGAAACGTGCAAGGTTTCATGGGAGGAACAAACCGCGAGGGTTTTTCGCACCGGAGGCCGCGAACATACATGCCCAAAGTCCTGCGGCCCCAATTTTCTGCACCTCGTTGTATATGTCATCTAAGTGAGTGATAGATGTGATATACCTGTGCCAGTTTTGATACAAAGAATGCCAGCATTTCCCCACACAACCACGAATAGAGAATGCACACCATTCTTTGCATCTATTAGTTCATCTGCACAAAGCATTCTGAACCGAAACAACTATAGCAAATTTTATGCCGTTAAGTAATTTAAATAATGACTAAATAATGTGTCAAATATTATTTAGATATAAAGTTCAACATTCCCTCGCCTTACGCTTATTCTTGATGCCCTGCCTCTAGGGTTCTTGTCACCCAAAGCCGCGTCTGCACCTTTGTGCCAGCCTTGCGCCCGACATCCTCCCTCCCACGCTAAAAAGGCTCTTGAGCGTGAATAAAACACGGAAAATTCCGCTTTATTCACGATCAAGAGCCTTTAGCATCCCCGAGGGGAAGAAACAGAAGCTACGGTGCTATGCGACGAGCTCCTCGGTAGCCTCGGCGATCGCCTTCTCCTCGTTGGTGGGGATAACGAACACGGCAATGCTTGAATCCTCGGTCGAGATCAGGCGCGGTTCGGGGGAACGCTTCATATTCTCTTCCTCGTTGTAGCGAATACCCAACGGCGCCAAGCGGTCCAGCACCAGCTTGCGGAAGTCGCCGGAATTCTCGCCAATACCCGCAGTGAAAATAAGCGCCTGCGCGCCGCCAACCACTAGGTTGTAGCCGCCGATGTACTTCATCAGGCGGTATGCGGTCATGTCCAGAGCCAACTGCGCACGCTCATCGCCCGACTGTGCAGACTCCACCACCTTACGCATATCGTTGGAACCCGCCAGTGCCAGCAGACCGGACTCCTTGTTAAGGATGGTATCCAGGCGTTCCGCGTCGATCTCGGGGTCGCGGGTGAGAATCGTGGTCAGCGCGGAAGGGTCGATATCGCCCGAGCGGGTACCCATCACCAGGCCAGCCAGCGGGGTGTAACCCATCGACGTATCCACGGACTTTCCGCCCTTCACGGCGGTCACGGATGCGCCATTGCCCAGGTGCGCCACCACACCGTTAAATTCGTCGCGGGCAATACCAAGCATATCTGCGGCAACATGAGAGACATATTCATGGCTGGTGCCGTGGAAGCCGTAGCGGCGAATACTGTACTTATCAGCCAGGTCATAAGGAATAGCGTAACGCCAGGCGTGCTCGGGCATGGTCGAGTGGAACGCGGTATCGAACACGGCAACCTGCGGCAGGTCTGGCCAGGTGTGGAAGGCAGCACGCATACCCTTCACGTGCGCGGGGTTGTGCAGAGGCGCGAGCGGGGACAGTGCATCGATCTCGTCGATCACCTGCTCGTTGAGCAGCACGGGGTGGGTAAACTTCTCAGCACCCTGCACCACGCGGTGGCCGATAGCCTGCAGCTGACGGCCGTGCAGCACGCCTTCGAGTTTCTCAGCCATCATGTGCAGAGCGACTTCGTGGTCGGGAACGTCAGTGCCGATATTTTCGATGAGCCCTGAGGTAATCATTTGCTCGGATTCAGGCGCAGAGGTGTCGCGCACCTGGTATTTGAGGGATGAGGAACCCGCGTTCACAACGAGGATAAGCATGAACTTCTCTTCTTTCTTGAAACAAACTTTCATCTCATTCTCGCACTAAAAAGGTGTTTAAAGCGAGATAACCGGTGAAGACACCACATCAAAGAAGGTTAAGCCACATAAACACAGGCGCTCGGGCGGGTCGAGGTTCTAGCTGTGAGTGCATCCGGGTGCACATTCACGCTGAGAGCGCTCGGCACGATGCGCGCCTGCAGCCTGATCGCCGAGGGTGCTAAATCGCCGTCGACTTCAATAGGCTGGGCACCCGAAAGCATGTCCAGCGAGACCCGATGCCCCACATAATGGCGCATGACCGGCAGCGAGATGCGCGATGAACCGGGCAGAGCGCGGCGAACCACTTTGGCAGCCAGCTGCCCCCATTCCAGGACGGTGCGCGGCGATACGATGATCACTTCGAGGTTGCCGTCATTAACCTCGGTAATATCGGTCAGCTGCAGTCCGCCCTGCAACCGCCCGCAATTGGCGATGAGTACCGAACGTACGCGCGCTTCGAAAGGTTCATCATCGTCGAGCTGTATTCTGACCTTGTGAGAGTGCCCGAAGATATGGTTCAGCCCGCTGTGCACATAGGCTAACCAGCCGATACGCGCTTTAAGGTCTTCATTGGCGTCGTTCATGACGAGCGCATCAAACCCCGCGCCGCTCATCACGTAGAACATGTGGTTGGTAACGTCGCCTTCCGCTGATTCGGCGCTCATGTCGATAGCATCGACCAGCTGGTGTGTTCCGTTGAGCGCAATGTTAATGCAGGCGGCTATATCGGTGATGGGCAGGCGCAGGTTGCGTGCCAGCAGGTTGCCTGTCCCTAGCGGAATAATACCGAGCGTGACGTCTTTACCCAGGCTTCTGGCTTCTTGAATGGCGGCGGCGACCGCGCGCACGGTTCCGTCCCCGCCGACCGCGAGCAGGGTATCGACGCCCCGGTCGATCAGATCGCGAGCAGCCTGGGTGCCGGGTTCGTCGATACGGGTGGTACTCGCGAGGGCCGGTTTCCAGCCGTTGGCAACCACGGTACGTTCCAGAATATTAACTACCGCGTGGGTGCTCGACTTGCTGGGGTTATACACAATACCAACGTGCCGCTCTTGAGCGACGGGCAGGGTACTCCATATTCCGAGGGGCGTAACGATGCGCTGCGCGTGCTTGCGAACACGCCGAGCAACCGCCGTGAGAGTCGCTGCCGCGGCGGATGCACCAACAAGGTTCCGAAAAAGGGACATATCTTTAGAGTACCGGGTGCAGCGATATTGGGTTCGCCAACACTGACGAAAAGCGCAGGTTTTAGAGAATCACCCAAATATTTGTCGGGCAAAGTTAATACTGCCCTCTTCCCAGGGTACGCCACAGCACAATCACCTTAGTAAACCCCTGCGGTCGACTCTTGGGGCAGAGAGGTGGTGGGAAGGTCATGACGTTCTTCGAACTCATGGAAACAGCCCAAGCAATCCTGGTAAGTCTCATCCTTACCGATGGATCAGCTCAGGCTGTTTCATACACTGTTGATGCGCTTAAGGTTATCGTTCGTAACCTGAAGTAACATCACCCCACAGGAGAAGTTCGGGTGTTGAGAGCGCTCGACCCTCTCTGCACTTTAAGGTGAATTATCTACAGTGCTTTTCACCTTAGTAACACCCCCATGCTAGCACACCGGCTTTGCCACCGTACTTCCGTCGTTGGTGGGTTCCCCCGCACGATTGAGAGGGCAGGAACTAGACCCTGTGCGTATCCTTACTCAAGCACCAAGCTGCACCCGCCACAAAAATCACCAGCCACGCCACCAGGTTCACCAAAGCCCAAGGATCCCATTCCACCCCCACAGGCAAACGAGCCAAAACACCTAACCCGTACGAAGGCAGCCAATGCGCAATATCCTGAAGCGCCTGAGGAAAAAGGGACAGCGGAAGAAGCAACCCACCAAATGAAGAGAACACAGAGATAATAAGATTAATAAGCGTTTGCGCACTATCAGCGGACATAAAATAGCCCACAAAAATACCAAACGCAGCAAAAGCAGAACTTCCAGCAATAATAATGAGTGACGACTGCGCCGCCTGCCACGCATCCAAAGGCATACCCGTCACAAACCCCAGAATCATCATCACCACAACAGCGATAGCACCCAGCAACATAGACGAGATCACCTTCGTAATAACGTACCCTAAAGGCCGGAACGGCGTCAGCGCAAGGGCACGCGACCACCCCTGAGCACGCTCAATCGGAATAGCAGCACCGGCAGCCGAACTAGAGACAATAGCAGCATAGGCGCTGATCCCGATCATATAGTAGGTCCCGGTATTCACCGCCCCTTCCAGGCTGTCACGCTGCGGGTAGGCGAGCATAAAGAAGAACATAACAGGAAGCAAAATAGCCAGGATAAAGACCCGCAAATTACGGAACTTCCTGCGCAGCTCCAACAGAACAACAGTGCTATTAATCCACACGGGACGCACCTGAGAAAGACTCGCCGCCTGGGCACTAGTGTTATTTGGCATTCTTGCGCTCTCCTTCGGAATCGGTCTCGGTCAATAACACAAACGCATCATCTAAGGAAGACGATGTGATCTCCAGGTTCTTAGCGAACCCATCAGCAAGCAGATGCGAAGCAACAGCGTCCGCATCAGCAGCAGAGATTTCCAGGCGAATACCGTGCAACGATACTGCACTCACACCATCAAGAGCACGAAGCTCCGCAAGACGCTCCTCAACCTGCTCAGACGTCCACGCATCATTGACCGTCGCACGCAAAGTAGAACCCCGCGCATAAGACCTGATCTCGGCAGGAGTCCCATCCGCTACCACATGCCCCTGATTAATGACCACCACACGATCAGCAAACTCATCAACCTCAGCCAAATAATGAGTCGCAAACAAAACAGCACGCTGATGATCCCCCGACTGAGTCACCGACGCCCAAAAATCACGGCGACCCTGCACATCCATACCAGCCGTGGGCTCATCAAGAATCAAAAAATCCGGATCAGTCAACAAAGCAATAGCAAAACGAAGACGCTGCTTCTGCCCACCAGAACATTTCTGCACAAGCGTCTTAGCATTACCCTCAAGCCCGGCCTGAGCCAAAACAGCAGAAACATTCTTAAGCTTGCCGTACAAAGACGCCATATATTGCACGGTTTCTTTAACCGTCAAATCAGGAAGCAAACCACCATCCTGCTGCACAGCAGCCACATGCCCCGCTTTAACAGCATGCTGCGGAGTCGTCCCAAAAACCTCAACCGACCCAGCATACGGTTTAGTCAAACCCAAATAATATCGACCGCAGTACTTTTCCCCGCACCATTCGGCCCTAAAAGAGCAACAATCTCACCAGGATTAACCGTCAGATCAAGACCATGCAAAACAGTAGTACTACCAAACTTCTGAACAACATCACGCATCACCACCGGAGGCGAAGAAGGCATCATCAGCAGTTCCTTTCAAGAGCTATAAAGGCTGAATACATCTGTGTTATCACTTACGAATACACACAAAGGTAGTTACACCCATAAAAGAATAGTTTTATTACTTTTACTGCTGAAGAGGTGAATGAACAGAAATAGAAATAATGTGTAGAAGTCTCAGGTGCGTACTTAAACACATATCAACAATACACCCAATATCATTCTATATGAACCCTGTTAAGTGAATATGCAGACCGTATTTTCGAGCTTCTGCTTATATTTGTTAGGTAAAGGTAATACTGCCCTCTTCCCGGGGTACGTACGCGCCACGCATATCAAAGTGAAATCCCTGCGCGTTGATTCTTGGGGCAGAGAGGTGGTGTGGTTAGGATGTCTTTCTATGAATTCATAGAAACGACCCAGGCAATCCTCGTGAGCTTCATCCTCACGGACGGATCATCCTGGGTCGTGTCAGCCATCTATGATTACGTCAAGAACCTACTGGAAATCTTGAAGTAGTCCCCACCTGGGGCTCGGAAGTTCCCGCTTCTGAACCCCTTCTTCGTGTGCGAAAAGATGACTTTGCATATCAAAGTAATATCATCATGCTATCACACCGCCATAGCTGTTTTATCAGCCTCTTACACCCACCGATTTAGGCGAAATCCACCACATACTTTTTAGGTAAAGTTAATACTGCCCTCTTCCCGGGGTGCGCCGCAGCACATCCATTTCAGTAAATCCCTGCGGTCGACTCTTGGGGCAGAGGGGAGGTGAGTAGAGCCATGATGTTCTTTGAACTCATGGAAACAGCCCAAGCAATCCTGGTAAGTCTCATCCTTACCGATGGATCAGCTCAGGCTGTTTTGCATGCTCTTGATGCTCTCAAGGTTGTTATCCGCAACCTGAAGTAGTATCAACTCACAAGGAGAGGTTCGGTCGTTGCAAGCCGCCGAGCCTCTCCGCTACATACATAAAATTATGTAGCTTTCCATTTCAGTAATACCTTCATGCTAGCACACCGTGCTTCCACCGTCGGTAGGTTTCCCACACGACGAAACAGCAGATTTAACAGCTCGGCGAAGCACCCGTTTTTACACCACAGGAATAACCTCAGCGCCACCCATGATGGATGAGGGAACTGGGTGCGAGCGCGCGAGCACTTAAGAAGTTTCCGAATCAGGCGAGGTAACGAGCCTGGTACTTCAGGAATACCATCGAACCGCCCGGATGCTGAGGGGACGGAGGGCCGCACCTTCCGAGCACGCGAGGGAATCAAGGTGCGCCCGGAGTGGAGACCCACTCCAACACCCCTCAAACTATCTCAAATCTACGACACGACCGGAATAACCTCAGCACCGCCCATATACGGGCGCAGTGCTTCGGGGATACGCACCGAACCGTCAGGCTGCTGGTGGGTCTCCAGAATCGCCACAATCCAACGAGTGGTCGCCAGGGTGCCGTTGAGGGTTGCGACCGCGCGGGTACGACCTTTGCGCACATTGCCCGCATCGTCCACGGTGTCTGCGGTGCGTTCGCGTATGTTCAGGCGGCGTGCCTGGTAGGTGGTGCAGTTCGAGGTCGAGGTCAGCTCGCGGTAGGTGCCCTGGGTGGGAACCCACGCCTCACAGTCGAATTTGCGGGCGGCAGAGGTGCCCAGATCCCCTGCGGCGGTATCAATCACGCGATACGCAAGGCCGCATTTTTGCAGCATTTCTTCTTCGAGGGCGCGCATCTGCTCGTGTATTTCTTCCGCCTGCTCCACCTGGCAGTAGACGAACATTTCGGCCTTGTTGAACTGGTGCACGCGAATGATACCGCGGGTGTCTTTACCGGCAGCACCGGCTTCGCGGCGGTAGCAGGATGACCAGCCCAAGTATTTTTTGGGTCCGTCGCTAAGGTCGAGTATTTCGTCCATATGGTAGCCCGCAAGCGCCACCTCCGAGGTGCCGACCAGGTACAGGTCATCACGTTCAAGGCGGTATATTTCGTCGTCGTGCTTGACGTTGAACCCGGTTCCGTTCATGATTTCGGGGCGCACGAGAGTGGGGGTTGTCATCATGGTGAAGCCGTTGGCTGTTGCCAGATCAAGCGCCATCCACATGAGCGCCTGTTCCAGACGGGCAACCTGCCCTTTGAGGAAGTAAAAGCGCGAACCGGAGACCTTGGCGCCGCGCGCCATATCGATGCCGCCGATGAGTTCGCCTATTTCCAGGTGGTCGCGCGGTTCAAAACCTTCTGTGCTGAAATCGCGGGGGGTGCCGACTTCTTTGAGCACCACAAAGTCGTCTTCGCCGCCGGTGGGTACGCCGTCGATAATCAGGTTTTCGATGGAGCTTAGCAGCTCTTCATATTCGGCGGTTTTCGCCTCAGATGCCGCTTTCGCATTTGCTACGTGGGCGGCGAGTTCTTTCGCCTGCGCTACGAGAGCGGGTTTCTCTTCCTTGGGTGCCTTCGCCACCTGTTTACCGAAGGCGTTCTGTTCGGCGCGCAGGTTCTCGTAGGTGCCGATCGAGGCGCGGCGTGCGGCATCCGCCTCAAGAATACGGTCTACGTGGGCTTCGTCTTTGCCGCGTGCTCGCTGGGAGGCGCGGAAAATCTCGGGGTTTTCGCGGAGGAGGTTAATATCAATCACATATCAATAGTACCCAGTCGCCCCCAGCCGTAAAAAGAGCCTTTATGCGAATAAAGCGGAATTCCCAACGCTTTATTCGCATAAAGGTTCTTTTTATACGGTCGCGGGGGCGGTTTAGCGTTTCAGATGCGCCGGTCGCCCACCCGGGAAGAGCGATTCCACCCAGGCGTGGGCCGCATCGAACGAATTCTCGGAGTGGATGCGCGGCGCAACGGTGGGCTGCCGGTCGGCACGCGGGTACGATCCCAGGTATTTAATGCCGGGCGCTATGCGGTGCAGGCCGCGCAGGGCATCGCGCATCCGAGCCTCATAAATATGCCCGTCTGCGTCCACGCTGAACATATAGGAGCCCATCTGCCTGCCGGTGGGGCGCGATTCAATGCGGGAAAGGTTCACACCGCGCGAGGCAAACTGTTCGAGCAGTTCCAGGAGCGCACCCGAACGGTTTTCGGGAGTGCCCTCTCGATTTTCGGGCAGAGGGATCGTGAGCGTTGTCTTATCGGCGCCGGTAGGCTCTGGAATATCCGCGGTGCTGCTGATAAGCACAAACCGGGTGACGGCGTTTTTGTTATCGCCAATGTCCTCGGCAAGCACATGCAGGTCGGGGTGGGTTGCCAAAAGTGCGGGCGAACAAATCGCGGCATCATACGCGCAGGAAGGGTCAAGCAAACCCACGGCTGCTGCCGCGGTGGAGGAACCGGGCAGGTACTCGGCGGTGGGGATAGTCTCATCTGCCCATTGCCGCACCTGGGCCCAGGCGTGCGAGTGGGTTGAAACGGTTTTAATATCTTCCAGAGCGAGTGAACGCGCCGCGACCAGCACGAACCTGATGGGCACCAGAACCTCGTGGATAATGCGCATTCCCTCGGAAGCCGCGATCGCATCAAGAGTAGCGCTCACCCCGCCTTCGACCGAATTCTCAATGGGTACCATGGCGGCATCCACATCGCCACTGCGAAGACGTTCGAGCGCGTTAGGCACGCTGGTGGCGGGAATGCGTTCGGCACCGACCACGCCGGGCACGGAAAGCAGCGCGGATTCGGTGAAGGTACCTGAGGGTCCAAGGTAGGTGTATCGCATGGGTTCAATCTTAGCGCGAGGTTGGTTCGGCGCCGCCACAAGCTCGCAGGATGAGACGTTATTTAACACAAGGTTGAGCTCTATGACGCATATCGTCTTCGTGCGCTGAGTGGTGTTCATGTCGTGCCATACTTGAGGATATGTCACCCAACTTCACGCTTCTTGATCAGCTTTATACCCAGGAAAGGCTGCTTAATTCCGGGTATACCCGCACCACGATGCGGCGTAAACTACGCACAAAAGAGCTGATCAGCGTGCTTCAAGGGGTGTATATTGCCGCATCGGTCTGGGATTCTTTTACACCTTCTCTTCAGGTTTTGGCGCGCCACACCGCGCTGGCGCTGCGTGACTCTACATGCGTGTTTTGCCTATCTTCGGCGGCGTTTCTATACGGTCTGCCGCTTCTGCATGTGCCGCAGAATTTACATGTGCTCGCCGGATATTCGGTGCGAGGGGCGGCGTCGGATGGCATTCTGGAGCATACAAACAATGAAGTCCCGGCGCAGGTGACGGTCTTACGCCCGAATTTTCGGGTTACCGAACTCTCGCAGACCCTCCTGGATTGTGCCCGCACACTTCCCGTTCTTGAAGGATGCGCCCTCGTCGATGCCGCGCTGCACCGTCGAATGCTTGCCCCAGAAGAGATTTTGCCGCGTTTGCAGGTGAGTCAAAATTCGGCGGCCACCCATATTGCCACGCATGCGGATGCGCGCAGCGGCTCACTCTTAGAAAGTGTGGCGCGCCTGCAGTTGGTTGAGATGGGTCTTCCCGCGCCCGTGCATCGGCTGGATTTTGAGGCATATCTGCTGGGGACTTCGGATGCGCATACCTCGAACCGAGCCTCGGACTATGCGGGTGTGTACCGCATGTTACGCACCCGGCAGGCGAGTTTCGTGTGGCTCGAACAGCGGGTGGGTCTTGCAATGGTGGCTTCCGATGCCGCGATTCCTCACGCGGATGCCCCCATCCCCGCAGGCTGGCATATGGTTCAGGTTCGGTGGGAAGATTTTTATCCTTCTTCGCGAGTGCTTCGCGAGAAACTGCATCCTTATTTTCCGCAGCTTGGGTAAGTGCTTTTTGGGTACATAAAGTATATTCCGATATAGGAATATAAGGTATTTGACTAGTATAAATAAAAATTTTTGCCGATATATGCCATATTCCCGATCAGGCATATAGCAGGTATCAGGGTTAGACAAATGCGATTTATGCACCCTTCCTGGCAAAGACCCGAACCTTCTCAGTATCCCAATATTGGGCCGGTACTCCCCCACCCATGAGGACGCGAGAAATAGATGCCGCCTCGGCACTTCCGAGCTGCGGAAGCGGAACATGCGAACCCGCCAGAATAATGTTTCCTCGCCGCCTTCCTTTGAGCATTGCAGAATCGGCCACAATACTCACGTATTCAAACACCTCAAGCAAGGCGGCGGCTTCGGCACGGGCGGCGTTAGCGTGCGGTCATCGCCGCAGTTGAGAATATACAGCCCACCGGGCCCCAAAGAGTTATCAACCGTCCGCACGAAATCCACACCCGTAAGCTCCACCGGAGTTTTATCTACCGCGAACACATCGCGAATAACCACATCGCGCGATGCCGGTGCAAACGAGCGAGTGACGGTGCCTGCATCACCCACCCGAATTTTTACGCGCGGCGACTTAGGAATATCGAACCAGTCACGCACATATTCGGCCAGCTTGGCATCAAGCTCCACAACGGTATTGCGTGAATTTGGGTATACGTCCGCACAATAGCGCGCTAGAGAACATGCCCCGCCACCCAGATGGGTGATACGCAGTTTTTCGGGATTAAGATGAGTCTGAATATGCGAGTCGAGAACCGCAGCAATCCAGCGCATGTACTCAAATCGAGCATACGCGGCTGCCCCACTATCACATGCGAAGACTGCACACCGTTGATGAGCAGAAGCCAACCATCAGCGTGGTAACCATCGGGCACAAGCTCAGCCTCACCGGTCGAAATGGGGTACACACCGGCGACTGCACCTGTTTTGTGCGGATGCTCGGCGCGGCGTGAGACAACGCTGCGGTTTTTCTTTTTCGCCATGCACATAAGCCTACGCTAGGTTCAGGCAGCAGGCAGGAATTCGAGTCCTAAACCGCGAACCTGCCTGTCGCTGCCCGAGCTACCGGGTCAGCCGTATATGCCGAATCTGGAATACAGTTGAGTGTTCCTGCGGCACACGCATTTCAACGGCTAGAAGTACCTTCACTAGGGCTGTAAGCATCACCCGTTACACACGCATAGAGCATCGCCGCGATAGCCGTTAATTCTATATGCCGCATACAACATATAGCCTTGTCGAACCAGTATTCCGTTCCTTATTTACCCGATTCCATCTGATCTATAGCGGCGTTGAGACGCTGCACCTTACCCTCAATTTCGCCATGATCGTGACCGGGGCGAATATCGGCTTTAACCACCAGCGAGACACGCGGAGCACGTTTCGTCACCGCCTCGGTAGCGCGTTTAATAACATCCATACACTCATCCCAGTCGCCCTCAATCGTGGTGAACATAGGCCCGGTTTGATGCGGCAGTCCGGAAGAACGAACAATGGATACGGCCTCGGCAACCGCATCGTGAACAGAACCGTCGGCGGAACCCCCGCCCGTGGGAGCTACAGAAAATGCAAACAACATATTTCAATCGTAGAGGCTTATTCACCATACAGGCCAGCCCCACCAACTAGGCATGATGCTTTTGCCTTCAGATCTCATGGTTTAGACAGGCTGTTAGGCTCAGCCACGACATTGACCGATAAAGGCTATGGAAGAAGAATAGTCGGCAAAATTAACCGGTTACGATCAGTGATTGAGCAGGTTGTTGTTTTACGGTTAAGAGAATTTTGAATAAGCCTCCTTGTTCTCCTCTGTCACAGCAGTGATGACAAATGTCATTCATTATGTGACTCCTGTGACTATTCGGTGATATCACATGGATGACATAGTTGACCTATGACTAAATGGACAAATGAGGAACATACTCACTACACTCCCGCTCAGCGCAGTTTTGCTGCAGACATGATGAACCTGGGTCCAGCATCGACAATGGGACGCGAACTACTTACTGTGATTATTCAGACAGGGGTAGTTGTTTTGTTGCTCTTTGTTGTTTTCCCAGACCGTCTCGCTGAGTCGTGGCGCTGGCTTCTGCTCGCAGCAACCGTCATCTACTTTGCCGTCCGATTCGTCGCAGGCATCCCAAAGTGGCGTCGTCGCTAAATGAGATATCCTGTACGCTCAGATCCAGCCTTCGCGCCAGGCTATCTTGGCGGCTGAAACTCTAGTAGGGGCTCCGAGCTTGGCCATGGCACTCGACAGGTAGTTCCGCACAGTGCCTTGAGCAAGATGAGTGCGTTCCGCGATAACGCTGATAGTTGCTCCGTCCAAGGCTTCTCGGAGCACATCAATCTCACGAGTTGTCAGAGGACAGTCGCTTTCGGAGAGCGCCGAGGCAGCAACTGAACCGTCTACATAACGACCGCCAGCATGAACCGTGCGTAGAATGTGCGGAAGCTCTTTAACTGAAGTCGCTTTCGTAACGAACGCAAGCACCCCTATACTGAGTGCGCGCCGCAACACCGCCGGACGAGCGAATCTGGTGAGTAAAACGACTCGGGTGTTCTCGGATGCTTCAAGGATGGCAGCGGCCACCTCAAGACCATCGAGCTTAGGCATCTCAAGGTCGAGCACGGCGATGTCGGGGCGAAGCCGCGTGATTACCTCTATTGCTTCTTTCCCATCCTGTGCAGTGCCGACGACCTCGATATCATCATTCAGGCAGAGCAGAGTCATAATTGCTTCCCTGAGAAGGAGTTCGTCGTCCGCAAGAACCACGCTGATTGCGCTCATTCCATGTCTCCGTTCAGGGAAGGAAGCCATCCGGTTAGCCGAGAACCGTTATCTTGAATCATGAAGTAGAGTGTACCCCCGAGTCTGTGGTACCGCTCTGTAAGCGTTTTCAACCCGGTGCCCGAATTCACATCAGCTGAGGTTGATGTGAGCTTGTTGCCTGAGTCCGCAACGATAAGCACAATGCCTTCCTTCCCGTTACGGCGCTCCTGCTGAGTCGAGATCAAACAGGTTTGCGCTTGCGTATGTTTGAGAATGTTCGTGATGCTCTCTCTGACAGTCAGCCCGAGCAGATTATCAACTTCATTGCTGAGGTCCTGTACATGCTTTGTATCCCGGTTGACGGAGATGCCAGCAGATCGGAGCACTCTGATTGCATTGGTAATCTCGTCATCTAAATGAACCTCACGATTCGCATAAACGACGCGGTGCATCTCATCGAGAGCCTCGATTGTGATGCTATGGATGCGATCAGCATGATGGGCAGCGGCGGAGTACTCTGCCCGCTCAATAAGACGCATGACCAGTTCTGACTCCACGGTGATGAGACTTAGATGTTGACCCTGGATATCGTGAAGATCGCTCGCGAAACGCTGTCGCTCAGTGATGATTGCCCGTTCAGCCTCCCGCGTACGCAGGTCATCAAGCTGGATCGCCAGAATATAAATCGAGTCTTGCCCGAGGATACCTAGAGCGAGGAGTGCCGCGATCACCAGTACCAGTGGCTCCCACTCATCACCGATGACAGTATGAATGAGTAATGATGCCAACCCAATGCTGATTGTCACAATGAACAGACGTACGATACCATTCCAAAACGATCCGTAACATACTGCCGTTAGTGCCCAGGCTAAAGGCACAGCCGTTGCGATAAGGGGTAGGCTGGTCACGGAAGCTAGAATCATGGCGATTAGCGCAGCTATAAATACCCCAAGGCGCATAATTTTCCGCGCCTTTGGTGTGTAAAGCCAACGTGTGAGGCGATGATAGGGATTGTACTCCGCAACCACCAGCAACGATGCGCCGATACTGATGTACAGTACCGCAAGCATCATTCCCACCCACATAAATACTGGAGGTGGATCCGCTATCAAGGCTACCGCCGGGGCGATAACTGTCCCCACTGCTAGAAGAACATGCATAGAATGCACGTAGGAAGATATAGCATGAAAACGGTTGAGCCTGGTCTTCTGGATAACTTGGCTCATGGACGCATCTACTTACTTCTCATACACACATACGTTCTCTCGTTACTGCGGTGCTCTGCTTTTTCTAGGTCAGTGTCGCCGCTCCCACCGGAAGGTTTTCCAACTAACCAGGGACAAAATCACGGCCCATACTACCATGAAAGCCACATCAACCATGACTTCATTAGTATTGGCTGTTCCTACATGCCACCCTGTGGTTACCAGGTGCCCATTGGCTGTCAAAGGCACCGCCAGCAATACATTGATGATACTAGGATCGACAGAGGGAAGCACGGAAATAGCACCCATTACGGCAACGAAGAATGGCATCATCGTCCACTGCGCCTTTTCAGGTGTGGCGGTTAACCCACTCGTTACCACGCCTGCCAGCGTCGCAATTATCATTCCGAGCAGCACTGACACACCAATGAGCAACGGACTCTGCGGCAGTGGTGCTCCGAGGACAACTAACCCAGTGAATACTACAACCACCTGGAACACCCCAACCAGAAGAGGCGGCATGAGTAGACCGGCGACAATTCCAACACTTGGCAAAGCAGTCGTCCTTAGACGCTTGAGCGCCAGCGTGTGCCGCCGCGCGGTAAGCGTGTTCAGTGCAACAAAGTAGATGGTGATGCACTGGACTGCAACGAGATCTCTGCCAGCAATCTGCGCCCACGCCTGTGGGCTAAAGGAAGTCTCTGCAAGAGCCGTAATCGCAAGCAGCCCTGCGGGGAGTAAGAGGGTAAGCGCGATCATCACAGGTTGACGGAGGAACACCCAGATCTCTGCAGCGGCAAGGGCCCGAAAGAGCTGGATGGAGCTCTTGCCCGTATCTCGCTGATATTGACTCACAGCGGTCTCTTTTGCCATCATTTTGGTCATTATTCTGCCTTCCTCATACCAGGAGCATCAGCGGTTGATAGATCAAAGAAGACTTCTTCAAGGGACGCAGGCGCGCAGCAAAGCTGCCCAATGACGAGTTTGTGAGCACGCGACCAATCTATGACAACGCCAACATCCGACTGGAGGAGAGGCGTTCGGATAGTAATCGCTATCTCCCCATGACTTCTGGACTCTTTGAGCTCCCCATGGAGGAGCCGTTCCAGCTCGGAGATTTCAGCTGATCCAGTGTGGACTGAAAAGCTGATCCGAGATGGGAGCGAAGCAAGGACTTCAGACATGGGTCCCGCGATAGCCACGCGGCCCCGGTTGAGGATTGTCACATGCTCGGCCAGGCTCTGAGCCTCCTCCAGATAGTGCGTGGTGAGCAAGACTGTCGATCCGTTGGTGTTCAGCTCACGAATAATTTCCCACATGGTTCGACGTGATTGAGGATCCAGTCCGGTAGTCGGTTCATCAAGCACGATAAGATCTGGTTCACCCCAGATCGCCATGGCAAAGTCCAGACGCCGCCGTTCGCCACCGGAAAGCACAGCCACCGGTGTATTCCGCCGATGTTCCAGGCCGACGACTTCTAATACCCGCGCAATCGAATCCTCACGGATGCTCAGGCGCTTCCAGAGAGAAAGCTGTCCTAGCACCGTCATCTCATCCACGAGTCCTGATTCTTGCAACATCGTCCCTATTCGCCCAGCCACAGCGGTCCGATGCCGCCACGGATCCTGACCAAACACCGTCAGTGCACCGCGAGATGGACGACGAAAGCCCTGGATACTCTCTAGTAGCGTAGTCTTCCCAGCACCATTCGTGCCTAGAAGCGCATGAATCTGACCAGGCTCAACAGAAAACGAAACGGCATCAACAGCCACGAATTTTCCATATGAGCATGTGACTCCTTCGACAACAATCGTATCGGGGGGAGACTTAGTTTCTATAGCCCGAGCCCTGCCGTGTGTGAAGGTATTCATGCTGCTTTACCGCTTTTCTAACTTTTGACAAACCTGTAATTTACTGCCATTCATTGACCATCAATCCCTAAGAACCAGGTCCGTGCCTGTTCAATCACTGCAACTTCTCCAGCAAGAGGAGCTAACGATGACGCTTGAACGGTTCCCGACCCAAGAACTGAAACGTGGCTTCTGCTTCGGGCTCGTACTAGCCACAGGGATATTCAGCAACGGTTACCCGAGGCAGTATTACGGTGCCGTGTATCCGAATAAGTTCTATTTTGTTGTTACACCTCAATCTTCCCGACACAATCGCTCATAATGTAGTACCAATCATCACGAGATTGGATGAAGAACTGCATACCCTGTGATGATATTTGTCATAAATTCTGCCGGTGAGTGCACTCGCTTCTTTTGCCACATCGCGGTTCTTGCGGGTGTTGCACTCTGGTTATCGGAGGCCGTTGGGTTCATTATGGACGGATATTCTCGGGGAGGGGTATTGCTTTTACGCGTGGAAGGACTTTTAGATAAGCCTCCTAGGATTTCACACGAAAAATCTACAGAGGGTCGATACGCGCCCCGTGGACTTTCGCTGACAGTACAAGAATTTTGCATGATCCTGCATGAAAGCGACGTTTGATAGGGCGAGATATTTGATTGTGTGTTTAGTGCATGAAAGCATGCTTTTCGCCACAAAATATTTCTCAAACCCCACCTAAAACCATATTGACCGCGAAATAAGCACCAAAAACACACCATGATGCAGTCTTCAATCCCTCTCGCACCGCGACAAAAGGTTTGCCCGACTCTCAACCCCGATAAGATAGAAAGGACAAGACAAACTCGACGAGAGTCGCCGCATCCGGCGCATCCAACGTACGTACCGGATTGTTAGCGCGCCCCCGCCGAACGTTCAACGCCAAAGGAGCACTATGACCACCGGCATTTATCTCTCGGCGATGACTCAGGACTCAGGTAAATCCCTGATCGCCCTGGGCCTCGCAGATTCCCTTGTGAAGCGCGCCGATCGAGTAGGCTTTTTCCGCCCCATTTTCAAGGGCGAAACTGCCAGCGATGACCCCATGATCCGCCTGATGAAAGAGCACTTTAACCTCTCTGACGAGCAGGTGGGCGGCGCAGTATCGCTCACCGAGGCACTAGAGTTCATTGCGGAGGGCAACACCGAAGAAATTTCGGCCCGCGCGGTTTCCGCCTATGAAGAAATTGCCGCCCACAGCGATGTTGTGATCGTGGACGGCATATACCTGACCGCCCAGAACGCACTCGCCGTCGAGTTCGATCTCAACGCCCAGGTATCCCGCGATTTAGGCCTGCCCGTGATCGCTATCGTGGGTGCGAACGAGGCATCCCTCGAAGAGGCAACCAACGCCGTAGAGGTGGCACGTTCTGAGCTTAAGGCAGCCAAGGTTGATCTGTTCTCGATTATCGTCAACCGTGCCGACCCCGAGCTGCGTGAGAGCATTGAGAAGAACGTTAGCTGGGCGAGCATAAGTTCCCCGTCTACGTTCTGCCCGAAATCGCAGACCTGGGTAAGCCTACCATCGCGGAGGTCGTCACCGCCCTCAAGCTCGACGGTTCGCACCTGTCGCAGGAAGATCTTGGCCGTGACATTAACGAGATCAAGATTGCCGCTATGACCGTCTCAAACTTCCTCAACCAGTTTGCCGACGGCGACTTCGTGATCGTTCCCGGCGACCGCGCCGATGTTGTGGCCGCGACCCTCGCATCCGCGCTTTCGCCCACGTTCCCGGCACCTTCGGGCATGCTGCTCACCGGCGGGCTCAACAACCTACCCGGCAATAACACCGCCGTGGGCAGCCTGCTTGAAAGCGCGCCTTTCCCGGTACTATCGACTGACCGTGACACCTTCAAGTCGGCGCGCGCTGTTTCCCGCGTGCACGGCAGCGTGATCAATGGTCAGGCCCGCAAGCTTGCGAGCGCATTCGGCGGCTGGGATGAATACGTGAACCAGGAAGAGCTGCTTTCACGCCTTGAGCTTGAGCGCCCGGCTTCGATGACTCCGCTGCGGTTCCTGCACAACCTGATTGAGACCGCCCGCGCGAACCGCCGTTCCGTGGTTCTGCCTGAGGGCTATGATGTGCGTATTCTGCGTGCAGCCGAGATGATTGCGCGCCGCGATTTTTGTGACCTGATTCTGCTGGGTAACCCGGATAAGATCTCGGAAATCTGCCAGGCTGAGGGTATTAATCTGCCTGCCTCGATTCGTATTATCGACATTGCGAATAACGAATACAGTGAGGATTTTGCGGCGACTTATGCTGAGCTGCGCGCGCACAAGGGCATGACTATTGAGGGTGCGCGTGAACGCATGAGCGATCCCTCATATTTCGGTACGATGCTGGTTTACAAGGGTCTTGCGGATGGCATGGTCTCGGGCGCTATCAACACGACCGCGAACACGATTCGCCCCTCGCTGGAGTTCATTAAGACCCGCCCGGGCACCAAGATTGTGTCTTCGGTGTTCCTGATGCTCATGGAAGACCGCGTGCTGGTGTACGGCGACTGTGCTGTGAACCCGAACCCGAATGCCGAGCAGCTGGCGGATATTGCGAAGGCTTCCGCCGAGACTGCGCGCCAGTTCGGGGTTGATCCGAAGGTGGCTATGCTGTCGTACTCGACCGGTACCTCCGGTTCTGGTGCGGATGTGGATGTGGTGCGCGAGGCAACCGAGATTGTGCGCGCCTCTAACCCGGATTTCGCGGTGGAGGGTCCGATTCAGTACGATGCGGCCTCGAACATGTCGATTGCTTCGACCAAGATGCCCGACAGCCAGGTGGCGGGCCAGGCGACCGTGTTTATTTTCCCCGACCTGAACACCGGCAACAACACCTACAAGGCTGTGCAGCAGTCTTCGGGTGCCCCCGCCGTTGGTCCTGTGCTGCAGGGTCTGCGCAAGCCCGTGAACGACCTTTCGCGCGGTACCACCGTGGAGGACATCATCAACACGGTGGCGATCACCGCCATCCAGGCGCAGGGTATGTAAGCCGCGGTTAAACACCACGAACGCTTCAGCAAAAACCAGATAAAACCCCGGAGTGCAGCAGTGTTTCTGCACCCCGGGGTTTTTCTGTTTCAGCCTACGACGGGTTACAGGTCGGGAAGAGATGATGCCTGCAAAGTCTCCAACTCTTGCATCACACCTGATAGGTGCTGTGAAGCTATGCGCCACACAATATCGAGGTCGATATCGCCGTAACCATGAGAGATAACATTACGCAATCCGATCAGGCGGTGCCAGCTCTCACTATGGTGAGCCTGGTAATAATCAGGAAACTGCTGACGAATTTTAGACAGATTCTCGCCCATTTCCTGCAGCCGCATACAAATAGCATCTTGTATAAGCTCTGATTCAAAAAATGCTTCTGCAGACTCTGGGGTGTAACGCTGCACGCGTCTGCCTGCATCAAGCGCCATGATGATGTAAGGGTCTGGAACTTTCACAACGGCAGCTCCGTCAAGTCGGGTTCGATGTAGGGGCGAAAAACAGGCTTAATAGAGGTCAGCACATCGACCGGGTACCCTGTAATCTGTTCAAGCTCCTCAGATAACCGCAGTAATACGCCGTAATCTGGGGAGTCTTTCATCTCTATCAAAAAATCAAGATCACTGGCGGGGTTAAGCTCGCCGCGTGCCGCGCTACCGAATAGGTGCGCTTTAACCACCCCATACTTCCGCAGGGTATTGAGCACCGTTTGCTCGTGCGGAAGCGTATAGACCGGTTGAGGGTGTGGTGCACGCATAAAGCCAATATATCAAATCACCTTCACCACCTCTTGAGATATACCCCCCCTAGGGTATACACTGAATCCATGACAAAGCATGATTCCTCAGCACAACCACACGGGTATACCCCAAACAAGGAGGCGCATTTGAAGCGCCTGCGCCGCATCGAAGGGCAAGTGCGCGGTATCGCTCGCATGGTCGAGGAAGACAAGTACTGTATTGACGTGCTCACTCAGGTCGCGGCGGTTTCCAAAGCGCTTCACGCGGTCTCACTCAACCTGCTCGAAGAGCATATGGGGCATTGCGTCACCAAAGCCGCAATTGAATCCGAACGTACAGGTGATGCGACAATAGTTGATGAGAAAATAAAAGAGGCAACCGCCGCCATATCCCGCATGATGCGCAGCTGACACGCGGGCGGCGCATCCACAAGTTTTGTAATTCCAAATTTTCTGGAAGGAACCATCATGGCAATCACCACCGTCAAAGCAACCGGCCTCACCTGCAACCACTGCGCTATGAGCGTGAGCGAAGAAGTCGGCGAAGTTCCGGGCGTCACCGGCGTGAACGTAGACGTGGTCAAAGACGGCGTTTCGACCGTCACCATCGAGCACGAAGGCACCCTCAATACGCAAGCCGTAGCGGACGCCATCGTTGAAGCTGGCTTCACTCCCACCGTCTAATCATGGCGTATTCTCCGCAGTACCAGGCAATGGCGGTCGGGGCAGTGCGCGCACTCGTAGGCACCGAGAACATCCACCTGACCGAGGCGATTTCCCGCGTGGCACGGCAGATGGGGCTCGACTCCGACCTGCTGGATGCGTGGGTGCGCGACTCCACCCCCTACACGGCGCGCGAAGATCAGCGCGGGCTGAAACGGCGGGGCGCATCGCGAATACATTCCTCACAGGATCATGCGGCGAATACCCCCGCAGACGGCACCGGCGATAATCTGCATCCCGGTGCGCACGGCACCGCATACGATGCCCTCGCCCAGCGCCGTACATTCAGGCGTGCCGCCGTCACGCGGGTTCGCGGGGTGAACGATCGAGGCTCGAAGCTAACCGGGCAGCGACCGCGCAGCAACCGTGCCGATGGACTGCCGGACGAAGGCGAAGTATAGATCAGGGCGGCCTGCGGCCGGCGCATCCGCAGCAGGCAAAGCCCGAAGACAGCACAGCATCGTGAGCATTGAGAACCGAGGCGAAGAACATGGGTAACTCAACTCAAACAGCATCCACCACAGCTGAGAACGACCATTCTCTTTTCGATTCCTCGGCTAACGGCGGGCAGACGCGCATTATCCACCTGGATGTTCAGGGCATGACGTGCGCATCCTGCGTGGGCCGCGTGGAACGTAAACTCCGCAAAATTCCGGGGGTTGATCCCGCCGTGAACCTGCCGCTGGAGTCTGCGCGCGTGATCGTTCCCGCCGATATTACCGATGAGCAGATCATTGAAACGGTTAATAACGCCGGGTATACGGCATCACTCAAAACCGAGGTTCGCGATGCAGAGTCCGAAGAGACGACCAACGCGCGCAGCGGGGGATTGGGGTGGCGCATCGTTGTGGCGTTGTTGCTGGGTGTGCCAATTTTCTTGATTTCAATGTTCCCCACATTCCAGTTCCCGCACTGGGGCTGGGTGCTTGCGATTATCACGCTGCCGGTTGCGGTCTATAGCGCCGAGCCGTTTCACCGCGCCGCTCTCACGAACGCACGCCATTTCAGCAGCACGATGGACACGCTGGTTTCTCTCGGCGTGATTGTCGCCTACCTGTATTCACTCGCGCAGCTGTTCATGAACCCCGGGTTGACCGAGCATATTCACCCCGTGCACGGGAGTCTTCTCGACATGTTCTTGAGCGGTCACCATGCGCCGCTGTACTTCGATTCGGCGTCGATGGTGACTTTATTCCTGCTGATCGGGCGGGCAATTGAGCACCGCACACGAACCCGCTCTTCCGAGGCTCTGCGCACCCTGCTGAGCCTGGGAGCACGCACCGCGACCCTGCTTCGCACCGACAAGCGGGGAACCACGCGCGAGGTGCAGATTCCGGTCGAGGATCTCCTTCCGGGAGACGAATTTCTGGTGCGCCCGGGTGAAAAAATCGCCACCGACGGCACGGTTATTGCAGGGTCTTCCGCCGTGGACGCCTCCCTGCTGACCGGCGAATCGGTGCCCGTCGAAGTTTCGGTGGGCGATACGGTTACCGGCGCAACCCTGAACACCTCCGGGTCGCTGACGGTGCGCGCAACCCGCGTGGGGTCTGAGACGACGCTCGCGAAAATGGGTGAGCTGGTTGCCGCCGCCCAGGAAACGAAGGCACCCATCGCGCGTCTTGCCGACCGTGTTTCTGCGATTTTCGTGCCAACGATTCTGGTGATTTCGCTCCTAACCCTCATCGGGTGGCTGTCTGTATCGCACGATGTGCCGCGTGCGTTCAACGCGGCGGTTTCGGTGCTGGTGATCGCCTGTCCGTGCGCACTCGGTCTGGCGACCCCCACGGCGCTGCTGGCGGGTACCGGGCGCGGCTCGCAGCTGGGCATACTGATTCGCAACGCGCAGGTGCTGGAAACTACGTATGCGGTGAACCGCATCGTGCTGGATAAAACCGGAACCGTCACCGAGGGCACAATGCGCGTGGCACGCTTCGGGACCTTCGACGATTTCACCGAAGTCACAGACGACAACGCCCCTTCAAAGAGCGAACGTTCTGTATCTATTCTGAGCGATGCCGCAGCCGTGGAGGCACTGAGCGAGCATCCAATAGCCCATGCTATTGCGCGTTTTGCGACAGAAAATTATGGAGCATTTCTCGGTACCGTCGAGAATTTTGAGGGCGTGCCCGGAGGCGTGCGCGGCGAGCTCGTGCGCACTCGGGACGAGGGGAAATCCCGCCGCCTGGTGCTGGTGGGCACTCCCGAATACCTGCTGCAGGCGGGCGTTCCCCTCACCGAGAAGCAGCATCAGATGCTTGAGCAAGCGCGTTCGGAGGGGCTGACTACCGTGGCTGTGGCCCGTGCGATCGGCACAAAGGACCCCTTGCCCGTCGGGCTCATCGCGCTGGCAGACTCCCCCAAACCCGAGTCGGCGCAGGCTATCGCCGAGCTTCACGAACTGGGCTTAGAACCCACGCTGCTGACTGGTGACGCCCCCGAAGTTGCCCAGGCTATCGCATCCAGCGTGGGGATTAATCCTGAGAACGTCTTTGCGGGGGTCACGCCCGAACGTAAATCTGAGGTTATCGCGCAGCTTCAAGATGAAGGCTACCGGGTGGCGATGGTTGGCGACGGCGTGAACGATGCGCCTGCCCTGGCCCGCGCAGACCTGGGCATGGCGATGGGCTCGGGTACGGATGTTGCGGTGCAGGCTTCGGATATTGTGCTGATGCGCTCGGACATGCGCGCGATTCCCATGTCGCTGCGGCTTTCGCGGGCGACTTTGCACACCATTAAGTCGAATCTGTTCTGGGCGTTCGCATACAACACTATCGCGGTGCCGGTCGCAGCGGCAGGGTTGCTGAACCCGATGATTGCGGGCGCGGCCATGGCGTTCAGTTCGGTGTTTGTTGTACTCAATTCGATGCGCCTCACCCGATTTGAGCGGTAGCTAGGTCGAGGCGCCGAGTTTCGGCTTTTGTGCGTCTTCGCGCAAATCCCTTGTACTCCCCCTGCTGACGCTGGCATGATAAGAGGAATCATATGACCGCATTATTTTCAGGGGTATACCTCTGAATATTGCGGTGCAGGTAATACGCGCCGAAGCATCCGGGAGATTCACATGCCCAAATTAACCCCGCAAATGTTCACATTCCTCAACGACCCACCGGTCGAAGACACACTCTATGACCTCTACGATGCCACACTCAAGCAGGGCAAGCGCATGTTCATGCATTTTCTGCCGAAAATCCACCAGATTTTAGGTAGGGGAATTGATTGGGAGACCGAGAACGAAGATTTTTATAACGATAAATACATCCCCATAACCCCGCAGCAGGGCGAGTTTCTGTATATGCAGGCGCTGGCGAGCGGCGCGCGGAATATCGTTGAGTTTGGTACGTCCTACGGCATCTCGACGCTGTATCTTGCCGCCGCCGCAAAACGCAATGGCGGCCGCGTGATCACCTGCGAATACGTGCCTCAGAAGGCTGAGGCCGCGCGGAAAAATTTTGAGCGGGCGGGGCTTGCGGACTATATCGAGCTGCGCGAAGGCGATGCGCTGAAGACCTTGCAAGACTTGGATTTCAGCCCCGATTTGTGCTTCTCGACGGGTGGCCTGACCTGGTGCTTCCCGTCTTTCAGCTGTTGGAGCCGCATCTTGCCGACCGCGCTGTGCTTGCCGTAGACGATGTTGAAGGATTTGGTCCGTCTATGGAGGATTACCTCGACTATGTGCGCACCCCCGCCAACGGATACGTCTCAGTGACCATGCACCCGAGCAAGGCTCTGGAATACACCGTAAAAGTGGCGTAAACACCGGCGTGCCCACGCCCCATCTCATCACAACCGAATAGATTATAGTTTCAAAAAGAAAGGTAGTCCCTAATGAAAACTCTACCTATTATCTGGCAGCACCTTGTCAATGCCGAAAAACAAACCTGCTCACGGTGCGGTACAACAGGTGAAGAGCTGCGCAAGGCTTTACAGGTATTGGAAGCTGAGCTCTTGCCTCAGGGTATTCAGCCTCATCTGGAAATCCGTACAATGAGTGAAGAAGAATTCTTGACTCATCCTGAGGAATCCAATCGTATCTGGATTATGGGTGTACCCCTGGAAGATCTAGTGGGTGGGGTACAGGGAAGCAGCACCTGCGACGATGTGTGCCACGGTGAACAGTGCCGAACCGTCGAGTCCCAGGGGAAAACATATGATGCAGTTCCAGCCTCTCTGATTGTGCAGGCCGCTCACCGGGCTCTTCACCCGAAAAACCAGCTGAAGATCGGCGGCGGTTTGTCCAAACGATATGTTGTTAGCCGTAGGAGCGCATCTAAAGCACGCTTTGGGCAACGCAGTCAATCACGCTGTGCGAAAAACCGGCGGGAGGCGCATCCCTGCTCGATATACTAAATTCCGTCATAAAAACCCAGCACAGAAAGGGAAAACCATGATTCTCACCCGTGAACAAGCAATTGAAATTTTCAAGCGCCGCGTTTCTACCCGCTCCTACGACCCAGCCCGTACAATCAGCGATGAAGACTTCAAGACAATCCTTGAGTTTGGCCGCCTCTCCCCCAGCTCGGTTGGTTCCGAACCGTGGAAATTCCTGGTGATACAGAATAAAGAGCTGCGCGAAAAGCTCAAGCCTATCGCCTGGGGTATGGCAAACACGCTCGATGATGCCAGCCACGTGGTGATTATTGTGGCGAAGAAGAACGCCCGCTATGATTCCGATTTCCTGCTGCAGACGCTCGCGAAGCGCAACCTTCCCGAAGACCAGATGCAGATGGCACTGGACAGGTACAAAAAGTTCCAGGTACACGATATGAAGATCGCCGACGACGAGCGTGCCCTCTTCGAATGGACCCGGAAGAATACCTATATTGCGCTGGGGAATATGCTCACGGGTGCAGCAATGCTCGGTATCGATTCCTGCCCCGTTGAAGGCATGGACTACGATGCGGTCACCCAGCTCCTCGCTGAGGAAGGGCTTCTCGATCCTGAGGATTACGGCGTATCCGTTGCCGCGACCTTCGGCTATCGCTCGCGCGAGATCGACCCGAAGCCGCGCAAGCCGCTCGATGAGCTCGTTGTGTGGGCCAAGTAGCCCTCTCTTTGAGTTCCCGCGCGGGGCTCTTATCTGGGGCCGGGTATCAGGTACTTAGCAGCCTGCCCGGCCCCCTAATTTACCCGGTTTCTGCACTCACTGGGCGCACCTATGCGCTTGCGCTTCACCCGTGGAATGAGTCGGTGCTGCATTCCGCGCCGCTGGTGCGTGAACACGAAATTTCCCCGCTAACCCCACTTTTGGGGCAACTTTTCGATGCGCACACGGTCACCGAAGACTGGTTTGCCGGATAGCTTCCCGCCCGAGTCTCTTTGGAGCGGCCAGCTATTCTTCGCGGTGTTCCCGGTATTTATCGTGTGCCGTGCGACCAAGATTCTTTCCGGTTTTTGTGGCGATTTTGCGTTCCGCCTTATGGGCGGCGCGTTGGGAGGTATCGCCCGAATCCCGCATAATACCCTTGAGAATAACGGCACCGATAGCCACGAACGCGATAACAACAACTGCAAGCACAACGGGGAGTATCCAGCCGGGCGCATCAGCCTGTTCGTTGAGGGTATCGTGGGCGAGAATGTTCAGAAGTATCACGGAGCCTCCTCGTTCTTATACTGCGCTTGCTTCTTTCCACTATAAAACCTGTGCTCACAAGGCGCTTTATACGGCATCGCGTTCGCTTAAATATCCAAAATTATGCGTGAATTCCACGCCCGCGAACGATAGTCTTAAAGGTGAGGGTAGTTTTATATGCCTTCGGAACGCCGCCGTGGAAAGGAGCCGCATAATGTCCCTGCTAGATTTGCTGAACCGCCGCCGTTCGGTGCGCCACTACGACGAGAACCAGCCCATTGATGCCGAAGTTGTCAAAGAGTGTTTGCGGGCGGCTCAGCTGGCGCCCACAAGTTCGAATATGCAGCTGTACGAGCTCTACCATGTGACTGATCCCGCCATCCTGAGTAAACTCGCTGCGGCGTGCATGAACCAGCAGGCCGCCAAGACCGCGCAGCAGATGGTGGTGTTCGTGACCCGCCAGGATTTGCACCGCCGCCGCGCGAAGCCGCGCTGGAGTTTGAGCGCGGCAATGTTGAGCGTAACAGCCCGCCTGAGAAGCAGAAAGACCGCATCAAGAATTGGGAAATGTACTACACCAAGGCTATGCCGCTCGTGTACGCGCGCTGCTTTGGTCTGCTGGGGGCATCCCGCGCGGCAATGGCGAATTGTGCGGGCCTATTCGTTCCGATGATGCGTGAGGTTTCGGAACACGATTATCGCGTGGTTGTGCACAAGAGCTGCGGCCTGGTGGCGCAGACGTTTATGCTCGCGATGACCGAGGCGGGGTACGATACCTGCCCAATGGAAGGCTTCGACAGCCACCGCGTGAAGAAACTCCTCAACCTGCCGCGCAATGTCGAGATTAACATGGTAGTCGCCTGCGGTATCCGCAAACCCGGCCACGGCATCTGGGGCGAGCGTTTCCGCCTGCCCTTCGACGAGGTTTACCGTAGGGTTTAGGTTCTGTGTAACACCCCGGAACTCTCAGAGATATAGACGCATTTCCCCGTCTACTGTGGGCATGGTTTTCTCGATTTAGTCTTGAAACCCAGACACCTAAAGTATATACTTTTTATATATACTTAGGGGGTTAGAATGTCTACAGCAAAGATATTTTGGAACGGCAGTTCACAAGCTGTACGGTTACCTAAAGAGTTCCGTTTTGAAGGTCAAGAAGTGTCTATCCGCAGGTGTGGGCAGCAGGTCATCCTTGAACCGATAGAGAACACCTGGGACTGGCTTGACGACTTAGGGAATTTAGACCCAACTTTTGTTGAAGCCATAGAAGATCTACGCCGCGAGCCTACTCCTGAACGTGATTGGAGCGTTTTCGAGTGAAATACGTGTTCGATACCAACGCAGTTATTGCCTTGATGAAAAAGAACCCGGTGTTTCTCTCGAAGTTAAAACAACATAGCCCTACTGACATTGCAGTACCATCTATAGTTATTTTTGAGCTCTACTACGGCGCGTACAAGAGCCAGAAGGTCTCTGAGAACCTGGCAAAATTGAAAAAAATTCCGTTTAGAATCCTCCCCTTCACTCTGGAGGATGCGCAGATTGCCGGTAAAATTCGTTCCGAGCTCACACAAAGCGGTACACCCATTGGCGGATATGACACTCTGATTGCCGCTCAAGCAGTATCGCGGAACTTAATTCTCGTCACCCACAACGTGCGTGAGTTTGCACGAATAGATGAGCTTAACTGGGAAGACTGGCTGTCATAAAACATAGCTAACTCAATTCAACGTCTAAAGGAGTTCCCATGAAAACACTTGCTGTCGTCATTCTGGATAAATTCGCTGATTGGGAGCCTGCCCTGCTTGCCGCTGGGCTGCAGAGCATCATCGGCGGGTACACGGTACGGTGGGCGTCCGTCGATCGAGAAGTGAAAAACTCTATGGGCGGGCTGCAGGTGGCACCCGATATGACGATCGCTGAGATTCCCGCAACTGCGGATGCGGTCATCGTCGTCGGCGCGGAGGGCTCATGGCATGCTCTGTCCGCCGAAGATTCCCAGCAGCTCGCCTCAATTCTGCGTAGTTTCAAGGATGCGGGCAAACCGGTTGGTGGTATCTGCGACGGCGCATATTTCTTGGCTTCTGCTGGCCTGCTCGATGGGCGCAGGCACACCGCCAATAGCTTTGAGGACATCAAGGATTTGCCAGCCTACACGAACCCGCATCAGTACGTGAACACCACGCGCGAGGCAGTGCGCGATAAGAACCTGGTGACCGCCAGCGGGCTCGGATTCGTTGATTTCACCTTCGAGATGCTGCATGCTCTCGGTGATATTCCTAACGCCGCCATTGAGCAGTTTAACCAGATGTTGCGGTAGACGGCACCGACAAGTACCCTAAATGCTCCATTCGTCCCTTTTCGTTAGCAGCTTGGGGTGGTAACAGTTCTCAATCAGAAGCGGTTTGCAACGAATACGCATTCGCGGCAGACCGCTTCCCTTAGTTCCGCATGAGCTTATGCGGTAGTAATTACCTAATTACGGGTGGTGTATTTATATTCGGCTCAGTCTACTGGAGTATTTTCGTTCTGCACAATCCTCCAGTTGGTGTGATTCGACTTGAAATGCTTTACAGCCTCTTCGTTATAACACGCGGCCAGAGTCTCCTGCCTTGGCGGTTGAGCTGAACCCGGTGTGTAGAATTCAAGAACGATCACGTGACACAATCCGGGACCCGCTGCAGAAGCATAGAAATCCGAATCAATGCCTGCAGCATTCGCTGGAATACCTGCCCCCGCCGCAAGAGCTACACCTGCGGTACCAGTAGTTAGAACTCGCTTGAGTGACTTCTTCATCATGTATCGCCCCATTTCTGTAGTGGTTGGGTTTAGTGGGTACCTCCACCGTAAATTCTCCACAATACAGAGAACAATCTTCTGGCATATGGCGTGTTGCGTGAACGATCCTGGGCTTTGAACAGAGGTCACCGGAGCAGTTCAAGGAAGTCCCCGTAATATACCCAAAATAGTGCTCTGACGTGGGCTTTTAGAGATTTTCCTCTCTTCTTCGGGCATATAAAACTAAAAGCTAATTATGCGTGTTCACCCACACAAACAGGTGCGCAACAGGAACACTGTATTGCGGGCGGTATTCCCACCCGGATTATTCGAAAAATTCGCAATGACCGGTGAACCGAGTGATAGTCTAGACGAGATTAGCTAAAGGCATCGCCACAAGATTTACAAGAAAACAAGAAAAAAGCACGTTGTGCAGATGGGTAAAGAATATGGATTTTCAGTTTGAGAACCCGCCCCAGCTGGAGCTCGGTCAGCCTATCGGTTACTACCACGAACAATTTAATAAAGACCTTTACGATTCATCATTTCATGGAAGTGAGCGTTTCATGGGTCGCGTTACTCTGGGTGGCGCCGAACGCGTGGTGGATCTTGGATTGGCTGATGGGAAGGTTGTTCTGTTCTCCCTGCAGATCCTGGATGGTGACACCCTCGACGGCGTGAGCTTGGGACTTTCACCGCGTGAATTTCACGAAAAAATGCGCATCGAGAGGCACGACAGTTCTATTTTCTCCGAGCGCCTGATTTTCTTCGAGGATTTCCTCACCCTCGGATGCGAAGGTAAAAACATCGAATTTATCGAGTGGTGGGATCGCAGATATTGGGATAACTATTCTTTCCTCGAAGAAGCATATCCGAATACATAATCTTCAGAATTATAAAATATTTAAACTATGTCGGCATGAACCGCCATAAAATGATCGGTATATATCATCAAGAAAATATTTTTACATTAAATCCTAGGATCAAAAAGCATTCTAAAATTTAAATAATTCAGCATCAGTGCGGTCTGCGGCAGATACAATAATTTGCCGCAGACCGCATCTGAATATCAATCTTGCCGCTATCCTCGCGGGGAAGCAGTAATAGCCAGATGATATTCCTCGCCAGCGACCGCCACCTGCGTATGGTTTGACACCAGGTGTTTTGTCACCGTTTCGTTCCCGCACGCCGTTACGGTTTCATACCGGGGCTCCTGGTAGTTAATGGGAGTGTAAAACACATAGATAACACTGTGGCACCACATGCTAGATCCCGGCCCGTGGACCGTGGCATCAATCTCAGTTCGCGGCGGAACGAGACTTGACGTGCTGGATGCAGCATTCGCCGGAATAGCGGCACCAGCTGCAAGAACCGCGCCTGCAACCCCGGCCACCAGGGTTCGTTTGAGTGACTTTTTCATAGCATATCGCCTCATTTCTTTCTTAATCCTGACAGTTTTGGGTATTTTTTATCCACGATTCATCAAGGTATGTGCACCACCTCCTCGCATTTAATAATGCAGAAAACCCAAAAAAATATATGTAATACGCTTCCGCATGATCACTTATCTGTGATTTCATGAGGTATTTTTAATGTAATTCCAGAACATCCGTCAAAACAACCTTTTTTAGATTTTTGTCAGCCTACTCTCATTCAATTCTGAGGACTTTCCCTGGATTTATTAATAAAACCCCTTCACTCCCATAAAGCGTTTAAAAATTTACAACAGTATTTACGAATTTATTATTAAAGTGGATGCCCAAGAATAAGATTTTTTATTTATGTACTGCACCGATCAAGTCCATGCCAGCCAAAAGCCCATCTGCCAGCGCCCCCCACCTCCTGCCCCACGGCATCAGGAGGCAAGAGGCAGAACAGAAGGACGTAAGAGCGCCCTTCACGCTAAGGGTGATGTAAAACACTTATAGAACGCGTGAGGATCTGCGCACTCATGGCGTCTTCATATCAGCGCCGTAGGCTTGAGAGACGACGGCAGGCAATAACAGCCCCGTCGAATCACGCAATATGTGACAGTAAAGGCAGCTGAAATCCCGGCTGCTTCTGAACTTTCAGGCGGAACCTCACCGATCTGCGCACTTAAGACCCCATATCATCATCCGTTCAGGCGCGCCCGCGCTATGGCGGATACTCACAAAGGAAGAACCATTATGCTTGGACTCATCGGAATGATCATTGCCGGCGCTATCATCGGCGCTCTGGCTCGCCTCATCATGCGAGGTCACCAGAACATCTCGGCACTGTGGACCGTTATCTTGGGTGCTGTTGGCGCATTCGTTGGCGGAGGAATCGCGAGCTTCTTCGGCGTTGCAGATACCGCTGGTATCGACTGGATTCGCTGGATCCTATCCATTATTGCCGCCATTGTCGCAATCTCCATATACCTAAGCGTAACCGGCAAAAAGAACTAGTAACCCATATTTTTGCGTCGCTTCAGTATCGCAGAAATAAGGCAAAGCGGGTTATGCAGAAGCTATTCCCAGCTTCCGCATAGCCCGCTTTGACGCATATGAGGACTGCTCGCACAATAGGCAGCTGAGTCGAGAAAACCTGGGCAACAGTCGTGTTGTGCACGCTCATCAACACAAGGTGATATATACCACCATTTTGATTCGTGAGGAATTCAGTGCCTCAAGCGTCTTTATAGTAGCGTCACCATCGACCGCAAGAACGGACAAAGGGCGTGGGTAGCGACCAAACTCCCCAGCCGTCGATGCGTGCCGCAAATATCAAACATCATAATCCGCGCAGCGGAAACACATGAAATGAGGCTCTCATGAGCGATAACTCCATCCCCCAAACCGGTCAGCAGCGCGAGCGCGAAAACAACAAGGAAACCCAGCAGGATAAGACTCCTCGCGGTCCCCTACAGACTTCGCACGGTGTAACCACCATTGAAGAGAACGTTGTTGCCAAAATCGCTGGCATGGCAACCCGCGAAGTTCCCGGTGTGTACGATATGGGCAATGCTGTACGCCGTGCCTTCAGCGCCGTGACCGACCGCATCCCCAATGCCCAGACCAATGTTGCTGGCGGTATTAGCGTCCAGAAGGGCGAGACCCAGGCAGCCGTAGATGTCACCGTCGTGGTCGAATATGGAGTCTCCATTGTGGAAGTAGCCAATGCTATCCGCCGCAACATTATCGAGCAGATTGAGGGGACCACGGGGCTAGAGGTAGTAGAGGTCAATATCGACGTCACCGACGTTCACCTGCCCGACGACGATTCCGACTCCGCTGACTCTGCCGATCTCAAGTAATCCACCCGATCTGAGGATCTTTTATGAAGACAACACACCTGGCCCTTTTGGTGGGCCTATTCCTGGGAACAATTCTTGCTTTCGGTTCCTTCGCCGACTTCATCCTGGTGGCACTGTGCGGCCTGGTTGGAACGGTGGTGGGTCTTTACCTGGAGGGCCGGGTCGATGTCCAAAGCATCCTTAATCGCTGGAGGAAGTAATGACGGAGACCAATACACAGCCCGCTGCTGTCAATGCTGAGGGCTCTCAGACAGAGAGCCCCTGGCAGGGGCAGCGCGGCGTCACCGTCATTCCCGCCCAGGTTGTTGCGCAGATCGCGGCTCAGGCTGCCTACGAGAGCGCAAATGTGGGCTCGAACGCCGGAGGACTACTCGGGATCGGGGCACGTCGAAATTTCCAATCACGCCCCGAGGCAAAGTGTGATCTCTACGGTCAGGTTGCAGTCCTTCACTTAGATCTAGGCCTTACCTTCCCTACAGCTTTGGTTTCAACCCTGCAGCAGGTGCGTGAGCATGTGAGCCAGCGCGTCGAGCACTTCACCGGGCTGAGGGTTGAGAAGATCAACATTGAGATCTCCTGGCTCAATCCGAACAACCAGGTAAGGAAGGCTCTGCGATGAAAACCCCCGTACAAAATCTCATCCGGCGCCCGTCACGGAGCTTACCCGTCATTGTCCTGGCGCTACTACTCCTCATCGCAGGAGGGCTGGGAATCTGGACGCTGGGAAACCGACTCCTGAACGGGGCGTGGCCGAATGGAACATCCTCAGTAGTCAACGGGTTCGGCTCTACGATCATCGGGTCGCCAGCGGTACTCGCGGCAGCCTGCTTTGTGACCGTATGCAGTCTGTTCATGATTCTCCTGGCTCTGTGGCCGGGGGCACCTGAACGCACTGAAGTTCTTGCAGATAACATACCCGGTCAGACAGCTATTTCACGCCGTGACCTAGCAAGGCTGGTACAAGCCCATGTCGAGCGGGTCGATGGTGTTCACAGCGCTAGGGTTCGAGCCCGTCGAACGCGCGTGAATGTGACAGTGTTCAGCGTTCTGGATGACCTCGAACCTGTGCGACAGGCAGCACAGAAGGCAGCTGAGCAGGCTATACAGACCTTGAAACCCGTCGGAACCGCACACAGCCGAGTGCGTATCCAGCACACGAGCTGAAAGAGAGGAAAACCATGCGTTCGGTATCTGGAATTCTCAATAGGATAGTCCTTGCGGTATGCGGTTTGCTCATCGCGGCGATAGCCCTCTGGCTTATGGCTTCCGGCATGGGTGTGGGTCAGTCATGGCCCGCGCTTAGCTCGGTCCTCGCCAAAGCTGATACCCGGGTCGATACCTGGGTCGGACCTCAGGCACACTGGCTGTTGCCAGCCGCCGCCCTCGGGTCGATTCTTCTCGTCGCGTTTGGCTTGGTTCTGCTCATTAAGCAGGTACCCCGTAAGGCTGCCGCATCTCCCTTGCGCCTGACAGGCTCCGACGGCACGCTGCTGGCCACACTCAGCCCCGATGTCATAGCCCAGGCGCTGTCTGAGCGAGCCGAAGACGTCCCTGGGGTTCAGCGGTGCTCAGTATGGGTCACTGGTTCACCCAGCAACCTGTGGGTGCAGGCAACCGTCACCGTAGCAGAGAACAGCGAGGTTGCATGGACCGTGAGCGAGCTCAGGAACCGACTTGACCACGACGTTAGTTCCTCTCTGGGAAAGCATGCTCGTCAGATCGACGTACTGCTTCGCCTAGAACAAGCCACCAAACCCCAGAGTGCAGCCCACACTGTGGCTGGCAAACACTCATTAGAGAGCGGCGGTTCTGATAACCATGACCGATGAAAGCGCAGCAATGCAGGGCAGTCCACCGGTCCGCCCACCGAGCATGTGCCTCATCCGAGCGCTGCGTCTCAGGGCAAAGACAGGTACCTGGTACTGCGAGCCCAGGATGGTGACATTGACGCTTTCGGAAAGCTCGTCGAACGTTATCAGGGACGCCTGTTTCGCACCGCCTACATGATCGTGCGTAACCGCCATGACAGTGAGGACATCGTCCAAGAGACCCTTGTTCAGGCGTGGCGGAGTCTTCATCTGCTTCGGGATCCTGATGCCTTCCGGGGTTGGCTCATGCGTATCTGCACTAATAAGACCACCAGCACTATTCGTCAACTTCAGCGCCGAGCCACTGACCCTTACGATTCAGAGGGTCTTGAGAGCGCGAGCGTCCTCCCTAACACAACGTCGACAGTGGCCGGTGATCCGGCACAGTCCAGTGAGGTCAACGCCCAGATAGAAGCATTAGCCAAGCTGTTGGCATCCGCTCCTGAAGAGCTGCGTATCGTCTGGGTGCTTCGAGAGGTTGATGACATGTCCTACGAGGAGATATCCCAAACCCTAAACCTAACCGAATCCACAGTCCGGGGGAGGCTGGCACGCGCCCGTTCCCTCGTCATGCGCCATATGAAGGAGTGGGAATGAGTTCCACCGCCCGCATCCCACACGCAGAACCGCAGCCCACACAGTCGGCTCAGTCTTATGAGCTTGACGAAGCCTCCACACGGGAGTACCTGCGTCTAATCGCTTCACTCCACAAGACCTGGGACACATTGGAAGCACAGTCGAGCACATCGGTGATGCCTCAGCGCCATATTATGGATGCGGTACTCGCCGAAACGCGCCACGGTGCCCAGGTAGAGATGCCGCCGACCGACTTAGGGCCTTATAGTATGTCCGAGTTCTCCCTACGCGCCCTAGTGCGACACAGTGTAGACTCCGTACCCGGAGCTCGCGCACTCAAGTCTTCCTTCAAACATGCCCCAGCCCCCGAAGGTCAGCGAGAGCTGGGAATACCGGATACGATCTTCTGCCGTATCTCTGCACACGTTACAACCAGTAGCCTCCCCCAGCTTGCTCAACAGGTTCGTGATGCTGTGCGCCAGGCGTGTTATGAGAACCTAGAATTGTCCCCAACCGTCAATATTCATATTGAGGATCTGCACGATGACGATTAACCTCTCAGCAGCCGAATTGACTCATGTAGTCACGGCCGTTCCCGGTGTGCGCGGCATTGAACCGGGGATCGGCTCCACGCTGAAAGCCATCGGCAGCCGTATGAGCGGCGACCCTGCGACCGCCCGATTCGGAATCATCATCGAGTCGGGCGCGCAGAAGATCATTATCGAGATTGGAATCGACGACTCTCGTACGGTCAAAGAAATTGTCCGCGATGTTCAAGAAGCGGTTCTGCGCTCACTGTCGCAAACAAACCGAGAGGGCGGCGCTTCGGAGTCAGACTCCAAGCCACAGCCTCAGGTGAGGGTACGAATACAGTCCCTTCTCTGAACACTGCACATCGCAGAACCGTCTCCGTTTCAGGAGCACACATACCGCTAAGGGTATAGTCCGTTCGCACATAGATGCCGTGGGGTCACCAGTCATGCCAACGCGATGCGTAAGCTAGAAGACTGTGAAAACACTTGTCCTCAACGCCTGAATTCTGCGTAAACCCCGAAAAATTACGCTTTAATCCACACATCCGAGGCGGCTCGGCGGCCAAAGATGAACGCCCGCACACCCTGGTACCACAGAATGTATGCCGCCCACAGCCCCAGGTACCCCACTGTGGCGCTCAGCAGGCCACCGGAAACCGCCCAGTGGATCCCGAAAATGACGGGCGCATAAACAACCAGCATCACAAATGAGCCAATTGCCAGGTATTTCACGTCCTGAGCACCCATGAGGATACCATCAAGAACGAATACATATGCGGCTATTGGCTGCCCCACACCAATCACGAGGGTAGCCCACGCGAAGAGGGTGGCGACGGGCGCATCCTGCGTGAAAATCCAGTTCCCGAAGAAACCGATCACGGGTGCAACAACGCCGGTAACAACCCCGTACACCAGACTCATACGCACCAGGCGATTCTTGAGCTCACGCACTTTCGCACGCCCAGATTCAGCCGTCAGATCGCGTTCCCCAAGTTCCCTGCCCAGCAGCGCCTGCGCCGCTATTGCAAGGGAATCCAGAGCGAAGAGCAACAGGTTGAACACGCTCATGCCCAGTTGATATGCCGCCGTCTGCTCGTCGCCCAGGCGAGCCACCACAAATACGGTAGACAGCAGTGCCAGGCGCATCGAGAGGGTGCGCAGCATCAGCCAGGACCCGAGGGATAGCACGCCGCGCATCCCCGCAATATCGGGTCGCCAATTCACACCCTGCGGGCGCATCTTAAGATGAATAAATATACCGAGAGCAAGCGCCATGCCCCACTGCGTGAGCGATGTGCCCGTCGCCGAACCGGCCACGCCCCAGCCGACCGGGTATATCAGCACCCAGTTCAGCGCCACATTCACCACGGTGCCCACACCCGCAACTTTGAGCGGGGTCACGGTGTCTTGCAGCCCGCGCAGGGTGCCCATGAGCGCCAGAATCATCATCATGGGCGGAATGCCCCACAGCGAATGGTGCAGGTAGTCGCGCGCATAACCGATGGTTGCGTCGTTCGCGCCCATGCCGCGCAGCGCAGGATCGGCAAAGATATAACCCACACCCATAATGAGCAGACCGAGTCCAAGCGCAACCCACACGCCGTCCACGCCGATGCGGTAGGCGTGCGCCAGCCGATGCGCCCCGAACGCGCGCGCAACCGCCGGGGTCACCGAGTACGCGAGGAAGTTCATGAGTCCCACCACGGTTGTGATGAGGGTTGCCGCAATGCTCATGCCCGCCAGGGTTTCGGTGCCCAGCTGCCCCACGAGTGCGGAATCGGCGAGCACGAACAGCGGCTCGGCAATCAGTGCGCCGAAGGCAGGTACGGCGAGCGCCAGAATACGCCTGTTGAGCGATTTTTCGGGTTGGGTTTTCCCAGAGTCCGCGCCGCCTTCCCCCAGGTGAAGGGGTATGCTGCCAGTGCGTGGGGTCGCATCCAGCAGGTTTTGGGGTTCGTGCGTGCTGGCGGTGCCGCCGGATGTGTTCGCGGCGCCTGATGTGTTGGGTTCTGAGGCCTTGTTGCTCATAGGTACAGCCTACTCCCGCAAAGATGGCACGTCAGCGATGCGTTTATCTGTCTCACGCTATGACCGCCTCTTATTCCGCGAGCAGGTGGTTTTGGTACGAACAGGTAGGAAAAACTTACCTGTTCGGCCAAATCCTACCTGCTCGCGGGTCTTAACGACGCCCGCGGGGTGAGAGAAGCGGAACTGGGTTAGCCTTTTCGCCCCCGCAGTTCGTCTAGGGCACGGCGTTCTTTCTTGGTGGGTCGCCCGGTTCCGCGTTCGCGTTTGGCGACCGGCGGCATCGACAGATGTGCGGGGCGCGGCCCCGAGAGATCTTCGTAACAGGTGACGGCAATCGGCGCGCCCACCCGTTTGGTGATGAGTTTTTCGACCTTAAACACGCGTTCCCAGCCGGGGTAGCGCACCCGCACGATGTCGCCTCGTTTAAGTTTTTGTGAGGGTTTTGCGGATGCATCGTTCACGCGCACGTGCCCGCCTTTGCATTCGTCGGCTGCGAGTGCGCGGGTTTTGAAGATGCGCACCGACCACAGCCAGACGTCGATGCGGGCGCTGGTGATCTCTTCGCTCATACTTCCCATTCTAGGAACCTCCCCCATGCGGCGCGAGCAGATAGTATTTTCCAAAAATACTATCTGCTCGCAGGAGGGCGGAAGTCGCTATGTATTTGCCGTTTTCCAGGGAATCTCCACGTTATCCGGCACATCCGCATTCTGCTCGGTCTTCGCCTCGGTTTTCGCACCGACGCTCGCGGTATCATCCCCTGCGCTCATGCGAGTTGCCCGACGTTCCTTCCACGCCCAGCCGATTGCCCCGGCGAGAAGGCCAAACCCTGCCCAGCCCAACAGCACAGCCCATTGCAGGGAGTTTGAGGCATCCGGGAAGTAGGCGATATTCCGCAGCAGCGTGTTGGATGCACCCGGCACCATCAGCTGCCCGAGGGCTCCCCAGGGTGCGGGGATGAACTGCCACGGCATGTTTGCCCCGGAGAGCGGGTTACCCACGAACATGGAGAGCACGGCGCCAAGGCCGATACCGGCGGCATCAACAAATAGCGCGGACATTCCGATCATGAAGGAGGCCGTCGCGAAAACGGTCATGCCGAAGGTTGCCCAAAGTGCCCCGAAATCGCCGGGAACGAACCCGAACCAGGTTCCTAGAATAAGGGTCATGAAGAGTCCGCCAAGAATCCCGTAGAGTCCTGCGGTCACGAAGCGTCGCACGGTTCCTTTGATGAGGTAGATACTGAGGATTCCGCCAAGCATACCGCCCATAACAAGCGGGAATGCGGCAACCGCCAGGCCCATACCGTTGGGATCACCCTCGCCGAGCGGCACGACTGCGGTGGTTTTAACCTGCGCCTGCTGAAGTTTTTCCTGCTCGGTTTTCAGCTGTTCGAGCTGCTGGGCAGCGATGGCTCCTTGTTCACCGCCTGCCTGTGCGGCCTGCTGCAGCGCCTGAGTTTGGCTGCGGTGGCTTTCTGCTGTACTTGAGCGTTCATCTGCTGGGCTACGCCGGTGAGCATCTGGTTTGCGGATGCGTTTGCGGCGGGCGCGGTCATGACTTCGGGTGCTGCGCCTTCGGTGAAGACGATCGCGCCGTAGGTTTCGCGTTCTTTGATCTGCCGTTCGGCGTCTTCGCGGGAGGACGCCTGTTTGAACTCGAAGGTTTCGATCCCTCGATCTTTGAGTCCTTGTTCGAATTGGCTGACGGCTGCTTCCGGTCCCGCGATGGAGACGGGTAGGTTCGTCTCCATGGCTTTAGTGGGCCACGTGAAGGCGAGAATCACGATGCTGACGATGACGGATGCCAGCGTGGCGATGGCGATAACTTTACGCCAAGATGAGGGCGTAATCGCCTCCGGTGTGCGTGCCATGAAACTCTCCAAACAAAATAGATGTTTTGTTTATTAACACCTAAGACTCTACTCTGCATAAAGACCAGATGCAAACACAATAATCATTTTGTTTATAATCTCACAACAGAGAATAAACATTCTATTTATCTAGCGCAAACTCCTCGGAAAGGTATAGTCTTAAGGCATGCCACGTCTGACCGAAGCCACTAAACAGGCACGTCGACGCCAAATTATCGACGCCGCCTTCACATGTTTTACCGCCAAGGGGTACACTCACACCTCCATGACGGACATCATCAAAGAATCCGGGCTCTCCTCGGGTTCCATCTACTCGCACTTCAGCGGCAAAGGCGAAATTCTTTACGCCACTGTTCAACAGCGTATCGATATGATCGCCGCAGCTTACGGGGAACTCAAAGACCCCTCCCCACGCGACATTATGCGCATGATCTTCGCCACCTCAACCGTCGAAGCGAACTTCACCTCGATGCTGCGCATCCGTTTGGAATCGTTTACCGTTCCCGAGGTGCAAGAATCCACCAACACGCTTTTTACCACCCTGCACGATATCGTTGCCCAATCGCTCATCCCTTGGGGCCAGCGGTATCTTGAGGCAGAGAATAAACGCAAACCTTCTGCCGACGAACTTCAAGCCTTCGTCAACGACACAGCAGATGCGCTCATACTCACTTTCCAGGGGTTCATGGTGCGCTCAACCCTGTCGCCCTCGACCAACCGTGAGCACCTCTTCCAGATTGCGCTGAGCCTGCTGCCCGAATAACTTCCCGTGAGCACCAGTAGAAAAAGACAAAACATAGGGGGCGCATCCCGTATAACATACAGGATGCGCCCCCTCAACTCACGCGCGCCTCCCCCCGGCGGACCGCACGCACGGTTTTATAGCTTACGGAATCTCATAGACCTCAACGTTATCGAGGCGCGGGCGGGTATCGTAGCTGCCGTTCCAGGTCACCTTAACGCCGTAGCGTTCCAGCGTGGGGATCACGGTGTCAAGCATCAGCGCGAGTGATAGTTCCTCATGTTTGCGGGTTACGGCCGCGCGCTGTTCATCGCTGAGTTTCTTCCATGCCTCTTCATCGGAGGGGTACGCCTCAAACGAGCCGAAGCCAATGTAGGTGCTCCCGCTTTCCGCCAGATTCTCGGCATCCTGCTGGTGATAGTAGATATAGCCCTTCCATCGGTCAGAGCCCTCACGCTCCTCCCAGATTTCGGCGCTGGCGCAGGTTCCGCAGCACGAAAATTTACCGCGCGCAAGCACGCCGTGCGCCTCCAAATCAGCGAAAGCCGCAGCCAAGTTGCCAGAATCACCCGTAACACCCAAACGCTCGGCGAGCGCACGGCGCTCCCTCACGACTTTCTGCGCGTATTGTTCAATATCGTGGTAGAAGTCGCCTTTGACCTGCGATTCGCCTAGAAATTCTTCAAGGCAGTCGTTGAGGTAATCCGCATATTCACTGGCATCCTCGCCGGTGAGGAGCAGGAGCATAATTGCATCTTCAAAGTCTTCTCGTGCTTCTTCGGGCAATTCCCAGGAGGTGGGAACGGGTGGAGTGAGTTGCCATTTAAACCATGCGTCCCGAACTTCGGGGCTCACAGGCGTTACAGCTTTTTTATCGGTGAATGAAGTTGTCATGCCCCTAGAGTAGCACCTAGATCAGTATCGCCTTAACCCCGCCCGAATTGCTACGGTAACCTGTACCTGACGTCAAACAGTTTTTGTGCACTGCCCAACTTCTTCTTGGCGAACCCGCGGCGGCTTATCCACACAATTTTCTCGGGTGGATAAGCCGCCCTGGCAGCCTGGTTCAAAGGGTTATGCCCAAGACTCACGGGCAAGTGCGCGGGTGAGCACGAGCGGACCGCCGGTTGCATTGCCGTGGTAGCGACCGAAATGCACGTAGGGGCCGCGGTAGGCGGCATCGTGAATCTGCGCGGAATACTGGCCGTTAATCACAAAGTAGAAGTACTTGCCCTTCACCACAATTTGCCTTCGATGCTCTCGTTGGGCTTGATAGGCTTTTTCAAACTCATGGTGTGCAGAACCTTACCTTCGCGAGACGCACCCGGCCCGCCGTCAAGACGAATCAGCTGTGCAAGATCGCCCGTCCGGTATTTGCCGTGCTCGTCCCGAACCTTCGCGCCGGGGCGAAGAGCGAGCACATAGCAGCCGTCCTCGGATGCACCCCGGAACTTCCCGGCGATACCAAGCGGACCGTCGTGGCTGCGCCCGAACGCCATGTACCCGTAATTCCAGGTAGTTGTGGGCAGTTTCTTATCCCAGTGCATAGCGAATTCGAGGGTGTACTGTTCCCTGTCAGTGGCAGCAGCGAGCGGCCCCAGCAGCAAGGATTCGTCGTAATTCTGCTGGTGCACGATTGCCCCGCGGGTGAAGTCGGGGTAATCCTGGGCGTTGGCAATGCTGGAGGGCAGCATGCCGTGTTCCCGACGGCCGCTCTCAACGTTGATCGTGGCCTGTTTTCCACCCGCACAACCATGAGGGGTCGGGGCTCATGAACCCGCGCACGCCCAGGCTCTTGTAGTGTTCGTAGGTGCTTCGGCGGTGCACCTCCCAAACAATCACGGGCTTGCCGAAGCCGACAATGGCACGCACTTTATCGTCCGGCATGGAACCGTACCCGGGGCCGCGCACGGATTCAAAGTAGGGCACGCCGAGCGCATCCACATTGTTGGATCCCGCCAGCTGACGGATTCCTTCAAGGCTGTCGTTGGCGTCGAAGTAGCACCAGGTCTGGCAGCCCGCAGCTTTCGCTTGGGCCAGATACTTTGAGTTGGGGTTGAAACCGCCGTGACCGTCGCGGTACATCTTGATCACCACACGATGCGCCAGCCCGCGTTCTTTGATAGCTTTCAACAGATGGCCCTGTGCGCGCCAGTCTTTCGCTTCGATGAAGAGGGGGAAGGCGCTTGCCGGTGGGGGCGTTGTTGATCGCATCCACGGCCTCTTCAAATGTGGGAATCTGCTCCAGCGGTGTACCTTCACCGAGGGTCTTGCGCATATTGACGTAAACGCCGCGCAGTTTTTGCAGGGTAAGATCACGTACTTTGCGGTTAAGCCCGGTAACGCGCATCAGCGATTCATCATGAATGCAGACGGGAATATTATCAGCCGTGGTTCGCAAAGAAATTTCGATAGCATCGGCATTTCTTGCAGTTTGAGTATATGCGTATGCGGTATGTTCGGGATTAATATCGCCCGAACCACGGTGTGCTACAAAGAATTCTTTTTGTCTAAGAAAGGTCCAGGCCGCATGTTCCGGGTCAAATTCAATATCTTCGTCGAGGATAGGCTGCTGTTCATCATTGACAGGCTGTTCCTTCTCGCCGGGAAGACTCCCCTTGAATTCTCGCCTCTGCTGCGGATGCGCCCATCACGGGCATCATAGCGGCGGCAGCGCCAAGCGTGGTGGCGCCAAGAACGGTACGTCGGTTGAGTTTCTGCGAAGAAAGGCTCATGGGTATGAACTCCCAAATACTATATGTTGCTGAGTGAATGAATAGGCGGACACATCAAAAAACATTTTCTTGACGCGTCACATAAATAGCATAACTACTTTTTACCTGTAAATCACTTTTACTTGAGTGAGAAAATTTATCTTTGTCAAATATTTTCCCACGCCTATTTCTTCGAGACAATATCTTTTGCCCGTTAAAAAGTTTTTGTTAAAAAATATGGTTCCACCGAAAATCGGTGAAACCATATGAGAAAACCTCTTTCGTGAGGTCTGCTCGTCGGCAGCTGCGGCACAAGACCTCACGTAAAGTGAGGCTGCGTAAAGCCGGAGCATCGTGCCAGACAGAGCGAGAAAACCGGCGCCTTCTGCCCTGCCGAAGCATCACAAAGCTCTAGAGGGCCTTAACTATTTCTTGGTCGCTTCCGCCACGTGATCGCCCGCGTTGACGGTGCGGCGCTCTTCGGAGTCCTTCACAATATTGAATTTGGGGGTGTTGGTAACCATCACCATCGTCTCCTTGGAGGGAATACGATCCTTAATAGCCTCCCAATCAACCTCAATAATGGGGGCGCCCGCCTCAACCTTATCGCCCACCTTAGCGTGTGAGGTAAAGCCTTCGCCGTTGAGATCTACAGTATCGATACCGATATGCACCAGCACCTCGCCGCCATTATCGGTGCGCAGCATAAAGGCATGCATGGTGTCTTGAATCAAGGCGATCGTACCTGCCGCAGGGGCAACAATCAGACTCGACGTAGGATTAACGGCGTAGCCATCCCCCATGACACCCTGCGAAAATACGGGGTCAGAAACTTCAGACAGCGGAAGGTACTCCCCCGTCACCGGTGCCACATAAATATCAGCGGTTGCGGTCGATTCCGTCGGTGCCGCTGCTTTTTTCTTCCCGAAGCCAAACATAAGATCTCCTTTGATGTAGTAAACACCCGAAAGATGTCGTTTGTGTAACGACACAGGCAAATACATGTATTTGCCCTTTAGAATACCGTACTCGTCAAGTTTTTGTTACCGTGTACACCACAGGTCGAGGGATTTTGAAAAAATATTCCCAGCCTGCATAATATGCCGAATTTCCAGAGTATATTTCATGATGCAGTCGCTCAATCAGGCGGCAGACACAGCACTAGAGCTCCGGAGGATTTCGCCGATCGCTCAGTATTTTTGTAAGCCCTCCCTGCATCAGGTAAACACGAGTACACTTAGAGCATATTGAAGGCTTGAACCCTAACGACGAGAAAGTGTTCCCGCATGAGTGAGCAAACCGAAGAACTAACCGGCACCATCCTTGAGGTTTTCATTCCAGGCCCGGGCGAGAACCCTGAGGACCCTAACGATATGGAACGAACCCTCTTTTTGGGCGCCGCACAGGAAGCACTCGATTCGGGGGTCGATATTGAGGTTTACTCAACCGATAGTTACCCGTCAGCATTCGAGGAATGCGAGCCCGTCGCCGAGCAAATTGCGATGAGCGGTGCCGACGTTCTGCCGATTATGCTCGTCAATGGCGAGGTCAAGGTCTCGTTTATGTACCCGACCGCCGAGCAGATTACGCGCTTCTCAAAAGCCCACAAGGTCAAAAAGCCGAAGGCGAATGCGGCTGCGGCGGCATGCGGCCCGAGCGGTTCCTCCGGCTTCACTCCCATTCCCGATTTGGCACCCGGTGCTCTGCGCGAACCCGCCGGTTTCGCGGCTACCCTCGCCGGTAAAAAGCCCCAGGTGGTAGGTGGTCCCGATATTGGTAACCGCGTGAACCTCATGGGCGGCGACACCGGTGACGGCATTCCCTCTGAGGGTTCAGTCGCCACCAAATCCGGCGGATGCGGATGTGGTGGCTGCGGGTGCGGCGGCTAAAGCGCGCATTCCCGCACGAGTAGTTCCCTCCCCGAATGTTTATATGCGAGTGCCCCGGACTCCTTGATAAAGAGTCTGGGGCACTCATATGTTTTCACAGCTGGCTACCGGCTACATTACTACATTAAAGGCTCCGACGGGTTCTGAGGCTGTGCATACTGAGACTGTGCGGTTTGCGCTTGTACTCCCTGAGTCCAAACCGTTTTATTCTTTCGACGGCGGGAATATTCTTGACTCGCCATGACGATAAAGACGATGCAGAAGGCTACATCTATGAAATAGAGAGCCCAGCCGAGGTACGTCAAGCCACTGGCGTACCGGAAGAAGTCATCAATATGGGTGATCACATCAATTAGCGTTGGTATTTCTAGAGCTTGAAGGACCAGACCAATAATATTGATGCTCAGAATAAATCCCAGCGCTTTAGACCTGAGATAGAAGATACCGGCGAGTACCTGAAGGCCATAATATGCCATAAATGCACACATCAATGGCATGCGCAGAAAATCTTCTGCATCCCAATACTCGAATCCATACTCAGCGATAAACTCCACATAGTTATATAGACCCCACGCGGAGGTCCCCAGGCTCACTATCATGAATGCGATGCGTACCCCATACAGCCAACGGAGCGGAAATTCGGGGTATGCCGTCGTCACGGCTATGGGCGCCTCCGTTTGGTTCTCGGTTCCCGGGTTCGCATACTGCCCCGGTACCGTCGAAGCCTGATCGCCGGAAGGCTGCGATACAGCCCAAGGTGTTACCGCATCCTGCGGATTCTGTTCGGAAAAGTTCTCTCTCGATGATTGCTCACTCATAAATATAAAACTACCATGCACACCGTTCACATCCTGTTATTTTTCTGCCTCTTCGTCACTGAGCTGTTGTTTGAACTTTCCTTACTATCGAGGTTTGCGATATTTAGGGGCCGGGCAGCAGGTTTAGTTTTTGCCGTCTCTGAACCCATCATTTTCACGAAAACAATGCTCACCCCAAGGTCAAAAAGAGCCATAAGACACCCAAAGGGGTTATCGTATGCGACGGTAATCATGGTCATCACGAAAGAGAATACAAGACCATAGTTATTCACCTTTTCAACCCAGGGGTAATCTTTGCGCCGTATAAATTTTGCGCAGGCGCGGGTCTGCACGGCCGTAATATATACTGCATAAGGAATCATCAGAAACCCAAGAATCGCTATATGGGATAATGGCCGTTCAACCGATAACAGATTTACAGAAGTTTCTTCGCGATATGAAGTTGAATACCGCGCCATAGAGTTTATCCACGAATAAGCTATAACTACTACCGGAATATACGCCAGAGCTATACGAAGAACATAGAATATCTTGAGGTTCTCAAGCCCTAGGGGTTTTGCCGCAGAGACTTCCACTGAATCGTGCGCCTTCTCTGGCGATTTTGCGGGACTTCCTGAACTTGTGGGTTTTTCCAGCTTTTCGGCATCATTTTCCGGCTCTCCACTAGGGCGGATCACGAGTTCCTCATCTCCCAGCTGGCCGTAAAGTGCCGTATACGCAGGAAGTTCATAACCTGCCGAGGCGCTATCGACCATACCCGACCAAGGAACCTTACGGCCGCTTTGAGCGGCAGGCGCATCGTAAGCGGAATTATGGGGTGAAAAGTCATGGTCTGTACTCATATTTTTACCCTAGGATTACACCCTGGATATTCTATGAAAGCCCCCTGAACATTCTCGATGAATGTACTCCTTACATATTTCCTCATACTAAAAAGGCTCTTTACGTCAATAAAGCATCGGAAAACCTACTCCATTGACATAAGCAGATGCGGCAGCTAAAGCGCGCATTTCCACACGGTAGATTCCGTTCCCGAATGTATATATGCGAGTGCCCCGGACTCCTTGAAGGAGTCCGGGGCACTCATATATTTCACAACTTGAAGAATATCGAGACTACATTAAGGGCTGCTCCGGCGGGTTCTGAGATTGTGCTGTCGGTGCTTGTGCTGGCGCTTCAGGGTTGTGCGGCACGACGGTTGGCGGTACAGAAGTATGTGGATCCACCGCGTAAACAGGCTGAGCCTGAGTTGTCTTCATTCTCTGGCGGCGAGAATATTCGCGAATTGTAATGACGATAAAGAATATGCACAGGGCTACGTCAATAATGTACAGTCCCCAGTCTAAGTACGTTGAAGCTTCGGCATATTCAAAGAAAATATCTAAGCGCAGAAGATTCTCAATAAGTTTAGGCAGCGAGGGCAGCTGGACGATTAAACCGAGGATATTCACGCCCAGAATATAGCCAAGCCCTTTGGACCGCAGGTATAGTACTGCCGCGATAATCTGCATGATTTCATAGACCGGATATCCAATAACCTGCGGTGCTTCGATAATTTCTCCGAGGGCAAGCGACACATAACCATCAAGAATCGTGGTAACAAGATTGTAGAGAACCCGTACACTGAACCATAAACTCGCCGCCATAACCACGATACGCACCCCGTACAGCCAACGGAACGGAAATTCGGGGTATGCCGTCGTCACGGCTATGGGCGCCTCCGTTTGGTTCGCGGCTCCCGGGTGCGCATACTGCCCCGGTACTGTCGAAGCCTGATCGTCGGAAGGCTGCGACGCTGCCCAAAGGTTTTACCGCATCCTGCGGATTCTGTTCGACAAAGTTTTCTCTCGATGATTGCTCGCTCATAAATATAAAACTACCATGCACACCGTTCACGACGGCGACTATTTTCGCCGGATTCGCCCGGAGAGCTTCTCGAACACGTACTAAAAAGGCTCTTTATTCCAATAAAGCGGCGGAAAACCCGCTTTATTGGAATAAAGAGCCTTTTTACGCCGGGGCAAACCGGCTAAGCATTACCTACTTGTTCAGCGAGTTGCCTGCCGAGCCGAGCTGCTGGCAAGCCTCAACCACGCGAGCTGCCATGCCCTCTTCAGCCTTAGCGCCCCACACGCGGGGGTCGTATGCCTTCTTGTTGCCGACCTCGCCGTCAACCTTGAGCACGCCGTCATAGTTGGTGAACATGTGACCGGCGACCGGGCGGGTGAAGGCGTACTGGGTATCGGTATCGATGTTCATCTTGATCACACCGTAGGAAACCGCATCTGCAATCTCCTGAGCGGTCGAACCGGAACCACCGTGGAACACGAGCGAGAACGGCTTCTCCTTACCGTACTTAGCGCCGATCTCGTCCTGAATCTGCTTGAGCAGTTCGGGGCGCAGGTGCACGTTACCGGGCTTGTACACGCCGTGCACGTTACCGAAGGTCAGCGCCGCAATGTAGCGGCCCTTCTCGCCCAGACCCAGAGCCTCAACGGTCTTCACCGCGTCATCAACAGTGGTGTACAGGGTGTCGTCAATAGCGCCTTCAACGCCGTCTTCCTCGCCGCCGACGGCACCAATCTCAACCTCAAGCACAATCTTTGCCTTGTTGGTGCGCTCCAGAAGCTCAGCCGCAATCTTGAGGTTCTCATCAAGATCAATAGCGGAACCATCCCACATATGGGAGTTAAAGATGGGGTCTTCGCCGCGGGCCACAGCCTTTTCAGACTCGGCGAGCAGGGGAAGAACAAAGCCATCCAGCTTGTCCTTGGGGCAGTGGTCAGTGTGCAGTGCGATGTTCACGTCGTACTGTTTGGCGATCTCACGAGCGTATGCCGCGAATGCCAGGGAACCAGCGACCATATCCTTCTTCGATGCTCCCGACCAGTACGCTGCGCCACCAGTGGATGCCTGAACAATACCGTCAGAACCAGCCTCAGCGAAACCGCGAAGAGCGGCGTTGAGGGTCTGCGAGGAGGTGACGTTTACTGCCGGGTAGGCGAAGCCTTTTGCTTTCGCATTCTCCAGCATCTCTGCGTAGACTTCGGGGGTTGCAATAGCCATGCTGACTCCTTGACTAGGGTGCGGGAAAACGTAAATTCCCGTGGTTTTGTTGGCGCGTCTGAACGCCATCTACAGAGACTATTTTACCAAGGGGGTTCGGATTTTCTGTAGACTGAAAGCGCCGGTTTTTCGGCTTATTTCGGGCTTTGATGAGGCATTTTAGCCCGTATTTGAGAGTCATTGTCATCATAATGAGGGGAACGCCGAATGGGTGAAATAACCCTAAGAACGCACGGTTAACACGTCTACAAGAACGCCGCGCGGCGATTCAAGCCCGCATGGATGCGCACGTCATTGGAGGTGGACCCGTCGCCAAATCCCTCGCTCTCATTGAACGGATGCGCGTCGAAGGTGCCACCGACATTGAGATAGATACCGCTCTCGCCAAGAAGAAGCTCCCCTCCGTCATCGAAGTGGGGCGCAAATCCGTGCTTCACGTGCCCGGCTGGTGGCTACTAACCCGCCGCAAGAAGCGCCTCGACCGAAAGATTCACGCACTGGGCGGCAGCTAAACCCACGACAAGCGAGCGCCGTCTCCTCGTATCCTGTACACCCTGCCTGTATAAATACACATACATTTTTCTGTGCGCCAGGATAATTTTATGTTCCCTGCTATAGCACGGGATAAACCGTATTTATTAAATTTCAATAACAATTTTCGGAATATTCCCGACATCACAGCAGCACGTGCATTATGCATTGACACGCATATTATCGGGGTGTGCTCCCCGTAACATTCTTATACTTGGTCTGCTATAGTCTTAAAAAACTCCATGCGGCTTCCGGAATTTACTATATATCCGCGTGGGATATCACCATATATGTGGCGCACTGAGAAGGTACACCATCGTTCACGCTCGACGCCGCATGTCATAAGGAAAAATATGAGTCTCGATTCACCTAAAAAACCTATGACGCGACCAGACCACGAAGACGCCTTCGCTCATGAGCAGGAAGGTCTGCACAAGGGGCTAGGCGCTCGACAACTTCAAATGATTGCGATCGGTTCCGCTATCGGTACCGGTCTATTCTTGGGGACAGGCGGGCGCCTCGAAAAGGCCGGCCCTATGCTTGCGATCATTTTCGCCGTCTGCGGGTTCTTCGGCTATCTGATCCTGCGCGCACTGGGCGAGCTGATCCTGCACCGCCCCTCCTCTGGTTCGTTCGTCTCATACACCCGCGAATTCTACGGCGAAAGGCGGCGTTCGTCTCCGGCTGGCTGTACTGGCTCAACTGGGCTATGACGGCGGTGGCGGATGCGACCGCAATTGCTATCTACATAGCCTGGTTTGGGCGATATAACCAATTCTTTGCCGACCTGCCGCAATGGCTAACCGCCTTCATCGTGGTGATTGTGACCGTGTCCCTGAACCTGGTCTCGGTTAAGCTCTTCGGCGAGCTGGAGTTCTGGTTTGCACTCATCAAGATTCTGGCGCTACTGACCTTCATGGCGGTTGGTATTTGGTACCTCATCTTCGGACAGCCCATCAAAGGCGTGCAACCCGGTATTCCGCTGATTATGTCACATGAGGGGCTCTTCCCGCAGGGTATTCTTCCGGCGTTAATCGTCGTGCAGGGCGTTGTGTTCGCATACGCCGGTATCGAGTTGGTGGGCACCACCTCCGGCGAAACAAAGGACGTCAAGAAGATTATTCCGCGCGCTATCAACGCCGTGGTGTGGCGCATTGCCATCTTCTACGTGGGCGCCGTGGTGCTGCTGTGCCTGCTCATGCCGTACACCGTCTACAGCGATGACGAGTCGCCCTTCGTGACCTTCTTCGACAATATTGGCGTGACCGCGAGCGCCCCGATCATGCAGCTGGTCGTGATTACCGCCGCCGCATCGTCGCTGAACGCGGGGCTGTATTCGACCGGTCGTATTCTGCATTCGATGGGTGTTGCCGGGTCTGCGCCGAAGTTCGCAACTAAGGTTTCTAAGTCCGGCGTTCCGGTGGCGGGTATTCTGTTGACCGGCGTGGTGGGGCTTTTCGGTGTGGTTCTGAATTTCATTGTTCCCGAACAGGCGTTTGAGGTCGTGCTCAATATTGCGGCCTTCGGTACGATGGCATCCTGGGTTGCTATTTCGCTTCTCGCATCAGAAGTTCCTCAAGCTGGCTAAGGAAGGAAAGTACACACGCCCCGAGTACCGTGCTCCCGGCGGGCGCTTGCCGACTGGTCGGTTCTGACCTTCATGGCTATTGTTATTGTGCTGATGGCGCTCGACTACCCCGTAGGCACATGGACTCTTATCTCGCTTCTTTTCGTGATTCCAC